>Ga0114129_10015366_pt1 | contig 10893 bp, 8 predicted proteins | sample RhiMetdeltSRZDD1_FD_80071 | JGI IMG/M metagenome (GOLD analysis project Ga0114129, IMG submission 80071) | Populus rhizosphere microbial communities from Tennessee, USA - Rhizosphere MetaG P. deltoides SRZDD1 (version 2) (version 2) | ecosystem: Host-associated > Plants > Roots > Rhizosphere >... | reverse complement strand
TGACCGCCGTCGTGCTGCTGGAGCTGATGGGCAGCGCGCTCGCGGCGCTGGTGTTCAATCGGAAGCTGTGAGCGCTAGATCACGGAGTTTTGAGAAGCTCACCAAGTTGAATAAACCACAGAGACACAGAGTCACAGAGATCTGAAGAAACGATGCGTCGCACGATGGACCGGCGGAGCCGGTCCGACGTGGAGAGACGCAGAGCGCAGAAAAAACAAGGAACTCAAGTCGCACCGCTTGTTTTTTCTGCGCTCTGCGTCTCTCCACGCGCCGCTTCGCGGCGCCGTGCGACGCGCTTAGAGAGCCCGTCGCGTGATGCCGTCTTTCAGCAGCCTTGAGTTGAAGTTGAAGAGAAGGCCGAGCCGCTTTCCAGTCAGGCGGAGGTACGTGAGGAGCTGCGCTTCGAATACGGGTGTCATCTGCGCAACGCTCTTGATTTCGACGATGACAGCATCCTCGACGATCAGATCCACTCGGTAGTGGGAGAGCAGATGTCCCTTGTAGTAAGCGGGAATCCGGGTCTGCCGCTGAAAGTCGATTTGCCGCTCTTCGAGCTCGATACAAATTGCCGACTCGTAGATCGGCTCGAGCAATCCCGGTCCGAGAATTCGGTGCACTTCGATCGCCGCACCGATGATTCGTCGCGTCAGCGGCTCTAGAACTTCTAACTCTGTGTCTTTGTGTCTCTGTGGTTTGTACATCTCTGTGAGCCTTCGTGTCTCGGTGTCTCTCCGGAAAAAACGCGCAACGCCTCCTCACGATCGGCCCGCTCTATCAACGGAAACGTGCTCAGCACGTGTTCGAACTCGGCGCGCGTCAGCTGGTACAGCCGCGCCACGTCGGCGTTGAGCAGCCCGAAGGCTTCTCGATCCATGCGCCGCCGCGCGAGGAGACGCGCGAGCGCGCCGATCTCCCGATACGCACGCGGATCGGTCTCCCAGACCGGGATCGGCAGCCGCTCGACGATCTCCGTCGTCACGTGGGTGGTCACGCGCAGCCGAACGAGGTAGTTGACGACCAGGCTGTTGAACAACCCGCAGAGGAAGCGCTGATCGTGGAGTGGCAGCGGCGTGCGCAGACAGAAGACCGTGTGGACCGTGACGCAGCCGGGCGGCAGCATCGCGGCGATGAGCGTCAGGCGATTCGTGGCGCTCGCGACGTCGCGATACGCGAGGCGCGGGCGCGCGAATCGACGGTCGCCGAGCCGACGGCCGGCGTCGGCGACTGTGATGCGGCGCACCGACCGATCCAGCGCGACGTGAAACGGCTCGAGATGTTTCCCCTCGACCACCGGCAGGCCGTGGCCGTCCGCTCGAAACGCCTCGCGATCGGACGTGGCGTTCAGCTCGCGGCCGAATCGCGCGCCCCAGCCCTGTTCGTCGCCGAGCGGGCGAAAAAGCGTCGCCGCCTTCTCGCAAATCGCGAGATCGGTGGCGGTCCGCAGATGCGGGATCGCCAGGCCGGGCCCGGAGATCCGCTGCAGCGTCTCAGCGGAGAGATGAACCGGAAATGCGGCCGACGACTCGGTTCCGTCGTCGCCGTGCGATTCCAGATCCGCCGGCGCTTCGACGCCGAACCGGCAGCCGATGCTGCGCGTCGCCGCGCCGGCCGTCGCGGTGAGGAGCAGGAACCGTACGCCGCGATGAATCGGAAAGATGCCGCGATGGTTGTCGACGCCGACGAGGGCATCGACGTCGCAGCGCGTCAGCAGCCGGCGGCGCAGCGGCGCGCTGCCATGATCGACCGCCAGCCCGGATGGAAGCACCAGGCCGATGCGCCCGCCGGCACGCGCCAGGGCGATGGCGCGCTCGACGAATAACTGGTAGCGATTCGCATGGCCGTCCGATTGCGCCGAGTACACCCCGGCGTCGCGCGTGAACCGCACGACGTTCGCGACGTCGTGTCTCAGCGCGTCGCGCGCACTGCGCTCGCCGGCGTCCGCGCGCATCATGTCCCAGGGCGGATTCCCGATCACCGCGTCGAAGCCGGCGGCGGGCAGCCGGCGGCCACGTTCGTCGAAAAACACTTCCGGAAACTCGAGCTCCCAGTGAAAGAACCGGCGCGTCCGCGCGATGTCGGAAGCCTGCAGCCGGTACGGTGCGATCGCCTTCTCCGGGAGGGCGCTGGCGCCGCCAAGCTCCGAGTCCGTCATCGCTCCAAAGGCAGCGGGCGGGATGTCGCCGAACCACATCGCGCACCACAGATTGGCGACGCGCTTCCAGCGTGACAGCGCCGTGTCGGGTCCGCCGAGCGCGAGCAGCTGGCGTTCTTTCCCGCGAAGCTGCTCGAGCGTGTCGTTGGGTGTCGATTCGAGCGAAAAGCGCACCGGAATCGCCATCCTGAACGCATCGACCGCGGGTTCGTCGGGAAACAAGGGTCGCGTTTTGCCGCGCGCCTGCCGCGCCGAAGCTCGCGCGAACGGGTGCGAGCGGAGGCGGGGCGCTGCGCGCAGGCTGCTCACCCACGCGCCGAGCAGGCTGTCGCCACACAGCAGCCGGTGATCCAGAAACGACAGCGGACGATCCGCGGCGAGAGTAGCGAGCCAGATCGACAATCGTGCCAGTTGCACCGCCATCGGATTGATGTCGACGCCGTACAGGCAGCGCTCGGCGATCAGTCGTCGAATTGCCGTTCGCGCCGACTCGTCGATGTCGCTCGCGTGGCAGTCGCCGCGCGCGATCGACGCCTCTTCGTACGCGCCGGCGAGGTAGCGGCACGCCGCAACGAGAAATGCGCCGCTGCCCATCGCCGGATCGACGATGCGAAGGCGGAGGATGTCGGCAGGAGACGCGTCGCGCACCAGCGGCGCGAGCGCGTGGTGGACGACATATTCCGCGATCGGCTGTGGCGTGTAGAACGTGCCGGTGGATTTCCGGATGCCCGAGCCCGATTCGAGCCTGACGACCGGTGGCGGCGTGCGACCGCGGACGGCCGGTGCGCGTGACACGACCGGCCGATAGTCGAGCAGCGTTTCGTAGACCGCGCCCAGCTGCTCCACGCCGAGATCGCGATATTCGATGCGCTCGCGTCCCTCCATGTGTGTCGCGCGTCGCGTCGACACCGCCAGCACCGCCCGGCGCGCGGCGTCATCGTCGAGATCGCGTCGCTCGGCGAGCGGCGTCCGCGCCGGCGCGAACAGCCGGCCGTTGAACGGCGTGACGCGCAGGTCGCCGGCGCGGCACCCGGCGTGCGCGAGGCGCGCGATCGCACGGAGCGCCTCCCAGAAGCCCGGCACCGTTCGCGCCGACCGTTCGGCCGTCTCGCGCAGCGCCTCGATGCTGTAGCTCTCCCGGTACACCGGATGCCACAGCGGCACCAGCGCGCGCGCCTCCGCGAACAGCAGGAAGAGCACGCGGTACACGATCGTCAGCGCCTGCTCGAAGCTCTCGTCGATTGCGACCGATGCCCCTCGTCGGTCACGCGCGATGAGCGCGCCGAGCACGTCCGCCGACGCGCTGAGCACGCCGTCACGAAGCGAACGGCAGACGCCCGCCGCGTGACGATCCGACGCGGCGACGATTGCGTGCAGCGACGCCGTATCGTCGACGTCCGCGCACAGCGCCTGCGGTCGAGCCACGCGCCACAGCACTGCGAAAGTGTCGACTCGATCGAGAGCGAGCGCGAGGTCGATCGCCGTGTAGCGGCGCGAGTACAGCCGGCTCGCGTCGACGATGCGGAGGTCGATGCCGTTGAAGATCAACGTCCAGCGCGCGGCGCGGCGGCGTGCTTCGACGACGGCCACGCGCCAGTACGGATCGAGGCGCTCGGCCCACGGCGCGACGACGATGGCGGTGGTGAGCGAATGCGCCGGCTGAGAGGGAGCGGTTATCGAGCTGGCGTTTGCCGGGTCCAGAGGACCCGGCCTACAGATGGAAGGCCCCGGCCTGCACATGGGAGGACCCGGCAAGCACCTGGCGGTTGCTACGAGCCCGGCGGTTGATGGCCGGACATCCTCGACATGCGTGAACCCCAGGAGTTGGAGAAGCGGGATGACCGTCGATTCGAGAATCGTTCGGGGCGTCGACACCGGCCCGAGCCGCCGCAGCGGCGCCGACAACTTTTGCGCGACGGCTCGTCGCGTCGCGTCGATGGTCGGATGGTCCGCCGGCAGTGGTGCGGCGACGAGGTACGACTCGGACAGCAGATGACCGCCAAGTCCGGGAACGCGCGGCGCTCCGCTCACGGCGCGATGACGAGGAGGAGCTCGGCGACCGGAATGCCGATCGAGGACTGCCGCTCGAGTCGAGCGAGCCGTGCGGCGCGCTCGCGTGCGGAGTCGGTCTGCGCGGCAACGACTTGCTCGTGAGTTCGTTCGGCTCTACGGTCGAACAGCGCCGGCTGGAACAGCGAAGGCGATGTCGCCACGCGCTCGGCATTGATTGCACGCTCCCGGTAGAGTCGTCGCTCCCAGAACGGCGCGGCGAGCTGCTCGGCGGCGACACGCCACTCGCTCATCAGCGTCGCGGGAATGGCCGGCGCACCGTTCCAGCCGCGGCCGGGACGCGGCGTCGCGATTGAAACGAGCTGGGCCTCCACGCAGCGACCATCGGCGTCGTGACAGCGAAGCATCCAGATGAAAAGCGACCGACCGTTGAGCGCGGCTCGAACGGGTGACCGGCGGGCTCGCATCGACCACGGGCCGGACCCCGCCGCCTGACGCGCGGCGACGTCGTCGCCGCTGCGTGTCAGCGTGCGGGCGGCCGCGATTCGCGTGACCTCCGCGGCCGCATCGGAGACGAGATCGACAGTCCTGGTTCGCGCCGCGACGGGTGAGGCATCGGCGCGGGGCCTGACGCGTGACTCGAACGGATCCGGGGCGTCGACGTCCGCTCGTGCGACGTCGATCCGCGTTTTCAGGCGCGAGAGGATTCGTTCTTCACCGGTTCCGGACGCCACGAGATGGAACGCGTGAACGCGGCGTTGCTGCCCGATTCGATCGACGCGGCCGATGCGCTGCTCCAGCCGCATGGGATTCCACGGCAGCTCGAGATTCACCACGAGCCGGCAGGACGCGTGCAGGTTCAGCCCCTGGCCGGCGGCGTCGGTGGCGATCAGGACGCGCTCGGCGCCGCGGCAGAAGCGCGCGACGACGTCCGATCGTTTCTCGCGATCCAGACCGCCGTGAAGAATCGAGGCGGGCACACCAAGCGCATCGCGCAGGTGAAGCGCCGTGTCGCGATACTCGGTGAAGATCAACGCGCTCTCGACCGTCCGTCGAAGCAGCCGCCGGATGACGGCAACCTCGGATTCGTCGCGGGCCGCCGCGCGTGCCGCCTCGCGAAGCGCGTCGAGAAGCGCGCGCTCGTGCAGTGTGTCGGCGAGATCGAGCGCTTCCGGCCACGCGGGCGGACCATCGTCCGCACTCAGTTCGCCGTCCGGATCGTCGAGCGGAAGCGCGAGCTGCGTCCTCTGGTCCCCGGTCGCCGCCAGCGACGTGAGACGCCGCTCGACGGATCGCATCAGCGACCACGCGCTCGAGTAGGCGCGCTTGTCGAGCACCGTCAGCGCCAGCGCGCGATCGCCATGCTCGGCTCTGGCCGCGCGCTCGTAGGCCGCCAGAGCCGCGTACATCTGCCGCTCCGCACGCCGCGAACCCACGCGGAGGACGTGCGTGCGCCGCGGCGTCTCGCCGCGCACGTGGTGGCGCGTCCGGCGGAAGACGATCAGCGAGTCGTCATACGCCGGAGCAACAGTCCCGGATGCGCCGATCGCACACAGCGCCGCGAACGCGCGCGGATCGCCACTGTGCGGCGTGGCCGTCAGCAGCACGACATAGGCGGCGCGTTGCGCGAGCGCGTGGACCGCGGCATGCCGGTCCGTGTCAACCGCCGCCGCGTGCGCTTCGTCGACGACGACCGCGTCCCAGCGGCACTCCAAGACCGCGGGCAGGACTTCGGGTCGCTTGATGTAGTCGAGCGAGGCAATCGCGATCGGCACGGTGGTCCACGGGTTCAAGCCGACCGGCAGCCGGTCGCCACGCTCTCTGAGCGACCGCGCATCCGCGAGCGTCGCCGCGATCCCGAAGCGCGAGCGGAGCTCGTCCGCCCATTGCTCGCGAACGCCGGCCGGCGTGACGACGAGCACGCGGTCGATGCAGTCGCGGGCGAGCAGCTCCCCGACGATCAGGCTCGCCTGAATCGTCTTGCCGAGCCCGACATCGTCTGCGAGCAGAACTCGGGACGCGGCGCCGCGAAGCATGGCGAGCGCCGGCTCGAGCTGGTGCGGCAGAAGATCGATGGCGGCCGTTCGCGCGGTCCGAAGCGTGCCCGGCGGTGCATTGGCGGCGATCAGGCCGCGGCACGCGCGCCGCCACAAACGCGGACTCGCCACGCGCGGCCGTTCGCGCCGCCGAACGACGTCCATGCGATCGAACGGCGTGAGCACGCGGCGGGTCGTGCCGCCGTGCTGCGGCTCGGCGCTTGCCAGCGTGACGAGCCGGCACGTCTCGTACGCACGCACGTCGACGACGTGCCAGCGCTCGCCGCGCACGCGGACCAGTTGCAGAATTTCCACGGCGTTTCCGGCCGTCGCGCTGCAGAACCTGCCACGCGCGGATTGCGCGGGTCTTGCGGGTCAGTGAGTTACAGGACGCGAGCAGAGGCCGTGGACCGCAGCGGCAATCGGTGTACCGCGCCGCGGATGTCTTCCGGTCCGTGCCGCGGCTGCCGGAGTGAAATCTGTAACCGACGCGCGAAATCTGTAACGGTGCCCCGCGCCGGCGGAGCGTCGAGGCCGGAATCGATACGGCACAATTTATTCAACCTCGCTCGTGCTCGGATGTCTCGCCTTCTTCGCTATTGCACGTACGACAACCTGCTGATGACGCTGCTTGCCGTCGTCATCGTCCTCGCATGCAGCCTGACGCCGATGCAGGCCGACACCTGGTGGCAGCTGCGGGCCGGCCGGGACATCTGGCAGTCGGGACACGTGCTGTTGAGGGATGTCTATTCGCACACGGCGTACGGTGCCTTCTGGCCGAATCACGAATGGCTGGCCGAAGTGCTCTTTTACGGGGCCTATCGACTCGCCGGGCTGGCAGCCGTCACGCTCTTCGCGGCGGCCTTGATCGTTGCGGGCTGGGCCATCAGCTGGACGCTGGGCGGCGGGTCGGTTCGCGCGAGGTTCGTGTGGTTTCTGCTCGCCATCGTGCCGGCCAGCGTCGCCTGGGAGCCGAGGCCGCACGCATTCTCGTTGCTGCTGCTGCCGGCTGTGGTGTACCTGCTCGTTCATCGGATGTACCTGTGGCTCCCGATCACATTTGCCGTCTGGGCGAACTGCCACGGAGGCGTGCTGCTCGGCCTGCCGGTCCTCGCCGCCGGCCTTGCGGCCCAGACGTGGCTGACGCCGGCGCGCTGGTGGAAACATGCGCTGCTCTTGACGGCTTGTGCGCTCGCCCTGTGCGCGACGCCTCTCGGATTGTCCTTCTGGACGGAGATCCCGCAATCTCTGTCACGGATCAATCAGTACGCGATTTCGGAATGGCGTCGTCCCTTGCTCACGGATGTTCGAATGCTGCCCTTCTGGGCGTTGTCGACCGTGTTTGTCATCTCGATGATCGTCCGTGGTCGCAGGCTCCACGAGCTGAGCGGAGCCGACGTCACGCTCTGCGTGTGCGCGCTCCCGCTCCTGCCGATGGCTGCCGTCGGCCTGCGCCACGTCAGCCCGTTCCTGATGATTGCGGTTCCAGCCCTGACGCGGCTCGTGCCTTTCCCTGGCCTCGCCGCCATGCGTCGCGACGAGCGGCCGGTTCTTCACCTCGCGATCATGTCGTGCGCCGTCCTGGGAACCGCCGCGACGTTGACCTGGGCGTATCGGCACAACATCCCGCGGCTGCAGTGGTCGCCGGTGCCTGCACCGGCGCTGGATGCGCTCCGGGGCTGCCCGGAGAACCTGTACAACCGTTACGACGAGGGTGGAAGTCTCATCTGGTTTCTGCCGGAGAAACGTGTGTTTCTCGACGGCCGTCAGGATCCGTACGTGCCGGAGCTCGTCTTCGAGCACGTGCGCGTCGAGACGGCGGGGGGCGACCCGCGGCCGCTGTTCTCTCGCTACGGCATCCGGTGCGCGTATCTGCCGACGTCGTCGCCGACCGCCGTGCGGCTGTCGGGCATGGGCTGGACGACGCTCTATCGCGATCGCGATTGGATTGTGCTGAGCGAATAGCTCGCTGCGAGACGAACCTTACGTTCGAGGCGTTCGGCCGCGCTTGTCGTCTTTCTCGGTGATCTCGTCGAGTTTCGCGAGCAGAGCCGAGAAGCCGCACTGATCGGGATCGAAAAAGCCCCATTCGTCCTGCGCGGGCGAACCGGACGTACGCTTCCGCTTGCGCTTCGCAAACGCTTCCGCCTGTGTGGCGGCGTCTGCGGGCTTGGACGCGGCCGTCGCCGGCGGGGCGGGGGCGGGCGGCGCGGTGGCAGCAGGTGACGCCGGCGCCTGATTCTTCACCGGCGCCGCTTCGCGGCGCAGCGCCTCGATGATGTCGACCCATTCCGCCGTCCGCTCCGATCCGCTGTCGTTCTGGGACCGCGCGGGTGTCTGCGCCGGCTCGCTGTTCGTGTCCGCCTTCGCGCTGCCATTCGCCAGGTTCTCGAGCGCGGGCAGGCACCACACGTTCCGGCGCGGCAGCGCGGAATCCAGCTCCGTCTCGCCGGGCGTCGGCTGCGGTGCGTCGTCGATCGCGTTGAGCATGTCGCCGCCGTTCCCGACCGAATGACCGTCGGCGTGGGCCGCGGTCCCGGCGGGACCATTCAGCAGACTCGGTTCCTCGGCCTCGAGCAGCGCGAGCGCGGCGACGAGCGACGCCTGACCCTCGTCGGGGTCCAGCGTAATCGCCGGGTTCACGGGGTTCGCTGGGTTCACCAGGTGCTCGAGGTTCTGCGGGTTCGCAGGGTTTGCCAGGTTCTGCGGGTTCGCAGGCAGCTCGAACGCCTGCGACAGCGCGAACGCGTCATCGGCCTCGACGCTCGGCAACACGATCGGCGACGGTTCCTCTTCGATCGCGGTCACGATTGGCTGGTCGTCGGCCTCCACGGCCTCGAATTCCTGTTCGGGGACGGCCGGGACAAACGTCTCTTCAACCAGCGGCGCGGGGGGTTCGGCAACCGCCGCCGTCGCCATCGGCCGCTCGAACTGTTCGATCGCATTTTCGTTCGCGGCCAGCTCACGGTCGCTCGCGGCGCGCTCGAGGTACTCCTTGCACTGCTCGGCGAAGACCGCCGGATCGCAGCCGTCGGGCGCCGCGGCGTTCGGCTTGTCGCGCCGCAGCGCGGACAGCAGGCTGCCCGCCCGGCCCTGGCCGCGGCCCTTGCCGGACGCGAGCACCGGAATCGTCAGCGTCTGCACGTGCGCGACGGTGCCATTCAGGCTGCGCAGCCGCTCGTCGAGCGCGGTTTCGTCCTTCGGCGGCAGCAGCGCCGCCGTGAGAATCAGGTCGGGAACACGATCGCCGAGCGCGGCGAGCGCACGATCGGCCGAGTCGCCGATCACGAGCTCGGCGCGCAGCCGTCCGCGCACAATGGCAGTCACCTGGCTCGCCTGCCGCTTGTCCGGTTCGATCGCGAGAATGAGTGGCATCACCTACGTCCGCAACATGAACATCGTCAGCGCCACGCCGGCCGTGACGAAAATCACGGTCGGAAGGTTCTTGCGTGTCTGTTCCCGTCCGGCCTCGACGATCGCCGCCGTGAGGCTGCCGGCCTGGGCGCGGGCCGCCACGACATCCGCCGTTGCCCGGGCCGAGTCCATGCGCAGCATCACCTGCTCACGGACCCTGCTGTCGAACGCGATCAGCGTGGTGACGACGATGCTGAAGGCGAAGGCCGTCAGCAGGAAGTCACGCAACGTGCCGCGCATGTCCCGGCGCTTGGCTTCCACAAAGACTCCGACTCCTGGTGTAAGGCAATTGCCGTTCCGGCCGCGCGGAGGCCGGCCGGAGATCCTTGATCACTGGATTTGCGGCCGTTTCCTCGCGCTCTCCACGCGCCCGTGCGCCCGTGTTCCGTTTCGTCACGCGAGCCATCCCACGAAATTCGAATCGACGCTTACGAATGTGCCGGTGGCGCCGCCGACCGATCCAGCGACGGCCCCCCGACATCCCTCGCGCCTGCACTCGCACGATCGCGCGTAAGTCACCGCGCCCGCGTGACTTTGCGCGCGCGCGAGACGGCGCGATTTCGACGCGTGGCACACCCGTTGCCTTTTCACTGCCCGTCGCGCGGTCGTGCAGGGAAGGCGTGACCGCATTTCGCACACACGTCGTTGCGCGCCGCGCACGAGCGCGCAGGAGGACACGGTCATGGTGAAGCAGCTTCGCACGTTCGTGAACGACGAGTCCGGGCAGGACCTGCTCGAGTACGCGCTGCTCGTCGCGCTGATCGCGCTCGTCGCGTTCGGCGCCGTCCAGCTCGCGGGCGGTCAGGTCAACCGCATCTTCACCGACATCAAGGACAAGCTCGCGTCAGCGTAGGACGCCGCAGCGGCGGCAGCGACACCGGGCTTCGCTGACGTCTGCCGTGAGTGGAGCCCGGTTCGCATCCTGGGAGGAAAGAGTCATGACGTTCGTCAATCGAGTCCGGCGCTTCGTGAGCGATGAGTCCGGCCAGGACCTGCTCGAGTACGCGCTGCTCGTCGCGCTGATCGCGCTCGTCGCGTTCGGCGCGGTTCAGCTCGCCGGCGGTGAGGTGAATCGCATCTTCACCGACATCAAGGACAAGCTCGCGTCGACGTAGGAGACATGAAACGACGCGGCGGGCCGACGACGGCCCGCCGCAGTTTCTCGCAGCGGGGTGGAGCCATGCAGCAGGTGATAGCCGCGATGGGTCGGCTCCTACGAGCGGAGAGCGGTCAGGACCTCTTGGAGTACGGCCTTCTGGCGGCGTTGATTTCGGTCTTCGT
>Ga0114129_10015365_pt1 | contig 10893 bp, 11 predicted proteins | sample RhiMetdeltSRZDD1_FD_80071 | JGI IMG/M metagenome (GOLD analysis project Ga0114129, IMG submission 80071) | Populus rhizosphere microbial communities from Tennessee, USA - Rhizosphere MetaG P. deltoides SRZDD1 (version 2) (version 2) | ecosystem: Host-associated > Plants > Roots > Rhizosphere >... | reverse complement strand
GTCGCCAAGTATCAGGTCCTGCTCAGGTTGTAAGCGCAACCCCGGAGAACGTGCCCGCGGCGAATGCATCACCCGAAGCTTCTAAGGAAGATTCGTTGAACGGACAAAGAGCCGCAGCGCAGCAACAGAAGTCGGCCGCAGCAGGGCAAGCGGAGAAAGCTGCGGCAGCCGATAAACAGAAAGCAACAAAAGCGAAGAGCACTGAAAAGCGCGAGTCATCTTCCTCTAAACGCGAAGAAGACGTAACAGTCGACGAGCAAGGTGAGCACAAAAAAGGTAATGTTCCAGAGCCACCCGAAGTGCCCGATACGGATGAGTCAACTCCGCCGAATCGCCGGCCTCGCATAAAAAGATTTCCCGGAGGCGTGGTAATCAGGTACTTTCCCAATGGAAGCCAGTTGATTACGACGCCTGACGGCGGTCGAGTCTTGATCTTTCCAAACGGCCAGCGTCGTGTCTTTCAGAAAGGTGAGAAGGTGAACCCCAATCGAACGCCTTGAGCCTTCGCGTAATTTTCGTGTGATTAGGTGACACGTTTGGCGGCACAAGGGATGGCGGCGACCCACTAAATCACACTAAAGAACACGAAAGAAAACATCACCAAAGGATTAGAAAACCAATGAAACGCGCGTGGACCCTTCGATTCGTATTTCCCATCATTGGTCTTGTTAGCCTGCTTCTCCTAAGTCAGCTAAAGAATGAACCGATTGCTCAGGCTGCTGCCAATGACACTCGGAATGTTCCTTATTTGCGAGTCGCGCCGCCGGCTCCGGTCTTCACGGACAAAGAGCGTTTGGCCGAGCTTGCCCAGCGGCGGTCCAGGGTTGCGCAGAAGATTGGCAACAAGGCAATTTTGATCCTCTTCAGCACTGAGCCACGCGTCTATGCAAACGACGTCGATTATGAGTACCGGCAGGAAAACAATCTTTACTATCTAACGAACCTCAAACAAAGAGGCGCGACATTGGTCCTCATGCCGGGCAACTCGCAGACTCCCGAGCTGCTGTTTCTGCCGCGACGAAATCCGGCGGCTGAAACATGGACCGGCCACATGTACAGTCCTCAGGAAGCGAACCAGATATCTGGGGTGCGCGAAATTTGGGAAGCAAGTGAGTTCGAGCCTTTTGTAAAGGCGCTTCGAAATCGTCAGCCATACCGGCCGAAAGAAGACAAGATATTCATGACGTCGGTTCCGGAAAGTGCCGCCGGCTCATCCAGTGGATTTGAGGGTTTGTTTGACGCAAGTGCGAAGAATGAGGCGGAGCTTTACCTGCTTGTTCCTCGAGCTGCTGAGAGCAAGGAATACGTACGTGAACAGCAATTTGCCGCCGAATCGACTCGGGCCGGAAATTATTCGGTGAAGAATGCGTTTCCGATTTTCAATGAGATGCGATTGCGAAAATCTCCCATGGAGTTGCGACTGATGCAGCATGCCATCGACATAACAATCGAAGCGCACGAGAGAGCGTGGACCATCGCCGGCACTGCTAAATGGGAATACGAAGTTGATGCTCAAGTTGCCTACACTTTCAAGCTCCGCAATGCTGATCATTGGGGATATCCGTCGATTGTAGGATGTGGCCCGAATGCGACTACGCTGCACTACGAAGAATCACAGGGTCCTGTAAAACCCGGCGAGCTTTTGCTGATGGATGTGGGAGCTGAATACGAACACTATAGCGCCGATGTCACGCGCACTTTTCCCGTAAATGGAAAGTTCTCTCCAGCGCAGGCCGACGTATATCAGATCGTCTATGACGCTCAGGAAGCTGTCGCGAATGCAACAAAGCCCGGAGCCTCCTTGTCAGATGTTAATCGCGTGGGCACGGAAGTCATTAAAGATGGTTTACTGAAACTGGGTTTGATAACGGACCGCAATTCAAGCCAGTATCGAATTTGGTTTATGCACGGGACTTCGCATTGGCTCGGAATGAATGTGCACGATGTTGGTGGTACCGCAAAGTTTGAGCCAGGCGCGGTGTTTACCAATGAACCAGGAATTTACGTCCGGCCTGACGCGTTGGATTACATGCCGTTTGGTTGGAAACAAGATGAGTGGGAGAAGTTCAAGGCAACGATCCATCCGGCCTTTGAGAAATACAAGAACATCGGCGTGCGTATTGAGGATGATATGGTTGTCACTGCCGATGGTGTGAAATGGATGACGGAAGCGCTGCCACGAAAAATCGCCGACATTGAAGCATTCATGGCGCAGGTGAAGCCGTAGTCTCGCTATTTTTGTTTGAATGTCCGGCGCAGCCACCCTGAGAACCACCTCAGGGCTGTGCGAAAAAATCCGTGTTTGGGAGGTGGGTCCGTGCTTCGCGCCTTCGCTTCCGCTTCCAGCGCCGTGAAGAATTGAGAGGCCATCATCTTCGCAGTGGCCTCAAGCATCCTTTGACCAACACTGGCGATTGTGCCTCCAACTTGAACCTCTGCCACGTAGTGCACCGTAGTCGTCTCGCCTGTTCCTGTGAGATCCAAATCGCCTGAACCTTTCACGAACCCGGGTGTTCCCTTGCTGTCGACGACGAGACGGAAATGCTCGGGAGGGCGCATATCCTCCATCCTGACCGTTCCGGTAAACACTCCTTTGATCGATCCGACACCGGCGCGGAGCGTTGCCGCAAACACGTTCTCCTCAGTCTTTTCAAGGCGTTCACAGCCGGGAATGCAACGTTGCAAGACTTCAGGATCAGTTAGGCACTGATAAACGCGTTCCCGGGAGGCTTGGATGTCGTGTGTTCCCTCTAGTTTCACAATGCTCTTCGTATTGCACGAGCGGTGTGGATGCGTGCGAGATGCATACGATAATCGCCGGAGGCATATAAATCTGAGTTGGCTTCAATGCCATCACATGCGTGACTGGCGGCTTGAGTGATGGCTTGGTCATCGAGCGGCTTACCGGTTAGTGCGGCTTCAACCGCAGTGGCGCGGTACGGTTTTGCAGCGACACCCGTGATGCCAATCCCTGCCGACTCGCAGACTGATTCACCTGTAAGTTGCAATGAGACCGCCACACCAACAACAGCAAAACCAGATGCCGGATGAGGGACCTTCTGGTATGCCTGATTTTCAGAATTCCTCGGACTCTCGATTCGAATTTCACGAATGATTTCGCCGGGTTGTAATGCCGTAGTAAAAAAGTCAACGAAGAAATCATCAGCCTTGATTACTCGTTCGCCTGCGCTTCCAACGACGACGATCTCACCACGCAGCGCAAGTATCGCAGCCGGCCAGTCAGCTGCTGGATCCGAATGTGCCAAACTGCCACCGATTGTTCCCTTGTTTCGTACCTGAACATCACCGATGCTAGCAGCGCATTCGGTAAGCAGCGGACAGCTTTGCTTAAGAGTGGCTGACGATTCCAGCTGATAGTGAGTTGTCATGGCGCCGATCAAAATCTTTCCGTCTTCTGAGCGAATGTACGACAGATCCTTGATGCGACCGAGGTCAATCAACAATTGAGGTTGGGCCAGGCGCAATTTCATTGCCGGAATGAGGCTGTGTCCTCCGGCGAGAATCTTTGCTTCATCTGGTCGCTGAGCTAATAAACCAACTGCCTCAGCAATGCTATTTGGAGTTGCGTAATCGAATTGAGCGGGAATCATGAGCTCTCCTTACTGTTGATTGATAATTCTCCAGACTGCTTCCGGCTTGATCGGCATATCGAGGTGCTTCACGCCAAACGGCGCTAGTGCATCAATGACTGCTCCGACGATTGCAGGCGTCGCGCCAATTGTTCCAGCTTCACCCACGCCCTTAACGCCCAAAGGATTCACAGGCGAAGGCGTTTCCGTCCGATCCAATTCGAACCAGGGAACGTGTGCGGCGCGAGGTACGGCGTAATCCATTAGGGTACCGGACACAAGTTGTCCTTGCTCGTCGTACACTACCTCTTCAAACAGCGCCTGGCCGATTGCCTGAACGATTCCGCCATGAATCTGGCCATCAACCAGCATTGGATTGATGACCTTTCCACAGTCATCAACGGCAACGTATCGCAGAAACTTGATGTCACCAGTTTCGCGGTCAATTTCCACGACGCATACATGCGTTCCAAATGGGAAAGTAAAATTCTTCGGCTCAAAAAAGTAAGTAGCCGAGAGTCCTGGTTCTGTATCGGGCGGCAAATCCTTCGCCAGGTAGGCTGCAAGTGCAACATCCTGAATGCTGACACCGGACTTCCCATTGGTCTTCGGTTCCGGCAAGGCAGCTGCAGGCGCTTCGGCGACGGGCACGACGGGTTCTGAAGCTTCTGCTGCGGATGCGGCTCTTGCTGCCTGGACCGAGTAACGGCCGCCTTCGAATGCCAGACGCGTCGCATCAGCTTGTAACATGTGAGCAGCTATCTTGTTCGCTTTCTCTTTCAGTTTTTGAATTGCGACAAGCACCGCTGTTCCGCCAACTGCCGTGGCGCGGCTGCCAAACGTGCCGATGCCGTATTGGACCACTCCGGTATCGCCGTGAATCACTGTGACATCATTTAAATCAACGCCCAATTCATCTGCTGCAATCTGTGCAAAGGAAGTCTCTTGGCCTTGACCGTGAGGTGAAGCACCGGTAAGTATCGTGACCTTTCCTGTCGGTTCGATTCGTACGGTTGCGCTTTCCCAGCCGCCGCCGGCAGGCATTGCCTGCGACGGACCAAGGGCACAGATTTCGACATAGGTTGAGATACCGATACCTATTAGTCTCCCTTGTTCACGAGCTTGTTTTTGTTCCTCGCGAAGTTTCTTGTAGGCAGAAATTTCCTGCGCCTTGTTAAGCGCCGCCTCATAATCCCCGCTGTCGTAATCGAGGCCTGTGGCGGTATGGAAAGGGAACTCATGCGCAGCCGGAAAATTCTTGCGACGGAGCTCGGCGGGATCTAGTCCCAGCTCAACCGCAACAAGATCCATGGCCCGCTCGACAATGTAGGTTGCCTCGGGTCTGCCCGCGCCACGGTAGGCATCGGTGGCCATCTTATTTGTGAAGCATCCGGTGATGTTGATCTGGATAGCCGGAATCTTGTAAGCGCCCGAAAGCATGAGTCCGGTTAACGTTGGAATCGCGGGAGTCAAAAGCTGATGGTATGCACCCAGATCGGCAAAAACGTTGTAACGAAGGCCGGTTATCGTGCCGTCGTTTCGGCACCCTACCTCGATATAGCCAACCTGACCACGTCCATGAATCGTTGCTTGAATATTTTCGCGGCGCGTCTCGATCCACTTCACAGGCTTTGCGAGTTGCATCGAAATCCAGCCGAGCAAGGCTTCTTCACCATATACGTTCAACTTCGATCCGAAGCCACCGCCGACTTCCGGCGTGATCACACGAAGTTTGTTTTCAGGGATGCCGATCATTAACGCCAATTGAGTGCGCAGCAGATGCGGGATTTGTGTGGATGACCAGATGGTCAATTCACCCTCACCTGGAAGGTACCGGGCCAACACTCCACGCGGCTCCATGGCGATCGGAGCGAGGCGCTGATGAATAACGCGTTGAGTAATCACTCGGTCGGCAGATTTTAGTGCGGCTTCAATATCTCCTTCGCCCGCCGTCAGCTTGTAAGCAATGTTGTCACCAAAATCCTTGTGCACAAGGTCGCCGCCCTTCGCTGCTTTTTCGACATCTGTCACAGCGGGAAGTTCGTCATAATCAACCGCAACGAGATCCACAGCATCACGAGCTTCATAGCTGCTGGTTGCGACGACGGCGGCAATGGGATGACCGACAAAAAGCACCTTGTCTTTTGCGAGTACGCGATAGTCGGGAACCTTGAGATCCGGCAACGCGCTGGCGCAGGGGACCGGACCGACACTCTTCGCGACATCCGCGCCGGTGTAAATGGCAACTACCCCTGGCGCCGCCAATGCTTCGGTCGTATCGATCGAATTGATGAGTGCATGCGCGTACACTGATCTTACGAAGGCTACATACAACGTGTCGGGCAGTCGTATATCGTCCACATAGTGCGCCAATCCCTTGATGAGACGCGGATCTTCGGTACGTTTAACTCTTTGGCCGACGTATTTGTTTGCCATGATGTCTCCGCAAGCGAATTAGAAGTAAATCGGAAATCGAAGATACTAAGAGCCGGCAGCTTTCTTAGCTGCGTATTCAACGGCTTCGACAATATGTTGATAGCCGGTGCAGCGACAAAGATTGCCGTCCAATCCATGTCGAATCTCATCTCTCGTCGGTTGGGCGTTCCGATCGAGTAATTGAGCAGCTGTCACTATCATGCCCGGAGTGCAGTAGCCGCATTGGAGTCCATGTCGCTCCCAAAAGCCTTCCTGAACCGGATGCAAGTCTCCATTTCTGGCGAGACCTTCGATAGTTGTAATAGTCGCGCCGTCAGCCTGAACTGCGAACATGGTGCATGATTTCACTGCCTGACCATCAATCATTACTGTGCACGCGCCGCATAATGAAGTTTCGCAGCCTACGTGAGTACCAGTAAGGCTGAGAACATCTCGCAGATAGTGCACGAGTAACAGGCGGGGCTCGACCTCATTTTTATGAGCAACGCCGTTGACACTGACGCTGATAGGTCGCTTCATAAGACCTCTTTCTTTGATTTTTGTTGTTGGAAGGCGATGTTTCTGCCGCAGTTTCTAAGCCAGTTTGGAATGAAAGTCAATGGTTAGTGGCTTACTGCATTCTGCACAGGGTCGCTGCTCTTACACCGTCGCTTTATGAATTTGTCGCTTCAGGCGGTGAATTGTTCGTCTGACAACTTTCAACTGCGCAAGATCGTGGGCGGCAAGGGCGTCTGCTCGCTTTTGTTTGAGTTCACGAATACGAGACTTGATCGCCGCTTTGTCCACACCCACAACGTCATGATGTTGATGCTGGATGCCAAGCGCTTGCGAAATTGCCACCACGAGATGTTCTTTGTTTAATTGGGTATACCCCTGGACTGCATCATGCTCAATCCCTTTTGCTATGTCACGCAGCTGGGCCACAGTCATATGTTTCAGCTGCTCATAGGTGTATTCCATTTTCTGTTCTCCTATAGAAGTCGCGCTTTAATTGCGTTTTGGGCCTAAAATCTGGCTTAGATGATGCCGCAAATGATCAACATAATCGCGCATGAGGAAATCAAGCGTTACAGGTTTATCCTTACCTACGGCTTTGAAGCCAATCTCTTGAATGTTGTGGGATCTTCGCACTTGATTGCGCCTCTGTTCGCTGACTGCCCCGATAATGTGGGCCAAGTGCAGATTATAGTATCTCCATAATGCGACAAGCTGGTCCCAGGGTTCCTCGTTATATTTTTGAAGTGCGACCCACTCTTCTTGCCGGTAACCCGAAAATACGAACTGATCATCAAGTTGTGCCCGCACAAAGCGCGCATGGTTGTTTGCTGCCGAATCTATTAAATGACCGATAATCTGTTTTCGAGACCACTTTCCATCAGCCAGCGGAACACTACTATCTTCCGCGGAAATCTGTTGGAGCTGTCTGGTTGCCGTTTCTATCGTTTCTCGAAACTCTTCAACAAACTGGTTTGTTAATTCAGCCATATTCGAATCTCACTGGACGATCCAGTTGTAGAGCGCCTGCATTCGTTTCAGGGTAGCGCCTGGGTATTGTGCACGCGCTTTATCGAGGATCTGCTGGGCCTCGTTCTGTGTCGTCCCGCCATAGATTGCCAGGAAGGTGTCATTCAAAGTTTTGCCACCGACCACGTACTCTACTGCACCCATATCAGGACACTGATAACTGGCAAATGCTTTCACATTCGGAAATTGCTTCTGCACTTGTTTCCGTTCAGTTTCAATTTTGGTTGAGAATTCTCCACCGTCGCACCCATCACCGCCTGCATCGAAGTCTTTAAACGTCTTCAGGACGACTGCATAAAACGGCGCTGATTTGTAGTCTGTATTTTTTCTTAGGCGAGCCGGCAGGCGAAACGATATTTCATACGGCGCGAATTCTTTGTCCTTGTGTTCGCATGGTTGGCGCGGATTACCACAGACCGGATACGCGTTCTGAGCCTGAACCGCTGAGGCTAACAGGAACAGTAATATGAGTGCGGGTAGGCGCAACTTGATGGGCATGCGACAACTGCTCCAAGTGGTTTTTTAAATGTAGCCTCCAGATAATATCGCTTACAACGTACAAATCCCACCCACGGCGGAAGACTCGTAGGCGCCACCCACTAGTCCCACTATGTGAAAACTCAACCTCAGTTTAACGTGCCGGTCGATCGATTCCGTAGATCAAGACCTGATGACCTAACAATTGAGTCTGTCCCTCGACCTTCTCGCCCAATCTTTCAGCTACCCGAACCGACGACTTGTTTTCAGGATCAATTAAGCTGATGACATGCGACCGATCAAGTTCTTCGAAGCCATATTTCAATGCGCACCGAGCGCCTTCCGTTGCATACCCGCGACCCCAATATTCTCGCGCGAGTGTCCAGCCCAGTTCGAACCCAGGCCATTCCGCCGGGTTTTGAAAGCCAATTCGGCCGATGAAATTTCCTGAACTCTTGTCTTCGACAGCCCATTGGCCATAACCGCGTAGGTGCCAGTGACCAATGAGAAAAGCCATGTGTCTCCAGGTCTCGTAGCGATCAAGTGCCTTGCCGCCAAGGAAACGCATCACTTCGGGATCCGAGGTGAGCTTGGCGTACGCCTCAAAATCCTCTTCGCGGAACATGCGAAGGATTAGCCGTTCGGTTTGTAAAACGACTTCTTTCAAGATCGTGTCCTCGTTTGGTGAAAACTGGTCACAGACTAACGCGGATAACGCTGATCAAAAAGCCAGTTGCAGAACGCCGTGCACAAAAAGCAAATCCCGCCAACCGCAGTTGCTGTGGTTGGTGGGATCTCAGTTTGTATGCAAAGCCATCCCATTACATCAACAATGTCTCAACACGATGAGCATGGACCATTTCTTCGCACGGTGACCAGGCGAAAACTGTAAAACGCCCATCTTGCGATGCCACCATAGCGACTGCATCGTGCTGATCGTAGACGAACTGTGCCGCGGATAGATGACGGGTGTTGCCAAGCTCAAGGGGATGCACAGGCGAGATAACATTTCCGACAACAGGTTCCGTAACCACGACTTGCTCTACGCGCACGCTTCCGTCCCGTCTTCCGATCTTTGCGCCGAATGCCAACACTTCATACTGGTCGGTGATTAAAGCCGCGCCATCAACAGCGGTCAAACCAGCAATTGCATCCACGGCATCTATGAGTGCCTCCTGCCATAGTGGATGTCTTCTTTCGCTCGCGTCTCTACGCATCAGCTCTGCCAATTCTGAGTATGGTGGCTCCACTGGATAAGGAATCGGTTGAAGAATTGAGTTACGCCAACTCTCAGAACCCTGCGGCACCACCAGCAACGAACCTCCACGACCATGCGCTCGCATCGACACTGCCAGTTGAACAAGAACATTGACTGAGTCGTCGGATGAAGTGGCCGAGCCGAAACCTAGCAGTGGCGTAAGAAGGGCTGGGCAATCAGGCAAGACGGTGCCTTTTTCATCAATTATTTTGATTTGATCACCTTTGAGAACAACGACGTTAACATACTTGCCGGCCTCACGCCCTCGGCGATACTTGATCACCAGTAATCCCGGTTCGATGACCTCGAGGACAAAGCACAACTGAGGTATCGATCTGGTTGTGCCCCATACCCGGAGTTCCTTAGTGTCGCTGTCTCGCCAGACACCCAGGTGGATTCCAGGTCTTTCAACAGCGGCGGCAAGCTTCGTCAGCACGCTCGGCGTGAGGGAAAGTGAGTGTTCAAACGTGAGTGGCTGTGCAGATTGCGTGGGAGATAAGAAAGCAATCGAGATTTTAGGTGAATAAGCCTCCTCGCGACGGAGACTGGCCCAAAACGCCGAATCAACGATTACCTCAACTGCGTTGGCATCCGGCGACGGAGCTAGTTCCTCGCCACGTTTCTTGGCGGCGGCGTTAATGTGATTAGCAAAATAGTCCTCGACAGTAGCCGCTACGGCTTGTGCGGCGGGGTAGACAGGTCGGCTCATGCATTTATTAACTCATAGATATGTACGATCGGGGAAAAGCGGACGCGGGGACACGGGGAGGCGGAGACCGGACAAGTGAAAACTCATGAGAAATGACAAATGTCCAATGTCCAATATGTCCAATGTCAAATGAGAACCTTTCCATTTGCGGGGGTAAACCGCCCTTCCCGACCTGAGAGACTTTCAGAGTTGACTTCATATCCATCCACTTGAATGGCTTTCACTCCGTCCCCCGCGTCCCCGTGTCCCCGCGTCACCCTTTCGCAATCTGCGTGCAATGTTCTGAAAGTAACTTCCAGTTCTTTCGATCGCGAATCAAGACGACACTGCACCGTTGATCGTCCGTAAATGGCTGGTCGTTATAGGTGCCATGTCCTTTCCAGCGACTACCCACGACGGCAGTATTGTTTGTGAGGTATACCTGGAATTCGCCGCGTTCTGATGTCTGCAAGACGTATTTTGGTGAGCGCAGAAACTCGAGCGTCTCGGAGCGCGACACAACCTTGCCGTTTGATGTGAAGTAAACGTATTGATTGCTGAGGAATCGTTCTATCGAAGCGACGTCCTTTCGATCCCATGCGGCATCATATTCTTTAATGGCTTTAATTACTTCGGAGTCCAGCGCTTCCTGGCTCGTAACCTGGACGGTTTGAGTTGAAAGCAGAAGCGCTGTGATGGCAATCTTCCATAGTCGATTCATTTTAGGAACCTTCCTTTCAATGGCCACAGAATCCCAGCCACGGCAGTGGCTGTGTCAAAAATCCCTCACGGGCATTGCAGAAGCTGTGAAAAAAATCAACTTCTCATTCTCCCCAGGCTTCAGCCTGGGGTGAGAGCGTGTTTTTTAATTCGGGGAACCGTTTCAACGGTTTTCCGTGAAGGCCACTAAATAGCTAGCG
>Ga0114129_10015364_pt1 | contig 10893 bp, 4 predicted proteins | sample RhiMetdeltSRZDD1_FD_80071 | JGI IMG/M metagenome (GOLD analysis project Ga0114129, IMG submission 80071) | Populus rhizosphere microbial communities from Tennessee, USA - Rhizosphere MetaG P. deltoides SRZDD1 (version 2) (version 2) | ecosystem: Host-associated > Plants > Roots > Rhizosphere >... | reverse complement strand
TTCGATGACGGCTTGCGCAGGTGGCCGTACATGATTTCTTCTGCGAACTCGACGCACTTGTATTCCAACAATGCGGGGTTCGGCTCCAGGTGCCGGTACAGCGGCATCCTGATCTTCCACGGCTTCGAGAACACCTTCGGATCTTCCAGCGTCGCCTCGTAGTTGATCGTGTTGCGATCCATGAACGTCAGGCGCTCGACGACGTGGAGATCTTCGCTGTGGTAGTTGCCGGCACGGTCGAACCAGGTCTCCTGCATCTGGTCGGTAACGTCGATCACCAGCGTGTCTCCGTCCCATCGGGCGACGTTCCAGCCCATCCACGCCGGATACGGGCTCTTCTCGGTGGTGTTCATCCGGACCGTCCGGCTCGCGGCGGCAAACTCGCTGGAGATCAGGATGTCGTTCCGACCCTGCGCGATCTGAACCGGATACGGCATGTACATCATGCGCGGCACTCCCGGCATGAAGCACTTGATCTCCGGATCGCGCGTGAGCCAGTTCGCCGCGTTCTCCCGCTTCTTGGTCATCGCCGCGGGGAGATACGGGATCTCATTCCCTTCGACGACGCCCTGGCCGGCGGGAATGCTGAACGCGGCGCCGAGCGCGACGACCGGACCTTTGCCTGCCGCATGCGCCTGCAGGTTCCAGTTCGCGCTGTTCATCGCCTGCCAGATCCCGCTGAAATCCGGTTTGCCGTCGCCCGCGCGCGGGAGGGCTGTGTTCTGGCCCTGCCCTGACGCAGGCTTGACCCAAAATGCAGCGGCAACAGCGATCGCAGCGGCAAGCACCGCGAGACCAATCCGAGTGCGCATGTATCCCCCAAATGGCCGGTTGCGCGACGTCCAGCAACCGGAAGAGCCGGTTGAATTGTGAGAGTTGGTCGGAAACGCGAGAGGCCGCGCACGGCGCGGCCTCTCTCTACTTCTCGATTCGCTCGTGCCCTACTGCTGGCGCGATCCGGTCGGTCGGCCCTGCTCGGCAGCCTTCCGCTCGAGAACGCGCGCGCCGTTGAGGGTTCCGCTCATCGCCTCGTTCGCCTCGTGGCACGCGTATTCGTAAATCAGCTCGTTGGTCCGCCGCATGATCTCGACTGCGGTCCACGGCTTGGTCCAGGTCGCGGGATCGTCCACGGTGACTTCGTACTTGAGCGCATCCGGACCCGCCAGCGAGAACTTCTCGATGATGTGCGTGGTTGCGGTCGCACCGCCACCACCACCGCCGCCACCGACCGGAGAGTCGTCGCGGAAGTTCGTCGAATCGACGACGAACGTGTCGCCTTCCCAACGGCCGACCGGATCGCCGAGCCAGAGACGAACGTCTTTGGGTAGATGCGGACGGTTGCCGATTTGAATCATGCGGGTGTCGTGCCGCATTTCCATGTTGACGGCGAAGGTGCTCGGCGTCTGAACGATCTGATAGTAGTTGTTGTAGCCGGCGCCGAGCATCGGCACGCTGCCGGTCACGCACCGCTGACCGAGCGCGATGTCCTCGGGGCCATCATACGGATGGAGTCGACGATACGCTGCCTGCTCTGCCCGGCGCTTCTCCGCCTGTGGCGTGGCCGCCGGGAGCTTTCCGTCTTCCGGGTTGGTGATGAGCGCCGTGCGTTTTTCGAACCAGCGCCCGACGACCCAGAACGCGTCGTAGTTGCCCGTCGTGTCGGTGGAGATGAAACCCTTCTCCTTACCGAGGACATTACGAAGCGTCGCGGTGTACACCGAGTCGCCGAATGCGGCGTCGGTATCGCCCTTGAACAACTGAGCGGCGGTTCGCTCCATGTTGCGCAGTTCCTCGTCGGTCAACATCGTGCGGCCCTTCAACTCATCCGGCCGCTGCATCGGTGTGGCGGCATTGTGCTCCCACGTCCCCGTCAGGTCGGGATGACCATCGGGTCCGCGCGGCGGTGTGTAACCGGGCACTACGGTCGGAGCGCCTTTCGCCCCGGCCGCCTGGCCGAACAGGTTCACGCCGGCCAGCGACACCGAAATAGCCAGGGCAACGAACATGGTCGTGACGAGACGTCTTTGAAGCACAGACCCCTCCAGTTCCTCCGCCTGAGCGGGCGTACGCACGCGCGAAAATACGGTCATCATCATACATCCGGTCTACCCAAACGGGGACTACCTACATCGAGGTTCCCCGGTCCGCCTTCAGGCGGACACTCGTCGCGGTCCGCCTAAAGGCGGACACTACGGTTGGCGCGAGCCCGTCCGAACCTTCGCCGCAGCTTCCTTTTCCTCCATCCGGGCACCGGCCAGGATCCCTTTCAGGCCGTAATTGCCTTCGTGGCAGGCATATTCGTAAATCTCCCCCTTCGTTTTCGGCATCGGCATAGCGACCGTCCAGGGCTTCGTCCACGTCGTCGGATCGCTGAACGTCACCTTGTAATCCAGCGTATTGGCGTCGGTGCGGCGGATGCGCTCGACCATCCGCAGGCCGGTGGTCGATCCCCGGAAGTTCGTTTTGTCGCTGAAATTGGTCGTCTCGACGACGAGCGTGTCTCCTTCCCAGTGCCCCCGCGAATCGCCCAGCCACAATTGAAGGTTGGCCGGCAGATCGGGACGGTTGCTGAGCGGCACAATCCGCGCTTCGTGAATCTGCTCGTGCAGAATCACGACGTAATCGGGCGACTGGATGATTTGCATGTTGGCGTTGTAGGCGCCCGCGGCGAGGCGCGGTGTGCCCTGCGTGATGCAGCGTTCCCAGAGGCTGCGGTCCTCGGGCGAATCGGCGCCGCGTCCGCCGGTGCCAAGCGATCCGACCGCGCGCGACGATTCCTGTTTCGTGCGCCCGACGGCTTCCGGCGTCAGCGGCGGCACTTTGCCGTCAGCTGGATCGACGACGAGAGACGTCCGCTTCGACGTCACCCTGGTGGCGCGGTCCCACCAGAAGTCGTTGTAGGCCGTGCCGACGTCTCGCGCCTTGTCTTCCTGGCGCGCCTCGTCGGTGTTGGTGACGAGCGCCTGCCGCTCGAGATCGGCGATTTCTTTCTCGGTGAAAAACTCGCGGCCTCCGACGTTCTCGGGCCGCTCGAGCGGCGTGATGCTGTGGCGGTCCCAGATGCCCTGCAGGTCCGGATGGCCCCAGTCGGTGCGAAGCGTCTGCGCGGTTGTTGCCGGACGCTGAGCCTCCAGGGCGAGCGGAAGGAACCCAACGGCGGCGAGAACGATCGTCGTGTGAACAAGTCGCCGGCGCATCGAAACCTCCCTACCGTGATCCCGAGGTTTTCTCGAGGAGTCGCGATCCCTTCAGGATGCCTTCCATCGCATGGTTCCCTTCGTGGCACGCGTACTCGTAGACCTCGCCTTCTGTTTTCGTCATCTGCAGGACCGCGGTCCAGGGACGCGTGTAGATCTTCGGATCGTTGACCGTGAATTCGTACTGGAGCGTGCCGTCGCTGGCGCGGGTGAAGCGCTCGGTCAACGCCATGGTCGCTGCCGACATCCGCGGCTCGAACGGCAGCTCCTGGCTGGCGCTGAGGTTGCGCGTTTCGACCACCAGCGTCTCGCCCTCCCAGTAGCCGCGCATGCTGCCGTACCACTGCGACACCGTCGACGACAGATGCGGGCGCTTGTCGAGCGGGACGATGCGCGCGTCGTGAATCATTTCGTGAAGGATGACGACGTGGGTCGGCGTCTGGACGATTTGAATGTTGTTATTGTAGGGACCGGGAACGATCGGGACGCCGCGCGTGAGGCAACGGTCCCAGAGATCGGTGTCCTCGTACGACGAAGCCGGAAGATTGCCGCGCCGCGTTTCCTGGATCTTCCTCGCTTCCGCGGAGTCGGCCCATTTGCGCGCCTCGGGCGTGAGCGCCGGCAGCTTGCCGTCCTCCGGTTCGACGATGAGCGACGAGCGCCGGCCGGCGACCCGCGTGCCGCGATCCCACCAGAAGTCGTTGTACGCACCGGCAACGTCGCGCGCCGCATCGGCGCCGCGCGCCTCGTCGGTGGCTGCGACGATCGCCCGCTTCTCGATCGCGGCGATTTCCTCGGGAGTCAAAAACGGTTTGGTGACGTTCGCCGGCCGCTCGAGCGGCGTGACCGTCGCGAACGACCACGTGCCCTGGAGGTCGGGCGCGCCCCACGCCGTGCGCGGTTGAGCGCTTCGGGGAGTGCTCGTGGGTTTCGCGGAGGGCGCCGGCTTCTGTTGCGCCACGATCGTGACCGGCGCCGCAACGGCACTCGCGAGAAGTCCAGCGATCACGAGACGTGCGTAGAGCATCGCAACCTCCGTGAGACGAAAGCGCAACCGTCGTTCGCAGTGGCCAGTATAACGCCCGGCCGGGCAGGTCGTTGTCGTTGACGGCTCGAGGCCAGATGGGGTGGGAACGCCTGCCTACATATATATAAGGTTGCGTTCCGGGGAACAGGCGCAGGAGACCGCGAGCCGTGAATCTGGTAATTGTGGAATCTGGGAATCTGGTAATTGGATTGGAGATTGATTCCCCAATCTCCCAATCCAATTACTCAATTACCCAATTACCCGATTACCCGATTACCCGATTACCCGATTCAGAAAGTGAGCTGTCCGCTCACCTGCAGAATCCGCGGATCGAGAATCTGCGTCGCGTTCAGCCAGCTCGCTCCGAACGTGTTGTTGACGTTCTGAATCGCGCTCGAGTTGAGGGCGTTGTACGCATCCAGGTTCGCCTGAAAACGCATCCCCCGCCTGAGTTGGAAATTCTTCGACAGCCGGATGTCGAGCCGCCGGATGCGGCCCTCGAACAGTGTCGCGGGCATCACCAGCGGGACGTTCACGGTCCTCGCACCGCCCGCGAGATTTCGGCCGAGCGACGGCAGGACCTCGGCGGTCGGGGCAGCGTAAACCGCTTCGATCGCCGGGCCCGCCTGATCCTGGTAGATGGCGCTCGCCACGAAATTCAACGGGAGCGGGACGCTTCCGTTCAGCTTCACCATCGCCAGCCCTTTAATCGGCGTGACGATGCGGCAGGTCTGTTTGCCATCGATGGTCGTGGTGGTCTGCGCTCCCGTGAAGCCGATCGTGTAGCTCGTGATTCCCGGCGCGTCCACCTGGAAGCACTGGTCCTTGATCTGCCGCCCGGCGTCGAAGCCGCCGCCGATCCGGAGGCCCTTCGCCATGCGCGCGTTCACGCCGACGCCGAAGAAGTGGTTGCGGCGCGTGTCTTTGCCGTACGTATCCACCGCCTCCACCAGCACTTGGCTCTGCCCGAACTTGTCGGGCTTGACGTTGGAGAGACCGCAGACCTGGTAACCGCCGCCGTTCGGCAGCCGTGAATCCTTCGGCGCCGTGATGCAGTAGTTGTCGAAGTCGCCCGGCCCAACGAGCAGGTTGTTGTTCACGCGCTGAGCGCTGTCGGTGTTGCGGAAATACCCGCCGGTATTGAAGTAGTAGCCGCCGTTGACGGACAGTCCGCGCGTGAGCTCATGCTGCAGTTCCGAACCGAACTCCCAGTTGTGATCCCGCACGCCCCAGCCTTCCCGAACGTCGTCGTTCCACCGGACCGCGTTCGGGTTGCTCTTCCCGAAGTTCTGATTGTCCAGCGCGCCGCATTCACCGTTCAGCGCGAAATTGCCGAGATTGCAATCGGGATAGAAGTTCCCGTTCGAGTCGGTCCACGAGCGGGACGCCGTGTTGACGGACGTCGTGATCGGATTCAGCAAGACGGCGACGTCGACGTTTGTTTTCGCGACGTAGCGGCCGAGCGAAGTCTTGAGGGCCGTACGCCCGTTGCCAAAGACGTCCCACGCCACGCCCATCCGCGGATTCAGATCCTTCCAGCGCGGGATTGCGTCGACCGCCTTGAACGGGCGCTGTCCGACCCACGGATTGAGCAGTGGCATGCCGGGGAACCGATCGAAGAATTTCGGGTCAGGCGTGCCAGGCGTGTCCTGATCGGGCACGTATCCATTGACGTAGTCGAACCGCAGACCGTAGTTGAACGTGAAGCGATCGAACTTCCACTGATCCTGCGCGTAAATGCCGAGGTCGTCTGTCCGATCGAGCTCCAGATACGGCGTCGTGCGCTGCGTGATGCTGATCGGCGTGCCGTTGCGGAAGCCGTACTGCACGTTGCCGTTCGCGATGAAGAAATTGTCGGTGACGAGGTGCTCGCGCTGAAATCCCGTCTTGAGGGTGTGCGACCCGGTGACGTACGTCAACGCGCCCCGCGTCATGTAGCGGTTCGTGTAATCGGGATGACCGCGGTAGGTCGCGGTCGAGCCGTAGGTATAGCCGATGCCCGAATCGACAATCGAGACCGTCCGCGCCTGGACCCCCGGCTGCCAGAACGCGTTCCACTGCGAAATCGACGCGCCGACGCCGGCTTCGATCAGCAATCGCGACGTGAGCGGCGAGTTGTAGGTGCCTTGCATGAAGCGATTGGGCTCGAACCGGTACCCGCCGCCCACCTCCTGCAATGACGTCGACGCCGTCGAGCCGCAGTTGCACGCGTGCTGGTTGTCGTTGATGAAGTTGAACTTGTGTTTGGGCGTCGCCTGCCACGTCGCGCGCCACAAACCGGTGTCGTACCACTCCCAGCGTCCGCTGTGGACATCGAGCGGCCGATCGACCCACGGCGTCAGCTTGACGACCTCGAGATCGGCGCCCGGCGGGCTGAGCAGCTCGCCCTGCGTCTTGTTCCAGTAGACGCCGGCGAACTGGCGCGCCATGCCCCACGTCCGGAACGCCCCGAAGAACCAGAGCCGATCGCGCTTGATCGGACCGCCGACGCTCACCGCCTCGTCCCAGATCTTGATGGTTTTGTTTGCGTTCTGGAGACCGCGGTTCCGGAGCTTGTCGGTGAGGTTGGTGCTCTCCATGCCCTTGCCGCTGTAATTCCCGTTCAGAATCCAGCGGAACGTGTTGCCCCCTTCCTTGGGGACGACGTTCATGACCGGACCGTCGGCGTTCACCTCCGCGGAGATCCCGCTCGTCTGCAGGACCATTTCCTCGACCACGGCGGCGTTGATTTGGTAGCTGCTGTTCCCGGCGCTGTTCTCGATACCCATGCCGTCGAAATAGACCTTGGTGCCGCGTTTGCCGTGATAGGCGCCGGCCTCCGCGGAGTAGCGTCCTCCAACGTCATTCACCCCGGTGTATCCCGGCGTGAGCGCGACGAGCGTGTAGATCTGTTTGGTGCTGGTCGGCAGCGTCTCGAGCAGCTCGCGAGAGGCGACGACCTGTTTGCGGACGTTCTGCGTGTCGACGATCGGCGACGAGCCGCTGACGGTGATCGTCTCTTCCAGCGCGCCGACTCGCATCTCGGCGTTGACGGTCGCTGTGAACCCGGTGGAAAGGACGAGTCCCTCACGCCTGACGGTGCTGAAGCCGCCGAGCGTGAAGGTCACCGTATAAGTACCTGGCGGCAGATCGACGATGCTGTAGCGCCCTTCACCGTCGGTCGTGACGGTGCGAACTTTTTCAATGAGCACCGGGCTGGATGCTTCGACGGTGACGCCCGGCACGACGCCGCCCGACGCGTCTCTCGCGACGCCGGCGATCCCGCTGGCTTCCTGCGCAACTGCCGCCGCTCCGAAGATCAGAAGCAGCGAGAGACTGATCCCACCGAGTCGAAACGCACGTCGCATGTGCCCCCCTGTCGAATAAGTGCAGACCAAATGACGAGCCTCGGGGGCCCGGCGTAAGTTGAGCGACCGTAACACCCCGCCAGATCGCAGTCAACCACCATTACTGGGTAGAACAGGTGCTCGAAACTCGACCGGCCGGGGATCTCCAAGAAGTTGCAGAAGTCTCAGATTGACGAACGATCTCGGGCATTCGCGGAGTTGACAGGACTTCAAAACCATTTATCATCACCCTCACTTAATTCATCGTCGCTCCCTGGCTTCATTTCTGATGGGCCGGACCCACAGCATCGGGTTGCCCTGCCCACGCCGCTATCAGCCGTCAAGGGAGGTCCAATGGTCAGGTTACGAGTCGTCGGCGCCACTCTCCTCGTCGCTGGCTTACTCTGCGCGCCTCCGTCGTGGGCGCAACAGGCAAGCGGCATCGCGGGAATCGTCAGGGACACGTCCGGCGGCGTGTTGCCGGGTGTCAGCGTCGAGGCGTCGAGCCCGGCGCTCATCTCGAAGACGCGCAGCGTCGTCACCGACGATCAGGGCCGTTACAACATCGTCGACCTGGTTCCCGGCACTTACATGGTGACGTTCACGCTGCAGGGATTCAGCGTGATCCGGCGTGAAGGCATTGAGCTGGTGTCCGGCTTCACGGCGACCGTGAACGCCGACCTTCAGGTCGGATCGCTTCAGGAAACAGTCACTGTTACCGGCGCATCGCCGCTCGTCGATACGTCGAACGTGCGGCGGCAGACGGTCGCCTCGGCTGAGCTGCTGGCGACGCTGCCGGTCAGCACCAAGAACATCCAGTCGCTCGTCACGTTGACGCCCGGCTGGTCGGGCATCGCGGACGTCGGCGGTCGATACACCTCGGAAGTCGGCGCGTTCCACGGCAAGCGCGGCGTCAAGGTGTCGTTCGACAGCATGGGCGTGGAAAACAGCGACGGGAACAGCAGCTACCAGATCAACGCCGCGGTGGTGCAGGAGATGAGCGCGCAGACGAGCGGCATCTCCGCGGAAACCAACGCCGACGGACCGGTGATGAACATCGTGCCGAAGGAAGGCGGCAACACGTACAACTTCATCGGCAACGGCAACTTCAGCAACTACAAGATCGAAAGCAGCAACCTGAACGACGAGCTGCGGTCGCGCGGGTTCACCAACGTGAACAAGACGTTCCAGATGTACGACGCCTCGGCCAGCCTCGGCGGGCCGCTCAAAAAAGATAAAGTGTGGTTCTTCGGGGCCTTGCGGACGTGGGGGTTCTCGCGGCAGATCGCCGGCGCCTACTGGAACAAGACGCAGAACGTCTTTCTGACGCCGCCCGGCGCCTCGCGCAAGGTGGTGCTGTGGACGCCGTGGGTCGATCGGCCTTTCGATGAAAACAGCGGACGCGAGGAATGGTATCAATCGACGCTCGGCCGCATGACGTGGCAAGCGTCGCAGCGCAACAAGTTCAACGTGATGATGGACTATCAGACCGCCTGCAACTGCTACGGGGCCAGCCCGACGAGCGCGCAGGAAGCCATCAACGATTACAAGTTCCAGCCCAATCGCCTGATTCATGCGACGTGGAGCTCGCCGCGCACGAATCGGCTGCTGCTCGAAGCGGGCTCGGCGTTCACGATCTCTCAGTGGAACACCTTCTGGCACCCCGGTGTGACGCCGGAGATGATTCGCGTCACCGACCAGGGACTCGGCATCACGTATGGATCGCAGGCGACCTACCGGGGCTGGCCGAACCACACCGATCGATACACCGAGCGGTTTTCGGCGGCATACGTCACGGGCACGCACTCGATCAAGAGCGGCATCCAGGTCGAGCAGCTCGTGACCAACGCGCAGTACATTGTCAACGGCAACGTCAACTACACGTTCCGCAACGGCGATCCGATCAACATCACGCAGTACAACACGCCGTATCTGAGAAAAGACCGCGGCAACGAGCTGGGCGCGTACCTCCAGGATCAGTGGATCAAGGGCCGATGGACGCTGAATCTCGGCCTGCGATACGACTGGTACTACGGATGGGTCCCGGCGCAGCAGACACCCGGCGATACATCGCGATGGCCGGGCGCACCCGACCACAACGAATGGCTGGGCGAACGCTCGTTCGGCAAGGTCACGGGCGTGCCGTCGTGGATGGATTTGAACCCGCGCATCGGCGCCGCCTGGGATCTCTTCGGCAACGGCCGGACGGCGGTCAAGCTGCAGCTCGGACGGTACGTCGCGAAAACGAACGTCGACGTTCCCGCCGCGAACAATCCACTCACCACGTCGGTCGGCAACGCGGGTCGGGCGTGGACCGACTCGAACAAGAACTACGTGCCCGACTGCGACCTGGGGAACTTCGCGCTCAATGGCGAATGCGGCGCCATCGACAATCAGAACTTCGGAAAGAACAATCCGCTCGCCACACGCTGGGCCGACGATGTGCTCAGCGGCTGGGGCGTCCGGGATGCCAACTGGGATTTCTCATCGGAAGTGCAGCACCAGCTTAGCGAACGACTGTCGGTGACCACCGGTTACTACTTCAACACCGGCGGGTACTATCGCAACACCGCTTCGCTCAGCAAGAACCGCGACACCGACAACGTTCGGGTCGGACCCGGCGATTACGAGCCGTTCTGTGTCACCGCGCCGAAGGATCCGAAGCTTCCGGGCGGCGGCGGATACCAGGCGTGCGGGTTTTTCGACGTGACCACGGCCAAGTTCGGGCAGGTCGAGAACGTCGTGGCTCTGGCGAAGAATTACGGCAACGCCAATTACCAGAACCACTTCTTCAACGGCACCGTCGACGTGCGGCTGCGCGGGGGCGCGCGGCTCGGCGGCGGCTTCGATACCGGGTGGTCGCTGCGCGATACGTGCTACGTCGTCGACAGCCCGCAGGAACTGCTCTACTGCCGCGTGGTGAATCCGTTCAAGGCGCAGACCCAGATCAAGCTGAACGGAAGCTATCCGCTCCCGGGCGGTGTAGTGCTGGCCGGCACGTTCCAGAACCTGTCCGGGCCCACTTATGACGCGAACTACCCCGCGACCACGGCGGAAGTGCTGCCATCGCTCGGTCGGAACCTCGCGGGCGGAACGCGCACGGTCACCGTACCGCTGGTCGAGCCCAACACGCTGTTCGAGGACCGGATCACCAGGCTCGACATGCGCGTGAGCAAGATCTTCAAGATGTCGCGCTACCGCCTGCAGCTGAACCTCGACGCATATAACGCGTTGAACAGCAGCGCGATTCTCTCGGTCAACAGCACGCTCAACGCGCGGTGGCGGCAACCCAATTCGGTCATCGACCCACGGCTGCTGCAGGTCAGTGGACAGCTTAGTTTCT
>Ga0114129_10015363_pt1 | contig 10893 bp, 8 predicted proteins | sample RhiMetdeltSRZDD1_FD_80071 | JGI IMG/M metagenome (GOLD analysis project Ga0114129, IMG submission 80071) | Populus rhizosphere microbial communities from Tennessee, USA - Rhizosphere MetaG P. deltoides SRZDD1 (version 2) (version 2) | ecosystem: Host-associated > Plants > Roots > Rhizosphere >... | reverse complement strand
CTGTGTGACGTGGATGCAGCAGCGTGGGTCTGTTGGTACCGCGACATGCAAACCTTGGGCGCTACCGTTCCAGCATACTACGACATCGCCCGCACGGGGTTTGGCGCCACGCGTTATGGAGGTCCGGGGGAGTGAGAAGTCCCGGATTCCACCACGTCGATAACACACCAGTATCCTTTTTAGGGTGGACACTGAGCGTCTATCCAGTCAGAAATCGTTTGAATCTTATCCGCTGGAACAGGATCGAAACCGAAAGGCATCCGTGGTCGAGCTATATTATTACAATCTGTCACCGGGGCCTTCAGGATTGTTACCAATAGCGACTTAGCCCCGACAAATTTACCGCCCTGGCTGTGAATTATCGGACAACCGAGAACTTTCTTGTTAACGAACTGGTCCCGAGTGGTGTTACGCCAGAAAGCGCCATGTGGCGGTCCGACATTTCCGTTCTGAACGGCGTCGTCAAGAATCTTTTGGATGTCGGCAAACCTCGTCATTTGAATATCCTCCGATTCTCCTCTCATTTTAAGTACTCCTTTAACAGAATTCATCATTAAGGCGTCGATGAAGTGCTTGGACATGGTGGTATTGGCGTCGGAGAAGGTGTTACACAGGGAGTGGCGAGCGCACATATCAATTTGAGAATTTTCTTTTTGTCCTCAAGCGTCTTGGCAGAGCAATTAAGATTGCGATCCTGGGGCATACTCCTGCTGTCACCAACAGGCAGGTTCATGAAAGTCAGTATCCGCGTTCTTCTCTGAACCACCGCTGGCCGGTCAAAAATATTGAACCGAAGCGAACTGTGGCACCGAAAGCAATACTGATTCAGCAGCGGCAAAAGTTCCTTGTCTGGAACTCGCGTTGCTTTCCAGGGCTCGCCAGTAATGGAGGGAAGGGCCCTGGCAAAGACCTGCTTGTGACGTGAATCAGTTTGGTGAAGTTGTAACCACTTCCTCACGGCACGTAACTGGAAGGATGGCTCCGATATATGCAGTCCAACCCTGGTATTCTGCGCTTCGATCTCGCTGTTTAGTTTCCTAAGAACATCAAACGCCTGCTTGAATTTGGGCTTCGACTCATCCTTGCCGGCATCGTACAGAACGGCGCAGCCGCCGGTTCCGCATGTATGGGCTTTGAGAAACGCGAAGTCGTCGTCGAGTCGGTCAAACCAGTGGTCAGTATCCAGGTAATTTAGTTTCAACCGCTCGTAATCAGGCTCGGTGGTAACGCCATCACTAACCAGACCCCCGTGGCACTCGGCACATGCATTGGGTACATAGTATTTATTATCTTTGACAATGTTCGGCGCGCGAGCATCAAACGAGGCGGTGAGGAAAGTAATCAGCTTTCCGCCTGTGCTGATTGGTCCGAAAACCATAAAGTACACTGGTTTTTTGAAGGTCGATCCCCGCGTGAGAATCAGTTGAGTGTTTTGAGACTCATTACTATTGTTAGGCTTAAATGGATCCGCATCGTAGTTATTCTGGCCCTGAAACTTATTAAACAACAAGAAGCCGGCTTCAATGCCCGTTTTTGCGGCGTCGCCATGCGCTTTAAACCGGATGACCTTGCGCCACCCCACATTTATCGGTCTGACGCTCACGTCAGTGATCTTCGGCGCGAAGAATGCCGAGGACAGAATACTGTCAGGGAACCGCTTCATGAGTTCGGCAGAGGAAAGGTCCTCAGCATCCTTAGGTGTCAGATCTTTGTATCCGAGAAACCCCAGCATTTGCGATAGATTTTTTGACTTAACCAGCGCCTGCCGTGAAAGCCCCTGAGGGTTGAGACCCAAATCGTCGAATGTAGCTTTATAGTAGGCGAATGCATCCTCTTCCCGTCCTGGTTCAACAGTGAATGTGCGCTCCTGAAACTCCTCTAGTCTTTGCGAAGCGGGACCGCGAGGCTTTGTTTGAGAGCCAGTTGGCGAAGACTGTCGCTGACCGGCCATAAACAAGACACTGACTGTCATTACGATTGTACCGATGCAGACCTGACGATAAATGGAGTGAAGATAATAGAAACGTCTCATCTGAAAACTCCTTAATCAAAGATGTGTCTTAAGCTCGAATTGACTGGCTCAAGCAAACCACGATATGCAGCGCATTGACATCGGTTCAGATCGTATCTGCTCTCTAAACACTTAAACGCACCGGATTGGGTTTGAAACTATCAGCAGGGACTGATTGATAGTTTTCAGACTCGTTTAGAGCGTTAGGTTGGCAAGCCGAGGATAAGTAGAACAGTGGCGCCCAGACGTTCATGATGGCCGAGCCGCTGAATCTATCGATGCTTGCAGAAAAATCAGATAATTTGAAAAGGAGAATGGCGATGCCACGAATCTTAGATTTGGTGAGAGTTAGAAAGGCCGTGATCCTTGCCGATCCGCCTGAAGCAGCAAGGACGGGTTCGCTTGCTATTGCAGCCCTCAGAGCCGGCATTGGGTCAACAGATTGGAAAAATTACATGCTCCAGTTTGGAGAGGTCACTCCTCTTACGGCAGAACAGCTGAAGCGGTTACTCGCGGAAGACGGAACTTTGGGTGATCCTGAATTCGATAAAAGAAGGGCTTACCTGGTCTCAAATGGAGTTTGCGGGATTCAAAGCCCAAACACCGGGGGGTTGGATGGCAACGTGAACACTATTGACAACGGGCTTCCTGGAGTAGCTTGCGATCCACCCCCGCCCGAGCCTAATCCCTAAACCGTTTCTCATTGGAGTTATGTTCGATTCGCTGTAAAAGCTGGCTTAGCGATCATGTTTAGAAATGTCCGCGTCTCAGTAAGCGAAAGAACCGCACGACTCGAACGGGAATGGCAAGAGTTATGCGCTTGTTATCTACCGCTGCAACCGGAGGATTCCATCTGGCGGTATCATCGCAAGCCTCTGACCGATGAGCCTGAGCAGGGCTGGAAGCTCCACGTATCGGCCACCGTGCTTAACGCCACGCGCGTCTTGAGGAAGGTCGCACCATCGCTGGTGGATCGAGGAATCTCGTTCAAGGCTCCATCCTCCCTGAAGGAAGTGATGAGGCTCAACTCGGGTGCGAGCGAAGGTTATACCCAGGTTGGTAAGATCATCACCGTCTATCCCCGAACTCCCAAGGAAGCGGTAGATCTCGCAGGCCACTTACACAAGCTTACAATTCGCATGGGGGCGCCTACCGTGCCATTTGATCTGAGGTATAGCGCCACCAGCAATGTCTTTTATCGATTCGGCGCCTTCCGGCCTCTTGAAATAGAGCATGGCAGCAGAAAACGTACGCCGGCCGTGCGCGGTCCGGACGGCAAGCTAATACCCGACTGCCGTGAACAACCCAAACCGGATTGGGTTATGGATCCCTTCACGAAACGGCATAAACGTCGCCGCAAACAAACAGCCGAAAATCCATTAGCTGCCGCCTACGGTGTTCTTCGTGTGCTCGCGCAGAGAGGAAAAGGCGGTGTTTATCAAGCCGTGGATTTCACTGTGAGCCCGCCGCGGCTTTGCTTGATCAAGGAAGGACGCAAATACGGCGAGCTGAACTGGGACGGTCGCGATGGACGCTGGTACATTAGAAACGAGGAACGGGTGCTGTCGGAACTACGGGCTAGTGGTGTGGATGTGCCCCGAGTCTATTCATCGTTCGAGCTGGAAGGTAATGCTTATCTCGTTACGGAATTCGTTGACGGTGAAACTTTGCATAGCTGGTTGCACCGGCTGCAAAGAAGAATGCCTATTGCTCGCGTGCTGAAACTGGGAATTCAGCTGGCTGAATTCTTTTCGCAAATGCACGCCGCCGGTTGGGTGTGGCGCGACTGCAAGCCATTGAACATCTTAGTCACAAGACAAGGCGGCCTGAAGCCGCTGGATTTCGAAGGGGCATGTCGCACTAATCGGCCGGATGCAATGCTCTGGGGAACTCCCGGCTTCATTCCGCCCGAGTGGCGTGCCGCCGATAAGCAAACCGGCTTGCCCGATGATCTCTATGCTTTAGGTTCAGTGCTCTATTTGCTGGCGACTGGAAGAGTGCCGGAAATAATCGAGTCAGTGGAACCGGAAAAACTGAGGCACAACATTCCCAGAGAACTGAGCAACCTGATAATGAGCTTACTGAGCAGCGAGCCGCAGCGTCGACCTTCTGCGAAGGAGGCTGTGGCCCGCTTAGGTTGGACCTTGCGAAGAGTGGCTGCTTCACAAAAGCTCTGGCAACCCCGAACGACAGGTGAATTCTCGAAACAAATCGCTTAGTGGTTCGGTTGTAACGGAATGTTGAAGCTACCCACCAACTCGCTGAACCTTGGATCCGAGCGAATCGGATCATAGATAGGATCGACGGCAATGTACAACGTCGTAGCAAATTTTTCCTCAGCGGCCTTCCGCAACCAGAAGACAGTGTTTTCATTGTCTTTGAGCCCGAGGTAGATGAGGGCAAACTCGTACGGTGGAATGTAGGACTTTTTGCTCAAGTTTTCCATTTCGGCCAACACTCTTCGCGCTGCATCATAGTTGCCGGCGCGGCCATACGCGTAACCCAGGGCGGACGCTGCGCTGCGTTGGTCCTTCGCATAAAGATCCTCTAATACCCTGATTGCGCCCTGCGGCGAACCCTGTTGGAGTTGTATGAACGCGCGACCATACCAACCATTCGTGTAGCCGGGGATATCCTCAACCAATTTGTCGAAACACTTAGACGCTTCGGCATCGCGGCGCGCATAGTAATACGAACGACAGAAATTGAGCGCCATGACGGGTGAAAATGGATCGAACTCCCGGGCTTTAAGTGCCAGGGCGATGGCATCACTCTGCGGCCCGGTGAGAGATCGAAGATTTGAATACCCCAGATACGCCAGGGCATAGTCCGGCTCCAGTTCAATAGCGCGCTTAAATTCTTTTTCCGCAGCATGCCAGTTCCTATCAGATTTCATGTAGACGAAACCGAGAGACGTGTGGGCTTCGGCCAGAGTGTCGTCGATCTTCAGGGCGTCTTTGGCCGCCCGTGCCGCTCTCAGCATCGCTTCCTTCGTGTCTATACCCAGGTCGGGATAAGAGACTACATTGCCCAGAGCGTAACAGTCAGCCAATCCCGCGTAGGCTTCCGCGTAAGTTGGATCGAGCTCAATGGCCGTATTGAAGTGGTCGATAGCCGCTTTCAGCGTATAGTTGTTATCTCTCTTCCGCCAGGAATGAAGCCCGCGCATATATTCGTTGCGAGCTTCGGGGTTCGCTGAGTGGTGCGTTTGAATTTGAGTTTCTGCTTGCGACCAAACCCCCAAGCTTGCCCTTAGGTCTTTTGACAACTCAGTTGAGACCGGAGCGCTTGTGGTCAAGTCCAATGCATACTTTTTGGCCCAACGCTGGGAGCCGTCTTCGATATCAATCATGACGGCCTCCAAACTCAATGAATCTCTGGCCCCTTTGATCCTCGCGATAACCACTTCGTCAACCTTTAGCTCTTGTCCTATCTTCTGAGGATCGATCTGTCCCTGATAACCCGACACCATGGTATAGGCCATGACGCGCAGTTTATTCAATCCCGACAACTCCTTTATAGTGTCTCGCGTTAAGCCTTCAGCAAGAAAGTCCAGATTCGCATCGCCGGTCTCGTTGGCAATCGGTAAAATCGCCATGGTTCGTGGCTTGGCCCAGTTGAGGTAAACGTAAGCAAGGACAGCCACCAGCAGCAGCACAACTACCGCTGTCGTGGCCCAGCGAACCACAAACTGCCAGGCTGACGACCGCTGCACGCTAATTGCCCTGATGTAGTTTTCCCACTCGATTAGTAACTCGCTGGCTGACTGATAACGCTGAGTTCTATCCTTCTCGAGGCATTTCCGCACCATGCGCTCAATTTCGCGCGACGTTTGAGAGCTGGCATCCTTCAGCGCAGGCGGCTTACTTGTAAGGATCGACGAGATGACATCCGCTGTCGTCTCGCGAGCGAAGGGGTTTTTGCTGCTTACCATTTCATAGAGGACAGTCCCGAGGCTGAAGATATCGCTACGATAATCCAACTTCTCAGCGCGTAACTGTTCTGGCGACATGTAGGCCACTGTTCCCGGTATGACGTCTACTTGCGACACCTGGCTTATGCTGTCGGCCCCCTCTGCCACGCTCGGTCTTGGTCTGATCGTCTTGGCCAATCCGAAATCCAGCACCTTAATCTGCCTCTGTGGGGTGACCATTATGTTTTTGGGTTTGATGTCCCGGTGAATGATTCCACGAGCATGAGCTTCGGCGAGTGCGCTGATGATCTGATCGGCCAACATCAGTACTTCGTTGAGATGCAATGACCGTGCGCCAATCAGGCTGGCGAGCGTCTCTCCTTCCACATACTGCATGACGATGAAACTATGTTCACCAACTTCTTCGAGCCCAAAGACAGTGCAAATATTTGGATGGTCCAACATGGCCACGGCTTGCGCTTCTTTGATCAGTTGCCGCTTAGCAGTTTTATCACCGACAAACTCGGGCGAGAGAAACTTGAGTGCGACTTTGCGCGCTAATCGCGTATCTTCCGCCAGGTAGACTTCTCCCATCCCACCGTGGCCGAGAGGGCTCAGAATCTTATAAGAACCAACCTGTTTACCCGCCAACGTTCCATTTGAGGTACTGCTCAGAACCTTCATTCCAAGTTCAAGAAAAGGTTGCTCAATAAAGCCGTTCCCGTTTTCGAAGGCGGCAACGAGGGACTCAACTTCCTGATAGAGAGACTGATCGTTGCCGCAAGCTTTGGGAATGTAAGCCACTCGGTCTGCCGGGGCTAGCTCCAGCGCTGCGTGAAAGAGATTCTCAACCCGTTCTTGATCAATAGGCTTCATTACCAATTTCCCGTCGCAGCCATGCCTTGGCATAGTTCAAGTCGCGCTGTACCGTTGCTGGTGACATCTTTAACACTTCTGCAATTTCTTCGACGCTGAGCCCGCCAAAGTATTTTAGTTCGACCACCCGGCTCTTTCGTTTATCTATGGCTGCTAATTTGTCTAACGCCTCTTCTAAGGCAAGAAGTTCTTTTGCTTTTTCACTTGAGAGAATGCCAACGCGGGAAAGGGATACTTGCTTTGCTCGGCCACCGCGCTTGACGCGATTTTGATCGCGAGCGTAGTTGGAAAGGATGCGCCTCATTATTTGAGCTGCAATTCCGAAAAAATGGGCGCGGTTCTGCCATTGAACTTTCCTTTGGTCAATTAACCGAAGATAGGTTTCGTTGATTAAGGCAGTAGTTTGCAAGGTGTGGTTGGGATTTTCTCGACGCATATAACTGTGCGCCAGGCGGTGCAATTCCCGCTCGACCAGAGGAAGGAGTTCAGCCAATGCCTGCTGATCTCCCTTGCTCCATTTCACAAGCAGTCCGGTGATTTCGTCGGGGGAGGGCATGATTGTTCAACTCACAGCAAGGATCGGCCGAATCTGGGCTTACGTTCCTGGAGTAGCTACGGCCGAGGTTGAGCGAGGCGTCACGATTCTACGATGGCCTAAGCCGAAAAGTTTCCAATTCCGGTGATAGTTTTCGCACAGCCCTGGTGCGTTAAGGAATGGAGGCGGCGGCGGCCAGCTGTAAACCCCGCCCCACCGTGGCGAAGTTCAAAACCCCAGCAGCCCTCTTGCCAAGAGCGTGAACATTTATATAGCGCCTGACGCTGAGATTGCAAGAGAGTTTTGTACATAATCACTTCTTCTCTAACGAGTCTACAGCCCAAGGCTATGAAGAAGATCGATTACGAATTGGTCCAAGGCCCAACGATGGCAGACGCTCTGAAGAGTTGGACCATGGTCGTGCTAACACTTGCATTCGTCATATTGTACGGTGCGGCTCTAATCGGGTGGCTCCAACCGCTCGCTGACGAAAAGATGGTGCTGCGCCTTGAACCAATCATTTTCGTATTCATTGGTTACTACTTCGGCAGATTGCCGGCGCAGCAGAACGAAAATGCACTGAAAGACGAAATTAATCGCCAAACTCAGAAAGCGGAGGCGGTGCAACATGCAAAAGAACAGGCACAGCAGGCAAGGGAGGCTCTTGACGAGAAGGTGAAAAACGTTTTGGTGGTTTTGGCCCCAGCTGGATTGGTCAAAAGCCCGGTTGAATGCGCCAGCACACTGGAAAAGGATGAGGTAGTGAGCGGCTCAGTGTTCGCGGCGCTCAACATCTTGAATTCATAGTTTTCCAAAAATCAAATCTCAGTTCTTCAGGAGAAACGTCATGTCAACTAAGTGCCCCCAAAACATTGAGCGTATGCGAGACAATTTGAATGGGATTCGGTCAGGAGAATTCTGCATAGTTAAGCGATTAGCCAGCTTCAACTTGATAAGACGTTCGCTCGCATGCGCAGTTGTGCTGTCGATCGTTCTAGGCTCAATTCAAACAATACACGCCGGTGATTCCAGAACAATCAAGGACACTATCGAACGCATGGAGACTGTAGAGCTGAGCAGCAGGTCTGAAATGGTTCGCGAGGTTTACAAGCGGTCATTGTTGAGATTGTATGGAGAATATCTGGAATCGTTGGAAAAGGAAATTGCAGATCTCAAGTACATACTGGCAAATGTCTCAACCAGTGACTCTCGAATAGTCGGCGAAATTACGGATAACATCAAAAAACTCCAGAGCGAATACTCCATTACCAATGAAAAGTTTCGCACCTTGTCGGCTGATCTGCGCGTAAATAAATCGTCCAGCCCAGCTCAGGGTGAGTCCAGAGCCAGCAGTTCAGGAAACCGTATTGAGAATTCGCATAACGGCTACAGAGAAGCAGGCGAGAACTCAAACGGTGAAGCTTCTGAAAACGCCGACGGCATAAGACCGAGCGGTCCTAAAGATCGAAATGTCCCTGAGGGATTACAGCGCGCCTCTCTGGCATCAAGCGCAATTAGCGCAGGTTCGCATTCGTCCGCACAGACAGACTTCGAAATAACCTGGCCCAAGGATGATTCCACCACTAACATAGGCAAAGTCGAACCCGAGGTAACCCTTGACACCGCGGCTGGACTCACCGTGCAGTTGAAAGTAACAGTGAAAAGTGCGGATAAGGAAGTTGATAGCAAAACTCTCACTATAAAAGCTGGTGAAGATAGTGGGATTGCCCCGCCGCTTAAACTGAAGGAGGGTACGAACAAGATTATCGTTAGCGATGAGAACGCCGGGATAACCAAGAGTATCGATATCACTTATGAACCTGAGAAAAACGGTGATACGCCCGTTTCAACAATAGCTACAAGTAGTCTAAATACCAGAGCCGTGATCGGTTTTGAGCAGGCCGGAGCCAGTTCGGCCAGCAGCGAAACAAAACCCTTCCTGGACTTCTTTTTTACTGGTCCATTGAAGTTTGGTAAGGATAAAGAATTGCCTCGACTTTCAACTTGGGGGCAGATTCGCTTATCAACAACACCTGAACAAACAGGCGCGGCCGGGGCATTCCCATCCAATCTTGTCAACCAGGTCGCCCAGACCAGCAAGACTGTTGATCTCGTCCAAAGTTTTGATTTTCTAGCCGGATTGGAAGGGCGGATCTTTGACTCAGATAAACATTTCAGCCTAATTCCTGGAATCAAACAAAAAATAAGCTTCTATCTTGTAGGGGGAGGCGGCGCTATTAGCCCACTCTCAACAAAAAGGGAGTCGGCACAGATCTTCTCCGTCCCTAGCGAAAAAAGTCCTCAGCGGCAACTCTTCATCGATCGGTTTGGAAATGACGCCGCGGATAAAAAGTATATCGCGTTTGTTCTTCCCGAAAGGGATCGTTTTCTTCGTCAGTTTTATGGGGGCGTCAGATTCAAAACCCACTTCTATAAGGACGGTGAACTGATCAACCGTTTTCCGGCAATTCTTGATGTCATGGTAGGACAGAATGAGGCTGTAACAGGCGGTAAACTAAAGAGCGACGAAACAGATGCTTCTGGGAAGATAATCGGAAAGAGGCGTTCCTACGTACTAAGGCTGGATGGCTTCTATCCTCTCCCTATTAAGGAAGCGAGTTTCCTTTATTTGTACGGAACGGCGATGATGAAACTTGGGGGCGGTGGAGTAAGAATCACGACCCCATTGTTTCTCGATACAGCCCCGGGTGAGATTCTTGTTACCAACAATGACGTGTTTATTGCGCCAAATCTCCAGTTAGATCGCGACTATTACAAAATTGGTATTGGGATCAATCTAACTGATCTTTTTAATCGCAAGCCTTCAGAGGCAAAAAAGTAATTAGGCGAGCAAGAGAAGGCGATCACAACATCGCTGTTTCTTTCAGCAGGCGGCCTGAAGCAAAGCGTTTAACGCTGAGTTGAGAGGCGTCTATGATCTCTGAGTGGCCCCTGAGGATCAAATCAGCCGTGATGCGGCCGGACACAGGTGAATGCATGACTCCGTGGCCACTGAAACCGTTCACAAAATAAAGACCTTTCACATTGGGCGCCGGACCGATTATCGCGTGATGGTCCGGCGTCATCTCGTATAACCCAGCCCAGGCACGGCGAGGATTCACTGCCGCATCGCCAAGGCACGGCACCCGATCGGCAGCCCGAATCAAAATCTTTTCAACGAAAGTGGGATCGAACTCGGTATTGAAGCCGGGTTTTTCTTCGGGATCGTTCCATGCGAGCAGAATCCCCTTACCTTCACGCCGGAAATGAAACCCTGTCGACATATCAATAACCATTGGAAATCGCTGGGGTAGCTTGTCGAACGGCTCGGTCGGTACAAGCTGACGCCGCAGTGGTTCAACCGGCAATTCGGCGCCGGCCATCTTTGCGACTTCCGCCGCCCATGGACCGGCTGCGTTAACGACTATTGGAGTAGAGACGAAACCTCGGGTAGTTCGTACGCCGGTGATTTGACGCGGGTTGTGAGTATCAGTTTCGATTCCACTTACCCCGGTGTCGAGCCACAATCTCACACCGCGTTCACGTGCCTTCAGCATG
>Ga0114129_10015362_pt1 | contig 10894 bp, 10 predicted proteins | sample RhiMetdeltSRZDD1_FD_80071 | JGI IMG/M metagenome (GOLD analysis project Ga0114129, IMG submission 80071) | Populus rhizosphere microbial communities from Tennessee, USA - Rhizosphere MetaG P. deltoides SRZDD1 (version 2) (version 2) | ecosystem: Host-associated > Plants > Roots > Rhizosphere >... | reverse complement strand
TGCGGGCTGTCCCAGAAGGTGGCGTCGAGGACGTCGATCGTCTTGTCGATCAGGGCCTGCTCGTAGCGCTCGAACCGCGCGCGCACCTCGGCCACCACCTCGGGGATATTGGGCGTGAGATCGGTCATCGGGCGGCCGCCCTGCGCGGCGTGCCACGGCGCCCGAGCCGGCCCGTGGACAGGGGCAGGTAGGCGCGCCTGAACTGGAAGCCGCCGAGGAGCGGGAGACTCAGCTGAGCCATGAGAGGTGGACCACCGATAACACCACTGGCGACGGCAGGTCAACGAGGGGTCGCGGGCCGGTCACGCTCGAGTCACGCTCCGTTCACACGTCACGGCGAGCATCGCCGCGTGGTCGGTTGCCTGGTCGGCCGTATGCCGTATGATGACGGGGCGGTCGTGGGCGGGGGCGGCCGGCGGCGGAAGCGTACGATGTCTTGACGGTTCACACCAAACGGAGGTGAGTCATGGCGTTGAGAATCAACAGTGAAGCTCCCAACTTCAGCGCGGACAGCACGAAGGGCCGGATCAACTTCCACGAATGGATCGGAAACGGCTGGGCCATTCTCTTCTCGCATCCCAAGAACTTCACGCCGGTCTGCACGACCGAGCTCGGGTACATGGCGGGCCTCCAGCCAGAGTTCGAGAAGCGGAACTGCAAGATCGTCGGCCTCAGCGTGGACTCGGTGCCCGACCACGAGAAGTGGTCGAAGGACATCGAGGAGACGCAAGGGCACGCGGTCAACTATCCGCTCATCGGCGACCCCGAGCTGAAGGTGGCGAAGGCCTACGACATGCTGCCCGAGGACTCCGGCACCACCGCGCAGGGCCGCACCGCGGCCGACAATGCGACGGTTCGCTCGGTGTTCGTGATCGGCCCGGACAAGAAGGTCAAGGCGATGCTGACCTATCCGATGAGCACCGGCCGCAACTTCGACGAGGTGCTGCGGCTCCTGGATTCCTGCCAGCTGACCGCCAAGCACAAGGTGGCGACCCCGGTGAACTGGAAGCAGGGGGACGACGTCATCATCGTGCCCGCGGTGTCGGACGCCGACGCCAAGCAGGCGTACCCGGGCGGCTGGAAGGCGCCGAAGCCGTACATCCGGATCGTCCCGCAGCCGCGGTAGGCCGGGCTTGCCGGCGGCGGCGCCGCTGCCGCCGGCAAGCAGGCGGGCCCGCTTGACAGTGCATTCGGGCCCTGGCTAGCATCCCGGTCGATGACGCGGGGCTCTCGAAGGACGGTTCAACGGATCGGCTCGGCGGGATTGCTGATTCTCGTCGTCCTCTCGCTGGGCGCGCCTCCCGCGGTTCTCGGCCAGCAGTCGGCCGCGACTCCGCTGCGGGGGCCCGAGCTCCTCGCCGCGCTGCGAGGCGGGGGCTACATCCTCTACTTCCGTCACACCGACACCGACCACAGCCAGAACGACGAGCGCATGACGAGCGTCGAGGACTGCACGACCCAGCGCAATCTGACCGATCGGGGGCGCGACCACGCGCGCGCCCTCGGCGAGGTAATCCGGACGCTGGGGATCCCGATCGGCGCGGTCCTCGCGAGCCCGCTCTGTCGCACCGTGGAGACCGCGATGCTCGCCTTCGGGGCCGCGCAGAAGGCGCCGGCGGCGCGCGAGGGCGGCCCGCTCCCCCCGGGGAGCCCCGGACGCTTCCCGGCCTTGCGCGCGCTCCTCTCCACCCCGGTCGCGCCCGGCGCGAATACCGTCATCGTCGCGCACGCCTACCCGTACTTCTCACTGGTCGGCGGCCAGTTTCTCAGCGAAGGTGAAGCGGACATGGTGCGGCCCCGAGGAGGTGACTTCGAGGTGGTGGCGCGCGTCGGCCTCCGGCAGTGGCGTGAGCTCGCGGTCACCCCGGCCCACCGATGAGCGCGGTGTTTCCCACCGATCGCGCGGCCAAGCGCGCCCATCTGCTCGCCGCGGTGGAGGCGATCCGCGATGTCGTCGCGGCGGGCGCCGAGGAAGGGGAGCGGCTGCGGACGCTGCCGCCGGCGACCGTGCGCGCCCTGGCTGATTCCGGGCTCTTCGCGCTGAAGGTCCCGGAGTCGCTCGGTGGCGCCGAGGCGGATCCGGTCACCCAGATCGAGGTGCTCGAGGCGCTCACCCAGATCGATGCCTCGGCCGGCTGGTGCCTGATGGTCGCCACCACCGCGGTGGGCCTGCCGGCGGGCTTCCTCCCGGACGAGGCGATCGACAAGATCCTGGCCGGTGGCCGCGTTCCGCCCGCCGCCGTCGCCATCCTGCCGACCGGCATCGCCACGCCGGTCGATGGCGGCTAGCGGCTCACCGGACGCTGGCCCTTCGCCAGCGGGGTCCGCCACGCCGAATGGCTCACCGCCGGCGCGATGGTTCGCCGCGACACGGAGGACCCGGGCGAGCGCCACATCATGGTCATCCCGGCCGCGGCCGCGGAGATCCACGACAACTGGACGGTCGCGGGCCTCGAAGGGACGGGCAGCAGCGACTTTTCGGTCACCGATTGCTTCGTGCCCGCCGCGTTCACCTGGAATCCCGCCAGCGCCACGCCGCGCCGGGGCGGCGCGCTGTTCCGGCTCGGCATGCCCGCCTTCGTGGCCTACGAGCACGTGGCCTTCGCGCTGGGCGTGACGGCCCGAGCCCTTGGCGCCGCCGCCCTCCTGGCGCAATCCAAGTCGCGCGGTCTCGTCGCCGCCTCGCCGCTGGCCGGGCGCGCCGCCTTCCAGGCGCGGCTCGGCCTCGGCGAGATCCGTCTGCGCTCAGTCCGGGCGGGCGCCGTCGAGCTCTTCGAGACGGCCTGGGCCACCGTGGCGGCGGGCGGCACCCTGAGCCGCCGGCAGCATGCGGAGCTGCGGAGCATCGCGACCCATGCCACCGAGACCGCCGTGGAGATCGTGACCGGCCTCTTCCGCGCGGCGGGCGGCGGCGCCCTCTACCGTACCGGCGTGCTGCAGCGGTGTCTCCGTGACATCAACGCGGGCGCGCAGCACTTGATGGTGAGCGACTCCGCCTATGAGCGTCTCGGCCAGATCCTGCTGGGCTTCCCCGACGTGGACCCGATGGGGTGAAGCCGGGCCGTCACGTCGTCAGATCACGCCCTCGGCGCGCCAGCGCTCGAGGTCATGGGGCGAGTGGCCGAGCACGCGTACGAAAACCTCCTCATTGTCCTGTCCCGGCATGGGAGCCAGCCAGCGGACCCGGCCGGGCGTCTCCGAGAGCTTCAGCGGCGTTCCGGTCGTCTTCAGCAGCCCGTAGACGGGATGGTCGCGCTCGACGAACATCTCGCGGGCCTGCACCTGGGGATCGGCGACCATCTCCGCCACATTGTTGACCGGCGCGGCCGGGACGCCGGCCGTCGCGAGGATGCGGACGACCTCCGCCTTGACGCGCGCCCCGGTCCACTGCTGGATGATCGCGGCGATCTCGTCGCGGCGGTCGCGTCGGGCCGCCGCGGTGGCGAACTCGGGGGCGCGGGTCAGATCGTCCCGGCCGATGATCGCGCAGAACCGGGCCCACACCGCGTTGCTCGCGGAGGCGGCGACGGCCACGTGGCCGTCGCTCGTCGCGTAGATCCCGGTGGCCGAGCCCGCGAACGAGACGTTGCCGGCGCGGGTGAGGATCTCGCCGCCCACCGTGTAGCGCTCCCCGAGGTTGTCCAGCGCCACCAGGAGGCTGTCGAGGAGCGCCAGGTCGATGCGCTGCCCTCGGCCGGTGCGCTGCCGGTAGTGCAGGGCGGAGACGATGCTGAAGGCGCACAGCATCCCGGCATAGTAGTCCGAGATGGACTGGCCGGACCGGGTGGGCGGTCCATCCGGATAGCCGGTGATGCTCATGTACCCGCTGATCGCCTGCGCGAGCATGTCGTAGCCCCGCTGGGGCGCGTAGGGCCCGGTCTGGCCAAACGCGGTGATCGAGGCGTAGACGAGCCTCGGATTGATGCGCTGCAGCTCCTCGTAGCCGAGGCCGAGGCGCTCCATCGTGCCGACGCTGAAATTCTCGGTAACCACGTCGGCGTGCCGCACCAGCTCGCGGAAGAGCTCGAGGCCGGTCGGCGTCTTCAGCTCGAGGGTGACCCCGAGCTTGTTGCGATCCCGGTACTGCGCGGCGGGCACCCGCTCCTCGATGCCGTCGCGGCGGCGCTTCACGCCGAGCGATACGCGCTCGCGCCCGCGCTCCGGCGACTCGACCTTGATCACCCGCGCGCCGAGGTCGGCGAGCAGCATGGTGCAGAACGGCATCGCGATGACCTGCCCGAGGTCGATCACGGTGACGTCGCTCAGGGCGTGATCCATCTCGTCTCGGTGGGCTCGTGGCGGACCGGAGGCGCGGGCGCTAGCCCGGCTTGCCGCCGGGCGCCCGGTCGCCGGGCGCGCCGGACCAGAGGCCGCCGGCCAGGTAGCCGCCATCCACCGCGAGGGTGTGGCCGGTGACATAGCTGGCGTCGTCGGAGGCGAGGAAGAGTGCCGCGCGGGCCACCTCCTCGGGCTCGCCGAAGCGCCCCATCGGGATCCGCTCCACCCGCCGGCGCCGGGCGTCCTCGGGCAGGCTCCGCGTGAGCCGGGTGTCGATCTGGGCCGGGGCGATCGCGTTCACCGCGATGCGATGCTGCGCGAGCTCGACCGCCATGGTGCGGGTCAGCTCGATGACGCCGGCCTTGGCCGCGTTGTACCCGACCAGGTTCTCCACGCCCCGGAAGCCGTTGATGGACGCGGTGGTGATGATCCGGCCGCCGCCCTGCTTGACCATCTGCCGCGCGGCGGCCTGGCAGCAGAGGAAGACGCCGGTCAGGTTGACGCGCAGGACCCGGTGCCACTGCGTCTCGGGATGCTCCAGGAATGGCGCCGAGTGCGCGATCCCCGCGTTGGCGAACATGACGTCGAGCCGGCCGAACTCTGCGACCACGCGGTCGACGAAGGCCTGCACCTGCGCGGCGTCGCCCACGTCGAGGGCGACCGCGATCGCCTTGCCGCCGCGCCCGCGGATCTCCTGCGCCACCGTCTCCGCGGCCTCGATCTGGACATCGCCGAGCGCGACGGTCGCGCCCTCCCCGGCAAAGGTGAGCGCGGTCGCGCGCCCGATCCCGAGCGCTCCTCCGGTGATTGCCGCGACCCGACCGGGCAGGCGCATCGGCCGGATCATAGCGCATCGCGCGGAGGGCGCGCGAGCCAGAAGCACGCCGCGCCGACCGCGCAGAAGCCGACCGCGATCAGGAAGGCGATCCGGTAGCTCCCGGTGAGGTCGTGGACGTAGCCGCCGAACCACGGGGCGACGCCGCCGCCGATGCCGTTGCCGACGCTGAGCAGACCGTAGATGGCGCCGAAGCGCCCCGGAAAGAGCTGGGAGGCCATCGCGGTGATGATAGGGCCGCGCGCACCGAAGCCGAGGCCGAAGAAGATCGCGTAGGCGTAGAGCGCCGCCACGTGCGGCGAGACCTCGAGCCCGAGCAGGCAGAGCGTGCCCACCGCGGTGCAGCCGTAGGAGATCGTGGCCGAGGGGGCGCGCCCGATCCGATCGGCCGCGATGCCGAACCCGATGCGGCCCACGACCGAGAGCAGCCCGGTGAGCCCGAAGATCGAGGCGACGAACAGCCGGGGGAACCCGTGGTCCACCGCGAAGGCCACCTGGTGCGTGACGACCGAGAAGACCGCCAGCGGCGTGCAGAGGTACGCGAAGAAGAGTGCCCAGAACGCGCGCGTCCGCAGGGCGTCGCCGATCTCCGCGCCCCAGCTGAGGGCGCCCGGGGTCGCGCCGCGCGCCGGCGCCATGACGCCACGCCGGTCGTGCACGCCCAGCCAGATGAGGGGCAGGAGCACGGCCAGTGTGCCCAGGCCCAGGGCGAGATAGGCGGCGCGCCAGCCGAAGCCGGCGATCAGCCACTGGGCGAGTGGGCCCACCGTCAGCACGCCCGCGCCCATGCCCGAGAAGGCCACGCCCATCGCGGTGCCCCGCCCTTCGCTGAACCATCGCGCGATCAGCGCGCCCGCGGGCACCCAGCTCACCGCGCACGCTCCGGCGGCGGTCAGCACGCCGACGATCAGGTAGAGGGACCACAGCGAGTCGACCCGGCTCGACAGCGCGCACCCGAGCCCGAGCACGCCCGCTCCACCGAGCATCACTCGACGCGGCCCCAGGCGATCCACGAGGATCCCCACCACGGGGGAGAGCACCCCTTGCGTGATCGACGCGATCGAGAACGCGGCCGCGGTCGCCCCGCGCGACCAGCCGAACTCATCCAGGAGCGCCACGAAGAAGATCGGGAACGAGAAGTAGAGGCCGGAGGCGATCGCGAGCGTGACCCAGACCGCGCCGACCACGATCCAGGGATGCAAGGGGGACCCCGCCTCCTACGTGCTCAGCATCATGCGGACCAGGTTGGGCATCTGCTCGTTCGGCATCGTGCGAGAGGACGGGCGGGCCTGTCAAAGACAATGTGACTCTGGCGTGCCCACCGGCACCCGGAGAAGTTCGGCACCGGGATCCCGGAAGGCATCATCGCCTCGGAGGCCTCCAACAACTCGAACGTGGCCGGCTCGCTGGTGACGAGACGGGGATCCGCTCCTGTTCCTCTCCCGGCCCATCTCGGGCGGCATGCTGGCCCTGTCGGTCGCCTCCGTCGTCCTCGCGCTCTGGCAGCACCGCCGGCAGCACCGGGCCGCGCCGGCGGAGCCCGATACCGACTTCTAGCCCGGACTTGGCCGGCCCCCGGGAACGATCTCCCGGGCGAAGAGGGCGATGGCGTCGAGGAGGGCGGGGCGGGCCAGGACGCCGTTGTGGTCGGCGCCGGCGAGGCGGAGGAAGCGCTTGGGCGCGGGGGCCGCCGCGAACAGGCGCTCCCCCAGCTCGAAGGGGACGATCTCATCCTGATCGCCGTGGGCGACGAGGACCGGCGCCGACACGCGAGGCAGGCGCGCCAGCGAGTCGAACCGGTCGCCCGCGAGCCCGCCGAGCGGGCCGTAGTGCCGCCGCGCGACGTCGGCCAGGCGCGTGAATGTCGATACGATGATCACCGCGCCGCAGCGGCGGCGGGTCGCGACCTCGATGGAAACGGCCCCGCCCAGGGATTCCCCGAAGCACACGATGGTGGCCGGATCGGTTCCGCGCGCGACCAGGTCGTCGAAGGCGGCGGTCGCGTCGAGGTAGACGCCCGGTTCGCTCGGCGCTCCCTCGCTCCGTCCGTAGCCCCGGTAGTCATAGGCGAGCACCCCGAGCCCCCGGGTGGCCAGGGCGGGCAGCAGCGCGCGGCGCGAGTGGATGTTCCCCGCGTTGCCGTGCGACCAGAGGAGCACCGGGCCCCGGTCGCGCGGAGGAACGTACCAGGCGTGCAGGCGCAGGCCGTCCGCGGTGGCGATCCAGCGCTCCTCGGCGCCGGCGGGGGGCGGCCCGGCCTGCCGGTCGGGAAAGAAGACGAAGCGGTCGATCCACATGGTGCACCCGGTGAGGAGGAGCGCGGCCATCGTGAGCCCGGTCCATCGGCCGGCGGCGCCGCTCACCGGGCCTTGAGCTTCAGATCCTCGTAGGGCGACGAGTACGGATGGTGCTCGATCAGGCCGAGCCCGGCCTCCTCCACGCGGGCCCCGACCCCGTTGAGGAACGCCAGCTCCCAGATCGGCGCGAACATGACGCGCTCGTGGGCGATGCGCTGGATCTGGTGGAGGATGGCCTCGCGCTTCTTGCGGTCGACCTCCCGCGCCTGCTGGGCGAAAAGGTCGTCGATCTCCGGGTACGTCCCGTACACGTACGTGCCGCGCGACGTCATGTAGTTGTCGATCCGGGTGGCCGCATTGCCGAACGCGCCGGCTCCGCCCTGCATCAGGCCGCCGCGGATCTTCTTCTCGCGCCACTGCCCCAGGAAGGCGACCCGCTCGATGGGCCGCACCCGCGCCTGGATGCCCACCGCCTTGAGGTAGTTGGCCACCGCCTCGGCCACGTTGGTGTAGGAGGAGTCGCACGCGAGGTCGCCGGCGTCGAAGCCGTTGGGATGCCCGGCCTCGGCGAGCAGCTTCTTGGCCTGCGCGGGGTCGTAGACGATGGGCGGCGGCCCCCAGTAGTACTCGTACGAGGAGGGGATGATGCTCGACGCGACCTTGGAGAAGCCCAGCGTCTCGGCCAGGTTGATGGCCTGCCGGTCGATGGCCACGCTCGCGGCCAGGCGCACGCGCCGATCGTGCCACGGAGACTTCGGGTTCCACTGCTCGGTGGTGAAGTCGATCCAGAAGGTCGCGGGCAGCAGGGTGGGGGCGAGCCTGAGCCCGGGGGTGCGCTTGACCTCCTCGGCGAGCGCGCCCCGGATCGAGTAGGCCACGTCCACCTCGCCGCGCTTGAGCGAGGCGAGCCGGGTGGCCTCGTCCGGGATCACCCGGAAGACGAGCCGCTTCACGTGGGGAGTCTTGCGCCAGTAGCGCTCGTGGGCTTCCAGCACCATCTCGACGCCGGGATTGTAGGAGACGAGCTTGTAGGGGCCGGCGCCGACCGGGGCCTTCTTGAATCCTTCGTCGCCGACCTTCTGCACGTAGGCCTTGGGCACGATCCATCCCGCCCCGGTGGCAGGCGTGGCGTAGAACGCCATGAAGTCCGGCCAGGGCTCGGTCAGACGGAAGCGGACCCGGAGCGGGTCGACGACCTCGACGGCGGCGACCTTCTCCTTGAAGAGCTTGGCGGCGGCCCCCCGGTAGCGCTCGAAGGAGAACTTGACGTCCTCCGCGGTCATGACGTCGCCATTGTGAAACACCACGCCGCGCCGCAGGACGAACTCGTGGACGAGCCCGTCCGGCGACACCGTCCACGACTCGGCCAGCGAGGGCGCCGCCGGCTTGCCGGGCATGGGTTTCACCAGCGCATCGTGCAGCGCGTAGAAGATCATCAGGCTGGTGACGATACCCGGATGCTCGCCGGGATCGAACCAGGCGGGCGCGATCGAGACGTGCACGGCCCAGGTCATCTGGCCTTCGGGTCCCGCCGCCGCCGATGGGGAGGGGGCGAACAGCAGCGTGAGCGCGAGGACGGCACCGAGCGGACGGATCCAGGTCGGAGTTCGCATGGGAACCTCCTGGAGCGATCGGCGTCACGGTGGCCCGATTATCCTCGACCGCCTCTCGGTGGCAGTCGTCCCACGGCTATCCTCAGTAGACGGCCCGGGTGGACGACGGACTCGCGCCGCCCCGCGCCTCGCTGGCCGAGCTGGTCAGATCCGCGAGGTACTCGTCGATGATCGGCGCGTGCACGGGGGTCAGCATGAGGTGGATGCCGCGCGGTTCGCGGATGCGCCCCACCGACCAGCCCCGGGCCGTCATCCGATCGGCGATGGTGAAGATGTCGTGGGCCTCACTGCCGAAGCCCACCGCCCACAGCTCGGGCTCGCCCCACACGTGCAGCCCTTCTCCGATGCGCGCGAGCCCCGCGACGAGGCGCGCCTTCGCCTCCATGACCGTGGCCGCGATGCGGCGGTACCCCGCCTCGCCGAGGAAGTGCATCACCGCCCACGCCGCGGCGACCGCGCCGCCGGGGCGCGTGCCGGTGAAGGTGTTGACGCTGTAGAGTCCGGTGGGCCAGTCATCGAAGTCGTACCGCCCCGCCGCCTGGTGCTCCGCGGTCCGGAAGAGGACCACCGAGGCGCCCTTGGCGGTGTAGCCCGACTTGTGGAGATCGGCCGACACCGAGGTGACGCCGGGCAGGGCCAGGCCGAACTCCGGGACCGGATGACCCAGGGCACGCACGAACGGGCCAAGGATCCCGCCCACACAGGCGTCCACGTGCAGCCACAGCCCGCGCGTCCGCGCGAGGTCGGCCAGCTCCGCGATGGGATCGACGACGCCGAGCGAGTAGGTGGGCGCCGAGCCGTAGAGCATGACGGTGCGCGGGGTCATCGCGTCGGCCATCGCGGCCGCGTCGGCCCGGAAGTCCGCTCCGACCGGTACGCGAAGCACCTTCATGCCGAGGTAGTGGGCGGCCTTGTTCACGGCGGGATGCGCCGACCACGCGGCCACGATCTCGGGCTCGGTCACCTCCGGACGCCGCTGCCGCGCCCACTGTCGCGCCGCGTGGGTGGCGAGGAAGATGCTCTCCGTGCCCCCGGATGTCAGGTGACCGGTGGTGGCGGCATCGCCGCCGAGGAGGTGACGGACCATCGCGACGACGTCGGCTTCCATGCGCCGCAGGCTCGGGAACACGCGCAGCCCGAGGCCGTTCTCGGTCATGAAGAGGGCGTAGGCGTCGCGGGCCACCTGCTCCACCGCGTCGTCGGCGTGCCAGACGAAGGCCGCGTGCCGGCCCCGACGCCAGTCGAGGTCATCGCGCTTGAGCTCGCGGAGCGTCTGGGCGAGCTCGGGCCAGCTCCGGCCTTCACGGGGAAGCGATCGGCCGTCGGCCGGTGGGGATGACTGGTTCATGGTTGACTCCTTGAGTTGGCCCAGAGTTCCACGCGCCCCGCCGGGGGGTCGACGCGCACCCGGTCACCCGTCCTGATCGCCTCCATCGCATCCGGGGTGAGCTGGTCCATGAGCGCCACGCCGCCCAGGACCGCCCCCTGGACCATGACCGGATTGGCCCAGGTGAACAGCATGGCCAGCGGCGCCAGATCGCGCGCCCTCAGATCCAGGAGCGCCCACGAGGTGGCGAAGCCACCCTTGGCCAGCGGGCACACGAAGATCCCAGCAGGACCAGGATCCCGCCGACCACCTTGCCCTGCGCTTCGCGTGCGACGTGCATGTAGGGCGAGGTTATACCCCGCGAGACCGGACCGGGCAACGGCTCGCGGTTGTGATGAGAATACGGGAAGCCGACGTGGATTAGATTGTAGTATTGGCGGCGTGATGCGGGGCAAGGTCCCGGGCGACGCGACCATTCTCTCGACCGCGCTGACGAAGCTCACGCCGTTCGTCGGGATCCTGGCGTTCCTGGCGGTATGGGAAG
>Ga0114129_10015361_pt1 | contig 10894 bp, 8 predicted proteins | sample RhiMetdeltSRZDD1_FD_80071 | JGI IMG/M metagenome (GOLD analysis project Ga0114129, IMG submission 80071) | Populus rhizosphere microbial communities from Tennessee, USA - Rhizosphere MetaG P. deltoides SRZDD1 (version 2) (version 2) | ecosystem: Host-associated > Plants > Roots > Rhizosphere >... | reverse complement strand
TGTTCGGCGGCACGCCAGTCTCCACGCTTCCTACTTCATCGTGTGAACGGCCGAGCTTTTCAGCGCGCGGCCTCCAATGAGCACAGGGCGAGGCCTCTCTACAACGCTCAGGACCGCTGATAGGGCCTACAAGGCATGTCACCATTGGGCCTTGCCCAACTGCCACAAGCTGGGACATCCTCCCGACCTCACTGATCACGACTCGTGGTCCTGGTAACGACCCCGTTGCCAACCCGCGGCGGGATCTTCACCACAAAGGAGACCGTCATGACCCGTCGAGACCGCCGAACCATTACCAGCGTGTGCGTCGTCGTGTTGTTCTTCACCGTCGCTGCCCGTGCCGACGCGGCCACGCGCTACGTCGCTGATACCGGATCTGATGGGTCCAGTTGCGGACTGGCCCTGACATCCGCCTGCCGGTCGATCACCCAGGCAATCGCACTCGCGACCGTTGGCGACACGATCCTCGTCGGCCCGGGCCGGTACGGCGACCTCAACCGCAACGGGATTCTCGGGGAGCCGGGCGAGGAGCTCGGCTATCTCACCCCCCCGGCGAGCTGCAATTGCGTGCTCTTAGTTAATAAAAGGGTCATCCTCATCTCGAGCGCCGGTGCCGCCGTGACGATGATCGACGGCCGCAGTGTCGACGTCATCCAGAATGTGCTCTTGAGTACCAACGGCGGTGAGTTCGGGCGGCCCGGCAAGGGCTTTACGGTAACAGGGACCGCGCAGAAGACCTCCTCCGGTGTACACGTCGGCGAGGGCATCGTGATAGACGAGGCCGTCATGGTCCGGGGCAACCAGGTCGTCGTCAACGAGCCCGCCGCCGACAATGGAGCAACCGGGATCGCCGTGGTCAACGGCGCCCCCATCCGCATCGAAGGAAATCTAGTGACCGGGTGGTCGACGGGCATCCGAGGACATGCCGGCACGACGGTGAGCAAAAACCAGGCCTTGTCGAACATCGCAGGCATCAACGCTGACGGAGGGAGCGTGATCGGCAACGTCGCTACCGCTAACGGCTTCGGCATTTACGTGACGGGCACGGCCACCGTGACAGGCAATGCCGCGTACGGCAACGGTTATGGGTTCATCTTTGAAAGGCCGTTTAGCGGCGTGTTTGCGAGGAACAACATGTTCGGCAACCACTGTGGTCTGCAAAACGGTCTTGGCATCGTGATCATCGGAGTGGCTGACCTCGTCGCGACGAACAACTACTGGGGTGCCGCGACGGGACCCGGGTCCGGCGGGCCCGCCGACAACGTCTGTGACGAGAATGGCGGATCATCGAACGTGACACCGTTCGCGACGAAGCCCTTCACGGTGAAGCCGCTGAAGCCCTGAACATCTCCTCTGCGTCTCGCGTTCGCACTCACTCGCACTGTATGTCGACGAGCGTGTGTGTCATCGGTCCGGTCGGCATCTGTCGGTCGATCTTCCGCTGGTGCGCGAGTATGGCGATGCGCTGTACACGCCTTGCATCATCAAGTCCGGTAGACGCACAACGTTGATGCGCGAAGCGGCGGAACGACTGCGTCAGTGGGTCATCGACCGGACGCGGAATCGAGGTGCGGCCGAGGTAGATAGTCCAGCGAAAGGTGGTTGGCGCTGGCTCTGTGACGTGCGAGCCATCCCACATCGTCTTGCGGATCTCAAAGCGGCTCGTCATCGTCGGCGGATCGGGAGCAAACATGTTCCAGGTCTGCTGGAGACGCAGCGCTGTTCCAATCGCCGTCAGTTGCGTCGGCAGCACACGCGGGATGACCCGTGCCCGCTCGGCCAGCAGGACAATGACGTAGACGAGGCAGATACAGGCCGCCATCGATGTCAGTCGCGAGCGCCAGTCGAACGGCCGCTCGGCCGCTGAACTCGTCGGCCAGCCGCCCCATGTCCACGCCTGCGTCGGCACGAACGGCAGCCACGCCACCATTGAGAAGAGCGGAAACAGGCCGATGTTCATCGTGGCTGCCAGGCCGGCGTGAAACGCCCAGAACACCGCTACGGTCGCGATTCGAAACGCTCCCGTATAGATCGGTACGAAGGCGAGAAACGGACCGAATAGCTCCAGCCCGAGCGTGCCATAGGTCATCGGTTCCAGCAGCGAGGGGTAATCGCGCAGTCGGACTCCCAGGGCCGTCGCGTACTCGTCCTGATGGAGGGCATAGAAGAGCGCCTGTCCGCTCCACCACAGTTCGCCGGTCTTGCGGATGCCGGTGGCCCAGTAGATCAGGCAAACCTGAAGCAGCACGGCGACAGTGGCGCCGGAGACGAATGGATCGGGTCTCGGCTGCACACGCCCCCGCGTTTCGTCCAAAGAGAACCGGGCGCCCAGAGGCAGGAACAACCCCCAGAACAGCAGGAGGCGGAGGATCGAATCACCGCCCATATAGCCCAGCGGCTGACGTATCTGCACGCTCGCGACGAGATACCAGCATGCCAGCGTCGCCAGGCGCGTCCGCCAGCCCGCCAGCAGCGCCACTGCACAGCAGGCAGTGGTCGCAAACAGCGCTCCCTGCAGCAGTGGATTCGCACTCGCCCAGTAGTGCGCTGACAAGTAGACGCCGGGCCCGTCCATCGCGAGCACGAGAGCGCGAGGCAGCACCCCGCGATCGGTGTACAGCCCGACGAGGTCGAATGCGCGCATCGCCACGTCGGCGAGCACGGATGCACCGAGGCCTATGCGCAGCAGCGCAAGCGACCGCAAGTCGATTCCCCACAACTCGCGAAGCTTGCCGCGCGCCCACCGCCCAGGCGGAGCGTCCCACAAGCGCGGCGGTGGCGAGTCGGTCATTCGATCATTCATCGACCGCCCACGTGTTCGGCAACGAGGTCGGCGACATGCTGGCGTGTCGCTACCTCACTGGCGGCAACTCGTTGATTCAATTGGTGCCGGGGGTGGGAATCGAACCCACACGTCCCTTGCGGGACCCAGGATTTTAAGTCCTGTGCGTCTGCCAGTTCCGCCACCCCGGCGACGTGTCCAGCTAGTTACCTCCCGAAGCTGTACAAAACCTTGATCGAGAATAGGGCGTCACCGTTGCCTGCCGAAAACGGGACCAGCACCTCCGGGATGACTGTGACGTTCCGATTGAAGAGCAGCCCGGCGCCGACGCTCGCCAATCCTGATGCGTCTGATACGGTGTTGTCCGAACCGCCGGCTTCCGCCGTCACGCGAGAGTGTACGGCGAAGAGTCCGAACGTTGGGATGACCGTCAACGCATCGCTTTGAGATGCGATCACCCCAAGGCTGACTCCCCCGGTCAGCGTAATGGTGGACACGTCAACCGGGCCGAAGTCCGGCCCCGCTATAAAGGCGACCTGGCCAATCGGACAGAGGAACACTCGCCCATCGTCATCCGCCTGCAGGTCCACACCGATGGTGCCCGAGACGCCGGTCGCTGAGGAATCGACATCGTCGAAGTTGAGAACGGACACGCCTCCGGCCGCGAACAGAGCCTCGCCTCCGGCTGCGAACGACCCGCCCACCCCCTGCGCACCGTCGCGAAACGCCGCTGAGACGCCCGCCTGTAACGGGTTCTCCCTGAATGATGGTGCACCAGTGCACAGCTGGGCCTCAGCCGGGATCGTGGAGACCAATATCATCGCAAGGGCACAGGTTAGGGCGAGTTTCATGTGGCGGTTCTCCTTGTTGGAGTCATTCAGCCGGGCGGCTTCGTCACCCCGGCTGCACGGATTTAGGGAGGAACCCGCTGATTCTACCGGACCGCGCGATTCCAGCTTGACCGTGCGGTCGCGCCGGACTGATACTCATCCGTTCTTCCAGCCCAACCGTATTGTTCCGGGAGGTTCAGGTGAGACTGATCCGTCAAATGCTCCTGATGGGAATCCTGGTCGTATCGATTGCGGCAGCAGGGTGCGGCGGCGACGATCCACCGACTCCCACAGCGCCAACGCCCGCTCCAGCACCCGCGCCCGCTCCCGCTCCGGCGCCGGCGCCTGCCCCCGCGCCACCACCAGCACCAACTCCACCTCCGGCGCCGGCTACCCTCTCGTCGGTGACGCTCTCGTCAAGCTCCGTCGTCGGCCAGGTGTCGCCAACCGGGACAATCACGTTGACGGCTGCGGCCCCGACAGGCGGAGCGTCGATCAGGCTCGAGAGCAGCAACGTCGATGCGGCCCGCGTGCCTGCCAGCGTCACGGTGCCCGCCGGATCGACGAGCGCGACGTTCAACATCACCACGGCAACCGTTGACACCCGCAAGGCGGTCACGATTACGGCGACCTATGCCGACCTCGCGCGTACGGCGACGCTGTCCGTTACGCTGCCGCGGCCGCGCGCGGCCTTCACCGTGACGTCGCCGACGCTTGGCGCGGATCGCTGCCGGATGATCGAGCACGGCCTGCAGCTCGATTGCCGGCTCGACGGCAGCTCGTCGGACGGCCGCATCGTCAAGTGGGAATGGTCACTCGAGGCGCAGGAGCGCGTCAGCAGCGGCGCCAAGCCAGAGCCGGCGTTCGGCGAAATCGACGTCGACTGCGGCCTGATCGAAGGGCGCAGCGGCGATACCGACTCCAGCGGCAGGTTCACGTCGATGAGCGTCAGCCTGGAGGTGACCGACAAGGATGGCGACAGGAACCAGGCGTCTCGAAACGTCAGGCTGTACTTCGACGGCGTGTGCGAGGAAGACGACGACGACGACTAGAATACAGGGTCGTGTCCTCCCGGGTCCGCGGATTCATGCTTCTCGCCGTCTGCGCGGCGGGCGCTGCCTGCAGTAACGACAGCACGCCCGCCGCGGCCGCGGCCTCTTCAACCACTGTCACGGCGACGGCCGCCGATGCCGCGTGGCTCGCAACGCTCACAAGCCGCGATCCATCCACTGCCGCCAGCCTCCTGGACGCCGAGTTCGAATGGACGAACAGCCAGGGGCGCACATACACACGGATCGGAACGGTCGAGAATCTCTCCTTGCTCGCCGCCGATCTTCGAGGCGAGACCAACGTTCAACACTACGACTACACTCACGCCCACGTCATCACCAGCGCGCGCGGGAGTGCGCGCATGATGCGGGTGTGGGCGATGCGGCCGGATGGCTGGCGTGTCCTCGGTGCGATCATCACGGAGCTCGTCACCGGCACGACGCCGTTCGCCGCGACCGCGGCCACAACCGGCGACTGCGAGAATCCGTGCCGGACGATGCCGTACACACCGTCGTCTGACAACGCGAAGCAGATTGCCGCGGTCTTCATGCGGCTGAAGATGGATGAATGGCACCCGGATCCGATCGACTGGGCGCCGTACGTGCTCGACGATGTCTTTTATGTAACGGAGACGGCGCAGCTCAGCAAACGGGATCGCGTGAACCGGCTCGCGAGCCTGAAGGAATCCGGCGCGCCGAGCACGCCCGGCGATCCGGTCGTGTCAATGCAGATCCACGACCTCGGCGACGCCGCCGTCATGATTGCGCGGCATACGCCCTACCGTGGCGGCGATCCCTATTACAGCCTGCGGGTGTGGGCATTCAAGGACGGCCGCTGGCAGCTGGCAAACACCCAGCAGACGGTCATCCGGTCAACGGAGAGCGCCGCCGCGTCGTAATGCACAAGATACCGGGCAGTTCGCCCCGATTCCTGGGATTCATCACACATGCAGCGTGCCCCCTGGGGAACCTTCCAGGTCCTCCTGATCGTCACCGTCCTCCTCGCGGGCTCTGCAGCAGCCGAGGCGCAGTGTCCTCCGCCGCCTCCGCTGATGCCCCCGGAATACGCGGCCTTCACGCAGTCGAGCACAGGTCAGCAGGCAGCACCTGAAAACGGCGGGCGCCGGGAACTGGTCGCGACCCGCCTGGCGGACGGCGAATCCATTGACGTCGACGGCCGGCTCGACGAGGCCGTATGGTCGCGAGCGACTCCGGCGGGCGACTTCCTGCAGATCGATCCGGACAACGGCCGGCCCGCCGGCGAGCGGACCGAGTTCCGCATCGCGTTCGACAGCGACGCGATGTATCTGGGTGTAACGGCGTACGACTCGCAGCCGGACGCCATCATCGGAAAACAGCGCCGCCGCGACGAGGCGCTGTGCTCGGACGACAAGATCCGATGGACCATCGACACGTTCCTCGACGCGCGCACCGGTTACTTCTTCGAAATGAATCCCGAAGGGGCGATGGCGGACGCACTCATGGGCAACACCGGACAGAACCGCGCCTGGGACGGCGTCTGGACCGGCCGGGCCCGACGCAGCGAGATCGGCTGGACGCTCGAAGTCGAGCTGCCGTTCCGCACCTTCAACTTCAATCCGAACAGCGACACGTGGGGCTTCAACATCGAGCGCACGGTCCATCACCGCAACGAGGTCAGCATCTGGATGGGATGGGTGCGCAATCAGGGGCTGCAGCGGATGGCGAATGCCGGGCTCATCACCGGCATTCGCGACGTCACGCAGGGGCGCGGTCTCGACGTCAAGCCCTACGGCCTGTTCAGCGCAACCGGGTCGCCGGGACGAGGCAGGTCCGGCTTCGATCGCGACGCCAACGCCGGCATCGATCTCTTCTACAACCCCTCGCCCACCGTTCGCACGAACCTGACCGTGAATACCGATTTCGCGCAGGTCGAGGTCGATCAGCGCCAGGTGAACCTCACCCGCTTTTCCCTGTTCTTTCCGGAGCGCCGCGATTTCTTCCTCGACGGCGCCACCTTCCTCGACTTCGTCAGCGATACGACATCGCAGAACTTTTTCGGTGGCGGCAGCGGCGACCAGGTGATTCCGTTCTTCAGCCGGCGCATCGGCCTCGGCGTCAACGGCACGCCTCAGAAGATTGACTTCGGCACGAAGATGACAGGACAGCTGGGCGGCCACGACGTCGGCATACTCCACGTCCGTACCGGCGACGACGAGGACGCCTCGATGATCGGCGAGGATTTCACCGTCGCGCGGGTCAAACGCCGGCTGCTGCGGCAGTCCTATATCGGCGGCCTGTTCACGCGCCGCGACGCCCGCGGCGACGGGATGGGTGACAAGAATACGGTCGGCGTCGATTTCCGCCTGGCGACGTCGACATTTCTCGGCTCGCAGAATCTCGCCGTGACTGGGTGGGGGCTTCACGCCAGCCGCGCCCGGCCGGAGGCCTCGGGCCGAACCAGCGCGTACGGACTGGGCCTGGAGTACCCGAACGACCGGTGGAACGCCAGCGTTGGCGCACGCGAGATTCAGCCCGGGTTCGAGCCGGCCGTCGGCTTCGTCAACCGCACCGCCTATCGCAAGTACACGCCGGGCGTGACCTTCGCGCCGCGGCCGAGAAATCACCCGTACATCCGGCGGTTCGAGTTCGGAACGCGATCCGAGATGATCACCGATCTGAGCAATGACCTTCTCGAACGGTCGATTACCCTCCAGTTGTTCGAGATGCAGTTCCACACCGCTGACAACTTCGGCGTCGAGCTGACGCCGAGGTACGAACGGCTGGACGAACCCTTCGCCATCAGTCGATCGATCACGCTGCCAGCCGGGAATGAGTACAACTACACCCGGCTTCAACTTCGCGGCCAGACGGCCAACAACCGGACGTTGTCGGTGAACGCGCGGTTCGAAACCGGCGGGTTTTACTCGGGCACGCGCGACCAGACGGTTGTCAGCCTGAACGTCAGGGCGCGCCCCGGTTACTTTCTCTACTTGAGCAGCGAGTGGAACCAGGTCGACCTGGATGAGGGATCCTTTTCGTCGAACGTGTACCGGCTGACCGGCGAAGCGCAGTTCTCTCCCTTCGTGACGATCGTCAATAACTTTCAGTACGACACGCAGAGCGCCGTGCTCGGCTGGCAGTCGCGCTTTCGCTGGATCGTCACCCCCGGCAACGACGTCTACGTGGTCTATACGCACAACTGGCTCGACGACCCGCTGTTGAGCCGCTTCTCGACGCTCGACAAACGGTTCGCGTCGAAAATTCTGTACACGTACCGCTTCTAAGGTTGCCGTCCCTCATGTATCCGGGTGTCCGTCGACTCGTCTGCGCGACCGGTATATTGCTGGTCACAGTCGCCCTCGCCAGCGCCCAGCAAGCGGCGCCGGACAACGGCGGCCGCCGCAGCGTCACGGCGCTGCGACTGGCCGACGGCGAGACCGTCATGCTGGACGGCCGGCTCGACGAACCGTTCTGGTCGAAGGTGGTACCCGCCGCCAACTTCATCCAGCAGGATCCGCAGAACGGCCGCCCCGCCACCGAACCGACGGAAGTCCGCATTGCCTTCGACAGCGAATCGCTGTACCTCGGCGTGACGTGCTACGACTCCGAACCCGACAAGTGGCTTGGCTACCAGCGGCGTCGCGACGAAGGGCTCAACTCCGATGACCGGTTCATCTGGACGATAGACACCTACCTCGACGGCCGCACCGGCTACTACTTCGAGATGAATCCGTCGGGGCTGATGGCCGATTCGTACATGGGCATCAATGGTGACAACCGGGACTGGGACGGGATCTGGAATGCGCGGCACCAGCGCAGCGAGATCGGCTGGACGCTCGAAATCCAGATTCCGTTCCGCACGCTGAATTTCAACCCCAACAACGATACCTGGGGCATCAACTTTCAGCGCACCGTCCGGCGCAAGAACGAAGAAAGCCTCTGGATGGGGTGGACGCGCAACCAGGGCGTGCGCCGGATGAGCAACGCCGGAGTCATAACCGGCATCCGCGACGTCACCCAGGGACACGGCCTCGACATCAAGCCGTACGGGGTGTTCGCGTCTGAGGCCGCGCCCGGACGCGGCAGCCCCGCGATCACGGGCGACGCCAGCGCCGGAATCGATCTCTTTTACAGCGTCACTCCGCTGCTGCGGACCGTGTTCACCGTCAACACCGACTTCGCGCAGACCGAAGTCGATCAGCGCCAGGTCAACCTGACGCGCTTTTCGCTGTTCTTTCCCGAGCGCCGCGATTTCTTCCTCGACGGCGCCACCTTCTTCGATTTCCGCAGTGACGGACAGCGCGGGTTCAACTTCGGCGGGGGCGGGAACAACGACGATCAGCTCATCCCCTTCTTCAGCCGGCGCATCGGGCTGAGCGCGAGCGGCACGCCGCAGAAGATCGATTTCGGCACCAAGGTCACCGGGCAGGCGGGCGCGCAGGACATCGGCATCCTGCACGTGCGCACGGGTGAGGACCAGGATTTCACGAGTGAGGACTTCACCGTCGCGCGCGTCAAACGGCGCGTGCTGGCGCAGTCCTACGTCGGCGCCATCTATACACGGCGGGACCCGCTGATCGACGGCGGCGAGGCCAGTCACACCTCGGGCGTCGACATGTCGCTGGCGACATCCAGCTTCAGAGGCTCACAGAATCTCGAGGCCGCCGCATGGTTCCTGCACGCGACGCGGCCCGGGAGCTCCAGCGGCAACTCGGCGTTCGGTGCCACCATCGACTATCCGAACGATCTGTGGACCGCCCGCTTCGACGCGACGGAGATTCAGGAGCACTTCGACCCGTCGATCGGATTCGTCCGCCGCCGGAATTTCCGCAAGTACTCGCCGACGATCGGCTTTCAGCCGCGGCCGGAAAATAGTCGCTACATCCGCCAGTACGGCTTTGCCACCAGCGTCGATGTCCTGACCGATCTCGACAACCAGCTGCTGACCCGCCAGATCGACCTGATGCCGCTGCGCATCAACTTCCAGACGCAGGACAATTTCAATTTCAACGTCGTGAATTATCGCGAGCGACTCGACACGCCGTTTGCGATCAGCCCCGACATCACGCTCCCGGCTGGCGCCGTGTATGACTTCACCCGCTACCGGTTCTTCATGTCGACGGCGCAGCGAAGAATGGTGGCGCTCAACCACCGTTTCGAGACGGGCGGCTTCTACTCCGGTACCCGCACCGAGCGGCAGTTCAACCTGTCGGTGCGGCTGCGCCCGGGGCTGTTTCTCTTCCTCAACCCCGGATGGAACGATATCAAGCTGCCCCAGGGAAGGCTCAAGACCACGCTGTATCGCTTCACCCTCGAATCGCAGTTCTCCCCTTTCATCTCCCTCGTCAACAACGTTCAGTACGATTCGCAGAGCGACGTGGTGGGATGGCAGTCGCGGTTCCGGTGGATCCTGACGCCGGGCAACGATCTCTATCTGGTCTACACGCACAACTGGCTGGACGATCCGCTGCTCAGTCGGTTCGCGACGCTGGACAAGCGCTTCGCGTCGAAGATCCTCTATACCTATCGGTTCTAATGGATCGTTGAAGATGGGGCGCGATCCGCGTCCATCACTCGCTTGATGCGCGCGCTGAGGTCGCTCTCGGCAACATCGAAGGGCCCGGCGACCACCGCGCCGAGCGTCATCTCGAGCGCAATCACGACGCCGCCTGTCTCGAACGGGCTCACGATCCAGCTGAATCCACGGAGCGCCACCTGTCGATCGGGCTCGGCGTGCGGATGCTTCGCGCGATCGAGCGCCCGCAGCATGCCTTCCAGGACGAGGGCGACGTCGGCGTCCGTCCACGCGCCCGGCTCGCGCGGAACTGGCGCAATGATGGCGGTGGTGGCGTGGTTGTCGCCGCGCAGCCAGATGTCTACCGAGAATTCCATGCGGCAAGCTGGCTGTCGAGTTCGGCGGGTGAGGATGTCGGCATCTCGCAGGCGAAATCGCGGCAGACATATGCGGTGGCCTGGCTGTTTCGCATCACCAGCGGTGCGGTCCAGGGCAGCAGTCTCGCCAGTTCCACCCTGTGGCTGCTGCTGATCGGCACTATCAGGGCGCCCGGCATGTAGCGGCGGTGGACGACGCGCGCGAGCGCCCGCGAGTCGCGGGCCCCGGGCTCGCCGACAATCACGACCTGCGGCATCCCCGCATGATAAGTCGAGAGCGCGGCGAGCATCATCGGTACGGCCCGGCCGCGCATCGACGCGCTCGCACCGAACGAGCCAAATGCGCGCTCGACGTGCGC
>Ga0114129_10015359_pt1 | contig 10895 bp, 7 predicted proteins | sample RhiMetdeltSRZDD1_FD_80071 | JGI IMG/M metagenome (GOLD analysis project Ga0114129, IMG submission 80071) | Populus rhizosphere microbial communities from Tennessee, USA - Rhizosphere MetaG P. deltoides SRZDD1 (version 2) (version 2) | ecosystem: Host-associated > Plants > Roots > Rhizosphere >... | reverse complement strand
CAAAGCCGTCGACGTCCAGCGTGCTACAGCCGATGAGCCGTGTAGCGGCGCCAGAATTGTAGCCGAGGGCGTCAGCCCTCGGTTAGCATCGATTTGCAGAAAGAGCCGCGTAGCGGCGATAGAGCCATTCGTCTGGTGCCAGACACCATCTCAACACTCTGTCGCCGCTTCCGCGGCTCTGCCTGCTCGGCACGCCACCGAGGGCTGACGCCCTCGGCTACAATTCTTCGCGCCGCTGCGCGGCTCATTGCAATCCAAAGAGCTAAGCACGTGCACGCCAAGGTCCACGATTCCCTTTACGAGTTCGCCCGCTTTGTCACAGGCCTCTCAGCGCGGCTTGTGCACTGGAGCCTGCGGGCCGACGACGTGTGCTTTCTGGGCGGCACTCCAGGCGATCAGATGCCGCCGGTACCATGCGACACGCTCCGGACAGGCGGCAGAGAGATCGTTTCTTTCCCCAGGGTCAGAGTCCAGGTCCCAAAGTTTGGAGCGATCCGAGTTGATCTCATGAATAAACTTCCACTGCCGGTCACGCAAGCCCAACAGGCCCAGCGAGTAGTCAGTAAAGAAGAGCGCCATTGTCGATGTATTTTCGAACATCGAGCGGCCCTGATAGCAGGCCGGCGGCTCCAGGCCCAGAAAATCCAGGATCGTCGGCGCCACATCGATCAGACTCGCGGTGCGGCGCACTCGAAGCGGATTTTCCAATAGCTCGGGCGCGACGATGAGGAACGGCACATGGACATTTTCTTCATAAAGGAAGAAGGTGTGCCCGAAATTACCCGGGTGCTGGCCGAAGGCCTCTCCATGGTCTCCGAAAAGGACCCAGAGAGTCTTTTCTTGCAGACCCCTTGCGCGCACGCCGCGGAGCAACTGGCCGAGCGCCGCGTCGCCGTAGCCAAGCGCGTTGCAGTATCGGCCGAACTCTTCATTCTCGGGAAAGCGGCCGCGCTCGGGAGTGTCATACGGATGATGTCCGGCGACGGGCAAATAGGTGACAAAGAACGGCCTGCCCGGCGGAAGCTTGTCGAGCCAACTTAGAATTCTTCGAACGGTCGAAGGTTCGTCGACGCCGAAACTGGACTGGTGATCGCCTCCGATGTCCCCTGCATCTTCGAGGGTGTCGTACCCCCGCCCGTGAATTACTGACTCCATGCCGAGATACATGAACCGGCCCGAATGAAACAGCGCGGTGCGATATCCGGCATCGCCCAGCACCGATGGAAGAGATCGACAGGCAAACCTCGTGTGGTCTTCCGGCGAGGTCTCGAAAGCGGGAAACGTGGAAGTCAAGACGGAAAACAAACCCTTGATGCTCTCCGGATAGGCGGCATAGGCGTTCTCAAACAGCATCCCGCGCCGCGCCATTTCCGAAAAATTCGGCATCAAGTCTAACCGGCCTCCGTAGGCGGAGAGGTATTGCGCCGCGACTGATTCCAGACTTATCAAGATGATGTTTCGACCCCGCGCCATTCCTCGGTAGAGTGACAGGTCTTCCTTGACCTGCGAGGCTGTAAATGGGGAGACGCGCCAATTGCGCGAAATTAATGATTCGGCGGATCTGTCTGCGCTTGGGAATGCCGCCAGCGGTTTGAGAAGCTCAACGGTCGCGTTACGCTGCAGGCCGAGAGTATCCAATCGGGATTGCGCCAGCGGACCGAGCGCCGCAATCAAACCAAAAATCAAACCGCTGAACAGCACGTGGCGTCCCCTGAGGGATCGAAACAGCAGCGGCAGAAGCGCCGAAGCACCGGCGATCAGCAGAAGTAAAAAGATGTTTCCGGCGGTGAGGTGGTGCGCCAGCGAGTCTGACAAAGGACCGCGCGCCGCTCGCAGCATCGGCCAGGTCAAGGGGCTGGATGTCAAAAGAGTGACCGGAAGATTCAGAGCCGTGTACGCTGCCAGGACGCCGTACAAAATCCAGCCGGCCCAGGCGCGTGCCAGTACCCGGTCGAGCGAGGCATAAATCAGCGCCACCACAATGTCCTGCCAGAAGTACGCAGCCGGCATCCAGGGAGATATCGGCGGCCGGTGCGCCGTCAGGATGACAATCCTGGACATCAGGAGAACGGAAAGCAGGCTTGCCGCCCGTGCCGCGCATCCGGCGTTCATTGGGGACAGACCCCATCGTAGCCAGTCACCAGATTCAGGCGCTTCAGCAGGACAATCGAGATGATTCGGCCGGCGCCTCCACGGCGCCAGATCCAGTCATGGACGAGGAGAAATCGGACCGGTGGGTCACGGTAGAGCGCGGCGCGATCCCCGACAAAGCTCAGAGGAATAACGACCAGATCAAAACCGGTATGATGCGCAGGATCGTATCGAGCGCTGACGAATTCAACCGTGCAATCGAGAAACGCGCGGGCCCTCTCAATATTTTCAGCGCTCCGATCAATAACGACCAGTTGCGCCTCCGGGACGAGCTCGCGCAAGATGAGCGCCGTGCGGGGAAAGAGTCCACCTCCGACAATCGCAATCCGGTTTAGACGGGGCAGCTTCAGAAGCAGCGAGGAAAATGCTCGCCTGTGACTTCGCAAAACAAAGCTCTGCAGTAGTCTGGAACGCAGGACAGGCTTTTCCAGCCATTCGAGCGGGCAGTCGAGCCAGCGCAGAGGCGCCGGCCAGCGGCTCGTCTCCGACCCCGGCAGTATCCGCTCTGGCAGGCGCTTCCAATGGAGTCCCGGCTCCCTGTGATGCTCGACGTGAAAGCCGTCGTTGAAACAGCAGAAATTGTAGATGGCTCCATAGTGGCTGACGGTACCGCGTGCGTGTTCGTAATATCCGTGCATCCCGCAAAGCGCCAGCCCCAGGGCAAAGCCGGGAAGATAAACGCCCAGAAAAAATGCCGGATTGCGCCAGAGGAAGACCGACCAGCACGCCGCCACGAGACCGATCTCAACAACGGCAAGCCGATCGATTCGCAGCCTCCACGCGACGCCGGCGTGGTGCGCCAGATGGCGCTGGCGCCAGACTGTCTGAGGTATGGAAAGCAGCGCGCTCAGGTAAAGCGAAAAGAGCGCGTTCAACCAGCGAGCGCGGAAGAAGGGCCGGTGGATGAAATTGTGCGAGATCGTGTTTGAATTCCACCAGATTCCAAGCGCGATCACAGGCGCCAGTGGAGCAGCCACGAAGAGCGCCGCCTGCGCAGTCGCCAGCGCTACAAACAGCGAATCCCAATTAGAATGTCGGAAGAGGCGCTCTGTGGACATCGCGATCTCACTTGCCTGGATTCAGCAAGGCGCGGATCGGCGCGTATTCGGTATTCGTCCGGATTCTGTTCAGACCTGAAGAAAGCGGGTAGACATCGGGAGACTGCGGTTTCTCTTCCGGCTTCCGAATGCGGGCCTTCAGGTCCCAGCGCTTTCCGAAAGAGATGACCTGGCCCGTGCCGGCGGCTTTCTTCAAATCGGCCCACTCTTTGCGAGTCACCTCCTCCTTGTCCTTCGGAGCGGAAAAATACATATAGCCGCGCGCGACGGGCTCATAGTAGTTGTTGTCATTGCGGGTCGCCACGGAAAAGGCTCCCCAGATCTGAATCCGTTCGGGCGCTTCCGCGTTGGGCTCCAAAACAACTTTATCGATCAGCGCGTAGACCCCTACGGGATCGCTGGCCTGAACGGAACCGGCCAACAGCCCAAACACCAGCAGCGACATCGTGAGACGGGTTGTTACTCTCATTGTTTTTCCTCCAGATGGGATTCGCCGGCCGGGCAGGCGCCTTATAGACTGCCGGAGCCCGCGACATCCTGCAAGACGCTGCGGGACAGGAAGCGTTAACAGGGGTCGGTGACATGTTTTTTTCAATCCCCGGACAGGCGCGCAAGGCGCCGGTCATCAGTGTGGCGCGAGTAAATCGGCGGCCAGTCCTTCCCGGTCTGGTCAGGAACCCTGAGCAAGCTAAAATTACCGGATGCCTCAATTAGAACAGGAGGGCCTGCGGATGCAGCCACAATCGTGCCGCGATGCGGCGGAGTTAAACCAGATTCCATCATTGTCCGGATTGCGCTCACCGAAATGCCGGTCGCGCAGCCGGCGCTGCTGCCGGCTGATATGGATGTTGATTCTTGCGTTGCCGGACCTGGCGGCGCAGCAGCGCCTGGAAGCCTCGTCCGCACCCGCTCGGCCGCGAGTCGCCGTGGTCCTCAGCGGCGGGGGTGCGCGGGGAGGCGCGCACATCGGGGTTTTGCGAGAGCTCGAAAGAGCAGGTGTTCCCATGGATCTGATTGTCGGCTCCAGCTTCGGAGCATTGATTGGGGGCCTCTATTGCAGCGGCTACTCCACGGAGGATCTGGAGCTGCTCATCCGATCCATGGATTGGAACCTGCTGCTGAGCAACGCATCGAAGCGCAAATTTCTGGACTTCAACCGGAAGGTCAGCGACAACCGAAAGCTGGTTCAATTTTACTCGAACAAAATAGGTGTAAAGCTTCCCATCGGACTGCAGGCAGGGCAGAAAGTCCAGCAACTCCTTGACCGCCTCACGGCTCAGGCAGGTTTCGAAGCGGGCAATGATTTCGACAAGCTCCCGATCGCATTTCGGGCGGTAGCCACGGATATTCTCAGCGGAAAGCCCCACGTTTTTCGCAGCGGGTCGCTCGGCGCCGCGATTCGCGCCAGCAGCGCCGTGCCCGGTCTTTTCGCGCCGGTGGAAATCGAAGATACTCTGCTGATCGATGGCGGTGTCGCCGACAACCTGCCGACTGACATCGCGCGCGCGAGCGGTGCCGACCTGGTAATCGCTGTTGATGTTTCCACGCCCCTGAAATCCCGGAAAGAACACTTCGACTCGTTGATCGATGTTCTCAACCAGGTAATCTCCTTCCAGATTGAAGAGAGCAGCCGCTTGCGGCGAAATGACGCGGACCTCCTGATCGTGCCGCAATTACCTCCCGTCGAGCCGGCGGACTTTGCGAAATCGCACTTGCTGGTCGAAAATGGCGCGCTGGCGGCGCGCCAGGCGCTGTCGCGGATTGAGCAGTTGCTGCAATCGAAAGGCTTGCCGAAAACCGGCTTGCCGGGACGTCCCCGTCTCCTTGACCCTGCCGGATTCGATCTCGAAAATCCGAAGCTTCCCGCGCGGCTGATTCCTGTTCGCGAAGTGCGCATCGAGAGGGTTGAGAAGGTTCCGCGCGCGTTCGTGGAAGCGGAAGTCTCGGCGCGTCCGGGAGGAACAATTACGGTGAAGTCGCTGGATGATGATGCATCAAACCTGTATGCAACCGAGCTGTTCGCTTCTGCGCTGTACCGCCTGGAAAGCAGGAACGGAGGAGCGGACGTGACCTACCAGGTTGCAGAAAGGCCGCCGGTTAAGATTGGAGTCGGATTCCGCTACGACCAGGATTATGATTTGACGGCAATGTTCGAGCTGATCAACCGCAGCGCCATCGGATCTTCGGACATTTTTTTCCGGGCACTGGCCGGCGACGCAAAGCAGTTTGAGCTCGGTATGGTACACCCTTATTTGGAGAGCCGGCGCGCCCTCATATCGCCCCAGATACATTATTACTCGCAGCAGCGATTGCTTTTCAACGGTAAGGACAGGACGTCTGACTACCAGGACCAGAGATATGGCTTGGGTCTGTCGTTTCAGTATTTGCCGACCAAGGCTGCGCGCATCTCTTCCGCTTATACGTTCGATCGCGTCGATATTGATCGAGGGAACCCCTTCCTTTCGCAAGTTTCGCCGCGGAATCTAGCGGGGCTCTCTTCAGCCATTGAGCTCGATACTCTGGACGACGATGACCTTCCCGGCAGAGGACTCTTCGCGAATGCCGGCGCCGATTGGTACGAGCGCTCCATGGGAGGCGATTTTTCTTTTCAGCGCTGCCGCGCATCGATGAGGCAATATTTCACCTTTGCGGACCGCGAGACGTTTGAGATTTCAGCCAACTGGGGGCGAATCTGGGGAGCGGCGCCCTTCTACGAGCGGCTCTATGCCGGCGGGCTGCACAACCTGAACTTCTCTTCAGATCGATTCATCGGTCTTCGACGCGATGAAATAGCGGCGCGTGAAATCGGCATTCTCGGCGCGTCCGTGCGACATCGCTTGCGGCGCTTCCGATCGGGAATCACCAAGGGTATTTATGTCAGCGGCAGCTATAATGCGGGGTTTTTTGACCCGGGCTTCGCCGGCCGCCATTTCGGCGCTCCCGTTCACGGCTTTGGAATCGGCCTCCACGTAGATGCCCGCTTTATTGGACCCCTGCGATTTGAAATCGCCGGCACGAATCGCCGGAACGTCAAAGTTCATATTGCGCTGGGGCACAGGTTCTGAAATTCATCGGGGAAGCGCGCGGCCCGTTACAGTACCCGGTTATTTACAAACATTTTGAACCGCCAAGAACGCCAAGAGCGCTAAGAATAGCGCACAGGACTGGGCTGGAACTTGAGATATGAAAGCCATAACTAACAACACAGTTTCTATTTCAAGTTCCAGCCCAGCCCTGTGCGCTCTCTTGGCGTTCTTCGCGGCCTTGGCGGTTCAATACTTGTAAATAACCGGGGGTGATATCACTCTTTGTTTCTCAGTCTCTTTGTGGTTAATTGTCCGCACCACAAAGACACGAATTGCACAGATAACTTTTCCCCTCGCCATGAAAAAGCTGCGGGTCGTGATACTCAAGCCGAGCAAATACGGGCCTGAAGGCCAGGTCGAAAGATTTCGCTGGGGCTTTATGCCCAACAGCACCGTGCCTTATCTGAGAAGCATGACTCCGGCGGCGCTCGAGGGCCACCGGATCGAGACCTTCGCGATCGATGAATACGTCCAGACCGATCTCGGCTACATGAACCTTCTTCACGGCGGCGACGATCCGACTCTGGTTGCCATCGTGGGAGTTCAGTCGCATCAGTTTCATCGCAGCCTCGACCTGGCGGCCTATGCGCGGCGGCACGGCGTCCGGCACTGTGTTATCGGAGGGCCGCACTGCATGACCTGCGACACCTCGGCTTTTCAAGATCGCGGCGTAAGCTTTTCACTGGCAGAGGCGGAGATGGTGTGGCCGGCAATTCTGCGGGACGCGCTGGAAGGAGAATTACGGCCCTCCTATGGAGTCAACCAACGCTGGCAGCAGCACCTCGAATCCCCGGTCTTGCTGCCGCCTTCCCGCAAAGACCTGCGTCGATATGTAGTCCCCATGCTGGGAATTTACCCGGCGCGGGGCTGTCCCTTCAAATGCAACTTCTGCTCAGTGATCAAGATCGCGGGACGTCAGGTCCGCAGCCAGCCGGTGGAAACGACGCTGGCGACTTTGAGAGCTGCCCGGGCCAGAGGAGTCCGGCTCATCATGTTTGTCTCGGATAACTTCAACAAATACAGCGAGGCGGCGCCGCTGCTTGAGGCAATGATCGATGAGCGCAACCGGATTCCATTTTTCGTGCAATGCGACACGCAGATTGCGCGCCAGCCGGAGCTGGTGGACCTGCTGGCACGGGCGGGGTGTTTCCAGATGTTTCTTGGGGTCGAATCTTTCAACCGAAAAGCTCTGCGCGCCGCGGGCAAGCATCAAAATCATCCGGAGGATTATTCGGAGATCGTCCGCCTGTGCCGCGATCATGGAATCGGCACCCATTTTTCCAACATCATCGGTTTCCCGGATGACACAGCCGAAAGCGTGCGCGAGCACCTGAAGCATCTCCGCCGGGTGGCTCCCGATCTGGCTTCTTTCTATATTCTCACTCCCATTCCGGGAACCGAACAGTACGATGACTTTCTGGCGGCCGGCTCAATTACGGAGGCAAATCTGGACAGATTTGACGGAACCTGTCCGACCTGGCGACATCCACACTTGCCGGCTGAGGATCTGCGGAACCTTCTCTTTGACTGCTACCGGAAGTTTTATAGCGCGCCTCACGTGCTGAAAAGAAGCCTGGGCCGCCTTCGCAAAAAGGCGAGGCCATTCGAGCTCGTTGTCACCACCAGTTGTTCGTTTTTCTCGCGTTTCTCGGCTTTTCGACGGAGGCATCCGATGTCGGGAGGACTGGCGCCGGTAAGTCTGGACAGCGTGCGCGATTACATCGATCTTCGCCGCGATCTTTTCGGCTTTACTCTGGCGCCCCTGCCTCAGAGCCTGCGGCTGAGCGCCGCCGATGAAGCATTAAACCGTCTGGTTAAACTCTAATCGCATCAGGGGCCGCGGGGTTTCGCGGAAAAGCGCGGATGAGGAATTCGCCGCGGGTTTTCGCGGAAAAGCGCGGATGAGAAATTTGCCGCTGGGTTTCGTAGAAAAGCGCGGATAAGAAATTCGCCGTGGGGCTTTGTGGAAAACTGCGGGTTGAGGAATGAAGAGATATCTCCATCTGCGTTTTACGCGAAGATCCGCGGCCCATTCTCAATCCGCGTATTCCGCGAAAACCAGCGGCTCAGCTTCCGGTCGCGAATGCAAGAACCATTGGTCCAGCACAACGCGGCGAGAAAAAGTCCGTGTTCTAAACAGCGCTTTGGCCAGCAAACAAGATACTGCCGATGGCAGGGCCTTCGCCGCCGCGCTGCCCCACCCATTTCCCGCCTCGCCGAAGCGGCGGGCCAGAGCTGCCGCATATGGCCGCAGATTTTCTTCGCTGTAGAGGCCCCTGGCTTGCAGCAGCACGTCGGCGGCCATCAGTCCTGACTCGACGGCAGGGCGAATTCCTTCGCCGCTGAAGGGGTAAGCCAGGCCGGCCGAATCGCCGATGAGAAGGACGCCGTCGCCGATCAATCGTCTCGGCGTCACTCCGTAGAGAAGATACGCGTGGCCCTTGAGATTGGGGCGGAAATCAGGCGCGATTTTTCCTGCTGCTTTAAGGAACTCGAGGAACTGCTCCACTCGCGCGCTGAGCCCGTCATTTCCCATGCGCCCCAGTCCGATATTGAGATAATTCCGCTTTCTAAAGCACCAGCCATAGCCTTTCAGATCGGGGCAGAAATAAAGTTCAGGAATATTTCCGGACGAGGCGCGCTCGGCGGTGTGCGCTTCGTCGACTTGGAATTCGATTTCCTGGGCCGCCACTACTCTTTCCCGCTTCAAGACGGCTCCCAAAAAACGCGCCACCGGGCAAAAGTGGCCGCCCGCGCCGACTACCACTGACGCCTGAATGCTCCCGTTAACAATCCAATAGGCGCCGGAACGACGCATCTCCCTGAAGGCTGAACCGTCATGAAGTCTTGCACCGCATCGCTTGAGAAGGTAATGGTCAAACTCGCAGCGCCTCATGCCGTAACTGACCGGGCCAGGGTAACCCGTCTCTACCAGAACACCGCCCATTACTCCCGTGCGGAATCCGTTGATGGGCTGCAGGATGTTGTGGGCGGCGTATTCCTCCGGCTGGATTTTAAGAGCCTCCAGGACGGCGGGTGTGATCCAGCCTCCGCATACCTTATCGCGGGGGAACACGTGTCGATCGAGGATCAACACATCCAGTCCGGACCCCGCCAGTTTCCAGGCGCAGGAAGATCCGGCCGGTCCTCCCCCTACGATCAGGACATCACATTTCTGCATGCGCGGACTGCCTGCCCGGACGGGTTTCTGCCGGTTTCACGTTCTCATCCAGGTAAAGATGGGCTCTTGACCAGGGGATGTCATTGTTGGCGGCGCGGGTAAAGGTCGCCTGGAAAAGCTGGAGCCATCCGGTGCGGAACGCGGCCGCAGAGCTGGCAAGATAAAGCCGCCAGGCGCGCACGAAATCTTCGCCAAACATACGATGCACGATGTCGGCCGAATTTTCGAATCGCTCCAGCCAGTGCTGCAGCGTCAGGGCATAATGGAGGCGCATGTTTTCAAGATCCAGAACCGAAAAGTTCTGAACCTCGAAAATCTTAAGCGCCTGGCGAATGCTGGGGGGGTAAGCGCCCGGGAAAATTCGTTTTCGTATCCATGGACTGAGCGGCATCTCGCGATTGCGTCCGATAAAATGCAGCAGGCCGCGGCCCTGTTCCGTCAGGCTGCGGCCAATGACCTGGGCGAGCCCCGCATAATTTTCCAACCCCACGTGCTCGAGCATTCCCACCGATACGAAGACATCAAAACGGCCGGAGATATTGCGATAATCATCTTCGATAAATTCAACCTGGCCCTGCAGTCCTTCTTCTTGAGCGCGGCGGCGCGCATATCGAATCTGTTCGCGTGAAATGTTGAAAGCTTTCACCGTCACGTCGTAATGCCGCGCCATGTAAAGCGCCAGCGCTCCCCATCCGCATCCCGCTTCGACTACCGTGTCGCCGGCTCGCAGCCCGAGCTTTCGGCAGACGAGATCCATTTTGGCAATCTGGGCCGACTCCAGATGCTCGTGGGGTGAAGGAAAATAAGCGCACGTATAAACCAGATTCGAATCCAACCACAGCTTGTAAAAATCGTTTCCGATGTCGTAGTGTTTGTGGATATTCCGGCGGGAATTTTCAGGGTGGTTTTTTCTGCGGAAGGCGGCAAATTTCCGGGCGAAATGTGAGATGCGAAGCTTGCGCAGGAGCGGCTGTCGCTCCGCGGGCCGAGGTTGTGCCATGCTCTGGAAAATTCTTTCCAGCAAATCGACCAAATCACCATTTACCTGGATTCGACCTGACTCATATCCTGCGCAGAAGTAAAATTCCGGGTCGTAAAGAAACTTCAGCAGGATGCCGCGGTCTCGGAAAGTTATTCCGGGCGCCGCCTCGCCTTCGGCGGGCATGAGGTGCTCGCCATTCCACAGAGTAAAACGAATCGGGGGATTGCCCGACTTGCGCACTATTTCCTGAAGCAGCCACCGTTCCATACCCAAAACTCCGCTCATTTCCCGCGATCCTCTGGTGCAATGGTGGATGGTTGACGAAGAGGATTTTAGCTCCATTTGGAAAGAAGTCCAAATGAGATTGCGATTGGCGATTTGCGATTGTCGATTGGCGAGTTGGGGATTGGCGATTGGCGAGTTGGGGATTGGCGATT
>Ga0114129_10015358_pt1 | contig 10895 bp, 10 predicted proteins | sample RhiMetdeltSRZDD1_FD_80071 | JGI IMG/M metagenome (GOLD analysis project Ga0114129, IMG submission 80071) | Populus rhizosphere microbial communities from Tennessee, USA - Rhizosphere MetaG P. deltoides SRZDD1 (version 2) (version 2) | ecosystem: Host-associated > Plants > Roots > Rhizosphere >... | reverse complement strand
CGACGGCCACGATGTCGCTGACGGTCGCGAAGAGCGGCGTGCGCGGGATCACCACGCCCTTGGGCGGCCGCGCGATGCGCTCGTAGGTCGCCTTCACGTCCTCCGCCGTGAAGTCGGCGCCGTCGTGGAACTTCACGCCCTTGCGCAGATGGAACGTGTACTTCTTGCCGTCGGGCGAGATCTCCCACTTCTGCGCGAGGTCGGGAATGATCGTCTGGCCGTCCTTCGGGCTGCGGCGCAGCAGCGTGTCGTACATCGGACTCTGCGGGCCGATGTTGGCGACGGTGCCGGACTGGTGCACGTCGAAGTGCGCCGGCGCGTTGTGAACCGCGTAGCGGAGGGTCCCGCCGCGCTTGGCGGCGGGATCGGGCCGCACGGTCATGTCCTGTGCCGCCGCTCGCCCGGGAGCGGGCAGCCGCGAGGCGATGAAGGCGCCGGCGCCGGCGGCGGCAGTGCGCTTCAAAAACGTGCGGCGATTGGTTGCGTGATCTCTCATCACTACCTCCAGGAAGCCGGCCGAGCCGGGTTGGGACCAGCGGTAAAAGTGCTCCGGACGATAGCAGAAGTCCGTCCGCCTCGCCACGGCCGCGCCACGGCGGCGGGCCGGGGCGTGGTCTGGTAAGCTCCCCGCACCACGATGAGCGCCTCCCTGATCACGAATGCCAGGATTCTGGACGGCACGGGCCGCGCTCCGTTCGCCGGCGCCGTGCGCGTGGAGGACGCCCGGATCACCGAGATCACAGGCGCCCTCGCGGATTTGCTGCTGGTGGACGGCGACCCGCTCGCCGACATCACCGTGCTTCAGGATCGCGACGCGATCGGCATGATTATGAAACACGGCGCGCTCCACAAGGCGCCGCAGAAAGGACGACCGTGATGCGCATCTATTCGAAGGCTCCCGTGGGTACCACGCAGGCGGCTGGTGTCGTCGTGATCATGCACGGGCCCGGCCTGGACAAGTTCGTCGAGGATCGCGTGGACGCGCTCGCGCGCCACGGCTATGCGGCAGCGGCGCCCGATCTCTACCATCGCCAGCCGGACGACGGCACGGACATGATGACGCGCATCGGGCGGCTCCGCGACACGGAGATCATCGCGGACGCCGAGGCCACGATCGCGCATCTGCGCGCGATCAAGGAGACGCGCGTCACCGACCTCGCCGTGCTGGGCTTCTGCATGGGCGGGCGCATCACGTACTTGTTGGCGGGCGCGCGGCCGACCGCGTGGCGCGCCGCCGGCGTCTTCTACGGCGGCAACATCATGAAGGCGTGGGGCGACGGTCCGTCACCCCTCGATCTCACGAAGAACATCGCGGCGCCGATGATCGGGTTCTTCGGGCTGGAGGACACCAACCCGTCGCCCGCCGACGTCGACGCGATCGACGCCGAGCTCACGCGCCACGGCAAGGTGCACGAGTTCCATCGCTACGAGGGTGCCGGCCACGCATTTCTGAATTTCACGAATGCCGAGCGCTATCGCGCTTCGCAGGCGAAGGACGCGTGGGAGAAGATGCTGGCGTTCCTCGGGCGCCATCTGAAGAAGTAGTCATGACGTCCTCGCGCGCGCCGTTTCGCGCCGACCACGTCGGCAGCTTGCTGCGCCCCGCCTCGCTCAAGGCGCTGCGACTCGAGAAGGAGGCGGGACGCGTGACCGCCGCGCAGCTGGTCGCGGCCGAGGACGCGTCGATCCGCGACGCCGTGAGGCTGCAAGAAGACGTCGGCCTGCAGGGGATCACCGACGGTGAGCATCGTCGCACGTCGTGGCACATGGACTTCCTGCTTCGGCTCGGCGGGTGGACGACGCAGGGGCAGACCATCCCGGTCACGTTCCATGGCAAGAGCGGCGACCTGCACTTCACGCGGCCCGATCTGGAGATCACCGATCGGGTGACGCGCCCCGCGCCGATCTTCGTCGGGGCCTTCACCTTCCTGAAATCGGTGGTGACGCGCACGCCCAAGCTGACGATCCCCTCGCCCAACATGCTCTATTCGCAGGTCGGCCGCGCCGGCATCGACCGGCGCATCTATCCGGATCTGGACGCGTTCGTCGAGGACACCGCCGCCGCCTACCGGGCGGAGATCGCAGATCTCTACGCGGCCGGCTGTCGCTACCTGCAGCTGGACGACGTCAGCCTCGCCTTTCTGTGCGACGAAGATCTGCGAGCTCGGATGAAGGCGCGCGGCGAAGACCCCGACGCGCAGCTGGCCCTTTCGGTCAAGATGATCCGCGCAACGCTGCGCGACAAGCCGGCCGATATGGTGATCTGCACGCATCTGTGCCGGGGCAACTTCCGCTCGGCATGGCGCGCGCAGGGCGGTTACGCGCGCGTCGCGGAGACCATCTTCACGCAGATGCCGTACGACGGCTTCTTCCTGGAGTTCGACGACGAGCGCTCGGGCGACTTCGCGCCATTGCGTCACGTTCCGCGGCACGTGCGGGTCATCCTCGGTCTCGTCACCAGCAAGGTCGGGGCGCTCGAGCATCCCGACGAGCTCAAGCGCCGGCTCGACGAGGCGGCGAAGCACATCGCGATGGATCAGCTCGGTATCAGCCCGCAGTGCGGCTTCTCGTCCACCGTCGAGGGCAACGAGGTCACGATCGAGGCGCAGAAGGCGAAGCTCGCCCTCTGCGTTTCCCTCGCGCGCCAGGTCTGGGGCAGCCTCTAGAACGCGAGCGGCGGCAGCCGCTGGCCCGCCACGGGATTGGCGACGGCGTCCTCCAGCGTCCGGGCCGGCTTCCATTCGGTGGCCGGGCGCACCTCGCCCGTCGTGCCCACCTGATCGATGCCCCAGTAGATTTCGAGGTTGTTGCCGTCGGGGTCGCGAAACTCCACCGCGAGCTGGCAGCCCGCGCGGCGGCGGCCTTCGAACACGATCGGCACGTCGTGCTTGCGCAGCCACGCGCGGGCGCGAAACACGTCGTCGGGAGAGCCGACCTCGAACGCAAAGTGATTGAGCGTGGTCCGCTCGAGCTTCGGCGCACCGCCGACGAGCGCGATGCCGTGATGGTCGGTGTCGAAGCGGAGAAAGACCATCCCGCCGGGCACCATGCTGTCGGGATAGCGGTCGCTGATCGAAAGGCCGAGCACGTCGGTGTAGAAGCGGACCGACGCCTCGAGATCACTCACGTTGAGCACCACGTGGCCGAGCTTGCGAAGCTGGAACATATCGCTTTCCTCGTGCACTAGGCGCGCGTCGCGGAGCTCGGCGCGTGCGCGAGCACCGTCTTGCCGAGCGGTGTGTCCTCCAGCCTGAAGAACGCCACCATGTTGCCCGCGGCGATTCGGAACGCCTCGTCCGCGGGGACGCCCGCGAACAACCGCTCGGCGAACGGCCGCGTGTTCGGCCAGTCGCATTCGATGTGCGGGAAGTCGGTGGCGAACATGATGCGCTCGACGCCCATGTGATGGCGCAGCTCGACGGCCACCCGCTCGACGTGCTGCACGCTGAACGAGACGTGCCGGCGCACGTAGTCGCTTGGCCGCCGCGCGAGCGGCTTCACGTGCAGCAGCCGCTCGGCCCAGTGACGATGGCGCTCGTACCAGTAGTCGGCCTCCTCCATCCAGAAGGGCACCCAGCCGAGTCGCGTCTCGGCGAAGAAGATGCGGAGATCCGGCAGACGATCGAACACGCCGGACATGACGAGCTGCGCAAGGCTCACCGACGGCGGAATGGCGAGGAACGGCAGCGCCACCCACTCGACGATCTTCCTCGGCCCGAGCCGGCGAAGCACCTCCGGATCGGCGCCCGGATATTCGAACGTCGGCTCCGTCGCGCGCGGACCCAGCCGATCGAAGCCCACGTGCACGGTGAGCGGCATCTTCATGTCGATGGCGGCCGACCAGAACCGATCGTCCTCCGGCAGCGGATACGACTTGCCACTGGGAAACACGCCGAGGTTCACGCCCTTGAGCCCCAGGCGAGCGCAGTGCTCGAGCTCGGCGAGCGCGTCGTCGAGATTCGTCCACGGAATGACGCCGAGACCGATGAGGCGATCACGCGAGACGGCGCAGTATTCCTCGGCGAGCCACTCGTTATAGGCGCGCACCGCCGCGCGATACACGTCGTCGTCCGGCAGCGCGCGCCACAGACGCGGCCCGACCTGCATGTTCGGAAAGAGCACCTCGGCGAGCAGGCCGTCCATCTCCTGCTCGCGCAGACGCTGCTCGGGCGGACCCACGCCCGCCGTGCCTTCCACCGTCGTGCCGAACGGCTGCCACGTCTCATTCGTGCGGCCCGCCCGGAGATCGAGGAACGGTGCCGGATACGGCGGCTGGCCCTCGACGAGGATCGCGTCGCCGCCGTCCGGCAGCTTCACGGTGCGCGGGGCGCGCTCGCGATATCTCGCGGGCATGCGTGGCGTCCAGCGCTCGGGTTTGACCTCGAGGTGCCCGTCACTCGAGAGCAGCGGCGGAAGCGAGGACACGGCCATAGGTGGGCGGAAGTGTATCACCGCCGAGGAATAGCGCCGCTCGGCTCCGCGTCTGACCTTTCGGGAGGAAAACGAACATGTCCCTCACCAGGATCGCAAGCTTGCTGATCGTCGCCGGCGTTGCCGCCGCGGCCGGTGGTTGCGTCGCCGTTCCGGTCGGTCCCGGTCCAGGCGTTGCCATCGCTCCGGCTCCTGTCGTCGTCGCTCCTGCGCCCGTCGTCGTGGCGCCACGGCCCTGGGGTTACGGTTACTGGCGCCGTTGGTAACGAGAACCGTTCGGCACCGCCGCGCTCTGAGTCCGGCTTGCGCCGCGTCGCGCGTTGAGTACCATCGGCGCAGGCCGTCGAACCGGAGGCGCCTATGCTCAGCCGAGACGACAACGAGCTGCTTTGCCGCATCGGCCCGGGAACGCCGATGGGTAACCTCATGCGGCAATACTGGATTCCCGCCGCGCTCTCGAGCGAGCTGCCCGAGTCCGACGGACCGCCGCTGCGCGTGCGCCTGCTCGGCGAAAGCCTCATCGCGTTTCGCGCATCGTCGGGCGCCGTCGGACTGATCCAGAACAGCTGTCCGCATCGCGGCGCCAGTCTCTTCTACGGACGGAACGAGGCCGACGGGCTGCGATGCGTGTATCACGGCTGGAAATTCGACGTGGCGGGCCGCTGCGTCGACATGCCGATCGAGCCCGCCGACAGCACGTTCAAGCAGAAGGTTCGCGCCCGCGCGTACCCCTGCGTGGAGCGCGGCGGCCTCGTGTGGGCGTATCTCGGACCGCGCGCGACGCCGCCGCCGATGCCCGAGCTCGAGGCCACGGTGCTCGCCGGCAGCAACATCCAGGTCTACCAGCGCCGCTGCAACTGGATGCAGGCGCTGGAGGGCGACATCGACACCGGGCACACCGTGTACCTGCATCTCGGCAGCGTCGATGCGTCAGAGGCGCCGCCGGGCACGTGGGCGCGCTATGCGCTGAGCGATCGGGCGCCTCGCTATGAGGTCACGGACACGGAGTTTGGCGTCATGTACGGCGCACACCGTCCCGCCGAGGCCGATACCGAGTACTGGCGGATCGCCAACTTCCTGTTCCCGTTCTACGCGATGGTGCCGACGGGCGTGCTCGGCCTCGAGATCCGCGTGCGCGCGTGGGTGCCGATGGACGACGATCACACGCTGGCGTTTCTGATCACCCACGGAGCGCCGCCGCCGGCGCGCAACGCCGGACGCCAGGTCGTGGGGCCGCCGGAGACGCTGCCGAACACGACCGAGTGGTACGGTCGCTTCCGCTGCGTGGCGGACGAGAGCAACGACTACCTGATCGATCGCAAGGCGCAGAAGACCGTCAGCTACACCGGCATCGGCAGTATCCACCTACAGGACCAGGCGGTCACGGAGAGCATGGGGCCCGTGTACGACCGAACCGGCGAGCATCTGGGCACGAGCGACGCGATGGTGATCCGCACACGCAAGCGTCTGCTCGACGCGGCCAAGGCGCTGCGCGATCGCGACGAGGTGCCGCCGGGCGTCGACGATCCGAACGTGTACGCCGTGCGCTCGGGCGGCGTCGTCCTGCCGCGCGGCGCCGACTGGATCGAGGCGACGCGCAAACTGCGCGCCGCGTGGACCGAGCACGCCGGCCTCAGCCGCGCGGTGCTCGGGAACCTCCCCGCGGTTTAGTTCGTCGCCGCGTACGGCGACGACGACGGCAGCGGCAGCACGGGCTCGCGGTGCTGCAGGCTCTTGGGCCAGACGACGTACGGCTTGTCGTCGATGTACTGCACGATGATCGGAAACGCGCGATCGTTCTGGCCGGCCATCGGACCGTCGCCCAGGAAGTGCACGCCGAAGCCGAGCATCGTGCCGCCTTCGGGGATGTCCACCTCGAGCGCCGCTTTCCGCAGCGAGTCGGCGTCGATGCCGCCGTACTTCTTGATCGCGCGCGGCAGCACCTCGGTCATGAAGACGTAGGTGTTGCTCGCAGCCATGCCGACGTGCGCGGACTTCACGTGCGTCCCGGGCCGGGCCTTGTCGTATTCGTCGCCGACCATCTTGATCAGGGGCACCAGCTCGGGCTTGAGCGCCTTCTCGTTGGCGAGCCAGATCGAGATCGGATCGACGTTGAAGATGTAGTTGACGTCCTTGCCGACGGCCTCCTTGAGCTTGTCGTACACGCCGTAGCCGGCGCCATGGCCGACGAGCGCGCTCATCTTCAGCCCCTGCTCGCGCGCCTGGCGCAGAAACAGCGCGATGTCGGGGTTGTAGCCGGTGTGGAACAGGACGTCCGGCCGCGCGCGCTTGAGCTTGATCACCAGCGAGGACAGGTCCGGCGTCGTCGCCGAGTAGCCCTCATTCAGCACGAGGTTGAATCCGGCCTTCTTGGCGCCCTCCTCGTTGCCCTTGCCGACGTCGATGCCGTACGCGCCGTCCTCGTGGATGATCGCGACCCTGAGGTCCTTCGGCTCCTTGCCGAGCTTGGCCTTGGCGTTCTTGGCGATGAAGTCCATCGACATGAGGCCGAACTGCCGGCCGCTCGGCTGCGCGCGGAAGACGTACTTCAAGTTCCGGTTCTCGAGCACCGCCGACGAGATGCACGTGGTGATCCACATGAATTTTTTGAGCTGCTCGACCCGCGCCGCGACGGGCACGCACTGCGCGGAAGAATAGAAGCCGAGCAGCATGTCGACCTTTTCCTGCTCGACCAGGCGCACGGCCTCGTTGATGGCGACGTCGGGCTTGCTCTGCGCGTCGGCATAGATCGCCTCGATGGCGTAGCCCTCGACCCCGCCCTTCTTCGCGAAGTAGTCGATCATGATCTTGGCGCCGAGCGCGTGCAGGTCCGATCCGCCGCCCGCCAGCGGGCCCGTGTAGTCGTAGATGACGCCGATCTTGAGCTTCTTGCTCTGGGCGAGGGCCGGCGAGAGCAGCGAGGCGCCGGACACGACGACGGCCACGAGCAACACGCACGCGAGCTTCAGTCGATTCTGGCGCATGATCTTCCTCCGCGGCGGCGACGCCGGTGTTTTCGGCGCGTCATTATGTGATACTTGGCGCCCCGCGTCCACGCATCGCACGTCCAGACAGGAGGTACGCCATGCGGGAGACGACACGCCGCACCTTTCTTCTCACCTCTGCGCTGGGTACTGCCACAGTCTTCTTGGACCGCGCTCCGGCGTATGCGCAGAAGCGCGAGCTCACCTTGTTGAGCGGCAACCACTTCGTCCCGGCCTCGGACGACGAGCTGCGCAGGCAGGCCGAAGCGTTCGGCAAGCAGGCGGGCATCTCCGTCAAGGTCGACACGATTCAAAACCTCCAGATGCCGGCGAAACGCGCCGCCGAGGCGCAGACGCAGGCCGGCCATGACCTCGTGTTGCTGAGCCACGCCGATCCGTTCCTGTTCGAGAACCTGCTCGTCGATCTGGGGCCGCTCGTCGAAACGCTCGGCAAGAAGTACGGCGGCTGGTATCCGTTCGCGGTGGAGTCGTGCCAGACGTCCGCCGGCTGGCGCGCGGTGCCGTGGTTCTGGGTCGCATTTCCCGCCACCTACAACGTCGCGCACTTCAAGAAGGCCGGGCTCGAGTACCCGAAGACGTGGGACGAGCTGCAAAAGCAGGGCAAGATCCTCAAGCGCCAGGGCAACCCGGTCGGGATCGCGATCAGCCATTGCGGCGACGCGAACAGCACCTTCTGGGCCGTCTTCTGGTGCTACGGCGGCAAGGTGCTCGAACCGGACGGCAAGACGCCGGCGATCGTGTCGGACAAGACCGCCCAGGTGATCGAGTGGTACAAGGAGCTCTATCGCGACGCGATGGAGCCCGAGGTGCTCTCGTGGGACGACGCGTCCAACAACCGCTTCATCCTGTCCGGCAAGGGCTCGTGGATCCACAACCCGATCAGCCCGTACAACACCGCGCTCGCGAACAAGATGCCGATCGCCGACGACATCAACCATCACCCGAGCCCGGGTGGGCCCGCCGGCATCCACGGCGCGCCCGGGATCAACGCGCTCGGCGTCTGGAAGTTTTCGAAGAACGTCGAGCCGGCCAAGGAGTTCGTCCAGTTCCTGTTCCGCAAGGAAAACTTCGACGCGTGGATCGTGGCGTCCAACGCCTTCAACCAGCCGCCGCTACGCGACCTCGCCGACCACCCCATCTGGGTGCGCAACCCGAAATTCGCCATGCTGCCGAAGGAGGCGGAGTACGCGCATCCGCGCGGCTGGCCCGCGAAGCCCAACGACGCCGTGCGGCGCGTCGAGAACAACTATGTGCTGCCCGACATGGTGGCGAAGGCCATCAATGGCATGCCGACCCGGCGCGCCATGGAGTGGGCGCAGGAGCAGGTCGTGCAGGCGACGCGCGGCCAGCTCAAGCCCGCCGCGTAGCGCCCGCTCCGAACGTGAGGGCCGGCGGACTTGCGCCGCCGGCCCATGCCGCGATACGGTCGTGACCTCCCGGAGGCCACCTCACATGACTACAACGAGCCGCATCATATTGCTGTCGCTGCTGGTACTGGCCGGTATGGCGAGCCCCGCCTGGGCGCAGACGAAGTCGGAGCTCACGGTTGCGCTGTCGAGCTTCTCCGCCGAGACCGTCGATCCCGCGCTCCAGGGTCACAACGTGAAGTACTACCTGTCGCTGATGTTCGACTACCTCGTCGGCACCACGCCCGAGGGACAGCCATCGCAGGCCGGAGGGCTCGCCAGCAAGTGGGAGAGCTCGGCCGACCACAAGCGTTGGACGTTCCACCTCCGTCGCGGCGTGAAGTTCCACGACGGCACCGAGATGACGTCGGAGGACGTCAAGTTCAGCCTGCAGCGCGCGATGGGCAAGCGCTCGACCACGGGCTACGCGGGTCCGCTGCGCACGCTCATCGGCGACATCGAAACGCCCGCGCCCGATCGGGTGGTGATCGTCACGAAGGAGCCCACGCTCATCATCCCGACCTATCTGTCCCGTTCGTTGTCCACCGAGGGCATCGTGCTGCCCAAGAAGTACATCGAGGCGAACGGCGACGACGTCTTCGCCCGCAAGCCCGTCGGCACCGGCCCGTACAAATTCGTGGAGCAGGTCGTCGGCTCGCACATCAAGATGACGGCCGTCGACAACCATTGGCGGATCGGCGTCCCGAAGTACAAAAACGTGACCTTCAGGCTCGTCCCCGAGGAGACGACCCGCATCGCGCTGCTGCGCCGCGGCGAAGTGGACGTGGCGGACGTCAGCCGCGAGCGCGTCAAAGAGCTCGAGAAGGACGGTTTCCCGATCCACATGCGCAAGGAGGAAGCGGTCGTCCACGCGTGGTGGATCCTCGGTCCGGACGGCCGCACGCCGCCCACGAACGACAAGCGCGTGCGCGAGGCGCTGAACCTCGCGATCGACCGCAACGAGATCGCGCAGTCGATCTTCGGCGGCTACGCGGAGCCGGCGGCGATTCCCATGGGCCTCACGTGGGCGTTCAAGGACGTCGGCTTCAAGGTCACGCCGGACATGATGTACGCGTACGATCCGGCGCGCGCGAAGAAGCTGCTCGCTGACGCCGGCCTCGCCGGCGGCTTTTCGATCGACGTCTACGCGTTCCAGCTCCCGGGGTTCCCCGAAGGCAAGGCGTTCGCCGAGGCTCTCGCCGGCTACTGGGAAAAGATCGGCGTGAAGAGCAAGCTCATCCCGGTCGACTATCCGGCGTTCCGCAAGATGTGGGTCGATCGCAAGGCGCCGGGCGCGGTGGGCTACTACAACATCGCCAATCGCGACTGGATCGGCGCCTACGCGCTGCTCGAGAAGCAGGGGTATACGCCGTCGAAGCTGAACGACACCGTGAACGATCCCGAGGTCGACGGCATGCTGGCGCAGGTCATGCGGCAGACCGACCGCGAGAAGATCAACGCGCTCATGCGCAACGTCTACACGCGACTGCGCAGCGAGCATCACGGCGTGCCCGTCGTCTTCGTCCACTCGCCGTACGCGGCGTCCAAGACGCTCGGCAAGTGGAACCCGGGCTCGGTCATGTACGACCTGTTCCTGGACGAGCTCGCGCGAAAGTAGCGGTTTGGTTCGATTCGTTTTCTTCAGGCTGCTGCAGTCGCTGGTGGCGCTGGCGATCCTCTCGGTGGTCGTCTTCGTCCTCGCCCGCGCCACCGGCGACCCGCTGCACATGATCCTGCCGATGAACGCGAGCGCGGAAGACTACGCCAACGCCCGCGCCTATCTCGGGCTGGATCGTCCCTATCTCGAGCAGTACGCGTCATTCGTCGGCCGCGCGATCACCGGTGATTTCGGCACCTCGATCCGCGCGCGGCGCCCGGTGATCGAGCTGCTGCAGGAGCGGCTGCCCAACTCGCTGAAGCTCGCGGCCTTCGCGATGGGCGTGTCGCTGGCTATCGCGTTCCCGCTCGGCGTGATGGCGGCCGTGCGCAGAGGCACCGGCGTGGATCGCGCCGCGCAGATCGTCGCCGTGCTCGGACAGTCGCTGCCGACGTT
>Ga0114129_10015356_pt1 | contig 10896 bp, 16 predicted proteins | sample RhiMetdeltSRZDD1_FD_80071 | JGI IMG/M metagenome (GOLD analysis project Ga0114129, IMG submission 80071) | Populus rhizosphere microbial communities from Tennessee, USA - Rhizosphere MetaG P. deltoides SRZDD1 (version 2) (version 2) | ecosystem: Host-associated > Plants > Roots > Rhizosphere >... | reverse complement strand
TGCCGGATCAATTCAAGATAGGATTAGACAAGCTGCGCCAGCAACTGAAGGGTCTCGGCAAAGATCCGGCGAGCTTCCCGAATGCGCTCGTGACCACGTTCATGTACATCACTGAAGACAATTCGCACGCAGATCGAGTTTTATCTGAGACTCTCGCGCCGATGCTGAATCGTCCCATCGAGCAGCTCCGTGAGCGTTTGCTCGTCGGCTCGCCGGAAGCCTGCGCCGAAAAACTCGCCGGTTATAAGACCGCCGGAGTCCAGCGGGTTTTTATCTGGCCTGTGAGAGACGAGCTGGATCAGCTCACGCTTTTTCAAAAGAAGGTAGCCCCGCTGGTTGACGGATGAAAATATGGCGCTTAGAAAATGGACTTCGAGCTACGAGTCTTGCGGTTCGTAGATCAAGCCTTAAATAATTCAGCAAACGATGGCGGCGGATTTCGATAAACGTGGCAGGAAAAACCGATAGTCTGATCAAACAAACGGGGAGCCGCATAAGATAGCGGACTCCCCGTTGTCACTTAAAGCTTAAGTAATACTAATCCTCATTCTCGCCCTGGTCGTCGTCATTCTCATTTTCCAATAACGCGGAAAGGATATCGGTTGTGTCATTGACCACAACAAAAGCGATATCGCCGTCCTGAATAATAGGAATGCCGGACTGAATATCGAGCGTCACAAGGTCGATGTCGCAAGATCCCAGTGATTTCTTGCCCGCCACAAATTGACCATTTTTCAACTCGCCCGAAAGCTTCAACACATATGTCAACGAGGTTGACTTCGCCTTCTTTAATACCATCGTACATGTAGCATAGCTTTGGTTGAGCCGGGTTAAATCGAGCTTGACCAGACCGGGGGTTCCGCCGTTTACTGCGCTGATCCCGAGACTGTTAGGAACTGGAATTCGTACAACGGCCTTGAGTTCTGCCTCCTTGATTGTCACACCATTACTTAGAAATTCTGCTTCATATTCCAATTCACCAATAGCTCCGGGTACAGTGACACAAGGGCTCGCGCACGGCTTCAGTTCCGCGTCAACGTTAACTTCGGTCTCAGCCATGGCGGGACCGTAAGCTATGGCCAGTAGAAAACTGGTCAAAACCATCGTTCTCGATACGATCGGAAAATTCATAAAACCTCCTTCTGAAATGAGCCATCGTAACGAGCAACAGGAATGCCAGGCTAAGTTCTGTATGGGCATTAGAGCGTTTACGATCTAAAAACCGTCAGAATACGCCAAAATCCACGAAGCGACTGCTACACAAATGGAACTTCAACCCGGTAATTTGTTCCGTCAGCACGTACAATAGAATTGCAAGGAAATAACCTCTGTTCCCCGCCTTGATCTTGATCCGGCATGCTCAGTCGTTAAAATTCCTAGATGAGCCCACCTGTGGAAATTTCCGTCAACATCGACGTCCCTGATCTCGAAGCGGCCATCGAATTCTACCGACTTGGGCTCCGCCTTCACTTGGGGCGGCGCCTGTTCGAAGGTTCCGTCGCCGAGATGCTTGGGGCGTCGTCAAAGATTTATCTCCTCATGAAGCCGGCTGGTGATTCAGCGTCATCCGTCGCTCGACTACAGCGCGGCTATGACCGTCACTGGACACCAGTACACCTCGACTTTATGGTCGCCGATGTTTCCGCTGCCGTTGAGCGCGCGGTAACATTCGGTGCGAAACAGGAGGGTAATATCCAATCATTTGCCTGGGGTCGGCTCGCAGTTTTGAGCGATCCATTCGGGCATGGATTCTGCCTGCTGCAGTTCATTGGTCGGGGATACGATGAGGTCGCATAAATCGTTCAGCCGCAACGTTGAAAGTTGTGTGAAGACGAATTTTAGGCATCTTTTTCTTTGGCTCTTCGTCATCAACCTCGGCATCTCGTTCGGTGCCGGGCTCTATGAAGCCAGAGTCGTCATTCCCCAGTGGGTGAACCTTCCTCCGCGTACGTGGCCCAACACCGGTATTCTCTTCTGGGTTTACGTAACGACGATTCCGCTGACTCTGCTCACAGTGGCGAACCTATTTGCCGCATGGTTGGAGCCCAAAACGCAAGTGGTGGCTTTGGGCGGCCGTCACAATCGTGTTGGAGCGGGTCGCAACCTTTGCTTATTTCATTCCAACAATGATCAGTCTCATGGGCTCAGAACGGTCTGACGTAGAAACCAAAGCTACTCTGTCACAGTGGTTGCTTTTCAATTACGGTCGTCATGTCCTGACGTTTTTGGGATGGCTCTTAGCCCTGAAGGCGTTATCGTTGCCCAGTGACCGCCGTAACGGCAATGAGGAGCCGGAAGCCGCGCATCATGAATCGGAATTGCGCAGCGCAGCGGAGTTTCTTAAGAGCAACATTCCGGAAATTTGAAGTGGAGTGTTATTACCTTAAATTTACCGGAGTGTGGAGCCTCGATGGCGGATAATCTACTCACAGCGCCGACCCGCCACGTGCTCGCGAACCAACGGTCGAACGCATTTAATAGACTCGTTGAAAACTTTGATCCCAGGCTGTTCAAAAAGGTCCAGATGCGAGGTGCGCGAGAAATCGATCCTTCGGCTTCGCTCAGGACAGGCTAAGCGGAGGCGTATTTACTGATACGTTGGCGCGAGGCGATCGAAGCGCAACGAAGCAGGTGGGCCTTTTTCAACAGCCTGTTAATATATGAATACCATCGGCGTCTTAGCGCCGTACAAGTACGAAGGCATGTGGGTCTTCGATGATCCGCGCGTGGGCCTCAACAGAGAGCCATTCGTTGCCGGGATCGACACCATGATTGACCGTTTGGTCAGTTCAATTCCCGGCGCCGAGAAAGGCTTCCGCTTGCTTTTTTCTGCGACTCCCTTTCCCGGCTTCACGGTAAAGCTGGATTGGCGGCGCGAAGAATACGGCGGCAATTGGTATTATTCCCCACAGTTCGACAGGGAGGGTTGGCTGTGCCCTGCCCTGTTCAAATATTTCGACAACGCTCCGCTGGAGCTCTACGTTCGCGCCGAACCCAGGGAAGGATGAAGGAGGGAGATTGATCGTTTGTAGAGCGCATCGCGACGGCGCTATAATGATTTCGTGATAACCCTGGGAATATTCGGACAACGAGGTAGGCAATGTCTGAATCGGTGAACCTTCTGATGCTCGAGTTTCTCGATTGGATTTCGACTCGTCCTCGCACATACGCCGAGACGATGGATGCGTGGCAGAGCCACTGTCCGAGGCAGACCATATGGGAAGACGCAATCACCGACGGCCTGATTCAGTTGAAGAGAGAGGACACTATCCACGACCCCGAGGTCACGCTCACGCCGCGCGGCAGAGCCCTTCTAAGTAGAAACAACGGTCACCGCTGATCCATAATGCCTTGCACGGCTCTGGTCTCATGAAGAGCGCGTTCAATTACGAATCGGATTGCTTCAACCAGAAGGGAATCTTCCTTCTCTCTGCCATGATTTCTCTTAAGACGCTCCAGTCCGCCACTTGACTCAATAAAGAATCGCTGGTGAACGGAACCTCGTCCCTGGCTCGTCGCACACTAAGCGCAAGGGCCCGATCGGAAATGAGTCCATCTTCCGTGAACGAGCGGACTGCTGAGTCATAACTCTTGGCAGCCAGAGACGACGTGGTTTTCAAGTAACTTTGAATGATCCGTATGGTGTCGATGCGATTCCGAGTGATAAAGCGTGCGCCCCTCAAGGTCGCTCGTAAGAATCTTTTTATGCCTTCTCTGTACGTCGCCAGCTTTGTAGTGGTTACCGCTACACCGAACGTGGGTAAATCGATGATGTTGCCGACATGAAGCAGCTGTTTAAATCCATCCTCTTCAGCTTTGATGGCAACTGCCACGTCGACCACAGTAGCGTGAATATCTCCTGTCCTTAACGCCTCGAGGCGAAGCATAGTGCTGCCGGACTCGACTATATCGACATCTTTCTTCGGTTCGACGCCCAGGTATCGAGCGGCCACACGTGATAGGAAACCGGTCGTACTAAGTGAAGAGTCGACGCCTAAAGCCTTACCTTTCAGATCTGTGCCAGCCCGGATCTCGGGTCGTGATATGAGAACGTGAAGCGGTCTTGAAGCCAACGCCGCGATCATTTTCACCGGCATTCCGGACATTGCCGCACGCAGGGACGCCTCCCAGCCCAAGTTGAAGTCGACCTCACCCGTGAGGAGCGCTCTCACGGCAATATTTGGCTGGATCTGAATCTTTTGGATTTCCAATCCTTCAGTTCTAAAATACCCGTTGCGCATCGCGACGACGACGGGGAGTTCCGCGAGTCCCTTTGCCGGGGTTGCGACATTGATCTGCTGGGCGGCTCGGCCCCAAGAGGCAACCATGAGAAGGCACAACGCAATCGCGCTCTGAAGAACACTACGCATGGCCACCGCCGGCATGATAATTCTCTTCAAAAGCTCTGTCATCGCCCTGCAGCGCCCTGCTTGATGGTAAACTAGCTTTGTGCTTTTCTCATCCGTGACGACTGCAGCCGGACGTGCAACATGACCGCTTCCAAAGACGACGAAAGTTTTCTTTGCTTGAACGCCGCACCGCCGGACATGGACCGACTTTGGGCTGAAGGCTGGCGTCACTTTGGCATTATTTTCCTTCGTTATGGCAGTGCATTTCACCGCGGCAAGCTATTTAGTGTCTTGCCCTTGAGAGTGGACCTTGAACGATTCACTCTCACGCGTAGCCAGAGGCGGGTGCTCGCCAGAAATCGCGATACCGAACTGATCATTCGGCCGTCGTTTGTCGACGAAGCAAAGGAAGCTCTGTTCGAAAAACACAGACTTCGATTCGACGAAAATGCGCCTACCTCTTTGTACAATTTCCTTTCGGAATGTCCTGATTCAGTGCCTTGTCAGAATGTGGAGCTCTGCGTCTATCTCGGCGCGAAGATGATCGGCGTCACTTTTCTTGACGTCGGCGAGTGCGCGACGTCTGGCGTGTACGCTATGTTTGATCCGGCACAGGCGAAAAGGAGTCTTGGTATTCTAATGGTGCTTCACTCTATCCAGTTTTCACGCGAGCGAGGACGTCGCTACTACTATCCGGGCTACGCTTACTATGAGCCATTTGCTTACGATTACAAGAAGCGATTTACCGGACTGGAGTATCTGGACTGGGACATCGGGTGGAAACCGTATATGAACGCGGCGATGTGATGATCGACTGAGGTCCCAAGCTTAATGCATTCAGGACCCTTGGCCGTTCAAGAGTTCAATAGATCAAATCCTTCAACGGTTGGAACCCCTCAAACCTCGATTATCGAGCTGATAAATCGAAGATCGTTGACAAAGGTTCGTCTAAAGATATAGTTCGCGTGCGCAGTAAGACGCTTGGACTTCGATCCGCCATCTGTGTTTAGGAGAAATCGTGGCCAGCGCCATTGAGAGGTGTCAAGAATTTTAGTATTTTCGGTCGAAAGGTATTTCATGAAAAACTATCGGTTTTTGACTTGTTGTGCTCGTCTGAGCATCTTCATTCTAATGATCTCTCTGGTCCCGTCGGCGTGGGCCCAAGAGAACTACTACAGCGGCAAGACTGTTCGCATTATCGTCGGACTCAGCAGCGGTGGTGGTTATGACCGTGCTGCACGGCTCGTCGCCAGGTACATGGGTAAATATATCCCGGGAAATCCAGATTTTGTCGTGCAAAACATGGCCGGAGCGAGCTCGGTCACCGCAGCCAACTACGTCTGGGGCGTTGCCAAACCCGACGGTCTGACGATTCTGGCGCCACACAATAATGTTTATCTAAGCCAGCTTTCGGGCCAAAAAGAAGTGAAATTCGACATGCAAAAATTTATCTGGCTCGGCTCCCTCGAAAATGATGACATGATGATTTTTGCGCGCGCCGACGCCCCATTCAAATCGATCGATGAAATTATCAAGACAAAAGAACAGCCTAAATGCGGCTCCACGGGTGTGGGCAGCTCGGACTACGTGATGTCGAAAATCTTGGAGGAAACTATCGGCGCCAAGGTAAACCACGTCACCGGTTATCCCGGCAGCAGCGAAATCGCCTTGGCCATGGAGCGCGGCGAAGTCCAGTGCATGGGGCTGACCATCTCTACTTTTTACGGGCGCGAGCCGTTTCTCAGCTGGCTCAAAACCAAGTTCGTCAAGTTTCTAGCCCAGAGCGGGCGCAAACGCAGCGAACGCGTATCCGATGCGCCGACGATCTACGAGCTGATGGATCGTTACAAGACACCAGCGGCGAAGCGGCGCACTGCCGAAGCCATGTTGCAAGGCGGCGAGTGGGCGCGTCCTCTAATGGTCGCGCCGGGCACCCCGCCAGACCGTGTCAAGATACTCCGCATCGCCCACGAGAAAGCCGCAAAAGATGCTGACTTGATTGCGGAAGCCAATAAAATGAGAATCGACGTGGTTCACGCAAGAGGTGATGAGCTGCAGAAGATGGCTGCCGAAGTCATGAAGCAGCCACCCGAGGTCATCGAATCGATCAAAAAGCTGTTCGTGAATTGAAGACTACTATTCCGTAATCAAGCTACTGAAAAGCCATCCGTCATTTTGCCGTCATGCCGGTGCAAACCGGCATCCAGAATTCTTGGAAATTCCTCCAGTAAACGGCGTCGGTCCCCCGGCCACTTGTCGTCACGCTCGCGGCGGTGTTAAAAAGATCTCATCGTAGGAGAGACCGATTGTTAAGTTCGATCGATAGAACTATGTAAAAAAACTCGATAGGAGCCCTTCGACCCTTCGAGGAGGCCAGTAGGCGAGACAAGGGAGAAACATCATGAGCGAGAAGAATGAAAAAAAAGCACGCGCGTTGGGGATCAACCACGTCGTTCTCGAAGTCGACGACTTGGACAAAGCGCTGGAATTTTACGGCGCGATCTTCGACTTCAAGCTCCGCGGCAAAGGCGGCCACAACGCGTTCATCGATCTCGGCGACCAGTTCATCCAGCTCACGCTTGGTCGGACCCAGGTGGCCGATACCAAGCGCCATTTCGGTTTCGTCGTCGACGACCGCGAGGCGGTGAAGCAGGCATTGGATAAACTCGGCGTCAAGAGCATCAATGACCGGCTGAATATTCTCGATCCATGGGGAAATCGCATCGAGATCGTGCCCTACGACGACATCCAATTCACCAAGGCGGATCACATTCTCAAGGGCATGGGCATCGGCCCCCTGCAGAAAACAACCAACGCCATAGAAGAGCTTAAGAAAAAAGGCATGGAGCCGGGTGCTTCGTAGCTATTGCCTACCGACGATAATTCGCATCCGCAGCGGCCTCTTTAGGGGCAAGCCCCCGTGCTTGCCCTGATTCCGGGCGATATCCACAAAATAGCGGCCGTTGAAATCGAACTGAGTGATTCCGAAAAAGTCCTCCCAAGATTTCACAAAACGGCGTCTGCGTAGTTATACCTCTTGAGATCCAAGGTCAGGAAAATGCCACCGCGCTTTGAAGATTTGATCGAGCAACATCACGATGAGATCTTCGCGTATCTCTGGCGGCTTGTTGGAAATGAGCGACAGTCGGACGTTGTCCTGGAGGTGGAAGACCTTACGCAAGAGGTCTTCCTGCGCGCCTTCGAGAATTTTTTGCGTCTGCGGCGCGATAGCAACTATCGAGCCTGGCTTTACAAGATTGCGACGAATTGTGCGTACGCGAAACTGCGACAGTCGAAAAACCGCCGCGAAAAGAATCTCACCTTCATGGCGACGGATACGACAACCTCGCCCGGGGAGAGCATACAAAAACGGCTGTGCACGCTGGTTGACGCGTTGCCGGCAAAACAACGCGCTTGCTTGACCATGCGCTATCTTCAAGATCTCGACTATTCGGAGATCGGTTCGATCCTCGATTGCACGGAAGAGAGCGCTCGCGCCAACGTTTACCAGGCGATTCGGCGGCTGCGCGCCGCTGTCGAGGAGGAACGATGAGGAAATTTCTTTCAAAAGGTGACCGTGAAATGGTAACGCGGCTGCGTTCGGCGTTAGTCGCTCCGCCCCGGGCGGCAGTCTCGAAGTCCCGGGCGAGTGTCAAAAGATGGTACGGCGAAACCGCGCCGCTGATCCAGTGGGGTGAAATGAGCTCCCCGTTGGGGACTCTATTTGTCGCCGTGAATACTCGTGGCCTTTGCGCCGTGGATTTTGGCCGCCGCGAAACTGATTTTTTGCAGCGGCTCGATCCACAGGCGCGACTCGAGAAAAATCCCAAAGCGGTTCAACGCGTGACAAAGCAGCTGCTGGAATATTTCGCCCGAGATCGAACCAAATTCGATCTGCCGATCGATTTATCGGTCCTTACCCCTTTTCAGCGCAGCGTGTTGGATATCGCCTGTCGGATCGCGCCGGGTCGGGTGTGGACGTATCATCGTGTCGCCGAAGAAATGGGCAGACCAAAATCGAGCCGCCCCGTGGGTCAGGCGCTGGCGCGCAACCCCGTGCCGATCATCATACCCTGCCATCGAGTCGTCGCTAGTGACGGTACCTTGGGCGGTTACAGCGGCGGGTCGGGACTCAAAGCCAAACGCTGGCTGCTACGACTGGAAGGCGCTCTCTCGTGAACCACCCTGGCGCCGCGCCATCGGAACCTCCCGCGGCTACAGTTGGCATTTGGTCGGCGCTCTCCGTGGTCTATGTTATTTGGGGCTCGACCTATCTTGCGATCCGTTTCACGGTCGAAACCACACCACCATTTCTTTCCGCGGCCGCGCGCTTCATTATCTCGGGCGCCTTTTTGTATTTGTGGCGCCGTGCCGCCGGAGATCCTGCGCCCACACCGCACGAATCGCGCAATGCCGCGATCATCGGAATTTTCCTCCTCGTTGGCGGCAACGGCGGCGTCGTTTGGGCGGCGCAGTTCATCCCGTCCAGTCTCTCGGCCTTGTTGGTGGCAACGGTGCCGCTGTGGATGATCCTGCTCAACACCCTTCGTCCCGGCGGCGACCAACCGAGCCTGAGAGAGATGAGCGGCATCTTGATCGGCTTCTGCGGCGCCTTGTTACTGATCGGCTGGACCACAAACAGCGCACCTCCGGCGAATCTCTACGGCGCGATCGCTGTCCTGGCGGCATCCCTCTTTTGGGCAATAGGTTCGATCTTCGGCAAGGCCGCCGAACTGCCTGCTTCCTCGCTCATCACAACAGGAATCGAAATGCTCGCCGGCGGGATTGTGCAGAGTTTGGTAGCCTTGTTCTTCGGTGAATTCGAGAGCTTCAGTGTCGACGCGATTTCGTCGCGCTCGGCGCTAGCTTGGACTTATTTGACCGTCATCGGTCCCGTCGCATTTGTGGCCTACGCCTGGCTCCTGCGCGTCGCGCCAATTCCACTGGTAGCGACATACTCTTACGTCAATCCGCTGGTGGCAATCGTCCTCGGCTATTTTCTCGGCAAGGAGGTTATTACACTGCGCCTACTGCTTGCAGCGGCGCTCATCATTGGCTCTGTGGTGCTGGTCACGCCTAAAAATAAGGCGTAACAGCGCCGGAATTTGTCAACCGGGAATTTGCCCATGAGAGCTATTTCCTCTTTAAAAAAGATAGCCAGGGCAAATTTATGCTCTTGGCTCACCGTTCGATAAACTCAGCGAGAGCCGCAAGCGGTTCGACGCGGTCGCAAATGATTTTGACGATGGCGAGCAGCGGGACTGCCATTAACGCGCCAGGTATGCCCCACAGCCAACTCCAAAAGATCAGCCAGATGAAAAGAACTACAGGATTGAGCATGAGGCGCCGTCCCATGACGAGTGGCAAAATCAGATACTCTTCGATGAGATTCAAAGACAAATAAATCGTCGGCACGAGTAAGATCGTGCCGATGGCATCGAGCGTTACGGCGGCCACCAGCGTCACGACAGTAATGCCGATAACCGCTCCTAGAAACGGAATGAAGTGCAGCATCCCGGCCATTGCACCCCATAAAAGCGGATTGGGCATCCCTAGGAAATACATAGCGGAGGCTACCGCCATCCCGAAAAATGCATTGACGACGGTTATTACGAACAAATAGGTCGAAATGTTGTCTTCGATTTGCCGCGTGATTTCTACAGCCGCCTTCTTGTCTTCGAAGCGCGGCAGCACGTTGACGAGTTTGCGCAGAAATAGATCGCCGGAAGCCAAGAGAAAAAATAGCAGGACCAGCACGATGCCGCTGCCGACCAGAATATCTTGTGTCGGGTCAAGCAGCGATTCTCCCAGAGTTGGCTTACGCACTTCGACTTTTTGCGTCTTTTCTCCTATATCAAATTGGGTTAATCGGTCGACTTCTTGGCTGGCTCTGGTGATTTCTCGGACCGATTGCCTGACGTTCTTAAGCTTACCCTCGATTTGGCGCGCTGCTTGCGGCAGTTTGGCCATCCAGTCCCGAGCCGGCAAGGCAAGTCGATAGATGCCGAATCCCACAGCAGCGATCAAACAACCGACTACCAACGCCGCGCCGAGGGGAGGCGGAATCCAAAACCGTTGCAGTGTTCTAATCGTCGAGGCGAAGAGAAAATTAAACAGTAACGCCAGCACCACCGGAACAAAAAATGCACTGGCAAATTTGAGCGTGAAAAGCACCGACAAGAGAAAAATGCCTGTCAACGCGACCGACCGAGTGTGCAAAGAAGTGATTACTTCTGGCAGCTCGGAGATATCCGGCGCGGGAGCGCTTTCGGAATCGTCATCATCGTCGAATGATTTAGGAATCTCGGATGCTTTCACGGGTCTGTTCATCGTAGTCGCACCGACGTCAACGCCAACCCATCAACTGATTTCGACGTTCCCTATTAGGATATCTGGCCGAATTTCTTTTTCAACGGACTTTTTCCAAGTTCCCTGTATTTCGACACTGCTTGCCGCATTCGTGTCCCAATGTTAAGACAAAATCACGCGCGACCGCGGAGGATTTCATGGCTATCACACTTTACGACGCAGTACCGTCATCGAATAG
>Ga0114129_10015353_pt1 | contig 10897 bp, 10 predicted proteins | sample RhiMetdeltSRZDD1_FD_80071 | JGI IMG/M metagenome (GOLD analysis project Ga0114129, IMG submission 80071) | Populus rhizosphere microbial communities from Tennessee, USA - Rhizosphere MetaG P. deltoides SRZDD1 (version 2) (version 2) | ecosystem: Host-associated > Plants > Roots > Rhizosphere >... | reverse complement strand
TGCGCCGCGCCGTGAACACGCCGGACGGAAAAGGTCAGTATGCGCTGTGGCAAGGCGGCATGGAGCCAAACATCCCTGTCGGCTCGGAAGCCGGCGTCACGAGCGCGATGAAGCGCGCGGTCGCCGGCGGCGAGCGCGAACAGCGCGAAGGCGCCAGCGGCAAGTGGGTTGCCCACTGGAAAATGGTCCACATCGTCAGGCCGGTATGGGAGAAGGTTGGCGACGAGAATCAGCTCGGTCGGCGGTTCCCCCCGCTCACCCACGACAGCGCAGACGCTGATGGCCTGATCCTGCTCGAGGACGCGCCGCGTACGATCCGCGGCGCCCGCGACCTGCTCAGCGTCGCGCTCCAGTACGGCAACGCGTTCCTGCAAGGGCTGCAGGCGGCAGCGCTGAAGCCCGCCGACTTCTTCGGCAACGACGATGTGCTGTATCTGATGGAGGACATGGCCACCGGCGAGATCCGTTTGAGCATCCTGTGGGAGTGGCTGCACAAGGGCGCGTCGCTGACGGCGGATGATGAAATCGGTGTGAAGGCGGGCGACACGTTCACGCGCGAGCTGTTCGAGAAGCTGCTCGAGCAGGAGTACGACAAGCTGCAGCGCGCCAGCAACCGCGACGTGCACGACGTCTCGAAGCGCACGACCCTGCCCATCGCCCGCGAGATCGTGCAGACCTATGTCATGGACGAAGTGAAGCTACCCTGGTACATCGACCTGCTGAACATCAATCTGAACAACATCGACATGAACGAGTCCAAGCGGCGGATCCGGATGCTGGCAGATGCGTTCCGCAAGGACGGTACTCGCATCACCGAGAACCTGGATTTCACCGAGGTCTCCGCGTAGAAGCCGGGGCTCGTTGGGTCGGCGTTGGACCATGTCGTGCCGAAATCAGAGAGTAGGCGCGAGGGGTCACGCTGCCTTTTCCCACGCCGCCAATGTATTGATGAACCGTTGGAACAGCACTGCACGGGGTTGGGCACTCTACGGGAAGAAGGCGGACCGTCGAGGAGCGGTGCGTCGCCATTGACAACCGAGGTCCTCACTGCGAGCATTCGCACGAGGCAGCCTCACGATGCGCCATTCCGCCCGCCTGCTCGTCCTCGTCCTCGTTCCATCGCTCGTTCACGCCCAAACACCAGCGCGCGCCAACGAGCAGCGGGACGCGACCTTGCAGAACCTGATGGAGAACCATGCACGTCACCACCGCGGAAAGGTCGCGCTGTACGCGAAGGACCTTCGAAGCGGAAAGACAGTGGCGATCGATCCTGACGTGCCGCTCAATACCGCGTCGGTGATCAAGGTCGCGATCATGCTCGAAGCGATGTATCAGGTGAAGGAAGGCCGCGTCTCGTTCGACGACGAGCTGACGTTACGGAAAGAAGACCAGGTGTCCGGCTCCGGTGTGCTCCTGCTGTTTCACACGCCCGCGCAGATCAATTTCGAAACGGCGGTCGTGCTGATGATCACGCAGAGCGACAACACCGCCACGAACCTCGTACTTGCGCGCATCGGACGCGAGAACGTCAACCGTCGGCTGCGCGACATCGGGTTCACAATCACAACCAGCATCCGCCCCATCGGCCGGCCGAAGGAGGGGGATCAAAGTCCGGAGTTGAAGCGGTTCGGGATCGGACGGACGACGGCACGCGAGATGGCCGGCATTCTCGAATCAATCGAACGCTGCGACCTCGGCGATCGGAAACTCTGCGCCCGGATGGTCGACATGATGCAGCACCAGTTCTGGCGCAATTGCATTCCACACTACCTCGAGGATGCCGACACGACCGAGGTGGCAAGCCACATCGCGAACAAGACGGGCAGTCTCGACCATGTGCGCAACGATGTCGGCATCGTGTACACGAAGAACGGCCCGATCGTCATCTCCGCCTTCACGTACGAAAACGCGGACACGAGCTGGACTCCTGAAAACGAGGCGGAGCTGCTCATCGCGAGAATGGCCAAGACAATCGTCGACGGGTGGGCTCCCGACGGACTAGGTGCCGTGAAGAAATAGCGCTTTCGGAACAGCGCGCCGAAGTCATGGAGCCCCACGGTACGCGGTCTGAATCTCGGACGCGTGTCGGAGAATTTGCGCATCGCGAGTACCGGTCCGCAGTGCCCTTTGGGACGCGGCGAAGGCATCCTTCAGCCGACCCGTCTTGAAATACGCCCAGGCGAGCGCGTCTTCCGTAAAGATGTCGTGGCGGACTGCGGAAAGCGCCTCGGCGATTTGTACCGCCTCGGCGAGCTTGCGATCATGGTTGGCCAGGAACAGCGCGAAGTTGGGCTCAGTCTGTATGATCGCCGGACCCGCGAGATCCTCGGCGAGCTGAAAGTAATATTCCGCCCGTGACGAATCTCCCTCTTGCTCGTACAGGTCACCGATCCGCGCAGCCAGGTCGACCGTTGGCGAACGCTTCAATTGCTGCAGATAGATCGGCAGGGCGCTCGCACTGTCGCCACGAGCCGCCGCGACTTTTCCCAAGCCCACCATTGCCAGCAAGTATTCAGGGAAGATGAACGAGGCACGGCGAAACTCGCGTTCCGCATCGTCGAGTTTCCCCGTGCGCAGGCGAAGTTCGCCCAGTTGTGATGCGTACCACGCCTGCGCTTCGGGATCGCGCGGCGCAGTCGCGTTGGCCGCCATCCGCATGGCCTGAAGCGCGCCATCCAGGTCGCCCCGCAACTCCCGCGCGTACGACACGCGCGCATACGCCGCAGCAGTTGGGCGCATGCCCGCCATCGTGTCGATCGCTTCGAATGCCTGATCGTACTCACCAAGCTCGATCAGCGCATCGCCGATGACGCCATAGTTCCATGCATCGTCCGGCCGAAGGTCGCGTGTGCGGCGACCGATGTCGAGCGCGTCTCGAAACCTGTGCTGCGAGAGGTAAATCGCGCCGAGCATTCGGAGCGCATCGTAGGAGCCAGGATTGTCCGTAAGGGCCGACTTCAGAACCTGAGCAGCTCTTGCAGCAGGCCGGCCGTCGCCAGTCACGCGGCCCTGACGCAACAGCGCATCCGCCAGGAGGACGGCCGCACCCCCATCGTGCGGCCGCTCGCGTACCTGATTTTCCATTTCCGCGATCCGCTGGCGCAGTCCTTCCGCGGAAGACGGCGGCGCACCCGGCATACCGATGGCTGGCGCGAGGGTTAGAGTGTCGGCCGGCCCGACTGACCGGTGCCAATCTACGTTGCGCGCAACTGCGGCGACGACAGCGATGACGATCGTGCCGGCAGCCAGCGCGAGTCGCGACCGTGAAGAAGCTGTAGACGAGTACTGCACTGTTTCCATTCGCGCTTACGAGCCGTGGTGGCTGTGCTCGTACCCCTGGTGCGGTGACGCCACATAAGGAAACGTCGTGAGAAACGGCTTCTCGTTCTTGTCGACGCCATCCCCGAGCAGGTTGTTCGGAGTTCGGTTCGCTTTCCCAGCGCAGAAACCGAAGCCCTCGATGATCGGTCCAACGATCGGCCCGTACCCACACGCAAACGCGCGCAGCTCGATATCGACTACGTCATCCTCGAGACGCCGGCCGTTCGGGAACCCGGCAAAATCCCCCGCGAGCAGGCCGAGTCGGTTGCCGGTGCCCACGGGGCCACTCGGCGGGATGGCCGTGTTGAGGCGAATGAAATCGGACCTCGTGTCACCGGTAAAGTTAAGTGTCGGGACACCGGTGAGCAGAATTGCAACGAGGTCACCGCGTCCAGTCGTTGGCGCATCGTCGAGAACCGGGTAGAGCGTGTTCTCGAGCCTCGTCACCTCCGGCTCCAAATAGAAACGCTCAAAGCGCCGATCGTCCTCGGGGTCCGACGCATTCCAGCGGTCCTTGTGAGCCAGCGGAATGACCACCTCATTGATGAGCGGGTTCGCCAAACGCGACACCTGGATCCACGGCCCTTCCGCCCTTTCGGTGCCACGCCTTCCGCGAATCGTCAGCTTCGGGCGACTCGCGCTGGCGTAGATCCCAATCGTCGGCCCCGATCCGACGAGTTGGGCCGTCGGAACCTGAATCGCGATCGTATGTGTGTTGAAGCCGGCGACACCGTCGACCCCGGGTGCAGCTGGCAGCGGAATGACGTGGGCTGGATTGAACGGTCGCAGTCCTGCCAGGTCAAAGATGGAGCCGAGGTCGACAAAGAACGGATCGTCTCGCTGACCGGCGAAGACCTTTATGCCGTCCGGGAGCTCAGTGATGGCCGCGTTCGCCAGTGCGTCGTAAGCCGGCGTCGAGCGTGGCCCGATGTTGACCGGCGGCGTCGGAATGTTCTCACCGAGAACATCAGAGTCTCCGTGTCGTGTCACGCGTGTGACGCTGTACGTCTGGCGAATGTTCCAGTTGGAATCGCTCAACGAGCTGATCGGACCTGTGTTGTAGAGAAACGTGTTGCCGTTTCGCACCTGCGTGTTGAATCGGAATTCGTACGAAACGTCGTCCGCCCCGTCGCCGTTGTTGTCGACGTGGACCGCGTAGAGCACGTCATCCCCAAAACTGGCGAAATTCGGCCCGCCGGCTGGCTCTTCGAGTGGGATGTAGTTGGCGATGATCGTCACCGTGTCCGGCCGGTCCGGACTGACGAAGGCGTAAACGTCCGTGTTGTCGGCCTGCGGATCGTTACTGATGAGTGGCGCCTCGCGGTGGCTCGAGGCATGAGTCGGCATCATCGCAAACGCCGCGAGGGAGAGCACGAGTAGAATCGGTAGTGATTTTTTCAACGACGCTACCTCCAGGAAAACCTGCATTTCCATCTACGCATGCCGTGGAATTTCGGATTTAGTGAACCGGCGCGATGGCAAGCGCAATGGCAGGGAATGCGGTTTGCGTGCGCAAGCACAGCGTGAGTAGTCCCCCAGCCGATCTACGGACGCACGGCCTATTCGGATGTCGTCAGAGAGGACTACCAACGAGATACCTGTCGCCGGTTGGTGCGGTCACGCCACCGGCCGGCTCCAGGGTCACCGCGATCGCGACCGGTGGTGCGATATCCGCGGGTGTCGCGAAGAACGCGGCCGCGCGACCAGACGAGTCGGGCGTAAGCAGCCCAGCACTCACGGCCGCATCGGCTGTAACCACCCAGACTTGGTACACTCGCCCTTGGGGCGGGAGGGGCAGATTCGTTGTGGTGAAGACCATTCCGCGATGGCGGCTCCACAACGCGCGGGCCGTCGCTCGCGGCGCCGGCGACTGACCGGTTAGATCGATGCGGACAACATCGGGAGCCGCGAGCACTGCCAGCGTCGTCTGCGCTTGATCCGCGGTGCGCTGGGCTTGAAGCGTTGTTTGCTGGGCGGTGAGAGCGCGCTGCTCCGAGTAGTCGAAACGAGTCTCGAGCGTCGAGACGCGCCGCTGCAACTGCCAAGCATAGATGCCAAGTCCGACGGCGACTACTAAAGCAGCCGCCCAAAGCAGCCATTTGCGCGCATTCAGGCCGGGCGTGACTCGGGACGCCGTTGGTTGATCTCCGCGAACTCGATCATCGACGACGGCTAGAACGCGTGAGCGCAGCTCTGGACGCGGCGTTCGCTGCGGAACGGCGAGAGCCAACCCGTCAACGACACGCTTCAGCGAGCGCACTTCTTCGCTGCAAACAGAACATGTCGCAAGATGGGCTTCGAACGTGCGACGCTCGGCCTCGTCGAGCGCACCGAGAACATAGGCCGCGGCGAGCACTTGTTCGTCGTGCGTCAGGCTCATGCCGCGCCTCCCGCCGACAGCGCATCCCTCAGCTTGAGGAGGCCAAGACGGATACGTGTCTTGATGGTGCCAAGAGGCTCCTCGAGACGGTCTGCAATCTGACTTTGCGACAGTCCTTCGAAGTAGGCGAGCTCGATCGCGAGCCGCTGCACGATAGGCAGTTCGTCGAGAGCATGTCTGAGTCGCTTCACATCGCGCGCTGTCGTGAGCGCGTCGCTGGGATCCGCTGTGGGCGCAGAGGGCTCAGCTGATGCGGAGAGGGACCGAGCGGCTCCGGTATCCGGTCGCGCCTGACGCGCACGCAAACGGTCAATGGCGCGCGTGCGCGCTATCGTCACCAGCCAGGCCTCAACCGTGCCGCGCGTCGCGTCATACCTGCTCGCCTGTCGCCACACTTGGGCGAAGACTTCCTGCACGATGTCTTCGGCGTCTGCCTCATCGCCGACGATGCGAAGCGCGATTGAGTAGACCGCGCGAGCGTGCCGATCGTACAGGTCCGCCAGCGCGGCGCCATCACCGGCAGCCGCGCGCGCAAGCGACGTCCCGCTATCTACTTGTTCGTGGCTGTCCACGTCCAGCGTCGAAACTGCCGCGAGCATCTCATCGTGAACCTGCGTGCACAAGCCTTATTTCTCGACCATGTCCTTCTTCAGCCCGCCCACCGCAGCCAACAGGTCGTCCAGTTGAGCCATCTTGAATTTGCCGAGTGTCTGTCTGTGGACGTCTGTTGCGCAGCGAGTCTCCCTTTATTGCTCACTACGGATGGCGAGGCCTCGCGGATTTCCGTACCGCTGACCCGGCTAAACGATTCCGAGTTGCCGGGCACGGATCGCCGCCTGGGTACGATCTCGGACGTCGAGCTTGGTGAGGATATTCGTGACGTGGTTCTTGACGGTGCCTTCGGCGAGGTTCAGCCGATCAGCAATCTCTTTGTTCGATGCCCCGCTGCCGAGCAGCGAGACGATTTCACGCTCGCGGGGCGAGAGCGGCAGCACCAGCGCTTCGGCCTTCGGGCCACCCGATTCCAGCAACCGTGCGAATGCGGCCACGACGCGCCCGGTGACCGTGCTCTGCAGGAACGACTCGCCTCGCGTCGCCGCCTGAATAGCCGAGACGAGCGTCTCGGACGACACATCCTTCAACAGGTACCCCGCGGCACCGGCCCTCAGCGCGCCAAAGAGGTTCGCATCGTCATCAAACGTGGTGAGGACCAGAACCGGAATCTCGGGCCAGCGCTCGCGAATGCGGGCAGTCGCCTGGATGCCATCGACTGTGGGCATTCGCAGATCCATGAGGACGACGCCTGGCTGCAGCTTCTCGACGAGTGCGACCGCTTCGTCGCCATTGCCCGCTTCGCCGACGACCTCCATATCGGGCCGTGTCGACAGAAGCGTGCGGAGCCCCTCTCGAAACAGCGCCTGATCGTCCACGATGAGGATGCGCGTCATTCAGGCAGCTCTACATACAATGTGAAGCCTTCACAGGGGGCGGTGCGGTAGTTCGCGCTGCCGTTCAACTGCTCGGCTCGCTCGCGAATCCCTCTCAATCCGAAGCCCGTTCCCATCGTCGCATCCCCGGCGCCCTTCCCATCGTCGTGGACGCGTAGCTGCACCCGTCTACTGTCGCGAAACGCGAGCTCGATCTGGACATTGGCGGCGTCGGCGTGCTTCTGCACGTTCGTGAGCGCCTCGAGCGCGGTGCGCTGAAGGGCGAGCGCGACTGCAGGACTGACCGGACGGGGCGTACCCGAAATCGTGAACATGATGTTGAACCGCTCGTCTCGCACTGAATCCACGAGTGACGCGATCTGCTCGGTGACGCCGTCGACGCTTCCGTCTTCGCGTAGCGCCTTCACGGACTGCCGGACAGCCGCGAGGCCGTCCTTGGCGAGCGCCTGCGCGCGCGTTACTGCCAGCATGCCGCGCTCGGCATCGCTGCCGATTACCGCCCGCGCGGCTTCGAGCTGCACATGAATGACGGTCAAGTAGTGTCCCAGGGTGTCGTGAATCTCACGCGCCATGCGGTTGCGCTCGTTTGCGGCCGCGAGTTGCGCGACTTCGGCGGAGAGCGCTTCAGCGCGCTGCCGCGCCTCGCGCTCGCGTTGCGCGACGCCCACATACACCACCACGAATACGACCGCCGCTGTGGCCTGCGCGATGTTGCGCAGCCAGTGCGGCCATGCGGGCACCCATGACAGATTCCCGCTGATGCCGGCGATGACGAGCACGCATATCGCGGCCGCAAGCAGGCGGGGTAGCAGGATGACCGCCTGCGCGGCGAGCGGCAGCAGGATGAACGGCAGGCCGCCTCCCCACGCCAGCGCGTTGATGCGCATGCCGACCGCGAACTCGACGAGCAGGTACCCCAGTGAGATCAGCAGGCCGCTCCGCCTGCGGGCATATTCGAATCCCCAGATCCCGAGCACTAGATACAGCGCGCTGAGCGGCAATAGCTGCGCCCATGAGACGTTGGGCATCCCCGGCGTCCGTGGGGTCAGCGCGATGAGCGTGAAATATGCCGTCACGACCACGGCTACGAACGTCCGATAGCCGACGATGGCGTCGCTTCCCGTGGTTGAACTGGACGATCGAATCGTCACGCAAGGAGTATGCGTCGAGCGCCTGTCCTCAACAAGGCACGTGACCATTTCGTGACTTCTGGCACATCCATGGGGCCGACGCGATTCGTAACATTCGGACGTGGCAGTTAGAGGAGACCAATATGACAACGCGTGGCGCAATCGTTGGTGTGGTCATGGTCGGATTCACGTCAGTGCTCGGGGTGACCCGCGTGGAAACGCAGACTGTGTCGCTGCAAGCGGAATTGCTGAAAGACTGGTCCGCGCTGAAGAGTACGATGCACCAGATCGCGGCCGAAATGCCTGCGGACAAGTACGGCTTTCGCCCTACGGACGCACAACAAACGTTTGGTGAGCGCGTGGTCCACATTGCGGTGGTCAATGTGGCGCTCCTGGGTTTACTCGACGGCACAACCACGGCGAAGCCTACGATCGATCCAAAAGCGACGGCTAAGGACGCCGCCATCAAAGCGCTAGACGATTCGTTCGATTACGGTGCCACCCTGCTGAAACAGCAGTCAGATCGGACGATGCTGCAGGCCGTGGCATCGCCACCAAAGTTCCTCGGGCCGTCTTCACGCGCGAGAATCATCACCTTCCTTGTCGGTCACACGTGGGACATCTACGGGCAGATGGTCGTATATCTGCGACTGAACGGCCACGTGCCCCCTGCAAGCCAGAAAATGTAGCGGGCACCGCGAGAGTGGCTAGGGCGGCCGAGAAAGCGGAGCCGTCAAACAAGGAGCAACGGCGAGATGATCAGCGCAGCAAAGTGTAACGCTCGAACAAGATCTGTAGCACTCGCAATGGCTCTTGCCCTTGGCGACACAAGCTCCGGCAGCCTTGGCGCGGCGCAGGTGGAGTCCTTTCAGGCCGATTCCCCACGATGGCAACTCGGGCCCAAGTCGAAAGTCACCGACTACCTGGGCCGGCGCTGCCTCGCGCTGGGAGACGACGTCGCCACGCTGAAGGACTTCGAGATGACAGACGGCGTAATCGACGCCGATATGGCCGGCACCGGAGCCCGCGCGTTTTACAACATATTTTTTCGTACACAAGCCAACGGCGACGGAGAACAAGTGTATCTGCGGCCGCATAAAACCGGGCTGGCCGACGCGCAACAATACTCACCGATGTTCAAGGGCACGGGGGCCTGGCAGATCTATAACGGCCCCGGTTTCACAGCGGCCGTCGACATTCCTAAAGACGTCTGGTTCCACGTTCGGTTGGTGATAGCAGGCGCGCAGGCAAAGTTGTACGTCAGCAACATGGCCGTACCCTCGCTCGTGATGAACGATCTGAAAAGCGGTGTGCGCAAAGGCGGCGTCGGGTTTACGGGCGTCCATCTCTCGAACGTCGAGATACGCCGAATGCCACCTGCATTGTGGGAGCGTCATGAGCCTGACATGCCCGTGACAACGATCATCAAATGGAGCCTGTCGCCCAGCATGGATGCCCTGGAGCGCGATCTGGAGCGCCCGCTGTCGAAATCGGACGCGGGCTCCATGACATGGCAGGACGTCACGGCCGAACCACCGGGCTTCGTCGTCATCAGTCGTTACCGGAAAGCTCCCGATCTAACGCCTACGTTCGCAAGAGATTTCTCAAAACGACTCGAGCCACAGAAAGGGATGCAGCTCGTTTACGCCCGCACGGCGATTGTTTCAGACCGGGATCAGGTGAAGAAGCTCAATATCGGCTATAGCGATGACGTCAGCGTTTTTCTGAACGACAGAATTCTTTACCGTGGCCGAAGCGCCCAGCGCTTCCGCGACCCCGGGTTTCTTGGCATCGTCAATCCGGAAAACGACGCCGTGTACCTGCCGCTGAAACAAGGATCAAACGAGCTGGTGCTTGCTGTAAGCGAGCTGACTGGCGGCTGGGGGTTTATCTGCCGGTTCGACGACATGGATGGTGTTCACTGAACGCCGCAGAACCGTCGTGGCCGTCGATCAAACGACCTCTACTTCAAGCCAAGCTTCTTTCCAACAGCCAACAGGGCGATCGACTCACGAATGCGCCTGGCGCGCGTTTCCGGTCGCTTGGCGATATGAATCCAAACGACGAAGTCACGTCGGTGGGTGGGCGCCAGCTCCCGGAAGAATTTCCACGCTTTAGCATTCGCCCTCAGCGCTTTGGCGATGTAAACCGGTAGCTCAGGGATGACTGGTCGTGGCGCGTAGGTGTTGTTCGTTGGTGCGGCCGCGAGACCGGCCGACGTAAGCAGGCCTGCCGCCTTGAGTTCCATCCACCGTTTCCGATTGATCTCCGACCACTTGCTCGTCGACTGTCGTGGCGTAACCTTGAGAACGTATCGGTCGTCGTCGAGACGCTTGATAAGACTGTCAATCCATCCGAAGCAAAGAGCCTCGCGAACCATGTCTTCGTAGGGGATCGACTTGACCCCTGTATGGGCCTTGTAGAAGACGAGCCAGACACCTGGACTCGAGGCGTGATGCTTTGTCAACCACGCTCGCCATTGCCGGCGACTCGTAACCTGCAGCGGCATGAGTTCTGCCGTCATGCTGAATGGCGTCCTTCCAGCGAGATAGTACACGTTACATAGAAGCTATCTCAAAGAGGCGCGAACAAGCGAAGCGAGTGAGCCTGGTGAGCGG
>Ga0114129_10015352_pt1 | contig 10897 bp, 10 predicted proteins | sample RhiMetdeltSRZDD1_FD_80071 | JGI IMG/M metagenome (GOLD analysis project Ga0114129, IMG submission 80071) | Populus rhizosphere microbial communities from Tennessee, USA - Rhizosphere MetaG P. deltoides SRZDD1 (version 2) (version 2) | ecosystem: Host-associated > Plants > Roots > Rhizosphere >... | reverse complement strand
TGCTGCTGATGCGGCGATCCCACGAACGCGGTGCGTGAAGCGTGCACGAGAATCGTGTACCAATACAGTCGCTCCTCCTGCGCGCCCCACTGACGCTTGAAGCGGTAGGTGCCCGAGTCGCGGCTCGATCGGCCGAAATCGAACTGGCTGAAGCCGTCCGCGCAAGCTTCGCGAAGCGTCTCCCAGTAAAGGAGCATGTTCGGACAGAGCGCGAAGTACTCCTGCAGGCACGCGGCCCACGGAACGGTGAGCCGATTCTTGAACGCGACCGCTACGAGGCCTCCAACCGTCACGTTGCCTTTCCGCACCAGCGCGACACGAGCGCGACTGCCGAACGCATCGAGGACGGCACTCAGGAATCCGTCCGCGTGCACCGGCGATCCCAGATCCCGCATGCGGACGGCGAACGTTTCATAGAACGCCTGCAGTTGTGCGCGGCCTCCGAAGTCGACCGTCAATCCCGAACGCATCGCCTTCCGCACCTGACTGCGCACCGCGCCGTCGAGCCGACGCCACAAAGTGTCCACGTCGGCGGGGAGCGGCAGAGTCATGTTGACCTTGTGTTCGGCCGGCTGCGCCGGAAGATCGAGCCGCTCCGCGCAGCGAAGCTCGACGAGCCTGGCCCCGATGCGCCTCGCTTCATCGAGGAGATGGTCGACCAGCAGCCGCCCTACCGCTGCGGACGTGCTGCACGGTCCGCCGCTGTCGAGAAACGGCATCGACGTCACGACAGTGCCGAAGAACGGTCGCCGTACGACGAAGGCAGGCAGGACTCCATACCGGCCATGGTCATCGTCGGCGCTCAGATAGAGCGGATCGTGGCCGTAAGCGCGCTGAATGACCGTGAACCATTCAGGCGAGTGCGCGAGGCTCGAATGCTCCGTGTCGAGGGCGCGCCGCCACGTCCCCCCCTCGTCCGGTACTGACCGAATCATCTCCGTCCTCGTTTTTCTAGACGGCTGCTAATGAAATGCGATCGCTCACGGCGTCGAAGACACGGACTCGACAGCCATTCGTCTGGAGAATCTCGCGGGCCGTGCCGAAGCGGAACTCATCGAGCAGGCGGGAAAGCTTCTCGGCTTCCTTCTCGACGCCGACGTAGTGACGGAAGCGGTGATGCCACGCCATCGGCGGGCGCGGCTGGCCAGGATCGAGCTCCCACGGATGGAGGTAGAACATGACCGGCCGCTGTTCGCGAATGTTGACCCGCCGGATGCCGCGGCGGAAGAACTCGAACGGAAGCAGTCTGAAGAAGCCGCCCCCTCCGATTGGAAGGTTGAGTCCGAGCACGCGTGACGTGCCGATCGGAAACTCCGCGAGGCTAGAGGATCCTCTGCGCCAGATCTCGTACGGAAAACGCGGCGCATCGGCCTGACCGTAGCGATCGTGCAGGATCGGATAAAGGCTCGAGTCGTAGAGGAAACCTTCCTCGGCGAGGATCTGGTACGCCCAGGACTGCTCCAGGCGGATCGAAAAGTTCGGCGCCCGATAGCCGATCACCGGCTCGCCTACGATTGACTCGATCTCCGCTTTCGCCTGCCGGATGTCTTCGCGGAACTGTCGCGGGCTGAACCCGTAGACATCCTCGTGCCGATTGCCGTGGCAGGCGACTTCGTGCTGCTCGGCCGCGAGCCGTCGCATCAACCCGGGGTGCGCCGCCGCCACCTCGCCGAGCACGAAGAATGTCGCCTTCGTTCGGTGGTCCTGCAGGAGCCGGAGCAGATGGTCCATGCTCTTTTCAACACGGCTTTCGAACCGCTGCCCCGCGCTCGTTCCCGTCCCGGTGCGAAAGATCGCCGCGTGGTAGTACTCCTCGACGTCGACGGTGAGAACATTCGTAATCATGGCGACTTCCTATTTCGTTAGCGAAGGCTGACGCGGGGAAGCGCGACGGTCCGGTCCGAAGGGCTCCAGGTAACGATGCGTTCGCCGCGCGCGACGCGGACCCACGCGACCGCAACCGCGAGGTTTGCGACGAGCAGGAACGACGGCAATCGCAGGAGCGTGAGGCCCGTCAGGAGTCCGCCGACGGCAGCGGCGTAGAACGCCAGTTGCGCGAGCAGGACGAATCCATAGAAGCCCGAGTGAACCGCGAGCGGAACGTTCGAGAGAAGCGCCGACGTCATGGCCCAGGGCACGAGCCACCGGCACAGTTTGTGGCTCGCCAGCTGCCACGCGAAGAGCCCGTACCGCGCCGGATTCATCATGCGGACGTTCGACGCGAGGGCACCGAGGCCTCGAACGACCGTGCGGACCTTTCGCTGAAACTCACGCCGCTCGTCGGCGATGTTCCGGTAGTAACCGGCGCTCTCGCGATCAAGGACACCGCGCATACCCATCTCGACGGCAGTGAGGAGCGTGCCGAAGTCGCTTGGCTGGTTGATGGCCCACGCGCGGCATACCTCCCGGCGTGCCGCGAAGAACGAGCCACTGAGACCAACGAGGCTGTTGACGCGCGTTTCGATGGCGCGGAGGAACATCTCGTATCTCACGTAGGCTCCCTCGCCGCTGATCCGCCCGTCCGCGTCGACGAACCGGTCGACGCTGCTCACGCAGCCAACGGTTGGATCCGCGAAATTCCTCACGATCGTCGAAACGCCATCGGCCGCCAGCGCGGTCGCCACGTCCGAGAAGATCAGGATGTCTCCCGAGGAGCTTTCGATCGCCAGGCGCTGCGCGGCTTCCTTGCCCCGACGCTCGTGCGCTCGAATCAGGCGCACGCGATGTGAATAGCTGGCGACGATTTCATCGGTCTCGTCCGTCGAGCAGTCGGACGCGACGATGATTTCCAGCTTGCGGGCCGGATAGTCCTGCGCGAGCGTGTTCTCGATCTTCTCGGCGATACGCGCCGCTTCGTTGTGAGCCGTGACGACGAACGTGACCGAGGGCGTCACGGGTTCCTTCCGCACTCGCCTGTCGCGGACCGCCGCGAGCGGCAGCAACGCGCACGGATAACCCAGGTAGGCGTACAGGACGAGCGCGATCGAACACCAGAAGACGAATGCAGTCATCACGCGATCCGTGCGTCACGGCAGAGTTCCGCGATCGCTTGCTTGTCCCTCGGTGTCAGCCAGTGATGGGTCGGAACCGTGAGCAGGCTTGCCGCGACGCGTCGCGCCGCCGGGAATTGCCGACCGTCGATCGCGGCCCTGACCTCGGGAATGTCGCTGACGGGCGTCGGATACGCGACGCTCAGGCCCAGACCACGCGTTTGCGAAGATGCATAGAGTCTCTGCTTTTCATGTGGAGTGGCCGCGAAGATTGGCAGCCTCAGATACGGGTGGCTGCCGTCACTCCCTGGACGCCCGGGGATGCGTTTGCCGAAATAGCCGGCGGTCTTCGATCGGATCTGATTGGACTGCGCGAGGTGCGTCTGCCAGCGACGAAGCAAACCGGCCTTGAAACCTGACAGCCGCCTCACGACAACGTCCTTGGGGAACACCGTTTCGCCCAGGCGCAGGAACGGCAGCGAGGCCGGAATCCAATACAGGCGTGGTCGGATGAAGATCGTCAACACGAAAAGCCGCACGAGATCCTTCGAGCTTTCCAACCACGTCGGCGACGGAAGCGTCTTGTACCGCGGGGCGAGAGCGGCGGCAATGTCGTCGCGGCTCGTCACGACGACGCCGCCGGAGCCGCACGTGATGTTCTTGCCCCGTCCCAGACTGAAGATCCCAACGTCTCCAACCGTTCCGAGCTTCCGCCCGTCGGCCATCACGCCCATCGCCTGCGCCGCGTCCTCAATCACGAAAATGCCCCGCGCCCGGCAGAACGCGCGCGTCCGTTGAACGTCGGACGGAACACCAAACAGGTGATGCGCGATGACGCACAACGTGTCTTTGCCGACGGCCCGCTCGAGCAGGACGTGGTCGAAGTCGAACGTCGACGGATTGATGTCGCAGAGCACGGGACGCAGACCTGCTTTCAGGATCGCCGCAGGCACCGAAAAGCATGTGTACGCCGGAATCACAACCTCGCGCCGCGGGGAGATCGTCTTCAGTGCCGTCAGCGCCAGTGTCAGCGCCGCGGCTCCAGACGAGACGAGGAAGACATGTGGCACTCCGAACTCACGCCGGATCTCGTCTTCCCGCGCACGCAACGAACCGTTCGGCGAGAGGGCTCCGGCGACGCCGTGGCACAGGTCTCGCCAGCCCAAAGGGGCGGCCGCCGGAGGAACGGTCCTGCCAATCTTCATGACCTGTCGCGTTCGTCTTTGGTTATCAGCCTCACCACTCGCGGCGGGGCCTGGCCGGCCTTGGTGGCCATTCGGGCGGAGATGAACTCCGCGATGTGGGCGATCGATCTGAAGTTGCCCGGCTCGAGGTCTTCCGCGGCGATCGCCACGCCGAATTCACGCTCCAGGTCGACGAGCAGCTCGACGAGGCGGAGCGAGTCCAGGACGCCGGTCGTGAAGAGGTCGGTGTCTACCGACGGCACGTCGAGGTTCAACGCGCCCGAGAAAATGCCGGCGATCCGATCGTGCAGGTCGGGGGCATCGGCCATGTCTGATCTCCCGCTGCTCGGATGCGCGCGCCATCATCTCCTGACGCGAAGGCTGACGAGCGTATGTGTCGGCGTTCCTGCGTTGAAGCCGGCGATGAGCGCGCCCGTCGTGATATCGAACCGGTAGACGTTCGACGTTTCGTAATTGGCGACCCAGAACGTGCCGTCGCCGACGAGGTCGAGCCCAGAAAACCAGGCGGGTTCTCCATCGGGGGCCGCGTAGGTTTGCGCCACCGCTCCATCGGCGCCCAGGCGCACGATCGCGCTGCCGCTCGCCACCACGACGCTCCCATCGTCCAACACCCGCAGGCCCATGCTGTCGCGGGACGGCAGCGGTGCAACGTTGAAGTTCGGGAGCTGCACGCCGGCGCAGACGTCGTAGCGCTTCACGTCGACGCCCCACGACGTGTAGAACATCGTGCAGCCGTCGGGCGCAAGGTCGATCGAGAAGGCTCCGTAGTTTTCAGAAGCGGCGGGAAACGCGACGACTGGTTGACCTGGGGCGAACTTCAGAATCGTCGCCCCGCATCCCCCGGCCTGACCGACGTACATCGCGCCTGCCGCGTCGAATACGATGTCGCGCGGGCTGCAGTAATCGCTGCCGACTGTCCCCATCGGGATGCCGGCATTGTTGAAGACTTCGACGGTGTTTGCCGTCCCGCACCACACCGTGCACCAGCGGGCCGCATACAGATTGCCGGCGGCGTCGAACGCCAAGCCTTCGGTGGTGCCGATTTGGGTTCCGACCACCGTTCTGTTGAGCGTGCCGTCTGGAAGCCGCCACTGAATCTGGCCGGTTTCCATTGAGATCACGATGTCGCCGGTTGTGAATGAAAGCGTCGAGGCTCCCGTGCGATTCGATGGCAGCACCAGAAAGCACGCGAGCAGCACGACGCATGTCGCCACATGTTTGACCATGGTTTTCCCGTGGGTGGAGTTAGTGGGTTTTCGAGTGAACGTCGACGTCGGTGCCCCGGACGCCGCTGGGCGTTCGCCGCCACCATCGGCCCGAGGCTGTGGTGCGGGCGCCGGATTCCCGGCCGCCGTAGTACCCGTAGTAGCTGGAATATGCGGTCAGCGGCCTGTCGTCGCCGTTGAAGACCATGCCGAGCACCTTGGATCGATCGAGGAGGCTGAGCGCCTCGGCCAGCGCCTTGCGCGGCGTTCGATGCGCGGCGACGAGAATGATGAAGCCGTCCGCCCATTGCCCGATCAGACGGCAGTCGGGGAGCGGCAACAGCGGCGGCGTATCGATCAGGATGTAGTCGTAATGACGTCGCGCCTCTTTCAGCAGCCACTCGAGACGCGGCGAATTCAGCAGCTCGTACGCGCCGGTCGTGTACACGCCGGAGAGCAGCACCGACAGATTCAGATCGTCGAGGCGTCGTACGCACTCGAACAGATCGCGTCCCTCGATCGCGCCGACGAGGCCGGGCGTTTCGGCGGAGTCCATGCCGAGGTACTCGCCGACGGACGCTCGATGGAGATCGGCGTCTACGATCAGGACCCGATTCTCGCGAGACTGCGCGAGCGAGCCGGCAAGGTTCAACGTCGTGACCGTCTTACCGTCGCCGGACGCGGGGCTCGTCAGCGCATACACGCTGGCATCTGACTGGCTCCGCGTGCGCTCCACGATGTGCCGAAGCGAACGGTACTGATCCGCCTCGAGCGAGGTGGGAGCGACCAGGCTCACGAGCTGTTCAGGAAGTTCTCTCATCCGCGTCCTCGTGAGGTCATCCGGACGATCTGCTCGTTGCCGGACCCGACGTAGTGTGCCCCGCCGACGAGGAGGAACAGGGCCGCGATCACGGAAGCGGTCACCAGCGCAATGCGAAGCCGACGATTGCGGAGCTCGGACCGTGTCGGGATACGTCTGATCACCGCGAGCATCGGCACTCCTGCGAACGCTCGCAGCGCGTCCACGTTGTGGAACGTCGTGTCGAGCTTCTCGGCCGCGACCACCGCGCCAAGCGCAAGGGCCATCGCCGCCGCAAACCCCATCCCGAGCAACCAGAGCCGATTCGGAGCGGACGGCACCGTCGGCGGGATGGCGGGATCGAGGAGGCGGAACTGCTCGACGTCTTGTCCCTGCTCGAGATTTTCCGCCAGCTGCGCTTCCTCGTACCGCTTCAGGAGCGTGTCGTATCGTTCCTTGCTGGTGTCGTAGTCGCGAGAGACCTGCTGGAGCTCCTCCTGACGTTTCGGGGCGTTCTCGACGCGCGCCTCGTAGCTGGCGATGACCTGACGGAGCAAACGCTCCTCGTCCTTCAGCGACTGCAGCTCGTTCTGAATTCCAGCGATCGTCTGTTCGGTACTGCGCGTCGCCGGCGACTCGCTGCCGGACGCGTGACCGTTGGCCTCGGGGGATTCGGCGCGTGATTTGAGGCTTGCAATCTCCGCCTTCAGCCGCACGACGTCCGGATACTGATCGCTGAATTTTCTGCGCAAGTCGGCAAGCTGGTCTTCGAGCCTCGTGAGCTGCGCGGCTGAGTTGTTTGGCTGCACGGCGGATGACGGCGCGCTCGCGGCGTCGGCAAGCTGGTGCTCGAGCCGTTCGCGGCGCTCCATCGCGCGAATCTGATACTCGCCGTTCAGCCGAAGCTGTGTGTTCAACCGGTCCAGCGCCGCGAGGTTGACTTCGACCTGCTGCGGCAGCTCGCCCGTGTGGCGCATCTTGAACTCTCCGGCGCGCGCCTGCAACGCGTCCAGCTCCCGCTTGCTTTCCTGCAGCTGCGACTTCAGGAACTCAGCCGTCCGGCTCGCCTGACGCTCGCGGCTCTTGGTGTTCTCCTCCACGTAAAAGCCGACGAGCGCGTTCGTGACCTGCGCGATCTTCACCGGATCTCGCCCGCTGTAGCTCAGCGTGAACGCAATCGCCGCGGTGCGACCGCTCGTCTGCTCGACGCCGCTCAAAGCGAACTCGATGTCGCGACGCATCCTCTCGACGATCGCATCCATCGGCGCCACACCACGCACCTCGGGATACAGCCCGAACCGCGTGATGACGTCCGACAACCTCGCGCGGCTCATGACCTGCTTGTGAATCGTTTGAATCCGCGTTTCGAACTCCGCGGTCACCGATGGCCTCACAAAGGCTTCGGAGACCTGCTGCCGTTCGACGAGCACCGTCGCCGTGGCCCTGTACAAACTTGGCAGCGACATCGCCAGGGTGGCCGCCGCCGCCAGCGTCGCGACGAACACCAGGACCGCGATCCATTTCCGCCGCCGCCAGACTTCCAGCGCGAAGTCCGGTCCGATACTGCGCTCCGCATGGTCACTTGCACGAGCCATGATCTAGACGCTCCGCCACGACGGCAACGATGAGTGGGGGATCATGCCGCGTGCGTCTGATTGACGTTGTGTGGAAGGGCGAGAGGAGGAGTGGGCTGGACGAGGGCGGGTGCCGCCGGTTGCGGCAGCGCAGCCGATCGATGACCGAACAGCGCGACCCTCACCGTCTGCAGGATGATGTTGACGTCGAGGCGGATGGACGCGTGCTTGACGTAGTAGAGATCGTATCGAAGCTTCTCAATCTCTTCTTCGAGGTTGTTGGCGTAGCGATATCGTACTTGCGCCCAACCGGTGATGCCGGGACGCACCATGGTGCGCAGCGAGTAGTAGCCGATTGCCGAACCTGTCAGCTCGTTGAGGTTCCGCGCCACCAGCGTGAACAGCTCGAAGTTGGTGACAGGGTGCGGTCTCGGGCCGACGAGATTCATCTCTCCCCGCAGGATGTTGATGAACTGCGGCAGCTCGTCGAGTCGGAACGCACGCAGCCATCGGCCCACGCGCGTGACGCGATCACGGTTGTCGCATTCCCATTCCGATCGATGCTGGGAGGCGGGACGCATCGTGCGGAATTTCAAGAGCGAGAACGGCCGGCCGTGCGCGCCTATCCGCTTGTGTACGAACAGCACGGGTCCTGACGACTCGAGCTTCACGGCCGCCGCGATCAACGCGATCAGCGGCGACAGCACCACCAGCCCGGCCAGAGCGGCGAGGACGCTCAACACCCGCATCGCCGCCCGCTGGAATCGCGACGGCCCGAACTTCCGGGAGAAAACGATGCTCGTCGGGGTCAGCGACTCGATCGCCAGCTTGCCGGTGAGGCGCTCGTAGAACTCCGACGCATCCTCGACGACGACACCGTGCGCGACGCACGATTCGACGAGCGCCTTCAACGGCGTGCGCCTGCGCCGCTCGCCGAGCGCGACCAGCACGCGGTCGGGACGGACTTCCTCGACGATTTCCGCGAGCCGCGAGATCGGCCCGACGAGCGGGCACCGGACCCAGCCGGGCAGCGAGGCAGGAGGGTCGTCGACGACACCGACTACGATCCGGTGACCGGCGGGTCGCGCCTCGATGATGCGCACGATTTGCTCCGTCAACGGAACCATTCCGATGATGAGCAGACGTTCGCGGAACCAGTTATTGGCTGGAGTCGTCACGTGCGCCTCCTAAGGCACGAGAATGACGTCGCCCGGTTTGAGACACGGATTGTTCAACCCCTCGGTCGACGGATCGAGCTTCGCCGCGTTTTTCGAGGTGAGCTTGTCGTACGGAAAGTGAATCTGACGCGTTGTCGCGTTGTCCTGACGCAGAATGACGATCCGGCCGCGGTCCGCATACTCGTTCAATCCCCCGGCCATCGCCAGCACGTCGAGCGCGGTCGCGCGATCCTTGAGCTCGTAGCGGCCGGGCGTCTTCACCTGCCCGATCACCGAGACCTTGAAGCTGTGGATCTCGCGCACCACGACCGACACGTTCGGTTCTGGAATGTAGGGCGTCAGCGCTTTTGCGAGGGCGTCGCGCAGCTGCATGGGCGTGAGGCCCGCAGCCTGCACATCGTTGACGAGCTGCAGTGAAATCTTTCCATCGGGGCGCACCGGAACCGTGCGCGTGACGGCGGTGCTTTCCCAGACGGCCACCTCGAGCACGTCCTCGGGGCCGATCACGTAGGCGCCCGTGCAGCTTTCGGGGACCGGCACCGCAGGTTTCTGTGCGAGCGCGCGCGGCGCGACGACGATGAGGGCCCAGATGACGAGGGCTATTCGGGGGCGGACGTGTAAAGCAGTGCGCATGGTGACTACTGCACCGGCCGCGTCGGCGCGGCCACAAGGCTGATCAGCAGATCTCGACGGGCTATCATCGCCGATGGCGCCGCGGCAGACAGCGTTCCGTGCTGGACGCTGGCGTCGAAGGCCACGTCGAACGACAGATGCGGCGCGACGGGTCGAGCGACGCCGACCGTCACCCGGTAGACGCGTGCTTGCAGACCGCCGAGATCGCTGTGGAACATGCTCGGCACCAGCCGCGCGCGAAGCGATCGACCGAGCGTCCACATGGCAGCGCCACTCAGGCTCTGCGTGTCCACTGCGCCGGCCACTCCAATCACCGTCGCCTGCGTGCGCGCGTAAATCACTGAAAGATCGACAGGCAGACCGTTGTAGGAAGCGGTCGCCGCAATCTCCGGCGCCGGTGAACCATCCGTGAAGCGCGGACCGCCCGCGACGGAAAGACTGACGCGCCGAGTAATCGCGCGCGTCCAGCCGATGCTGACCCGGTGCGACAGCACATCGGGCGCCTGGGCGCTGAACATCGACGCCTGAAAGCCGTAGTCCACGCTCACCGTATCGCGCGGCGACCGGCGGTGCTCGACGCGCGCCGTAGTGAGGTGGCTGAGGACCTCGAGTCCGCCCGCGACGCGGTCGTCCGTCAAGGTGTAATCGATCGTTGCGGACGTGCGCGCCGTCACTTTGCGGGCGATCGACGAATGCCCCATCGCGCGGCGCGCCCTGGCCCGCGTGAACGTCAGGCCCGTCGCCGCATTCAGCTCACCAGGAGTCTCGGTCGTCAGCCAGTCTGCGTCTGCCACGAATGTCGTCCGGGTCGTCGGCCGGTACGAGAACGCCAGCCCCGCATGCTGACGGGCAGTCAGGCTTCCGAGCTCCACGTGATCGGCGAACCGCTCGATGTCGAACGTGTATTTTCCCGAGATGCTCAGGAGCGGCTTCCGGTACTCGGAGTCGATCGCCGGTGACACACGCGTAATGAAGTCGGACTGCGGATCGACCGCGCTGGAAAACAGATTCGTGTCGTAGACCTGGGTGGCGCTCATCGACGGAGTAAAGCGAATTACCGATTGTGCGTGCGCGATGCCTGGAACGATCACCTGGTGCATGGCCGTCAGTCCGATTACGAGCGAACCGCCAAGTGGCATCAGCCGCGACGCCGTCATAGGACGGAAGAACAGGCGGCCGGCGAGTCCAGCGAGACGCCGGCTCGGACGTATGCGCCCTCGATCGGTTCGACGTCCTCGCAACGGCCCTCCACTGCGACGTTGCAGTTCACGGGGACCACCGAGAGAACGAGGAGCCCGTGCTTCGGTCTCCCG
>Ga0114129_10015350_pt1 | contig 10898 bp, 10 predicted proteins | sample RhiMetdeltSRZDD1_FD_80071 | JGI IMG/M metagenome (GOLD analysis project Ga0114129, IMG submission 80071) | Populus rhizosphere microbial communities from Tennessee, USA - Rhizosphere MetaG P. deltoides SRZDD1 (version 2) (version 2) | ecosystem: Host-associated > Plants > Roots > Rhizosphere >... | reverse complement strand
GACAAAGTCGTCGGCATGTTCGGCTACGAGCACATCTGCAACTGCCCTGGCTTCCCTACCGGCGGTTTTCTGCGTTCGCCTGAAACGTTCGTGGGCCAGGACTACCGTCCGAACTACCAGTGGCAACTGACCTGGAACCGGCCGCAAACGAACAAGTTGTTGTTCGAAGCCGGCTCTGTCGTGGTGAACGGCAAGCTCAATCTGAAACGCTTCGGCGCCACGCCGAACGACCAGCAATTCATTCTCGATTCCTCGCGCAACTTCGGCTACGGCAACGCGTCGACGACGCTCGCCGGCATGGCGGGAATCGGTTACCAGCATTTCGGCCAGACGAATCAGAAGTTCGCGGCCTCGTACGTCACCGGTTCGCACGCGTTCAAGACCGGCGTTCAAACGCTGTATGGATGGCGGGATACCAACTTCGTGATGGAGCCGGGAACGAACGAGACGAGTTACGTCTTCAATGGCACGGTACCCACAACCGTGAACTACTACGCATCGCCACTGGGCGACAAGGGACGGCAGCTGAGCATCGGCGTGTACGGTCAGGATCAGTGGACAGTCAACCGCCTGACGCTGAATCTTGGGTTGCGGTTCGACTATCTGAACGGCCGCGTTCCGCCGGTGCAGCTCCCCGCAGGCAAGTGGGTACCCGCACGCAGCTTCGCGGAAGTGAAAAACGTCCCGAACTGGAAGGACTGGTCGCCGAGAATCGGCGCCGCGTACGACCTGTTCGGCAAAGGACGCACGGCGGTCAAAGGTTTCGTCGGCCGATACGTGATCTTCGAGCCGATGCAGGGAATCATTCTGCAAAACAGTCCCGTCAACCAGATGGTCACGACCGCGTCGCGGGCGTGGACGGATAACGGCGACTACATCCCGCAGGAGAGCGAGCTCGGTCCGCTGTCGAATGCCGCATTCGGGCAGGTCGTTCGTCGCACGACGTTTGCCGACGACGTGCTGACCGGCAACCGCCCATACACCTGGCAGGCCTCGATGCAGCTGCAGCAGCAGCTGTGGCCGGGTGTGGCGGCGAACATCGGCTACTTCCGGACGTGGTACGGCAACTTCAGGGTTACGGACAACCGCGCGGTCACGGCACAGGACTTCACGCCGTACTGCATCACCGCGCCGTCGAATGCGGCACTGCCCGGCGGCGGTGGACAGCAGATCTGCGGCCTGTATGACGTCGTGCCTGCGAAGTTCGGTTTGACGGACAACCTGATTGCGCTCGCGAAACACTACGGGAGCCAGTCAGAGGTGTACAACGGCATCGACGCGACGATCTCCATGCGCTTCGGCGCCGGTGGGTTCGTCCAGGGCGGGCTCTCGACCGGCTCGACGACGACCGACAACTGCTATCAGAACAATCTGCCAAACATCCTCGCGCAGAATGCGCTGGCATCGACGCCGCGTACGCCGGAGTACTGCCACATCAGCACGCCGTGGGGCGGTCTGACGCAGTTCAAGGCCGCCATCGTCTATCCGTTGTGGTGGGGCTTCCAGGCGAGCGCCAACTATCAGGACATGCCACCGGTGGCCACCGGCGCCGATACCGTGGTGACCAACGCGCAGGCGGCCGCGTCGCTCAACCGCAACCTGGCGGCGTGCGGCACGCGGGTGCCCTGCACCGCGACCACGACGGCTGATGTGGTCCTGAACAACACGTATTTCCAGGAGCCGCGGCTGCACCAGCTTGACCTCCGCTTCACGCGCAGAATTCGGCTGCCGCGCGGGGGAATAATCGAGCCACAAGTCGACATATTCAATATGACCAACTCGAACTCGATTCTCGTCATGACGACGAGGCTCGGACCCGCGTGGCGCAACGCGACCGGCGTGCTGGCGCCACGGGTCATCCGGTTCGGCGTCGGTATGAATTTCTGATCGTTCGAATCGTTCGGATCGTTCGGAAGGAGCAGCGTATGACGAAACAGATGAAGGCGCGCCGCTCGGTGATCTCGGGGCTGGGAGTTGCGGCTGTCGGAGCGGCGCTTGGCTCGAGACCCTTGTCCGCACAGAGCGCGGGCGGCGGCGGACGTTTTCAGCCGGCGCGGCATCAGCAGGACGGGTGGCTCGATGCCGTTGCGGGAAAGCATTGCACCTTTATCGACGCTTCGACGCCCCGTGGCGCGGGTGAAGCGATTCTCTACGCCAACAACCTGTACGAGGCGAACAAGTCCGGCTACTCGCTCGGCGAGCCCGACATCGTCGTGGTCGCCTGCATGCGTCACTTTGCGACGCCGTTTGCTTACAACGATGCCATCTGGAAGAAGTACGGCACGGTGCTAAGCATGATGATCGAGTTCACGGATCCGAAGACGAAGCAGGCACCGTCGACGAATCTGCTGAATGCAGGCTCGTACGGGATGGCGCTGCCGAATCTCGGCAACACGATCGATTCCGTGGTCAAGCGCGGGACGCGGTTTGCCGTCTGCGACATGGCGACACACTTTTTCGCCGCGCAGCTCGCGATGCAGACGAAAGGGAACGCCGACGCTATCTACAAGGAGCTCGTGGCGAACCTGATTCCCAACAGCCACATGGCCGCTGCCGGCGTCGTCGCGGTGAATCGCGCACAGGAGTACGGGTTCACGCTCCTGAACACGCTGTAGGGCGCATGTTATAGTTCTCGTTTGTGTCCTTCTCGAAGAGGGCACTCCATGCACGGCCGGTCTTCGCAGGCCCGCCGTTGCATTCCGCGCCCTTAGCTCAGCTGGATAGAGCGTCTGGCTACGAACCAGGAGGTCGCAGGTTCGCGTCCTGCAGGGCGCGCCAGTCGTTTCACACAGGTACGTTAGCGTTGGGTCTCTTCTGACGCGTGAACAATCTGTGGACAATTTGACCACCTCGTTCGAACCACATGGTCGTCCACGTGGGTTCCGCGACTCAGCCAGTTGAACAGCCCAAGGCTTCGTCGATCTCGTAATCGTTCTCAGGCCACGCCTCCCGGGTTATACACGTGAAGAGTACGAGGCGTTGGCGTCAGTCGTCTTCTTCTGAGACGTGTGTCCTTCAGTAGGTCAACGTCCCGCTGAACTGCACCATGCGGCCGTCCTGAGTCCTCGACGGAACCAGCCAGCTTCCGCCGTACGCGGTGTTGAGCGCGTGAATGGCAGCGCCGTTGAACACGTTGAAGACGTTGAGATTGCCCTGCAGCGTGACGCGCCCGGTCAGTCGCAGCCGTTTGCCCATCTCCCGACCCGACGTCGCGCTACGGCAGAACGGCAATCGCCTCGATCTCGACTTTGTAGGCCGGATCGGCCAGTTGCTGGACTTGCACCAGCGTGTTGGCCGGGGGATTCGCGCCTACGTACTTTGCGCGCACGGCAGCGACTTCAGATGAACGAAACTCTGAAATGCTGGTGACGAAGGTGGTCGTCTTGGCCACATGGCTGAAGTCTGCCCCCTGCGACTTCAGCGCTACTGTGAGGTTCGCCATTACCTGTTCCACCTGCTCTTTCATTCCCGGCCCGACGACCTTCCCGTCGGCGTCAACGCCGGTCTGACCGGCGATGAACAGAAGCTTTCCGGACTTCACCACGTGCGTGTACGTTCCTGGCTGCGGCTTCGAAAGCCCGCGCGGATTGTTCCTTTCCGGCTTTTGAGCGGCGGTCGCGACAACCGCCACCAGGAGCAGCGATATGACGGTAATCGTGTTTGTCATGAGCTGCGTTTTACCACAATGGAGTTCGGCAGGCTGCGCGATGTTCAATTTTTCAGTGACGCTGGCCAGTTGAGGATGACTGTAATCGGAGCAGCGCCAACCGGCGTGACCGAGCCAGCGGAGCCGATGACGTTTATCAGGAAGCGGCCGTTGGCGTCGACGTCGTAATCGCGGCGGACATTGAGGGTGGCGGCGGCAATTGGCGTCTTGAACAGAGGTATCGGTGCGTCGGCCCCCAGAGAAGGACCACTCGGCTTGATCGCGACGGCCATCAGCGTCGTATCTGGCGCCACGTAGAACAGCTCCTTACCGTCTCGGCTCCATCGCGGCATGAATGCACCATCCGTGGAAACCTGCTGTCTGGTCCCCGGCTGCAGAAACGATTCAACATACAGTTGTGACGAGCCCGACTCGTTCGACAAGTACGCGACCCATCGACTATCGGGTGAGACTCTGGGAGCGAATTTCGTGAATGGAGTCTGTGTCAGACGAAGCGGCTTTCGGGCACCAGCCAGTGGAAGAGCCCAAAGATCCCTCTGATTCGCGGTCGCGGGCCGAACGAGATCGAAAACCACGTAGCGTCCGTCGCGCGTCCAGTCCGTGGGGATGGCCTGCGTTTCCGTTTTCAGCAACAGCTTGTCTTCCCCGACGACACCGAACGGACGTTCGTACAAATCCAGCGGACCGTCCCGCGTCGATCCGAAGACGATCGCTCGCCCGTCCGGCGACCAAACCGGATACGCGTCCCTCGCCGGATGAGTCGTCAACCGGCTGGTCACGCCTGTCTGAATGTCCAGCACCCAGATATCAGCCCCTCGTTCAAAGGCCACGTATTTACCGTCCGGAGACAGCTGGAGCGTGCCATATTCAGCGCGTTGACCGACCGGCGCGAGCTGTTTGCCTTTCCGATCGAACCAGGCAAGTTGGGAAGTCGGAGCTGCGCCTCTGGGGCCGGCGCGGTACGAAAGGGCTCCATTCATCGACACCGAATACGACACCGGCAGCGCTGCTGGACCACCGCCCAGTTCGGCGACTGGAAACGCATTGCCCGACAATGTCAGACGCCCCGCGTCGAAAGGCTGTGCCATCAACGATCCGTCGCGAGGGAACAGCACGTGTCCCGTCGGAGAGTACTTCACGATGGACGCGATCCCTGGCAACGCGTGGCGTTCCTTCGAATCCAACGTCCCGACGTACGCTGCCGCGCCTTGAGCATTCACCGCCACGAAGAAGTAATGTCGACCGTCCGGAAGGAAGCTCGGAAAGTTGTGGACCAGTTCCTTGCGGGAAACATCCAGTTGCGTGGCGGGTGTCGGCTCACCTCCGGCGGCCGGGACGCGGAGCAGTGGGCGCTCATTGCCCCCGAACCCCGGACCCGGCCCGACGAGAATCACGCCATCGGCGTTCCACGCGCCCGCCCCTCCACCGGAGGCCAAGTCGGGCAGATTACACAGGGTCTGTGGAGGTCCACCTGTTGCCGCGACCTTCCTCAGCTGGCTCTGAGCAAAGAACCCGATGTACTGGCTGTCCGCTGACCAGAAAATGCCGCTGGCGTTCTCCGTGCCTGGAAGCAATTGGGCCGTCGGGGAATCGAGCGGCCGTACCCAGATGAGCCGATCATTTCCGGAGACTGCGACGAAGGCGAGTTTGTGTCCGTCAGGCGAGAGCGCGCCGCCTGTCCCCGCCTGAAAGGTCGCTCCTTCCGGCGGAAACAGGTCGAACCGCACCGCAGGCAAAACGGGCGTGGCCCTGAGCGACGGCCGAAGGATCAGCGCCGCCGTCGTGAGAAGAAGCACGGCGACCAGTCCGACCGAGATGTAGAGGACGCGTCGCGACGGTTGAACCGCTGCCGGCGCCACAGCAGGTGCTGGCGTCGAGATTGGTTCGTTTCCGATCTCCTCGAGCTCGATTCGCACATCGGCCATGTCGTGCTGTCGGCGCCGCACGTCCTTGCGCAGGCAGCGTTCGAGCAGCACGCGAATCCTCGGAGGTATCACCGGCGGCAGCGCGCGCCAGTCCGGCTCGCGTTCGAGCACCGTGGCGAGGGTGTCAGAGACCGTCTCGCCCGGAAATGGCCGCCGACCGCTGAGCATTTCGTAGAGGATGCATCCGAATGCCCAGACATCCGCACGGCGGTCGACGGGCTTGCCCCGGGCCTGCTCCGGGCTCATGTAGGCGGTCGTTCCGAGGAGGACGCCCTTTCGCGTCACCGCCACATTGGTGATCGTCGGCGACGCAGTGATATCTGCGGCTATGCCAGTTACCGGCTCCAGCGCCTTGGCCAGCCCGAAGTCCAGCACTTTCACCCTGCCGTCGTTACGTACCTTGATGTTGGCCGGTTTCAAATCACGATGGATGATGCCTTGCTCGTGTGCGGCTTCCAGTGCCTCGGCAATCTGCTTCGCGATCGGCAGCGCTTCGTCAATTGGCATCGACCCCGCGGCGATCCGGTCGGCGAGCGTCAGCCCGTCGACAAGTTCCAGGACGAGCGCCTGCACGCCATCTGCTTCTTCGAAGCCGTAGATGGCCGCGATATTCGGATGACTGAGTGAGGCCAGCACCTGTGCTTCGCGCTTGAACCTGGCGAGACGTTCCGAATCGAGCGCAAATTCAGTCGGAAGGATTTTCAGCGCAATCTCGCGACCGAGCTTGATGTCTCTGGCACGGTAGACCTCGCCCATGCCGCCGGCGCCGAGCAGGGCGAGGATCTCGTACGAGCCCAGGCGATTGCCGAAAGCAATGGCCATGTGCAGCTGAGGCGAACCTGCAGATTCTAGCAGTCGCTCAAATGCCGACCAAGCTGAGCATTCGTAGAGGATGCGGGCCAGGCTAGAATCCTCCGTCCAGTCATGTGGCGCAGGAAGACGGCGCTGGCGTTCGGCGTTCTTCTCGTGTTGCCCGGCTGCGCCACTTCGGCTGCCGTCGAAACCGCGACGACCGCGACGTCGAGGCCGACTCTGCGTATCTCGCTCCGTTCGACGAGCCTCCTGAGTGCGTTCGTCGATCGTCCGCAGTTCTCCATTCAGGCGGTGACGATCGGCGACGCCGCGGTCCCTGGCGCGACGGGCTCCGTCTTGAATCCGATCGCCACTTTCTGATCCTCGGCGTCGAAGCGATTCGTCGAGGGTCTGGCTAGCGAGAGACGACGACATGAAGCTGTGGCTAGGTGGAGCGTCCCTCGTCGCGTGCTTCGTGTCCGCTATCTCGCCGCTTCATTCGAAGTGCGCACAGGGTAACCGTTTCGCCCGGCGGGCGTATAATCGCCCGAAGTTATGAACGTCAGGAAACTTGCCGCGGCGGTCGTGTGTGCGTGTGTCCTGATGACGTGGCCGGCCGCCGCTCAGGAGGGTCATCCGCTGAAGGGGTCCTGGCTCGGGACGTGGACCGGCAACACGACGCACGATCCCGATCTCGTTCTCGTGCTGAACTGGGACGGCAAAGCGATCACCGGCACGATCAATCCTGGCACCGACAACATGGCGATCAAAAACGCCTCGCTGAATCCCGACGGGTGGGTTGTGCATTTCGAGGCCGACGCGAAGGACAAATCAGGTCGCGCGCTGACCTACGTCATCGACGGGAAGATCGAAAACCTCCACCTTCCCAACCGGGCAGTGACGGGCACCTGGAAGAATCAGAAAGAAAGCGGCGCGTTCAAGATGACGCGGCAGTAGGAGCGCAGCACGCGATGGGATCAGCCACGCCTCGTCGCCTCGCCGCCGCGCTCACCGCCCTCGTACTGGCCGCCAGTGCATCTGCGCGTCTGGTGGCGCATCACGAGATTCTCGCGAAGTTCGACGACAGCAAGCGCATGACGCTCAAAGGCGTCGTCACGCTGATCGACTGGCGCAACCCGCACGTGCACGTGTTCATCAACGTGCCTCAAGTGGCGGGCCAGCCGGCGAACTGGGCGATCGAGCTCGAAAGTCCGATCGATCTGCAGAGGAGCGGGTGGAATCGCGCGACGCTGCAGCCGGGCGATGCCATCAGCGTTGAGGGATGGGCCGCACGAGATGGCAGCCGTCAGATCTGGGGTAACTCCGTCGTCCTCGGCGCGACGGGACGCCGTGTGCTGAATGTCACGCCACGTGCGCCAGCCCCGCTCGTTTCCGCGCGGCCGACGCCGCGCTGGCCCGACAAGCAGCCGCGGCTTGGCGCGCCGCCTGGCGGGACCGAAGGATACTGGGCATATCCCTCGTCCACGGTGCTCGTCGAAAACGGCGCGAACATTCCGATGGACGCGTGGGGGCTATTGAAGAACATCGCCGACGCGCCCAAGGTGGCGCCGATGCAGCCGTGGGCGCTCGCGCTCTACACGGCGCGGCAGCGGCGGTTCCTCCGCGACGATCCGATGTTTCTCAACTGCAAGCCGCCGGGTGGGCCACGTCAGTTCCAGCAACCGTACGGCGTGCAGCTCGTCGAAGACCGCGAGCGATCGCGCGTGTTCGTCCTTATCGGAAGCGGGAACAACAATTACCGCATCATCTATACCGACGGACGCGGCCACGTCGGGCAGATCGGCGGCGACGATGACAACCCGTTGTATTACGGGCGTGGCGTGGGCAAATGGGACGGCGACGCCTTCGTCGTGGATACTCGCGGTTTCAATGAGGATTTCTGGTTCACCAACGGCGGCCTACCGCACACCGAGCAGCTTCGGCTCGTTGAGAAGTTCACACGCACCGATTTCGACACAATGAAGTACGAGGTCACGATCGAGGACCCCGGCGCGTATACGCGGCGGTGGTCGAGCAGCTGGACGCTGCGGTGGGTCGCAGGCGAAGAGATGCCCCGGCATTACTGCCAGGACAACAGATCGTAGGAGGAAAAGATGAGAGCCTACGTCCTCGGGATCCTGATCGCGGTGGGTCTTCTCGCCGGCGGCAAGGCGGTGCTCGCGCATCACTCCTTCGCCGCGGAGTTCGACGTCAACAAACCGATCACGCTCAAGGGCATCGTCACGAAGGTCGAGTGGACGAATCCGCACGCGTGGATTCACATTAACGTGAAGGACGAGGCCACCGGCAAGGTGACGAACTGGGCCGCGGAGATGGGGCCGCCGCACGGTCTGCAACGCCAAGGCTGGCGCCGCGACACCCTGAAGATCGGCGAGGAAGTCACGATCGTCGGCTCGCGCGCCAGAGACGACAGCAATCGCATGAACGCGCGACAGGTGACCCTCACGTCGACGGGCGGGCGTCCGGGCGAGACGCTCGACGCCGCGTCGAGTGGATCGCCAAGCGTCAACTAGCATGCGACGCGCTCTCCTCTCCATCGCGACGGTCGGGTTGATCGCGGGTCCGCTCGTGCGAGCGCCGCTGCATGCGCGGCAGGGCGCGCCGCAGCCCGCCGCGCAGCAACAGCGGCCGCAGCCGAACCCAGGCGTACAGGTTGGCGTTCCGCAAGGACGCGGCGGCGCCCCCGCGCCGGGGATTGCAAGAGACCGCGGTCCCGCCGGGCCTGCGCCGCGCAACGCCGCGGGACGCGTGATCCTTGGTGGAGCGACGCCGGCCGTCAAGGGCGTATGGCTGCCTGGCGCAGGCGGGGCGCAGGATACTGGCGACAACACGCCGCTTCAGCCGTGGGCGCGCGCGCTGCTGGCCAATCGCAACAAGTTCCAGCTCGAACCGCACACCCGCTGCAAACCGTCAGGCGGCATCCGGCAGTTCCTGACGCCGTACGGCGTGGAGTTCGTCGAGCTGCCGGAGCTGCAGCGCATCTTCATCTTCGACATCGGCGGACCGCATACCTACCGCACGATCTACATGGACGGCCGTCCGCATCCGACCAACCTTGAGCCGAGCTACTACGGGCACTCGATCGGCCGGTGGGAAGGCGACACGCTGGTGGTCGACACGACGGGCTTCAACGAATCGTTCTGGTTGGATCGCCGCGGCACGCCGACGACCGACCAGCTGCGGCTGCTCGAGCGGTTCACCCGCACCGACGCGAACACGATCAAGTACGAAGTCGTCGCGGATGATCCGGGCGCCTTCACCGCGCCGTGGAAGACCGGTTTCAACCTGCGCTGGGAGAACGGGACCGAGCTCTTCGAGTACCTCTGCCAGCAGATGAACTACGCGCCGATGCTGATGGTGGGCGAAGGCACATCGATCGATCGGACCAACCCGATCGCGCCCTAACGGTGGTGAAGCAGGAATCCGCTCCCGCTACTTCTTTGTCCTCACCATGTGCGCCAAGGACTTTTCGTTCTCGAGGCAGTAGTAGTCCAGCAGCTCGCTGTGCAGTACTAGCGGCTGTCTGAGCGTTACCGTCCATGGCGCCGTGTAGAAGGTCGGATCGTCGATCGTCATCTGCACTTCGAGCGTCCCGTAGTTCGGCCGGCGGATCCGCTCGGTCAGCCTTCCTGAGTTGCCCAGCGGGTTGCCATTCGCATCGAGCCACAGGCCGTCCTTGAAGCCGTTGGTCTGCACCACCAGCGTGTCGCCGTCCCATCTCGCGGTCGAATAGCCGTTCCAGGTCGGGTTCGGATCGTCCAGAATCGGCCGGTCGTCCGTGAAGATCTGACGATACTGCATGTTGCGTTCAGTCAGGATGACCACGCGATCGGAGAGCTGAAAGATCCGCTTGTAGTAGTCGTCGGTCCAGATTCGGGGAGCGCCGCGGGGCATGCAGTGAGCGTTCGGGTCTTCATCCTGTGCGGCGGTTCGCTCCTTGACCAGCTCCGCAACGCCTGGCCGGTACGGCAACGGCGCCTTCAGCGTCGCGGCGATGTTGATGAACTCGCGTGAGATCTGCAAATCGTCGCAGCGCGCGCCGCAATTCGCCCGGGTTTCCCAACCCCACATTCCACTCAGGTCCGGCTTGCCGTCGGCCGTGCGCGGCGTGGGCGCCATCAGGTCCGGTTTGCCCTCGGATGTGCGCGGCACGCCTGGAGTCGGATACTCCAGCCACTGGGCGGACGCGGCGACCGGAAGTGCCGCGATCACGAAGGCCGCCAGAGACGTCAGATGCAACTTGACCGGCATGGCGGGTCCTCCCGGCGACGGATGTTATCTATTCGCACGCGTCGGTAATGCAAATCGATTCGAGCGTGCGGCCCACGGGGGGCGCCGGCAGACCCTGGGCGGTCATCAGTTGACGCAGAAGAAGCCCGGTTTCAGGGTGCGCGATGGCTGATTGCACGCCGACCCTGACGAGACCGTCGGCGTAGTCCACCGGTTGCCAGGTATGAACGGCGAGTTTGCCGCCGCGGTTGTCGGTATTGCCG
>Ga0114129_10015347_pt1 | contig 10899 bp, 11 predicted proteins | sample RhiMetdeltSRZDD1_FD_80071 | JGI IMG/M metagenome (GOLD analysis project Ga0114129, IMG submission 80071) | Populus rhizosphere microbial communities from Tennessee, USA - Rhizosphere MetaG P. deltoides SRZDD1 (version 2) (version 2) | ecosystem: Host-associated > Plants > Roots > Rhizosphere >... | reverse complement strand
TTGGCCCGCACGGCGCCCGCGCGCACATGCTCGCCGTGTCCGATCGCGCGGCGGTCGGCGTGTGGTACGGTGTCCCAGCGACGTCCGCCATCCGCGTCGATCCGATTTACCAGGGGACGGGCGCGTCGAGTATCCGCATCTACACGATCGACTGAGTCGGTGTTGGGTTTTCAGCCGAGCCGACGTTTGTACTAAGACAGGCGGGTCCTATGCTTTTCAAGTCCACACTCGTGCAACGTGTGACGTTCTTCCCGTCCCTCGCGGCTGGATGCCTCCTCGCCGGCGCGATCGGCTGTGCCCGGCCGCCGGCGCGCGCCACGTCGGTGACGTCGCCGCCGTCCGTCTCGCAGCCGCCGGACACCGACACGGTGCTCCGCGACGTCGTGGTGGTCGGCAACAACTGGGATGGAACGGCGGTCGTCTTCGACCCGAAGACGTTTGCCGTGCTCAAGAAGATCTACATCGTGCCGGACCGCGACGCGCGCTTCGCCGAGATCGAGGCAAGCCCGAAGCGAAAAATCGCCGCGGGTCTGATCCGGCGGCTCGCCGGCGAAGGACACGATCAGCTGGTCGACGATATGTTCACCTCCGCGGACGGCCGCTTGTTGTTTGCGTCCCGGCCGAGCTTCGCCGACGTCGTGGCGATCAGGATCGCGACGGGTGAGATTGTCTGGCGCAGGCCGGTCGAAGGCAACCGCGCCGATCATGCGGCCATCTCGCCCGACGGCAAGACGCTGCTCGTCTCGGCGTCCACCGCGCGCAAGGTGCATGCGATCGATACCGCTACCGGCGCGATCGTCGGCGGCTTCGATTCGGGCGACGAGCCGCACGAGAACAACTACTCGCCCGACGGCACGCGGATCTTTCACGCGAGCATCGGCCGTGTGTTCTTCCCCACGACGTCACGGCTGCTCGATCGCCTCAAGGGCGACCGCTGGTTCGAGATCGTCGACGCGCGCAGCTTCAAGGTGCTCAAGCGCTACGACATGCGGCAGAAGACGAAGGAGTTCGGCGCCGAGTGGATCGATTCCGCCGTGCGGCCGATGGCGCTGGCGCCCGACGGCCGCTTCGTCTATCTCCAGATGTCGTTCCTGCACGGGTTCTACGAGTTCGACATGCAGCAGGAGAAGATCACGCGGCGCGCCGACCTGCCGGTGACGGACGCCGTGAAGAATCTGCCGCCCGACAAGTATCAGCTGAACTCGGCGCACCACGGCATCACGATGAGCGGCGACGGCACCAAGTTGTGCGTGGCGGGGACGATGTCGGCGTATGCGGCGATCCTGCGGCGCGACACGTTCGCGGTCACGACCATCCCGGTGGGGCCGAAGCCGTATTGGTCCACGACGAGCGCCGACGGCGCGCACTGCTACGTGTCGGTCAGCGAGAACGATCGTGTCGCCGTGATTTCGTTCGCCGAGGAGAAGGAGATCGCCAGCATTCCGGTCGGCGATCACCCGCAGCGCGTCCGCACGGGCAAGATGCGGTTTGCGACGACCTCACAGTAATCGAGGCGTCTCATCGAAGGGACGGCTACTCGACCCCCGCGCGGCGCGGCGAGACGATCGAGCAGCCGACACGCGAGCCGCGCTAGCGCTTCCGGCCGGCCTTGCGCGCGCCCTTGCGGGCCCCGCTCTTCTTCGCGCGCTTGCGGCCGGCGCTCTTCTTGCCGCCCCTGGCCGCGGCGGCCGATCGCTTCGCGCCCCCTGATTTCTTTGCGCCCGCCGATCGACCGGCTTTTCGGCCGCCGGCCGCCTTCCGCGGCGCCGCCGACGACGAGCGCGCCCGTGCGCGGGCGCCGCCCGAGGGCCGTCCGCCCGGCGCGCCGGCGGTCTCACCTTCTTCGTGGCCGCCGCCCGCGTCGCCGAGATCGGCCATCCCGGACCCGCCCGTCAACTCGTCGTCGTGCATACCCACTCCGTTGTCGAAATCGTCCTGCATGCGCCCTCGCGATGCGGGGCTAAAGTGCCCCGCGAAACTCTCGTTGGGGCGCCTAGTCTGATTGATGGATCGACGCGGCGTCAAGCCTTCAGCGTCGATTGGCTGTATCCGTAAAGGCGACGCTAACGCGCGGGACGCGAATAGAGATCGAGGATGGCGTCGATGGCGCGGCGGCAGACGGCGCAGAACGGCACGTTGTCGCGCGTGAACATGATGCAGTCGGCCTGCGGTCGAAAGTAGCCGCGGGCCTCGTAGTTGGCGCCCTCGAACGCGCCAACTCTGTGCGCGTGCGGTCCTTCGTTCAATTGCGCCGTGTCGTGCCGTTCCTCTTCGCGGAACAGGGCGTCCATCTCGGACTCGGACCGGTTCGCCGCGCGGATTTCGCGGCGCCGCTGCTGGATGCCCTTCGTGTACTGCTCGAACGCCTCCTTCGGCCACGGCGTCGGGATTGCCGTGCCCGGCGTGACCAAGTCCCCCCACTTGAGCGCCGCCGGATCGAGCAGCGCCGTGACGTTCGGCTCCCACGGCTCGACGCGGTCCGCGGCCGGCAGGTACGCCACGTCCGACGTGTAGTACTCGTCGGCGAGCCCCGCGATGTGATGCCCGAATTCGTGGACGAAGACGTACGGCGCCCACGCGCTGTCGGCGGCCACCGTGCTGTAGAGGCCGTAGATCCCGCCGCCGCCGTACGTGGCGCTGTTCACCAGGATCTCGACGACGTCGTACGGCGCGTTCGCCGCGACGTCGCGGAAGGCCTTGTTCTCGAACGTCAGCACGTAGCGCTCCGAATCGAACGCGTCGTACGTCGTCCCGATCGGCGTGCGTTTGTAGATGCCCTGCGACGGCCGCGATATGCCCGACACCGACGACGCCGGGCTCAGCCCCCAGACATTGATGTCGCGCTGCCGTTCTTTGAACGGCGAAGTCTGGAACAGCGTGGCGACCAGCTTCCGCGCGTCGCGCTCGAACTTCGAGCGCTCCGCCGCCGTGTAGCCGTCGCCGAGAATCAGAAAATCCAGCTTCGCGGCCGGATCGCCGCTCTCGTGAAGCTTGATCAACGGTCCGGCGTCGGCCGACATGTTGCGGAGGACGAACTTGTCGGCCGGGTCGATCGACGTGGTCCAGATGTTCTGAAACACGTTCTTCGCGTCGCGCTTCTTGATCGTTACGCGGACCGGCCGTTCCGGCGCGGGAAACCGAAGCGACTCGGAGAACGTGCGATCCATCTTCTGAGCCTCGGCCGTCGTCTCCCATTCGCCGTAGATCGAGCTGAATCCGCGCGAGAACAGCACGCGGCCGCTCGCCGCGTCGACGATCTCGTAGAAGTACTTGCCGCGGTTCGTGTCGTCGATCGGTCTCGCCGGATTGCCCGGCCACGGCAGCGGCTCGAGGACGATGCGATCCAGGCTGAAGCGCTCTTCTTTGACGTTCCCGGTATGGTAGTAATCGACGCGCATCGTCTGAGCCGCAAACGCTCCCGCCGCCCAGAACGTGAGAATCACCGTGCCGCACACGCGCTTCATTGACGAAGTCTCCCAATCGCGTAGACCACGACGCCGATCGCCACCAGCGCCAGCGACGCACCGACCACTTTGATCACGAACAAGGCCTTGTTCGGATCGTCCTCCGCCGGAATGCACGCGAGGACGATCGAAAGCGCCGTCACCACGAAGCCGGTCACCGCGAGGACAATCGCAACCGGCGTCCCGCCAGGAACCCGCATGACGTCGGGTCCCGCCGGCTCCCTCTGCAGCTTGATCATGGACGCGAACATGAAGAGAAATGGAATGAAGTACGCGATGATGCCCATGCTGACGAGCGCTTGATACGCGCTGTAGACCGTCGTTTTCTCCCCGGCCTGGCCAAAGAAAATGAACACCGCCGCAATCGCGGCCTGAACGAGGAGTGCGACGTATGGCGTTCGCCATCGGGGATGCAGCCGCCCGAAGATCGCTGGCAGGAACCGATCGATGCCGGCGACGAACGGAAGCCGCGACGTTGCGGCGAACCATCCGCCGACGCCGCCGAGCGAGCTGATCGTCACGAATACCGCGGCGACCGGCGCCAGCCAGGCCACGCCGACTCTCTTCGTCATCGCGTCGATGGCCTGCATGATCCCCTGCAGTCCCGTCACCTGCTCCTTCGGGATCGCCAGGAGCACGCTGAACGTGCTGGCTAGATACAGAAGCGTCGTGACGGCGCCCGCCGCCAGAATCGCTCGCGGGATCGTCCGCCGCGCATCCTGAATCTCTTCGCCCATCGTCGACCCGCTCTCGACGCCGCCGAACGCGAACGCGATCGTCGACCAGAAGATGACGTCCTTGAGGCCGGTGCTGGGCACGAACGCGTTCGTCGGCATCGGCGTCGCCGATCCGAATCGGCTCCACGACATGGCGCCCAGGGACAACAGCAGGAACGCCGGCACGAAGCTCGCCACGGCGCCGGCGTTGTTCAGCCACTTGCCCACGTTGAGGCCGACGACATTGAGCGTGACGACGATCGTGAGACCGATCATCGCGAACGTAATGAAATACGTGCTGTTCGACGAGAGCGCCTGCCACGAGGCGCCTCCCACGAACAGGACGTTGCCAGCGGCGAAATACAACAGGCCGGGGAAATACGGCAGGTTCGATCCCCAGTAGCACCATCCGGTGATGAAGGCGGCGAACGGTCCGAACGCGCGCTTGCTCCAGACGTAGACGCCGCCTTCTTCGGGATACCGCGACGAGAGCTCGAGGACGCTGAACACGAGCGGCACGAAGAAGCCAAGCGCCGCGACGATCCAGATGACGAGCGCGCTTGGACCGGCGGCCGCCGCGGTGGCGATCCACCGCAGGCTGAAGACGGTGACGATGTAGAAGAGGAACAGGTCGCGGAACGTGAGAACGCGGCGCAGCGTGACGGTCATGACGCGCGGCGTTCGTCTTCGGCGGCGAGGCGCATGAGAGCGATTCTATGTGCTCGACTGCTGCGGATGCCACCGGCGATCGCTGAACACGAAGCACGTCTCCGCTGGCCGATCGTCATCAACAGGAGAGGCGGGGCCTGGATAGAGCGGATCGCCGGGCAGCAGCAACAGGCGTTGACCGTCGCGCTCGAGCAGCTCGGGCTGGCGGCGAACGATACGACGGACGCGGGCCCATGCGATCGCTTCGTCCACGTGCCGGAAGGGCTCGAGCTCGCGGAGCGTCGTCCACGTCGGCGGCGGCAGCACGATGCGACCGTCCACCGCGTCCGCGATCGCCTGACGCGGCGTCAACCACGCGCTGTGCGTCGTCTCGGTCTCGTCGTGGGCCGGGATCTGATCGGGCGGCACGCGTGTCATGAAGAAGCGTGTGTCGAACTGCCGCGTGTCGATCGGCGGCGTCACCCAGTGCGCGAACAGCGCGAGCGCGTCGAGCGCGAGGCGCAACCGCTCCAGCTCGATGATCTCCCGAAGCGTTCTGCGGCTCGCGTGCACGTCGCCTCGATACCCTTTGAAGCGCGCGTGTACATCAGCGCCAGCGAGCGGGACGAAGCGGCCATCCGCATCGCGCGCGAGGAGCACGCCCGCCTCCTCGAACAGCTCGCGCGCCGCGGCGACGTGATAGGCAATGGCGACATCCTGCGGCATCCCGGCCAGCTGCCTCGACGCGTGCTCGATGCCGTCGCACCACGATGCGTCGGCTCCATGGTCGGTCCGGTCGACGCGCCCGCCCGGAAAGACGTGCGCGCCGCCCATGAACGCGGTGCCCTCGTGACGGCGCACCATGAAGACTTCCAGTCCACCTGAGCTGTCGCGCAGCACGACGACGGTGGAGGCGGGACGCGGGTCGACTGGAACCGAACCTGCAGGCACGGCGGACAATAGTAGCGGATGAAAGGTCCGCGATCGGGCATGGACACGAACGGGAAGATCGCCGCGCTGCTTCGCGACCTCGCGTCGGTCCAGAAATCGCAGCAGAGCAAGTGGGGCTACAAGCGGGCCGCCGCGGCGATCGTCGGCCTCGAGGAGCCGATCGAAGCGCTGGTGCAGCCGGACGGCTCGCTGCGAAAGATCCCGGGCATCGGTCCTTCCTCGACGCGCGTCATCCTCGAAGTGCTGCAGACCGGATCGTCGCCAACCGTCGAGCGCGCGATCGGCGAGAGCGGACGCGCCCGCGACGTCGAGAAGAGCCGCGAGCTGCGCGGGCACTATTTGAGCCGCGCGCAGGTGCTTGCCGCGCTGCGCAATCGCAAGCTGACGGGTCCCGGCCTGAAAGACTATCGCGGCGATCTGCAGATGCACTCCGAGTACAGCGACGGCTCGCAGACGCTGCGCGAAATCGTCGAAGCGGGGCTCGCACGCGGCTATTCATACTGCGCGGTCACGGATCATTCCTACGGTCTGCCGATCGCCGGCGGCGTGTCGATGAGCGAGCTCGCCGCGCAGCACGACGAGATCGACAGCTTGAACGCCGCGTTCGCCGGACGGTTTCGCCTGATAAAAGGAATCGAAGCGAATATTCGCGCCGACGGATCGGTCGACATGGAGCGGGACGAGCTGAGGCGGCTCGAGCTGGTCGTGGCCGCGCCGCACTCGGCGCTCCGGTCGACGGGGGACCAGACGGCGCGCATGATCGCCGCCGTGCGGACGCCGGGCGTGCACATCCTCGGTCACCCGCGCGGGCGCAAGTACGGCTCGCGGCCGGGCGTCGCCGCCAATTGGGATCGCGTGTTCGCGGCCGCCGCCGCAAGCGGCGTCGCGGTGGAGATCGACGGCGACCCATCGCGGCAGGACGTCGACCACGAGCTCGCGCGCCGCGCGATCGACGCCGGCTGTTTGTTCGCGCTCGACAGCGACGCGCACTCGACCGCGGAGCTGCGGTACGCGGAGACGGCAATCGCGCATGCGCGCCTGGCTGGCGTGCCGGTCGATCGGGTGATCAACTGCTGGCCGATCGATCGGCTGCTCGATTGGGCAAATGGACGGTCCGCCTAAAGGCGGACACTACGACGACTACGACGACGCGACGTTGTCCGGCTTTAGCCGGACGAGGACGATACCGATGTCGTGTCCGGCTTTAGCCGGACCAAAGGGATCGTGCCGTCAGCTCGCGATGATCCAGACCGGCCGCGCGATCGAGCTTGGCCACTATCGGCGGGAGGTCGACGCGGAAGCGCCACTCGTCGGCCCGACCGCCGGCCGCTTCGATCGTCGTGCGCCATCGATCCCACCATCGCGCAACGGCACCGGCGATCGGCTCGACAATCAGCAACCTGTCGCCGCGCCGCGCGCGATCGACGAGTCGCGTCAACAGCGCGTCACGATCGGCGTCTGCCAGCTCGTTCATCGTGAACGCCGCGACAATGGCGACTGGCTCTCGCGGCAGCCCGACAGCGGCGACGTCACCCTTGCGTGTTCGTGCACGCAAGCCGAACGCGCGATACGTTCGCGCCGCCTCGGCAAGCGCCCATGGGTGGCGATCGATGCCGATGAGCGAGGGCGCGCGACGCCTGGCTGGAGCCTCGCGGTCCAGCATCCCCCCAGCCCACGCCGCGCCGGCCGCGCCCGTGCCGCAGCCCAGGTCGACGATCGTGTCGATCCGTTCAGTCGCGCGTGGCAACGCGTGGACGATGGCGCGGACGAGGAGATAGTGGAGCGGTGCGTAGAACAGCGCGAACGCCGCGCGCTTTCCTGCCCCATCGAACACGCCGCCTGCGCCGATCCGCCGTCGCCGCTCCACGTACGTCGACGACAACGCGCGAAGCCCGCGCGCCACCTCGGAGAACGCCAGCTCGGCGAGATGTCGCTTCTCGAGATCCGCGATCCACTTTTCAAACGCGTCGTTCATGACCGATGAGCCGAAGGAGCGGGTATCATCATTGCTCACTGTCGAGTCATGGTGTTCTCGACTGGAGGATAAGTGATGCGCACAGTCCGACAACTCTTCGTGCTTCCCTTGATTCTGCTGATGGGATCCGGCTTGGCCCTTGCCGGCGATCCGCAGCACGTCGTCAATCCGAGCCAGCTCGCGGCAACGGTCGCCGATCGCGTCGCCGCGCAGGACGCGGATCGCGCCGCGATCCGTGCCGCGCTCGCGCGCGCGGACGTACGCGACGTCGCCGCCTCGATGGGCGTCGACCTGAGCCGGTTGACCGCGGCCGCCGACACGTTGAGCGGCGTCGATCTCGCGCAGGCGGCGTCCGCCGCCCGGCAGATCAACGACCAGCTCGTGGGCGGCGCGTCCACCGTGGTCATCTCGACCACGACCCTCATCATCGTCCTGCTCGTCGTGATCCTGCTGGTTGTCGCCCTCAAATAGCGCACCTGTGATCGCCACGCTCGCTGCCGCGCTCACCATCGCGTCGTCGCTCGCGATCGACGTGCCGTACGTGCCGCAAACCGACGCGTTGTGCGGCGGCGCGGCCGCCGCGATGGTATTCCGCTACTGGGGCGAGGCGCACGCCGATGCGGAGGCGTTCGCGCCGCTCGTGGATCGCCGCGCCGGCGGCATCGCCGGAGGCGTGCTCGTGCAGGCGATCGCGGCACGCGGCTGGCGGACCGAGCGCACGGACGGATCGATCGAGGCGATCGAGCGGCGGCTGGCGGCTCGGCAGCCGGTCGTCGTGCTGCTCGCCGATCGCGGCGATCGCTACCACTACGTCGTCGTGACCGGGATCGACGAGGCGAGCGTCACGGTTCACGATCCCTCATGGGGACCATCGAGGGCGATTCCGCGTCCGACCTTCATTCGTTTGTGGCGCGCGGCACGGGAATGGTCGCTCGTCATTCTGCCGTCGTCTGCTCGCGCGTCGGGATTGAACGCGAGCGACACGACGCACGTCGCACCCACGACGAAATCGGTGTCTGACGCTCCGTCCGATTCTTCGTCGGACTGCGACACGCAGCTATCGCGCGCGGTCGACGCGATCGGCCGCGCCGGCCTCGATCGAGCCGACGAGATCCTCGATCCGGTCCGCGCCCGCTGCCCGAATTCATCCGGTCCCCTGCGTGAGCTCGCTGGCGTCCGCTTCGCGCAGAGCCGATGGCGCGAGGCCGCGACGCTGGCGCGCGACGCAATTGGTCGCGATCGCCAGGACGACTACGCGTGGGACGTGCTCGGCTCCAGCCTGTTCATGGAAGACGACGCCGCTGGAGCGCTTCGCGCGTGGAACGAGATCGGGAAGCCGCAGCTCGATACCGTGCGAGTCGGCGGCCTCCGTCGCTCGCGCTATCAGGCGATCGCCGAGGCGCTCGATCTTCGGCCGAACACGCTCTTGACGCCCGACGCCGTTCTTCGCGCAACGCATCGTCTCGAAGAGCTGCCCGATCGCTCGAGCGCGCGTCTCTCCATTCGTCCGAACGTCGATGGGTACGCGTCGATCGACGTCGCGATCGCGGAGCGCCGGCTGGCGCCGCACGGCTGGGCGGAATGGACGGCGGCGTCGATCGGGACGGCGATCGAGCGCGAAGCGTCGGTGTCGCTGCCGGGATTCACCGGCCAGGGCGAGCTCTGGACCGCCACATGGAGATGGTGGGCACATCGTCCGCGCGTCGGGCTCAGCTTCGCCGCGCCGAGAATCGCGGGACTTCCCGGCATCTGGCGCGTGGACGGATTCTGGGAAGCCGAGACGTACGCGAGCGCCGGCGCCGTGCGTCCCTACACGCGCGAGACGCGCACGCACGGCGGCCTCACCGTGAGCGACTGGATGACGGGCAGCGTTCGCTACATGTTTAGCGCGGGCTTGGACGCGTGGAGCACCGGACTGCGGGCGGCGTCGCTCGGCGGATCGATCGAGCGACGCTGGCGTGCGGATCGGCTGTCGGCGGCGGCCGATGGGACGGCGTGGATTCCCGTCATGGGCGGACCGGGATTTCAGGCGATCGGCGCGCGTGTGACGGCCCGCTCTTCTGCGAGCGCGCGTCGTTGGACTTACACCGCATCAGCCGGCGTCCAGCGTGTCGGCGCAGACGCGCCGATGACGTTGTGGCCCGGCGCGGGGGAGGGACGCGCGCGGACGCCGCTGCTGCGCGCTCACCCGCTGCTCGCGGACGGCGTCATCGACGTCGGCGCCACGGCCTTCGGTCGTTCGATGCAGCACGCAACGGCCGAGGGGCAGCGGTGGCTCGACGTTCCGCCATTCGCGCGCGTGGGACTCGCCGGCTTCGTCGACGTCGCGCGCGCGTCGCGGCTAGCGCGGCCCGGACGCGATGTGACGAACGCAGATGTCGGCGTCGGTCTGCGCCTCAAGATGCCGGGCAGCGATCGCATGCTGCGGATCGACATCGCTCGCGGACTACGAGACGTCGCTCGAGCTTTGACCTGCGGCTGGACCTTTTAGCGGAACGGCTCGGCTTGCGTAACGCACTGAATCACTACATCGCGCGGCACCCGCTTTGCTGCGTCTGATCGCAGGAGGGCGGAGCAAATGTTGAGCACCATCGCCGTGATTCTACTGGTGCTGTGGCTGCTTGGACTCGTGAGCGGCTACACCGTCGGCAACTTCATCTACGTGCTGCTCGTGATCGCGATCGTGCTGTTCCTCGTCGACCTGATCAGCGGGCGTCGAACTGTCGTTTGAGGCGGATCGGTTGCGATCGGCGGGCGGTCTGAAGACCGTCCGCTACGTACGTTGGGAACGGTAGGGGACGGCCTTCAAGGCCGTCCCCGTCTTCAGTGCGCGATAGTCGCGAGGCGCGCGGTCGTCGCGTGCCAGCTGAAATCGGTCGGCGCCGCCATCCCGCGCGCCGCCACGAGCAGCGCTTCGAGCTCGCTCTGGCGCAGTAGCGCGTGGGTTACGTCCTCGAAGTACTCCGTGATCGCGCCGCGCGCGTGTCGAATCACCAGCCGAAACGGTCCGTTGCCCTGAGGACCGAGAGCAGTCAGCTCCCACCGCACGCACTCGGGACCAGCCATGAACGCGTTGAGCAGCATAATGGCCGTGCCACAGACCAAGAGCTGTGCCTATGCCATGTGCTCAACGTCGCACGCCGTT
>Ga0114129_10015345_pt1 | contig 10900 bp, 3 predicted proteins | sample RhiMetdeltSRZDD1_FD_80071 | JGI IMG/M metagenome (GOLD analysis project Ga0114129, IMG submission 80071) | Populus rhizosphere microbial communities from Tennessee, USA - Rhizosphere MetaG P. deltoides SRZDD1 (version 2) (version 2) | ecosystem: Host-associated > Plants > Roots > Rhizosphere >... | reverse complement strand
CGGCAGCAGATACGGTGGCATAATCGTCGGCGGTTCTCGGCAAAAATTTAATGTAAGCCGCGCCCGTGTTTGGGGCAAGCTTCGGCACCATGACTTCGGTGATGATCTCGTCCTGGGCGAGCACACTTTCGTAATAGTCCTTGAAAAATTCATCCAGCGGAATCATTCGGCTGCCGTTTACCGATGTCGCCTTAATCGTGGCGCCCAGCGCGATTAGGCTTGGCGGTGGATCTTGGTTCGGGTCGGCGTGGGCCAAACCACCGCCGACCGTGGCCATATTGCGAATGCGCAAGGTGGCGACGTGGTGATAAGTTTCCGCGAGCATAGGCAACCGACGTCGAATCAATGAGGAACCCTCGACTTCGCGGTGTGTGGCAAGGCCGCCGATCGAAATGCCGCCGTTTTTAAGCTCGATCGCGTTTAAGCCGCGCACGGAGCGCAAACTCACCAAACAACTGGGTCGGACCAAGCGCTGTTTCATCATGATAACGAGCGCAGTGCCGCCGGCAATGAGCTTGGCGTCGCTGCCGAATTCTTGCAGCGTCGCGTTTACTTCTTTGAGGTTTTTTGGGGTGCGATATTCGAAAGGTATCATGGGCTTGTCCTTACTTCGCGAACTGGTGAGCTTTCTCGATTGATTCGATGATTTTGTAGTACCCCGTGCAGCGGCAGAGATTTCCCATCATCCAATCTTTGATCTCTTCCTCGTTGGGTTTGGGGTTCTCTTTGAGCAGCGCGGTTGCCGCGACGACTTGTCCAGGCGTACAGATCCCGCACTGGAAACCGCCGTACTGAATGAAGCTCTTCTGGACCGGATTGAGCTCGCCGTTCTTGGCCAAACCTTCAACGGTGGTGATGTCATGGCCGTCCACCATCACCGCTAAGGTCAAGCAAGAAGTGATCATGTCACCGTCCATCAGCACGGTGCAGGCGCCACACACACCCACGCTGCAGCCTTCTTTGGTTCCGGTCAGGCCGAGATCGTAACGCAGGTAATCGATTAAAAGACGATTGGTCGGAACTTCCGCCTCGACTTTTTTGCCGTTGACGCGAAATTTGATCTTCTTGTTCATCGCTGTTCCTTTCTCACAATTCTATCGCGCGGAGTTTTCAGTGCGGGCGGGGAAACCCACTAGGGCTCTCTTATAGAAAGAAATTTCTTAAACTGCAAGCCGTTTTGAGACAAAAAAGAGCGAAAATTACAGCGAAATTTTGCATTATCAACGCCGCGCGCTGAACCTGCCGAGGACCAAGGTGCCAGCGAATAATGCAAGCCGGCGCGGTCAAAACTTTATCACGCTGCGGATGCTTTTGCCTTCGTGCATCAAGTCGAAAGCGTCGTTGATGCGCTCGAGCGGCAACACGTGAGTGATCATCGGATCGACCTTGATCTCGCCGTTCAGATATTTTTCGACATAGCCGGGCAACTGGGAGCGACCTTTTACACCGCCGAAGGCGGTGCCGCGCCACGATCTGCCCGTTACCAGTTGAAAGGGCCGGGTGCTGATTTCCTCCCCTGCGCCGGCAACGCCGATGATAATCGATTCGCCCCAGCCTTTATGGCAACATTCGAGCGCCGCGCGCATGGTTTTGACGTTGCCGATGCATTCGAACGAATAGTCCACGCCGCCGTCCGTCATTTCGATGATGACCTCTTGGACCGGGCGGCCGTTTGCTTGTGGCACGATGAAATCGGTGGCGCCGAGATTTTTCGCCATTTCAAATTTGGCGTGATTGGTATCGATGGCGATAATTCGCTCGGCTTTGGCCATGACGAGCCCTTGAATGACGCTGAGGCCGATGCCGCCCAAGCCGAAAACTGCCGCGATCGATCCCGGCCGCACTTTCGCGGTGTTCAATACCGCGCCTATTCCGGTGGTGATGCCGCAGCCGAGCAAGCAAACTTTATCGAGCGACGCGGCGGGATTGATCTTTGCGACGGCGATCGCCGGCAGCACTGTATATTCGGAAAATGTCGAAGTCCCCATGTAGTGAAAGATCGTTTTGCCGCTCATTGTAAAACGCGAAGTGCCGTCCGGCATGACGCCTTTGCCTTGGGTGATACGGATGGCGCCGCAAAGATTGGTGCGCCCCGATTTACAAAATTTACATTCGCCACATTCCGGGATGTAAAGCGGGATTACATGGTCACCCGGTTTTACCGCGGTGACGCCTTGACCGATTTCCATAACCATGGCCCCGCCTTCATGTCCCATGATCGCCGGGAATAGGCCTTCAGGATCTTTACCGGACAGGGTGAAAGCATCGGTGTGACAGACCCCGCTGGCAGCGATCTTCAATAACACCTCGCCCTCTTTTGGCCCGGCGACTTCGACTTCTTCGATGACCAGGGGTTTGCCGGCTTCCCAGGCGACGGCCGCGCGCGATTTCATCGTTCCTCCCAGGGGATATTGTTGCTAACTTTTTCTTACCAAAATTGCACGGGAATTAGCAATTCGAACTCTTGACCGCAGAGGCTTTTTGGTCCCGCTATCAGGTCGCGCAACTGTAAGAAGTGCTTACGCGACATATCTGACAACCCTGACACCATAGGTGGCGCATCGTCTTTTGGTGTTGGTTCTAAAACTTCTCCAAGACGAACAAGGTCATAGCAAAAGTTCCATTGCGCGGAGTCGCGCTCTCTGGCATCGACCGTGCTCTATCGGGTCAAGCGGTCTTAGGCTCGTCATGAGTTGACGCGATGAACTGATATCCCAATTTGGTCACCACGGGGGTCAGGGAGCGAATGGTGAAACCGGCAACAGAGAATTCTGTGCCGGTTTTTTTGTTGCGGTGATTTGACGCGGCGAAGTCTCACAGCGCTGCGCAAAAGCTTTGTTGGAGGACGAGATGAAAAGAGAGTCATCTTTGACAATGGTAACAACGAAAAGCCGCAGACCTTTGCTTATGCGCCGGTCCCTCGCTGCCGTCATGGTTCTCTTAGCGGGCATGCTCTATGCGGTGATTTGCCAAGCGCAAATTCTTGGCACGGGCCAGCTCAATACCGCGCGCCGCAGCCACACGGCAACTTTACTGCAAGACGGCAAGATTCTCATCGTCGGCGGCGACGACGCGAGTGGTCTCGTTGGTCAGGCGGAACTTTTCGATCCGGCTTCGCTCACCTCTTCCAATATCGCCGCGAATCCGATTACCTTACGCACCGATCACACGGCGACTCTGCTCAGCGACGGCCGTGTCCTGATCATCGGCGGCGTCGACGGCAACGGCTCACTGGCTTCCACCGAAATCTATAATCCTTATAGCGTTCCGGCTCCTTCATTTTCCGCTGGTCCATCGCTGCAGCGCGCGCGCAGCGGCCACACGGCCACGGTTCTAGCGAACGGCAAGATTCTAATCCTCGGCGGCGAATCCACCGGCAGCGCGGAAATCTACGATCCCGCGACGCAAAGTTTTTCACTGGTTAACGGCAGCCTCAACACGCCGCGTCAATACCACAGTGCTGCTCTCCTGAATAGCGGAAGAGTTTTGATCGTCGGCGGAATCGTCGGCGCGAACACGACCCTCACCTCGGCGGAAATTTACGACCCGCAAACGCAAACTTTCACGCCGGCAAGCGGTCCGATGCAAACAGCCAGAGGCTTGGCGCTATTGCGGGTTCTGCCCGACGGCAAGATTCAAATCATCGGCGGCGACGGCGAATTCTCCATGGAGATGTTCGATCCGGCAACCAACTCGTTCATCGCGCTCGCCCATGTGCCGCCGCACGAAGACTATCTCGATAATATTCTGGCCAGCCGCACGCGCTCAGCTTTGATCACCACGATTATTCAGCAAAACCCCGTGCTCCAAGGCCAGCCGGAATTGACCCCCGAAATTATTGCGCTGCTCAATCGTCTCGATCACACCGTGACGGAGATCCCGCAATCGAACCGCGCCCTGATCGCCGGCGGCGTCAACGACGCCGGTCAGATCCTAAGCTCAGCAACTATGGTGAGCAGCTCAGCGGCGACCGTGACGACGGATAAATTTGATTACGCACCTGGAGAAACAGTCACGATCACTGGCCAAGCTTGGCAACCGAACGAAACAGTTTGGATGTTGCTGCACGAGGAACCCGAGACTCACGACGATGTGATTACTTCCTCGGTTGCGGATAACCAGGGTAACTTCACCAATAGTGATTTTGCACCCGCCACAGCTGACGCGGGTAGATCGTTCACACTTACCGCAATTGGCCAAACTTCGGGATTCACGACGCAGACGGCGTTCAAAGACGCACCGCGGATCGCATCTGTTAGCGTCGGAGCGCAGACGGGGACTCTAACCTTTGGAACAGCCGGCAGCGCAACCTATGCCATTACGCCGGGTCGTGGAAACAACGGTACGGTTAATGGTACGTTGAGCGTCATCTCAGGTCTGCCCACCGGAGTCACGGCGAGCTTTTCACCTAATTCGGGAACGTGGACGTCCAATGGCGGTACTGCATTTCCCTCTTTCACGCTCACGTTGACGACGTCGGCTACGACACCTGCTGGAACGTTCACGTTCACAATGAGAGCTGCCGACGGCAGTGACCAAGCGACGAACACCGGCACATTGGCGATCGGCAAAGCTACACCGACGATCACATGGAATAATCCGGCGGACATCACCTATGGCACAGCGCTTAGTGGAACGCAGCTGAACGCCATAGCGGCCGTTCCTGGTAGCTTTGTTTACACTCCAGCGGCTGGAACGGTGCTCAGCGCTGGCAACGGTCAGACCCTACACGTAGACTTCACGCCCACCGACACCGCCAACTATAACAACGCATCCAAGAATGTAACGATCAACGTACAGAAGGCAACGCCGACGATCAACTGGAGCAATCCGGCCGACATCACCTATGGGACGGCATTGAGCGCCACGCAGTTAAACGCCACGGCAAGTGCCGTCGTGAATGGCTCCACGGTCTCTGTGGCTGGTACCTTCACGTACACTCCGGCTTCTGGCACGGTGCTGAGTGCGGGGAACGGTCAGACGCTTCATGTATCCTTTGCCCCGACTGACACCATCAACTACAGCAGCCCTGTCACCAAGGATGTGACGATCAACGTCCTTAAGAAGGACGCGACCTGGACGACAAATCCCAACAGCAAGATTTACGGCAATGCCGATCCTGTTCCATTGACCACAGGTAGCGGCAGCGGCTTCCTGGCGGCTGACAACGTGACTGCAACGTATAACCGCATCGCGGGAGAGAACGCGAGCCCGCCGACGTATCACATCACGGCGACGCTGAGCGCGACACCGCTTGCCGCCTTGAACAACTACAACATCACCAACACGGGCAATGAGTTCACGATCAATAAGCGCAACGCGACGTGGACGACGAACGCAGCGAGCAAGACCTACGGCGACGATGACCCAGTTCCATTGACCACGGGTAGCGGTAGCGGATTCTTGGCCGCCGACAGCGTCACTGCAACGTACAACCGCGCCGCAGGCGAAAGTGTGGCGGGCAATCCGTATCACATCAGTGCAACACTCAGCCCGACAGGAGTGCTGGTCAACTACAATATCACGAACGCAGGCGCCGACTTCACGATCAACAAGAAGAATGCTTCGGTCAATGCAACCGATGCGAGCAAAATCTACGGCGACGCGGACCCGACCTTGACAGCCACCAACAGCGGATTCCTCACCGCCGATCTCGGTCCCACGAAAATCACCTTCAGCGCGAGCCGCATCGCAAGTGAAAACGTCGGGACGTACGCGATCACTCCGACGTCCAGCGACAACGGCACGGGGCTGCTCAATAACTACAATGTGACCTTTAACAACGGCACGTTTACGATCAACAAGCGGTCCATCACGATCACTGCGGATGCTAAGAGCAAGACTTACGGCGACGCCGATCCGGCTCTGACATATCAGATCACCAGTGGCTCGTTAAAGAGCGGCGATAGCGTCACGGGTTCGCTTACCCGTGACGCCAGTGAGAACGTAGGTACCTACGCGATCAGACAGGGGACGCTGGCGGTAAGCGATGGCAACAGCGGCAACAACTACAATCTGACTTTCGTCGGGGCAAACCTGACCATCAACAAACGGCCCGTTACGATCACGGTGGACGCTAAGACGAAAATTTACGGCGATGCGGACCCCACGCTGACTTACCAGATCACCGCTGGGTCGCTGAAGAGCGGCGACAGCATTACGGGTTCGCTCGCTCGCGCCGCAGGCGAAAACGTCGGCGCCTACGCGATCACGCAGGGAACGTCGGCAATCAGCGACGGCAACGGCGGCAACAACTACGACCTCACTTTCGTCGGTGCCAATCTGACGATCAACAAGCGGCCCATCACGATCACTGCGGATGCTAAGAGCAAAATCTATGGCGATGCTGATCCAGCTCCGACTTACCTGTTGACCAGCGGCTCGCTGAAAAGCGGTGATAGCATCATCGGGGCGCTGGCACGCGCAACGGGCGAGAGCGTCGGCACCTACGCCATCACCCAGGGAACATTGGCGGTTAGCGATGGCAACAGTGGGAACAATTATGATTTAACGTTCATCGGTGCGTTGCTCACCGTCAATAAGCGCCCGGCCTCGGTCACTCCCGATGCGGCAAGCAAGACCTACGGCGATGCGGACCCGGCGCTGACCGGTACGCTCAGTGGTTTTCTTGTCGCTGACGGCGTGACGGCAAGTTACAGCCGCAGCGCGGGTGACACGGTCGGGACTTACACAATCAGCGCGACGCTGAATCCTGCCGGCGTGCTTGGCAACTACGATATCACTTACAACACGGCGATTTTCACCATCAACAAGAAAGCCGCCTCGGTGACGCCGAACGCGGCGAGCAAATTCTACGGTAGCGTCGATCCAGCGTTCACCGGCACGCTCGCCGGATTCCTCGCTGCCGATGGTGTGACGGCGACCTATAGCCGCACGGCGGGCGAAACGGTTGTCGGCAGTCCGTACCCGATTAACGCGACGTTGAGTCCTGCTGGCGTGCTCGGTAATTACGATATTGCTTACAACACTGCGAACTTCACCATCACCAAAGCTGATCCGATTGTCACCGCGACCGGCAAGATGTGTACGTACGACGGCAACCCGTGCGCGGGCAGCGGTGCGGCGGCTGGAGTGCTTGGCGAGAACCTGACTCCGGTAATGGTAGCCTACACCGTCATCGCCGCTCCGCCGCGGAATCCCGGCGATCTTCTAACCTCGGCGCCGGTAAATGCTGGTACGTATTATATCGCGGCTCGGTACGCAGGCGATGCCAACTACAACGCAAAACAGAGCGCCGCAGCCACCATTACGATCAATAAAGCCGCAGCGACGATCATCCTTAGCGGGGCGACCACTTATATTTATGATGGGACGCCGAAGTTCGCGACCGCGGATACGAACCCGGCGGGCCTGAGCGGCGTGATGATCACCTATAACGGCTCACCCACCCCGCCGACCAATCCCGGCGTGTATTCAGTGGTCGCGTCATTGACGAACGCGAATTACCAGGCACCCGACGCAACCGGGACACTGGTGATTCTCGCTCGCCCGATCGCTTCTGATCAAAGCGTCAGCACCAACGAGGACACGGCAGCACCGATCACACTCACCGCGAGCGACCTCGACAGTCCGACGCTTACGTTCAGCATCGTTACCGGACCGAACCATGGTTCGCTCACCGGTACGCCGCCAAATGTGAACTACACGCCGTTCGCAAACTACAACGGGACCGACGGATTCACATTCAAGGCTACGGATAGCGACTCGCTCGATTCCAATATTGCGACGGTATCGATCACGGTCAATGCGGTGAACGATAAGCCGCAGGCGCAAGCGCAGAGCGTGGCCACGGACGAAGATGTGCCCGTGGTGATCACGTTGCGCGGCCGCGACCTCGACAGCACGGCGTTGACCTTCAGCATCGCGGGCGGTCCGAACAGCGGCTCGCTGGGAACGATCAGCGTGCCGGTTTGCACCCAGGTGCCGAACCCGAGTGGGACGCAGGGTGTGAGCTGCGCGGCGACGGTGACTTACACACCGGCGCCGAACTACAATGGCCCGGATAGCTTTACGTTCACCACCAACGACGGAGCGCTGGATAGCGCCATTGCGACAGTGACGATCACGGCGAATCCGGTGAACGACACGCCGACGGCAACCGCGCAAAGCGTGATCACAGACGATATAAATCCGCTCGCGATCACGCTGACCGGGAGCGATATCGAAACCGCGCCGACGAACTTGACGTTCACGATCGTGACGCCGCCCGCGCATGGCAGCATTAGCGGCACCGCGCCGAATGTGACCTATACGCCGCTGTTCAACTACAAAGGGCCCGACAGCTTCACCTTCACGGTGACCGACCGAAGCGACCCGGACAACTGCGGCGCGCCAAACGCGAGCTGTGCCGATGTGAAAACCAGTCCAATGGCGACGGTGTCGATCACTGTCACCGATGGCAGCGCGCCGAACACGTTACTCACGACGACCGTGCCGACGACGCTGAGCAACGATCGCAATCCGACCTTCGGTTTCGCCGGCAGCGATAACGTCACGTCGGACGCCGATATCGCTTTTGAATGCACCTTGGATTTTGTCGCTTTCTCAGCCTGCGGCAGCCCGGGGAACTTTTCCACCAGCTACACAGCACTGGCGGATGGTTCGCACACGTTCCAGGTGCGCGCGAAAGATCAGTCCGGCAACATGGATGCGACTCCGGCGAGCTACACTTGGACCATTGATGCGACGCCGCCGGATACCGTCATCGACTCGCAACCTCCAGCGCTGGCGAGCAGCGCAACGGCGAGCTTCACCTTCCATTCGACCGAGAACAACAGCACGCTCTCTTGCTCTCTGGATAGTGGAACGGCGGTCGCTTGCGGCGCAGGCAACAAGACCTACACGGGGCTAAGCGACGGTCAGCACACGTTTACGGTCGTCGCCACGGATCAGGCTGGAAACGTTGCCCCAACGCCTGCGAGCTTCACATGGGCGATAGACACAACTGCGCCACAGACGAGCATCGACAGCCAGCCAACGAATCCGACCACCATTGCCAGCGCAAGCTTCACCTTCCATGGCAGCGACCCGGCCGGGCAGGACACTTTCGAGTGCAGCTTGGACGGCGCGGCGTTCGCGGCGTGTACGACTCCGAAAACCTACAACGGCCTCGCCCTCGGCAATCATTCCTTCGCCGTGCGCGCCAAAGATAGCGTCGGTAACATGGACGCCACGCCGGCGAGTCACAACTGGACGATCGGTGCGGTCACCATCGAAAACTACACCATGGATACCGACTTCAAACGCTTCGATGGGTTCGACGTGGTTTTTGGCAAGGGCACGGGCTCATACCAGAAAATCAACAGCACGAATCCCGACTCGTTCCATTACCAGATCAAGCTAAGCAACAACACCGGCACGCCGATCGGCACCGCCAATGGCAACACGGCGACCGCGATCATCACGGTGCCCGGCATGCCTGCTTCCTGTGGCGGCGTGCCGTGCAGCACGCAAATCGGTTCGCTGGCGGATCCTGCATTTATCCTCAAGGGCCGAAAGGTAGCGCACGTGTGGCCTGGCTATCACGACCGCGATGACGACGACGATGATGACATGCCGGTATCCGTGAAGTACATGACGCTGGCGCAGTATCAGGCGAACGGCAATAGCTGCGCCGACAATCCGAGCTATAGCTCGACGCTGCCGTCAAACGGCGCGCCGAAGTGCATCAAGATCAGCGGCTTCACTATCGCGGTGAAGCACGCGGCGCGCATTCGCCTCAACTTTCAGTTCCGGCTCAAGGGCACGGACGGCTGGAACGCGAACTCGCAGCAGCTTTTCTATGCCGGGTTCATATTCCGCACTACGACATCCGTGACCTTCGGGTCGAACGTGCAGACGGCTACGGACTCCGCGGGTATCGTCGGCGCCGGCAGCAAGACGACCGCCATCGGCGGCTATGCTTTCAACAACCTTGGCGCGCCGCTGAGCAGTTACGTGGTGCGCGTCTTTAACAAACCGAGCGAAGCTTCGTGCACGATCAACTCCAAGCTTATTGCACAGGATATCGTGGACGCCAACGGCTTCTACTATATCTGGCGCACGGGCTCGGATCAGCATATCGTCGCGCCGAACTTGCCATCAGGAGTTCAATACGCCATCCAGCTTTGCAACGGCCCGACTCAAGTTGGTTTGAAGACAACCGACAGCAAGTTACACGAAAAGGAGTTCGAGCAAGTCGATTTCAATCCATAGTGGTCTAACAAGCGTTATAGACTGTGCCTCGTTCTTCCGGGGGGCTCTTCGTGAGCCCCCCGGAGTTTTGCAGCATCCTCGGTCGATTAGGTTTTTTAGCAAAATTCTCCCGCGCCCGACGGCTCAGTTGCCGGCGTGCGGCGAATAGACGGAATTGGCCTCCCTGGGCAAACAGCGCGTCATCAAAGTTTTGCGATCGTGAAATTGTCGACGGAGTATGGCAGTTTCCTGCTCTCTGAGGGACATTAGGCCATTTGCTATTGCATTTGCTCGTAGGTTTGTGGGAAAGGATAAGAAACTTAATCAAGGAGGCGCGCGATGATTCTTGAGATGAGAACTTACCTATTGAAACCCGGCATGACCCATAACTTCGTGGAACGCTTTGCCGAAGGCCTGACGGCGCGGCTACAGTTTTCGAAGCTGCTTGGCCTGTGGCAATCCGAAGTCGGCGGCCTCAATCGGGTGGTCCACGTGTGGCCGTACGAAAGCTTCGAAGATCGCGAGCGCATCGGCAGCGAGGCGCGAAAAACCGGCAAGTGGCCGCCGAAGACGCAGGAGTTTATCGTCACCCAAGAAAACAAGTTCATACAACCGGCGTCTTTTTCGCCGCCGCTGCCCGAGCGTAAGCTGGGAGACATTTACGAATTTCGCACCTACACGTATCAGCCGGGCACAATGCCGACGG
>Ga0114129_10015343_pt1 | contig 10901 bp, 8 predicted proteins | sample RhiMetdeltSRZDD1_FD_80071 | JGI IMG/M metagenome (GOLD analysis project Ga0114129, IMG submission 80071) | Populus rhizosphere microbial communities from Tennessee, USA - Rhizosphere MetaG P. deltoides SRZDD1 (version 2) (version 2) | ecosystem: Host-associated > Plants > Roots > Rhizosphere >... | reverse complement strand
TCGAGCTCGTCGACAACGTCGACGCGAAGCGGACGGGTCACCGGAAGCTCGTGACATCGGCGGTCGTGATGAACGGTAGACAGATCGTCGGCGACCGGCCGTCGGCCTGACGATGTCGAACGATGCCGTCTACGCGAGCGGTCTGCTGAATCGAGCGCTGGATCCGGCCACGCAGCCGCCGGAAATCCGCACTTTCCTCCAGGCGGAGATCGAGCTGCTCGACGACATCATTGCCGACGGCATGGCCGTGATCGACGTGGGATGCGGGACCGGCCGGCATCTCGCGATGCTGCGCCACGTCCTCCGAATCGGCGTGGGCGTCGACTACGAGCACGCGTATGTCGTCGAAGCGCATCGCCGGACCGGAGGCGGCCGCGTGCACTTCGTGACCGCGGATGCGGCGCGTCTTCCCGTCCGCGCCGGTTTCGATTTCGCGACCTGCCTGACCAACACGTGGGGCACGATGAGCGACAAGGAAGGCGTGCTCAGCGAGATGCGCCGCTGTGCGCCGCACGCTGGGACGCGCCTCCTGTCGGTGTTTTCCGACGCGTCGATTCCGGCGAGACGCGAATGGTACTCACGATTCGGCCACGCCGTGGTGAACGAAACGCCCGAGTCGCTGCTGACCGACGGCGGTCTTCGGTCCGAGCACTTCACTGAGACGCGCCTGCGATCGCTCGTCGGCGCCTGCACGATTCGCCCACTCGCCGGCATCGCCTACGCCGTCACATTCTGATGTGACGAGCGCCTGCGGCTACGGCAGGATCGATCCGACCGGGATCGCGCCCTGGCTGCCCCACGCGCGCGCATCGACCTGCCCATCGCTGCTGCGCCAGATCCACCAGTACGTCGAGTTCGGAAAGTAGTAGGCGAGATCGGTCTTGCCGTCGCCGTCGTAGTCGCCCGGCATTGGAATGGCGCCCTGACTGCCCCATGCGCGCGCATCGACCTGGCCGTCGCTGCTGCGCCAGATCCACCAGTACGTCGAGTTCGGGAAGTAGTAGGCGAGATCGGTCTTGCCATCGCCGTCGTAATCGCCGGACGCCGGGATGGCACCTTGACTCCCCCACGCGCGCGAATCGACCTGGCCGTCGCTGCTGCGCCAGATCCACCAGTAGGTGGAGTTCGGAAAGTAATACGCGAGATCGGTTTTGCCGTCGCCGTCGTAGTCGCCGGGCTGCGGGATCGCGCCTTGACTGCCCCACGCGCGCGAATCGACTTGACCGTCGCTGCTGCGCCAGATCCACCAATAGGTCGAATTGGGGAAGTAATACGCGAGATCGGTCTTGCCGTCGCCGTCATAGTCGCCGGGCGCCGGGACCGCGCCTTGACTGCCCCACGCGCGCGCATCGACCTGACCGTCGCTGCTGCGCCAGATCCACCAGTAGGTCGTGTTCGGAAAGTAGTAGGCGAGATCGGTCTTGCCGTCGCCGTCGTAGTCGCCCGGCATCGGAACCGCGCCCTGGCTGCCCCATGCGCGCGCATCGACCTGGCCGTCGCTGCTGCGCCAGATCCACCAGTACGTGGTGTTCGGGAAGTAGTAGGCGAGGTCCGACTTCCCGTCGCCGTCGAAGTCGAGCCGCTTTCTCAACGACGTCGGAGTACCGTGCGACGGCGGAGGCGGCGGAGGCGGCGGCGCTCCGCCGCACTGAATGTTTGGCCACGGACTGCCGTCGATCGGCGGGATCCCGCTTTTTCCGGTAATGAGATCGCCAATCTGCCGATATGCGTCGAGCAGAGCAGGCATTTCCTTGACCGCGAGCGAATTGCAGTCCGGCGGACAGAGAATGGTCTTGGCGAAGACGAACCCAATCATTCCGATGATCAGCGGGTCGTTCTTTGCCCAGTTGTAGGTGTCCCACGCCGTGGTCACGAGCCAGCTCTCGGATCCATATCCGCTGTTCGCCGGTGTGAGGATCCAGAACCGGACGTTGGTATTTGGCGGAAGCTGCAGCTTGTTCTTCAGCGCGTCGAGATTGCTCGCGCAGCCGCTCGCGCCCATGTAGCATTCGAGCCCGACCCAATCGACGCCGTTCGGAAGGCTGAAGTTCGGGATCCACTGAAAATCGAGAAGCCCATCACCGTTGCCATCTGCGAGGTTGATGTATCCGTGGACAGTTTGACCGGGATGCTCCTGCTGAACCTGATTGAACCGGGCTTCGATCTCGCCCTTGACACCGGTCCACCCATCCGAGATGCCGTTCGGGCACGGGTGCGTCGCGCACCATCCCCACGCCGCTGAATCGGCGTCGTCGAGAAGCAGCGTGGCGCCGAGCTGCGCCGGCGAGCCACCGTTCGGCGCCGTCAATCCCCAGTTCGCGACGCCGTACGACGCGGCGTAGTTGGTCTTGGCCAGCGACTCGTCGTTCATGGAAAAGTTTGCGTGGTCCTGGATCTGACAGATGTAGTTGTCGAAGTCGGACTCACGCCAATACCCGAAGTACTGCAGACCGGAGACGGCCCGCGTCGTCGATGAGAGGAGCGCCACCGCCGCAAGGAATGCGGCGCCCGCCGCGATAGATTTCGCTGAGTGCTTCATCACGACACCTCGCGCACAAACGATCATTTCGATTTCGCAGACACCTCTCGTGAAAGAGTCGAACTCTTTATGTGACTCGTCTCTCGCTACTACCTGGGAACCGATCGACGCGAGGGTTGTCTGCGCTGCCGAAGAAGAGCAAAGCGGATACCGCAGGTGATTTTGTACATGTGTTAACGGAGTCGACGGTTGTGGCGGCCGCGCGAGGATCATTGATCTTGCGGCACTTATCACGCGTGCGCGCCGCGTCGCCGCGATCGCCGACGACGCATGCGACATCAGACTCGCTTCACGCGCGTCAGGCTGATGACGCGCGTTCGTTCGAGATCAATACATTCGCGCGCGCTCGGCTGGCGTTGGCGCGCCGATCGGAATAGGCTGTTGATCAAGCTGAACACGTACGAGTCGTCTGATGTTCACTCGCACAACCACGACCGCGATCGTCACGCTCGCCGCGACACTGATCGTCGTCGCGCGCCTCACTCCGCAGACGCGCACGCTCGTGATCACCGGCATCGACGTCGTCGACGTCGTCGCCGGACGAATCATCGCGAACAGCACGGTGACGGTGACGGGCGACACGATCGTGGGCGTCACACCGAAAGGCGCCGCGCCGCGCGGCGCAACGGTCGTCGATGGCCGCGGCGCGTTTCTCGTCCCGGGACTCTGGGACATGCACGCGCACATGGAGATGAGCGGCGCGTCGTGGCTCGCGCTCTACGTCGCGAACGGCGTGACGGGCATCCGCGACATGGGCTCCGAGCTCGATCTCATCCTGAAGATGCGCGACGACGTGGCCGCGCGCCGAGTCGTCGGGCCTCGCATCTTCGCGGCCGGACCGATTCTCGACGATGCGCCTGGAGAGTGGCCGTTCAGAATGCGCGTGAAGACCGCGGACGAAGCGAGGGCGGCCGTTCAACTCCTGAAGCGGCGAGGCGTGGATCTGATCAAAGTTCACGACCACACGCCACGCGACGCGTTCTTCGCGATCGCGGACGAGGCGCGCCGCCAGAACCTGCCGCTCGCCGGCCATCGGCCGATGAGCGTGACGCTCGAGGAAATGATCGACGCCGGCCAGCGCGATCTCGAGCATCTCGACAACGAGCAGCTGTGGAAGCCGTGCCCCGGACAGGGTTATCAGCCTGGCATGTGTCAGGAGTTGTTCGCGATGCTGGCGCGCCGCGGCGTGTGGCAGACGCCGACGCTCGTCGCGATCTCGGAGCTTGGCTCGATCGGCACCGCCGCCTCGTCGGTGAGCGCCGATCATTTCGCCTACGCACCGAAACGGATACGGGAGATGTGGGCCGGGAATCAGAGTCTGTTCGCCACACCGGACGCGGTTCGCGCGATGAAGGCGGATGCGATCGTGGGCGCGGCGGTCACCGCGGACATGGCCAAGGCGGGCGTCGGGATCCTGGCCGGCTGCGACTCGATGATCGCCGGCTTCTGCGTGCACGACGAGCTCGCCGCGATGGTGCGCGGCGGCATGACGCCGCTCGCGGCGCTGCAGACCGCGACGTTGAACCCGGCGCGGTATTTCGGTATCGAACAGACCGCAGGAACCGTCGCGCCCGGACGCCGTGCCGATCTCGTGGTGCTGGACCGAAATCCCCTGATGGATATCAGCAACGTGTCGCGCATTCGCGCCGTGGTCCTGGCGGGCCGGCTTCTCGATCGCAAAGAGCTGGACCGTCTGCTCGCCGCCGCGAAGCGCGCCGCGCAATCATCTCGCGAAGAATGAACAGATGGCGATAGTCGGTATCGTCGGTGGACTCGGGCCCGAATCGACGATTGATTACTACCGCCGCATTCTGGAGGCGTGGCGGCAGCACGATCCATCCACCGCTCCCTCCATCGTCATCGACAGCCTCGATGCCCGGCGGGCCCTGCAGCTCGTCGACACGAACCGGGCGGCGCTCACCGAGTATCTCCTCGGATCGCTGCGCCGCCTCGCGGGCGCCGGCGTCGACTTCGCCGCGATGACCGCGAACACGGCCCACATCGTGTTCGACGACCTCGCGGCGCAATCGCCGGTGCCGCTCGTCAGCATCGTCGAGGTCTGCGCCGAAGCGGCGCGGCAGCGCGGCTTGCGCCGGTTGGCGCTCCTCGGCACACGGTTCACCATGGAGGGATCCTTCTATCCCTCCGTGTGCGCGCGTTCCGGCGTCACGGTCGTGCCGCCGGGCGACGCCGACCGGGCGTGGATCCACGAGCGATATGTCAGCGAACTGCTCAACGGTGACTTTCGGGACGAAACGCGGGAGCAGTTCATCTCGCTCGTCCGTCGTCTACGCACTGAGGAGCGCATTGACGGTGTCATTCTCGGAGGGACAGAGTTGCCGTTGCTCTTGTCCACACCGGTCATCGCGGACGTCCCCGCCCTCGATACCACCGCGCTCCACGTGGCCGCGATCGTAAAGTATCTGCGGGAGCAGGATCGCATGGAGGCCTCACGATGACGAATCAGATCTGCCATTTCGAGATCGGCTGTCGCGATCGGACGAAAGCAGCCGACTTCTACTCGAAGATGTTTGCGTGGACTCTGCAGACCGACGAACACGCGACGTACCTCCGCACCGGCGGCGACGTCGGCGGTCACCTCACTTCGCTCGGCCACGAGCCGCACAACTACACGATCTTCTACGTCATGGTGGACGACGTCGGCCAGGCGCTGACGAAGGCGGTGAGCCTCGGCGGCAAGAAGCTGCTCGGGCCGCTGCCGCTTCCCAACGGCACGTACTTCGGATGGTTTGCCGATCCCGAGGGCAACACGGTCGGCGTGTACGCCGAAGGAAAGAAGTAGCGCGGTCTACCCAAAAGAACGAGGACGAACAGTGTGCTCGCGGTGATTCAGGCTGCGCATGAAAGACGCGATGGCGGACCTCAGCCGTTGACCTCGATCCGCCGCTGGACGCTGGTCGCGACGATCCTCGGCTCGAGCCTGACGTTCCTCGACGCGACCGTCGTCAACGTCGCCTTGCCGGCGCTGCAATCCGATCTGCACGCGACGATCACCGACGTCCAATGGGTGGTGGAAGCGTATGCGCTCTTCCTCGGCGCGCTGATCTTGGTCGGCGGCTCGATGGGCGATCAGTTCGGGCGCAAGCGCGTCTTTCTCAGCGGCGTCGTTCTCTTCACGAGCGCGTCGATCCTGTGCAGCGCGGCGACTTCGCCGCGCGCGCTCGTGGCGGGCCGCGCGCTGCAAGGCGTCGGCGCCGCGTTCCTCGTCCCCGGCAGCCTCGCGATCATCAGCGCCACGTTCGCCGCCGCCGATCGCGGCCGGGCGATCGGCACCTGGTCGGCGTTCAGCGCCATCACGACCGCGATCGGTCCGGTCACGGGCGGCTGGTTGATCGAGCACGTGAGCTGGCGCGCCGTGTTCGTGATCAACGTCCCGCTCGCCGCGGTGGTCGTCTTTCTGTCGCTGCGATTCATGGAGGAAAGCCACGACCCGTCGCGAACGGCGTCGATCGATTGGAGCGGCGCGACGCTCGCCGTCCTCGGCCTTGGAGGCATCGTGTTCGGTCTGCTCGACTGGCCGAATCGCGGCGCGCGCGATCCGCTGGTCATCAGTGCGCTCGCGTCGGGCGCGCTCGCGCTGGTGCTGCTGATCGTTGTCGAACGTCGCGTGCGGAATCCAATGCTGCCGCTGGGTCTCTTTCGCTCGCCGACGTTCACGTGCGCGAACGTGCTCACGCTGCTGTTGTACGCCGCGCTCGGCGTCGTGTTGTTTCTCGTCCCGATGAACCTCATACAAGTCCAGGGCTACACGGCAACGGCGGCGGGCGCAGCCATCCTGCCGTTCCCGATCATCATGTTCGCGATGTCGCGCTGGTCGGGCGCGCTGGTCGCGCGAATCGGCCGCCGCGTTCCGCTGACCGTCGGACCCGCGGTCGCGGCGCTCGGCCTGGCGTTGTATGGGCGGCCGGGCATCGGCGGTTCTTACTGGATGACGTTCTTTCCTGCTGTGGTCGTGCTGGGAATCGGCATGGCCGTCACCGTCGCGCCGCTGACGACGACGGTGATGAGTGCGGTGGACACGGCGCATGCGGGCGCCGCATCGGGCATCAACAATGCCGTCGCGCGCGTCGCCGGTCTTCTGGCGATTGCCGTGTTCGGCGTCGTGCTGACGCGGACGTTCGAGGCGCGCGTGCGGCCGGGTCTCGATCGCCTGAGGCTGACGGCGTCCGCCAGGACGGAGGTCGATCGGCAACTGCCGCGACTCGCCGGCGCCGATGTCGAGCAGGCGCAGTCGATCGATGCCCCGCAGCGCGCGGCGATCCGGGAGGCGATCGACGAAGCATTCGTCTCGGCGTTTCGCCTCGTGATGATCGGCGCAGCCGCGCTCGCGCTCGCCGCCGCCGCGGTCGGCGCCGCGATTCGTTGACTCGCACGTAACGGAGACGGACGGAGAAACGGTTTCACACAGAGAAACGGAGAAACGGAGTAAACGGAGGTGAGGGCCGTCGACCCGTTCCCTTTCACGTCACGCTGTCAGGTTGCGCATTGGAGTTGACGTGCTGACCGCACGGTCGAAGCGGAAGGGAGAGGGCAGGAATTGCAGCGTGACTGTGGGTTCGACGCGTAGGGCCTGCGAAGCAGGCCCCACCACGTGGCGCGAAGCGGCCGCGGAAGCGAGTCGCGCTCCGATCTACGGCGACTCGTTTCCGTGGTCGATTCGTGCCACTGGCGCCGCAACGCGGCGCGCGTCGAACCCCTCCGTTCGTCCTCCGTTCCTCCGTTCCTCCGTGTGAAACCGTTTCTCCGTCAACCTCCGTGGCCGTAGTCGGTTGGCAGGTCGGTTAGTGTGTCGCGCAGGATCTCGACGATGGCTCGGCGATCGGCTTCTGAGAGGCGCGCGTACTTCGGACTCTTCTCGGCTCCCGACAGAATCTCCCACATGCGACCGTAGACGGCGTGCCGCACGTCGGCCGGCAGCGCGCGGAACGCCGCGGAGTAAATCATGTAGCTGCACGGATAGCGGAGCAGACGATGGTCGAGGTCGAGTTGCCGCAGCGCTCGGCCGCGGCCGTCGTGCGGACCCTGCGACGCGAACTGTTCCGCAAACCCTGACGTGCCCTTCACTGTGGCGGTCAGCGGCTCCTCGTCGACGAAGAGGAGATAGTCGACGAGCTCTCGCACGACATCCCGCATCGGGCCGCTCGTGAGATCGAGCCGATGCTCGTACGCCGCGATCCGCGCTTCCCATCCGATGCGCGTGATCAGGTTCATCATGTGACTCTGATGCTGGAACACCATCAGCGCCGCGATGTCGCTGAGCGCGGAGAGGTATCCGTGGGGATCGAATCCGGCGACGATCGTCTCCGGCGTCTCGCCCTTTGCGACGATCGCATTGCCCAGGTGGCGCATCGCGCCGTGCGTGCCGGTGACGTACCAGCCGCCCCAGCGGCGGCGAAACGGCGTCCGATCGTCGGCGTCGTAGCTGCCGAACTGCGAGAGCGGCAACCCGTCCGGCGCGACGAACACGCTGCGCGCCAGCATGCCGGGGACATGCAGCGTGCTGTAGACCTGATGACACCTCACGCAGGACGAAGGCCGCTCGAATCGCACGCGAGCCTGCGGCTTCTGATCGATCGTGAAGAACAAGACGCCTTGCTGCGGATCCTGGACGGCGAGCTCGAGCAGCGGCGCGCCTCGGATGTAGCCGACCGTCACCGCGTCGTTGAAGAAAATCGCGCGCGGATTTCCGGGTCCGGTATGCAGACCCTGAACGCCGGTCTTCGACATGACGAGCATCTGCGATTCGACCGGCACCTGCAGCGCGTCGAGCACCGACCGCAGGTAGCCGGTGTCCTCGTCGAAGGCGACGCGCGCAGTCCCGTCTTCGATGCGGCGATTCAGCTCGGCGATCGGATCCGTCGTCGGCCGTGACGCGTATTCGATCGCGGGATGCGTCAGCGCCCCCTCGAGCGGTCGTTCCGTCAACTGTCCCATCGCCGCGGCGCCGATGCCCGCGGCGAGCACGATGGCGATCGCCTGCAGCTTCATGGCGTCGGTGAACAGCTCTGGCGAAGGTAGTGCGGACTGTACTGCAACCCGTACGGCGTCGTCAGCTTGAAGGCGGCTTTCTCGCGCGCGAATTGTGCTGCGGATTGTAGGAGCGCGTCGACTTCCTCGTCCGTGCAGTCGCGCAAGGTGACCTCCTCACGCGGGACGAAGAACACTTGTCCGATGGGCATCGTGTGCGTCGCCGAGATTCCTTCTCCCGGCTGCACGACGTACCGGAACTCGGTCTCGTGCGCGTACCAGTCGGTCTCGACTCGTACGACGAGCACCGGCGCACTCGGCCGCTCGATCATGTTCAACACGCCGGTGTAGACGGTGTCCCAGCCCGGCGGCGTCTGAAAGTTCGTCGCGCCGCGCAGCGAGAGCGCGCCGGGCGGCGTGCCGAGATCCTCGGGCACGATGAACGTTCGGGCGACGCGCATCGCTTCCTCGCGCGAGATCGGCGGATTGGGAACCATGAACGCGACTTCTTCCTTGATCATCCCCATGCTGCCCACCGGAAGCACCACGGTGAGCGAAAAGAGCGGCTCCCACTTTCCGCCGGGGCCGGACAAGAAATAAGCAAACTGATAGCGTCCGTCGCCCTGGAACTCGAGATGAAAGGATTCGTGCGGCTCGAGCGGCGGGTAGACGAGAAACCCGAGCGCGCTTCCGGCCTCCAGGACCGGACAATGGCGAGCGTGCTGCGGCAGGAGCGGCCGCTGACTCTCGCGCCGCGGCTTCAAGCCGACGCCGGGGCGCCGCGTATTGGGAAAGAGCCGGACTTCCATGGGCGTATGTTAAGTCAAGGGCAGTGCTACCCTGATCGAAGACGCGATGGCGATTCCGTACAGCTACGACATTCTGCAGGCAGTCATCCAGGCGACGCCGGATGCGATCTTCGTCAAGGATCTCAACGGCTGCTACGTCCTCGTCAACGAGGCGTTCGCCAACTTTATCGGCAAGTCGCAGGCCGAGATCGTCGGCAGGAACGACCTCGAGCTGTATCCCGAAGAGACCGCGCGCCGCTTCATCGACGCCGATCGCCGGGTGCTCGCGAGCGGCGTCCCGCATCAGTTCGAAGGCGTCGCAACCGGCGAGGGCGGCACGACGCAGGCGTATCTCGTCACGAAAGGCGTCTACCGCGACAAGAACGGCGAGATTCTCGGTCTCTACGGCATCTCGCACGACATCACCGAGCTGCAGCAGGCGCACGAGACGCTCGAACAGACGCGCGAAGCGTTGTTTCGATCGCAGAAGATGGAAGCGGTCGGACAACTGACCGGCGGGATCGCGCACGACTTCAACAACATCCTCGCGATCATCCTCGGCAACGTCGAGCTGCTCCGCGCGTATCTCCCGCACGATCCGTACGCCGACGAGATCATCGACACCGTGCTCCGCGCGACGATGCACGGGCGGGACCTGACCGGACATCTGCTGGCGTTTTCGCGGCGCCGGCTGCTGAATCCGCAGCCGGTCAACGTCAACGCGCTCGTCGAGAGCATCGTCCGGCTGCTCGGCCGCACGCTCGGCGCGACGGTGCGCCTCGAGACGGCGACGAGCGCCGACGCGGGTGTCGCCTTCGTCGATCCGGCGGCGCTCGAAGCGGCCGTGTTGAACGTGGCGCTGAACGCGCGTGATGCGATGCCCGACGGCGGCACGCTCACGATCCGCACCGGCATCCGCCGGGTGACCGAGCGGCCCGCGACCGACGACGACCTGAAGCCGGGATCGTACGCGACGCTCGCGCTCGAAGACACGGGGTGCGGAATGCCGCCCGACGTCGTCAGCCGCGCGTTCGAGCCGTTCTTCACCACGAAGGCCGGCAGCCGCGGCACCGGCCTCGGCCTCAGCATGGTGTACGGGTTCGCGAAGCAGTCGGGCGGCGCCGTGACGATCGCCTCGGAGCCGGGCCGCGGCACGACGGTCACGATGTTTCTTCCAGTGGCGACGAGCGACCAGCAATCGCCGGCGCTCACCGCCGCGCCCGTGGACAAGCCGGTCGTCGCGCGCACGATTCTCGTCGTCGAAGATGAAGCCGACGTCCGCAACATCGTCCGGCGGCAGCTCGAGAGTCTCGGGCACCGCGTGCTCGTCGCCGAAGCCGCGACCGAAGCGCTGCTGCTGGTGAAGGGCGGAGCGCCCGACGTGCTGCTCACCGATGTCGTGCTCGCGAGCGGGATGAACGGGATGGAGCTCGCCAAGGCCGCACGCGACGCACGCCCAGGCCTGCCGGTGGTCTTCATGTCCGGCTACACCGCCGTTCCCGAGGCGCAGCAGCGTATGCGCGACACCGGCGCGCCGCTTCTGTCCAAGCCATTCACGACGCCGCAGCTCGCTCGCGCGATCGATG
>Ga0114129_10015342_pt1 | contig 10901 bp, 10 predicted proteins | sample RhiMetdeltSRZDD1_FD_80071 | JGI IMG/M metagenome (GOLD analysis project Ga0114129, IMG submission 80071) | Populus rhizosphere microbial communities from Tennessee, USA - Rhizosphere MetaG P. deltoides SRZDD1 (version 2) (version 2) | ecosystem: Host-associated > Plants > Roots > Rhizosphere >... | reverse complement strand
TAGTGGCCTAGGCGCACCACGACGAGGTCGTGCGACGGGATGACGAGCGCGAACTGGCCGCCGGCCCCCGCCATGTAGTAGGCCTCGCGGGGCACTGGAAAGCCGCCGTCGCCGTTGAGCCAGAAGAAGCCGCCGTAGACCGGCCGATGGTCGGCCGCCCACGCGGGGGCCAGCGTGCTCACGAATTTCACGTATCCCTCGGGCAGGATCCGCTCCCCGTTCCACACGCCATCCTGAAGATAGAGATTGCCCAGGCGGGCCCAGTCCCGTCCCGATGCCAGCTCGTAGCCCTGGGCGAGAAAGTTTCCGTACGGATCGGTCTCCAGCACCATCGTCCGGATGCCGATCTTGTCGAAGAGGGCGCGCTGCGGGAACGACAGATACTCCTCACCGCGTCGCTCGACGGCCAGCCGGACGAGGTAGTTGACCAGCACCGGGTCGGTGTTCCGGTAGCGGCCCACCGTGCCCGGCGGCCACTGGAGCGGGCGCGTGGCCGCATACTGGAAGGCGTTGATGCCGCCGGTGTAGAGGTACACGTGATCGGGATACGGACCCGACGGGTCGTAGTCGGGATCCTGGGGCGCCCTGATCCGGAGCCCGCTCGACATGCGCAGGAGATCGGCGATGCGGATCTTCGCGCGGGGATCGCCCGCGCCTTGCCACTCGGGAATCGGGGCCGGCTGCCACAGGTCGTAGACCCCTTGCCTGACTAGGACGCCCATCAGCGAGGCGGTCACGCTCTTGCCCATCGACCAGCTCTCGAGCGGGGTCTGCGCCGAGATACCATCGCCGTAGCGCTCGGCGATGAGGCGCCCCTTCCACGTGACCACGAAGGCGGCCGTCATCCCGGCGGCCGGCTCGAAGGCCGCGTCGATCGCCTGCTTCACCTTGGCCGCGTCGAGTCCCACGGGCGGCTGCGCCCTGGGCAGCGCATCCCCCATGGGCCAGGGCTGGGTCGAGGCATCGGGCAGCCGGCTCCGGACCCGGATCGGCCTGAAGCTCGCCGAATCCGCCCCCAGCGGGAGCGTCACACACCCCTGGTCGCCCAGGTATCGGGCGGTGCGCCTCACGCCGCTCGGGAGCGTGACGTGCACGGCCTTCGCGGTGCGATCGACGACCGGCTTTCCGAGCCTCGCGCGCTCCGGGTACGGGCCGGTGAAGAATCCGACGTTCTCGGCGGCGAAGTCGGGACTGAGACCGCTGATGAAGACCGCGGAGCACATGATCTTGGCAAAGCCGGAGGCATGGTGCTCGAGCGGGTCACCCGGGGGCGGCACGTAGGGGGTGTCGAGCTCGAGCGCCTTCGCGCGCTCGAGGGGCGCCTGCGCCGTGGCCGGGGCGGCCACGAGCACGAGGACGACGGCAAGCGGCAGCGCTTTCCTCACGCCCGAACCCTCCTTTCGGCACACCGCTCGACCGGCGGTGTCACCGGACATAGTCCGATGCCGCCGTCTTCGTCGTCAACCTGCCGTCGTCATGCCACCCAGCCGCGATGGGGAGCGCGCGAGTCCTGCGACCCCGGCGATGATCCGCGGCCGCTCCCCGAGCACGCGGGTCACGCCACCCCGGCGATAATTCTCATAGTCCCCGCGTCCCCGCGCACCGCGTCCGGCGGCCCCGCGAAGATGATCTCGCCGCGCTCGATCACGTAGAGGCGCGTGGTGAACTCCGGCACGTGATGGATATTGGACTCCGCGAGCAGGATCGCGTGCCCGCGCTGGGTGATCTCGGCGAGGCCGCGGCTGACCGCGGGGATGATGGCGGGCGAGAGGCCCTCGAAAGGCTCGTCGAGCACCAGCATGTGCGGATCGAGCGCGAGCGCCCGCGCCACCGAGAGCATCTTCCGCTCGCCGCCGCTCATCTCGGGCCCCTTGCGGTGGCGGTAGCTCCGCAGCGCCGGGAACACCTCGTAGGCGCGCTCGATCCGCTCTGCCGCGGGGCGCCCGCCCGGCCGCGTCCAGGTGGCGATCTCGATGTTCTCCGCCACCGTGAGGTCCGTGAAGATCCCGCCGTCCTCGGGCGAGAAGCCGACGCCACGCTGGGCGATCTCGTGAGTGCGGCGCCCGTGGATCTCCTCGCCCTGGAAGACGATGCGGCCGGCCCGCGGGCGAAGGTAGCCCATGATCGCGCGCAGGGTGGTGGTCTTGCCCGCGCCGTTGCGGCCCACCAGGCAGACCACCTCGCGGTCCTGGACCTCGAGAGAGAGGCGGCGGAGGATGTGGCTGGATTGGATGAAGACGTCGATCGCCTCCACGGTGAGCACGACGCTACCGATTCTCCCTCACCCTGCCCTCTCCCCCTGCGGGGACGAGGGTAGGTGGTGGATCCGGCCGATGACCATGTCCACCACACGCGCGTCGGCGCGGATCGCGGCGGGCGTGGCGTCGGCCAGGACCCGGCCCTGGTGGAGCGCGACGATCCGGTCCGAGTAGCCGAAGACGATATCCATGTCGTGCTCGACCTGGATGATTGCCTTGAGCCCCATGCGCCGCGAGGCCGTCACGAGGATCTCCATGATGGCCGACTTCTCGGCGGTGCTCACGCCGCTGGTGGGCTCATCCAGCAGGATGATCTCGGGCCGGAGCGCGAAGGCGGAGGCCACGTCGAGGAGCTTCTTGTCCCCCTGGGGAAGCTGGCGTGCGGGCACGTGGCGCTTGTCGGCCAGCCCGAAGAGCTCGGCCACCTCGAGGGCGCCGTCCTGCACCTCGCGGTCGCCGGCGAGCGAGCGGAAGAATGACGTGCCCCGGCCGAGCCGGGAGATGACCGGGGCCAGCAGGGTCTCGAGCACGGTGAGGTCCGGGAAGATCTGCACGAGCTGGAAGCTCCGGGCGAGGCCGAGCCGGGTCAGGGCCACCGGGCCGATGCCGGCCGCGTCGCGCTCCTTGAAGCGCACCGTCCCCGCGGTGGGCCGCAGCACGCCGGTGAGCACGTTGATGAGGGTGGACTTGCCCGCGCCGTTGGGGCCGATGATCGAGACGAACTCGCCGGCGCCCACCGCGAGACTCACCCCATCGAGCGCGACGAAGTCGCCGTAGAGCTTGCGGACGTCGCGGGCCTCGAGAATGGCGGCCTCGCGGGTCACGATGGCCGCGGCCTCGCGAAGAAGCCCATGAGCCCGCCGGGCGCGAAGATCACGATGATGGCCAGGATGGCGCCGAAGACGAGCCGCCAGTAGGGCACCACCGACATCACCGCGTCCTGCAGGAAGATGAACACGAAGGCGCCCAGCACCGGGCCGAAGAAGCTCGCGAAGCCGCCGAGCAGCGCCATGAACACGAGGCTGCCCGAGTGGGTCCAGTAGGCCAGCGTGGGGTCCACGTTGCCGGTGGGCGGGCCCAGGAGCGCGCCGCCCACCGCCGCGAATACTCCCGAGATGACGAACGCGTACCAGCGATAGCGCGTCACGCTCACCCCGAGCGCTTCCGCCTTCAGCGGATTGTCGCGAATCGTGCGCAGGCAGAGGCCGAAGGGCGAGTGCACGATGCGCCACATGACCGCGGCGGCCACGACCAGCACCCCCAGGCAGTAGTAGTAGTAGGGGCCGACCAGGTAGGTGGTCTTGGCATCGCGTCCAGGTTGAGCCCGAGCAGGAGCGGCCGCAGCACCTGCATGCCCTCGTCGCCGCCGGTGAGCCGGTAGAACTTGAGCAGGAACGTGTAGAAGACCATGCCGAAGGCCAGGGTGAGCATGCCGAAGTAGATCTTCACGTAGCGCACGCAGAGGAGACCCACCAGGCCGGCGGCGAGCGCGCCCAGGATCGCGGCCACGAGGACGATCACCTCCAGCGAGCGGATGCCCACGTGGGTGGTGAGGAAGGCGCCGGTGTACGCGCCGATGCCCACGAAGAGCGCGTGGCCGAAGGAGACGAGGCCGGTGTAGCCGAAGAGCAGGTTGAGCCCGAGCAGGATCACGCCGTAGGCTATGAACGGCAGCATGAGGAGCAGGCGGTAGGGGCTCAGCACGAGCGGAAGGACGAGCAGCACGACCAGGGCCAGGCCCAGGACCACGCGCCCCTTCACACGGCAACTCCGCCGAAGAGCCCGCGGGGGCGCAGGAGCAACACCGCGATCACGATCAGGTAGATCAGGAGCATCTCGATCTCGGGATACACGCTGATCGCGACCGAGCGGAGCACGCCCACCACGAGGGCGCCCACCAGTGCGCCGCGCATGCTCCCGAGCCCGCCGATCACGACCACCGCGAAGGCCTCGACGATCAGCTCGATGCCCATCTCGCTCATGGCCGCGGTGGCCGGGATGACGAGCGCGCCCCCGAGCGTGCCGAGCGCGGTGCCGAGGGTGAAGACCCGCGCGTAGACGCCGCGCATGTCGACCCCGAGCGCTTCCGCCATCTCGCGATTGTCGGCGGCAGCCCGGATGATGCGGCCGAACGCGGTGCGGGTCAGCATGTAGCCGAGGCCGGCCGCGATCAGCACGCTGGCCGCGATGACGATCAAGTTGTAGACGGGGATCACAGCGCCCAGCACCCGGGCCTGGCCGTAGAGCAGGTAGTGCCCCGACGTGGACTGGGGGGCGGTGCCCCAGGTCAAGCGGATCGCGTCCTCCATCATGAGGACCAGCGCGAAGGTGAGCAGGAGCTGGAAGGTCTCGTCGCGGTCGTAGACGAAGCGCAGCAGCCCGCGCTCCACCACGAGCCCCACCGCGCCCACCAGGAGGCCCGCGAGCGCGAGCGGCACGATGAAGAGGATCGGAGCTCCCCCCGCGGTCGTGAAGGCCGCGACGGCGGACACGCCCACGTAGGCGCCGAGGGCGTAGAAGGAGCCGCACGCGAGATTGAAGATCTTCTGGACGCCGAAGACGAGCTGGAGCCCCGCCGAGACCAGGAACAGGATGGCGGCGTGGAAGATGCCGCTCATCAGGATGTTGACGACGTTCGCGGTCACGCGGGTGGTCCGCTACTCGATGACGCGGGGCCGGGCCACCAAGCCTGACGCCAGCAACGCGAGGAAAGTGCGGCGATCCATCGGGAACCGGGGCGACCCGGCCCTTCACCCTGCCCTCTCCCCGGAGGGGAGAGGGAGAACCGGCGACCCTCTTCCCCGCGAGGGGGAGCGGGCAGGGTGAGGGGGTCGAGGGGGTGCGGGGTCAGATCTTCCAGCCCGCGATCCAGTCCATCAGCTTGGAGCCGGCCGGCTTCATGCCCTGCTTGGTGGAGACGACCTCGAGCGGGTTCACGGTCACGAAGTCGTAGCTGTTCTTGTGGGTGGTGATGCCCTGGTAGAAGCTGCACATCTGGATGTGATCTTCGCGCCAGCTCCGCTTGCCGGAGAGCGATTCCACCTCGATGCCCTCGAGCGCCTTCACCACCTGCTCCTTGGACGGCCACTGCCCGGCCGCGGCGTAGGCCTTCTCCACCGCCGCCTTGTACGACTCGGCGCAGAAGTAGGCGTGGTCGCACTCGTAGGGCGGATACTCGTTGTACTTGGCCTTGTACTCGCGCACGAACTGCTTGAGCAGCGCGCTGCCCTTGGGATCGTCGAAGTACATCGAGTTGTAGCCGAGCAGGAGCCCCTCGGGGGTGAACTCCTTCTTGAGTGAGTCGTGCACGCCGCCCGCGGTCGTGAACACGCCCTTCATGGTCTTGAAGAGGCCCACCGCGGCGGCCTGCTTCATGATGATGGTGGCGTCGCCCGACCAGAACGAGCACATCAGGAGGTCGGCCTTCGACTGCTGGATCGCCGCGATGTGCGAGGTGAAGTCGGTGACCCCGAGCTTGGGGAACAGCTCGAGCACGAACTTCACGTCCGGGATATAGCGCTTGAGCACCGCCTGGTAGGTCTGCCAGCAGTCGTGGCCGTAGGAGTAGTCGTTGCCGATGCCGGCCACCGTCTTGATGCCCTTGAAGTACTTGGGGGTGAGCTGGCCCGCCACGATCGCCTCGACCTCGTTGTCCACGCTGCGGAAGGCCCACTTGGGATTGGGCATGGTCTCCTCCACGCCCTTCTGCGTGGTGCCGTCCCACGAGAGCCACGGCGTCGCCAGGTCCTCGGCCACCGGGGCCAGCGCCAGCGTCACGCCGGTGGAGATGCCGCCCAGCACGACCTCGACCTTGTCCTGCAGGATGAGCTTGCGGTAGCGCTCGACGGTGTCCTTTGGCGTGGATTCCTCCTCCACCACGAGCTCGACCTTGCGGCCCAGGATGCCGCCCGCCTTGTTCACCCGCTCGGCCCACCACTCGGTGCCGCGAAGGCCGGCGGTCCCGACCGGCGCCGCGATGCCGGCCCGGATGGCGACCACCCCGATCTTGACCGGATCCGTGGGCACGCCCTTCTTGGCCTGCGCCCGCGCCACCGCCGGCGCGGACACCGCCCCCGCCGCGGCCGCCCCGCCCACCATGGTCAGGAACTCGCGTCTCGTTGTTGCCGTGGGGCTCTCCTCTGCGGTTGCCATGAGGCTCTCCTCTGTGAGAGTGATGAGGTGCTAACCCTGGAGTCGCTTGCGCGCCAGCGCCACGCCGGCAGTGAGACGCTTGAGCTTCTCGAACGCCACCCAGCGCGGGACCGGGAAGAAGCCGCAATCCGGCAGCAGGGACAACCGCTCCGCCGGGATGGATCGCAGACACAAGGCCACCCGCTCCGCGATGTCCTCGGGAGTTTCCATGTAGAAGCTCTTCACGTCAACCACCCCGCAGGCCACGTCGCGGTCCACCCCGATCTCCTTCCACATCTCGATCTCGGCCATCTCCCGGTTGGCATACTCGAACACGAACTGGTCGCAGCGGGTCTCGAGCAGCATCGGGAACATCCACCGATACGACCGCTTGCCGCGCGGGCGCGAGAGGAGGTTGCCGAAGCAGACGTGGTAGCCGATCTTGGCCTTCACGCCTTCCACGCAGGCATTGAACATCTTCACGTACTCGGCGGCCTGGCCGGGCACGATGGCCGCGGAGGGCTCGTCCACCTGGATCCACGTGGCCCCGGCGGCGGCCAGGGCCTTCAATTCGGCGTTGACCGCGGGCACCAGATCCCAGCAGAGCGCGAGCCGGTCGTTGTCGTAGGCGTCGCCGGGCCGGGTCTGGATATGGATCGAGAGCGTGACCGGGCCCGGGCAGGTGGCCTTCACCGGCTTGTCGGTCTGGGTGATCAGGTACTTGAACTCGTCCACGGTCCCGAGGCCCTTCGGCACCGTGACCTTCCGGGTCGCCCGGTAGCGCGGCACGCTGTCGTAGGCGTAGAGGCCGGTCTTGCGCAGCGGCTCGAGCGTCTCGAGGCCTTCCATGCGGCCGTAGAAGGTCTGCACGAAGAAGTAGCGACGCATCTCGCCGTCGCAGAGCACGTCGATCCCCGCGCGCTCCTGGTCGCGGATCGCGAGCTGGGTGGCGTCGTCGAAGGTCTCGCGCACGTCGGTCTGCCCGTACTCGCCCGCCTTGATCTTGTCCAGCGCGGTCCAGAACCACGAGGGGAAGCCGTGACTGCCCATCACGTGGGTATAAAGGAGCGGAAGGGTGTCGGCCATACGTGTCCTTTCTAGCCCGAGGCTTCTCTAAGAGATCCGGCGGCGATTCAGGAAGGCCGCGATGCGCGCCTGCGCGTCGGGGGCGGCCCGGAGCGCCCCGTAGGCGCGGGGCTCGGCGCCGGCCCCGCCCGCGCGGAGGTCGGCGGTGATGGCCTTGGTCGCGGCCAGCCCGCCCCGCGGCGAGCGCGCGGCCTCGTGGGCCAGCTCGAGCGCGGCGGTCTCCAGCGCGCCGTCCGGCACCACGCGGGTGACCAGGCCCATGCGGTGTGCCTCGGCCGCGTCCACGACGCGGGCGGTGAGCATCAGATCGCGCGCGTGGCCCCCGCCCGCGATGTCGAGCAGGCGGGCGATGCCGTAGCCGGGGTTGAAGCCGAGCGTGACCTCGGGCAGCCCGAAGCGCGCGGAGGCCTCGGCCACCCGCAGGTCCTGGGCGATCGCGAGCATGAGCCCGCCCCCCAGCGCGTGGCCCTGCACGGCCGCGATGGTGACCTGGGGGAGGGCCGCGAAGGCGTCCACGATCCGCTGCCAGCGTCCGGCCAGCGCCTCCGCCTCCGCGGGCGACAGCGTCGGCATCTCGCTGATGTCGGCGCCCGCGCAGAAGGTGCGCCCGCGGCCGGCCACCACCACCGCGCGGGTCTCCTCCATCGTGGCGAGGTGCGCGAGCGCGGCATCGAGCGCGTCCGCCATCGCGCGGTTGAGCGCGTTGCGGGCCCGCGGGCGCTCCAGAGTGAGTCGCGCCACCGGGCCCTCCGCGATCAGGGTGGCGGCGGGAGCGTCGGTCACGAGAGCAGCCGCTTCGCGACGATCTCGCGCATGATCTCCGAGGTGCCCGAGGCGATGGTCCACAGGCGCACGTCGCGGAAGAAGCGCTCGACCGGGAACTCGCTCATGTAGCCGTAGCCGCCGTGGAGCTGGACCGCCTGGTAGGCCACCCGGTTCGCCACCTCGGTGGCGAAGAGCTTCGCCATGGAGACCTCGGTGACGCAGTCGTGGCCGGCGGTGTAGAGCCCGGCGGCGTGGTACACGAGGTGCCGTGCCGCCTCGATCTCGGTGGCCATGTCCGCGACCCGGTGCCGCAGCGCCTGCTTGGCCGCGAGGGGCTCGCCGAACGCGTGTCGCTCGCGCACGTACGCGAGCGTGTCCTCGAGGGCCTGGGCCGCGCCGGAGAGCGCGAGCACCGCGGCCATGATGCGCTCCCGCTGTAGCCCCGCCGCGAGCTGGTGGAAGCCCCGGCCTTCCTCGCCCAGCAGATTCTCGGCGGGCACCGGGCAGTCCTGCAGCGACAGCTCCGCGGTGTCGGAGGCGCGCATGCCCATCTTGTCGAGCCGCCGGCTCACCGTGAAGCCGGACGTGTCGCGCTCCACCAGGAACATCGAGATGCCGGCGTGACGCCGCTCCGCCGTGCCCGGGCTGGTTCGCGCGGCGACGAAGTACAGATCGCCGTACACCCCGTTGGTGATGAAGATCTTGCTGCCGGTGAGACGATAGCGGTTGCCGTCGCGCACCGCGCGCGTGGCGATGCCCGCCATGTCGGAGCCGGTGCCCGGCTCGGTGATGCCGAGGGCGCACACCGTCTCGCCGCGCACGATGCCCGGGAGGTACCGCCGCTTCTGCGCGTCGGTGCCGTAGCGGGTGAGCCAGGGCGACGACATGTCGGTGTGGACCAGCACGCTGAAGGCGACGCCGCCCGAGCGGCAGCGCGCCATCTCCTCGCCGAGCACCACGCTCGAGAGAAAGTCGCCGCCCGCGCCGCCGTACTCGGTCGGGAACTCGAGCCCGAGCAGGCCCAGCTCGCCGAGGCGCCTCCAGAACGTGCGGGGGATCCGCCCCGCCTCTTCCCAGGCGTCCACCTGGGGGACGACCTCCTTCTCCACGAAGGCGCGGACCGTCCGGCGGAGCATCGCGTGCTCGTCGGTGAGCGTCGGGAGCGACATTTTCAGTGCGGGGTCAGCGCGGGCGGGCGCCCGCGGTCACGGCACCCTCACGTAGCCTTCCATCAGCCGCCGCGCCGTCCGGTACACGGTCACGCGCTCGGCCCAGGCCGCCCCGTCCTTCCGGCCTACCGACGCCGCGATCGGGAGCACGCCCGATGGGTGCCCGAGCCGCAGGTCGCCCACGCGGCCGCCCGCGCACTCGCTCACCACCGTGCCGTCGATCTGGGCGGCGACCGCCAGGCACATGGCCGCGGTGAGGGCGAAGGCGCGGTGGGCATTGCCCATCGAGATGCAGCGCGCGACCACGTCGGTCTGCTCGGCGTCGTAGGCGGCGCCGTCGAGCGCGACGAAGCCGGTGGGCGGCGCCACCACCGCGATCTTCGGGGTCGCCGCGCTGCCCGGGATGCCCATGGCCTCCGCGGCGCCGACACGGATGGCCTCGAGCCGCGTCACGAGCGCTCGGTCGCCATCCATGGCCTGCGGCGTCTCGGTGCCGGTGAGCCCGAGGTCCTTGGCGCGGACGAAGACCATCGGGTTGGTGGCGTCCACCATCGAAGCCTCGACGCCCGCGATGAGCTCGCGCGCCCGCCCCGAGGGGAGCAGGCGGCCGGTGCGGGAGCCGCCGGGCTCGAGGAAGTCGAGCGCGATGCGGGCCCCGAGCCCGGCCACGCCGGGCAGCGCGAAGTCGCCCAGCACCGCGGCCTCGCCGTCCACCACCGGCACGCGCGCCACGATGATCTTCTTCGTATTGGTGTTGTGGATCCGCACGGCCGTCTCACCGTCGGCGGACGGCACCAGGCGCTCGTCGATGGCGAAGGGGCCGACCGCCGAGGAGCAGTTGCCGCAATTGCCGGTGTAGTCCACCACGGTCCGACCCACCTCGATCTGCGCGAAGGTGTAGTCCACCTGGGCGTCCGGGTGCGTGGGCGCGCCGATGATGAAGGCCTTCGAGAGCGAGGAGATGCCGCCGCCGAGCCCGTCGAGCTGGCGACCGTAGGGATCCGGGCTGCCCAGCGCAGAAAGCAGGATGTGGTCGCGCTCGGGCCCCGGCGAGGGCAGATCGCGCTCGTGGAAGGCGAGGCAGCGGCTGGTGCCGCCGCGCATGTAGACCGCCCGGACCCGGTGCTGGGCCATTGCGCTACTCCCCCTTCGCGGCGGCGGTCTGGGTCAGCAGGCCGCCGGCCAGCAGCATGTCGCGCTCGCGCGGGCTCAGGATCGAGCGCACCCGGAAGCGCGCGCTGGTGCGCCGGTTGACCACCGCGACGGCGGTGCCCGCCGCGAGGCTCTCGCGCAGGCTCTCGAAGTCGAGCACGTCGTCCCGCTCGATGGCGTCGCAGTCCGCCGGATTCTCGAACTCGAGCGGCGCGATGCCCCAGTTGATCAGGTTGGAGCGGTGGATGCGGGCGAAGCTCTTGGCCAGCACCGCCCGCACGCCCAGATGGAGCGGGGAGAGCACCGCCGCCTCGCGCGAGGACCCCTGGCCGTAGATCTC
>Ga0114129_10015341_pt1 | contig 10901 bp, 10 predicted proteins | sample RhiMetdeltSRZDD1_FD_80071 | JGI IMG/M metagenome (GOLD analysis project Ga0114129, IMG submission 80071) | Populus rhizosphere microbial communities from Tennessee, USA - Rhizosphere MetaG P. deltoides SRZDD1 (version 2) (version 2) | ecosystem: Host-associated > Plants > Roots > Rhizosphere >... | reverse complement strand
CGTTACCTGGAAGTCATGGTGCGTCCCGAGCACGTTGCAGCCGCGCGGGCGCTCCGACCGATTCACGAGCGTCAGGTGTTCGGCGGCAGCGTACTGCTGTTCGACCAGGTCGATCGCCAGCAACTCGCGGCTCTGGGCGAAGTGCGCAGACCCGGCATCGCCGACTTGTTCGTTGCCGTGATGGGCGACCCGGCCCGACAGGCACCAGGAGTGGCGAGATGAATACCCCATCGAACGCCCTGGCCGAATCGGCGCTCGACCCCCGAATGATCTCGGCGCCCGCGATGTCGGGGACACGGCCCATGTACTGGTCGGTGCGGCGGGAATTGTGGGAGAACCGATCGCTCTACATCGCACCGCTGGCCGTCGGCGGCGTCCTGCTGTTCGGCTTCCTGCTCAGCACGATCGGTCTCCCTCACCGCCGGCGCGCCATCTTGTTGCTCAACCCGATGCAGCAGCGAGCCGCCATCGAAAAGCCGTACGCCATGGCGGCGTTCATGATCATGGCGACCATGTTCATCGTCGGCGTGTTCTATTGTCTCGACGCGCTGCACGGCGAGCGGCGCGACCGCAGCATCCTGTTCTGGAAGTCGCTGCCGGTTTCCGATCTCACGACGGTTCTCTCGAAGGCACTCATCCCGTTCGCGGTGCTGCCCCTGCTCGCCTTCGCGATCATCGTTGCAACGCAGGTGGACATGCTGCTGCTCTCCAACGCGGTCCTCGTCACGAACGGCGTGCCCGCAACGACTGGACTGCAGTTGCCGATGTTTCCGCAGTCGCTGATGCTGCTCTACGGTCTGGCGACGCTCGCGCTGTGGCATGCGCCGATCTACGCCTGGCTGCTTCTGGTCTCCGCCTGGGCGCGCCGCGCAACGTTTCTCTGGGCCGTGCTGCCGTTCGCCTTGATTTCCATCCTCGAGCGGATGGCACTCGGCACTTCGTATTTCGGCTCGATGCTCAAGTACCGCTTGACGGGTTCGATGGAGACGGCCTACGCCTTCGACGCGACGGGTCACCTCCACTTTTTGAAACAACTCACTCCGGAGAGGTTCTTGAGCACGCCGGGACTCTGGGTCGGGCTGCTCTTCGCGGCGGCGTTCCTCGCCGGAGCGGTCCGGCTGCGGCGCGACCGCGGGCCGATCTGATTCGCATGCCGTCGATTCATCCGCTCGCAAGAAGGGGAAGGGAGTACCGCTCGCTCATGCGCCACCGGACGCGGACCTTGCGTTGCGGAGGGGTGAGAACGAGGTGACGGTCGACACGGGCCGCGCGTCCCGGCAGAGAGCCGCAAAAGTCGCAGGGTTCGCGTATCTGCTGTCGCTGCCCTTCGTGATCTACGCTCACTTCGGGATCAGCGCTCGTCTGGTCGTGACGGGCGACGCCGCCGCGACGGCGCGGAACATCGTCGCGCACGAGCGGCTGTTTCGCGTCGGCATCGTCTGCAATCTGCTCTACGCCGCGGGGGTCTTCGTGCTCCTCGCGGCTCTCCACGTGATCCTGAAGCGCGTCGACGAAAACCTCTCCCTGGTCGCCGCCTGCGGCCGCCTCGTCTATGCCGTCGTGTGGGTCGTGATGACGCTCAATCTCTTCACCGTCCTGCGGCTCCTGAAGGGCCCGGATTTCGCGCGGGTTCTGGGCGCGGAGCAAACGCCGGTCCTTGCGAGGATCTTCCTGTCGGGCTTCGACGGTTATTACGTGGCATTGCTTTTCTATGGATTGGGTGCCACGGTCTCGAGCTACCTCTGGTTCAAATCGCACTTCATCCCTCGGGCGCTGGCCGCCACGAGCGTGATCTCGAGCCTGTTCTGCGCGGCGTGCACTCTCGTCTTCCTCATCCTCCCCGACGTCACGAAAGTCGTGAATCTGTGGTGGTTCGATTCCCCGATGGCCGTCTTCGAGATCGCAACCAGTCTCTGGCTCCTGTTCAAGGGATTGAGGACACATGAGGGGACACAGGCCCGTGCCGTCTGACGGCGCCTTCACCGATTCGAACGTCGGCAAGGCGCGGAAGCCCGCCTCGCGGAGGGAAGACACGAATTCGACTGCAGGTGCGTCGCCGCTTTTCAAGGCGAGGATCGCGGGACTCTTCTATCTGCTCGTTTTCGTAACGGGAATCGTTTCGCTCGTCTCGGTCCGGAGCCGGGGTGCCGCCAACCTCGTTGCGAGCGGCTGCTATGTCGTCGTGACGATCCTCTTGTATCAGTTGTTCAAGCCGGTGAGCCGCGGCCTCTCTCTGATTGCGGCGCTTTTCAGCCTCGTGGGATGCATCCTGGGCGCTCTGATGTCGTTTCACCTCGCCCCGGCCTGGCCGAACTCCCTCGGGGTTTTCGGCGTCTATTGCCTCTTGATCGGCTACCTCATCCTGAAGTCCACCTTCCTGCCCCGGATCCTCGGCGCGCTGATGATGTTCGGCGGTCTCGGTTGGCTGACCTTTTTGTCCGACGGGCTCGCAGGATCTCTCTCTCCCTTCAACATGGCTCCTGGCATCATCGGGGAGCTCGCGCTGACCCTGTGGCTCCTCGTGAAGGGCGTGAACGCGGAGCGTTGGTACGAGCAAGCGGCCGCCGCGAGGGAAGGGCGGTCGTAACGCGCAACATGCACCCCTCGATCCAGTCATTTCGGCCTCATCGGCCAGTAACGGAGCGCACATGACTCGCAGGATGAACGCACGGGTCGCCGGTGCCACCTACCTGCTCTACATCGCGGTCGCCTTCCCGGGGATGGTCCTCTTCGACAGGGCGACGAGCGGCAACGGGATGGCCGCGAAGCTCGCGAACATCGCCCGGCATGCGTCGGACATGCGCGTCGACGTCGCGTGCTCTCTCGCCAGCTGCTTTGCGGCACTGGTGCTGGCCGTGACGCTCTACGCGATCACGCGCGACGTCGACCCCGATCTCGCAATGCTCGCCTTGACGTGTCGGGTCGGCGAAGGCGTGCTCGGCGGGATCTCCCTCGTGGCGTCCCTCGGGCTTCTCTGGCTCGCGACGGCCACCGGAGCCGATGCGCCCGACGTCGCCGCTGCGCACGTGCTCGCTGCCTTCCTGCTGAAAGTGCCGGGCTGGAACGTGGCCATCGCCGCGACCTTCTTCGCCGTGGGGAGCACGCTCTTCTCCTGGCTTCTTCTGCGCGGCCGTATCGTTCCCCTCCCGCTGGCGTGGCTGGGCGTCTTCGCGTCCATCCTGGGGGTGATCGCCGTTCCCGCGCCGCTCGTCGGATTCCGATTCCTTACCGGCCCGGCCGAGTGGTTCATCTGGCTGCCGCTGCTCGTATTCGAGGTGACGCTCGCGCTCTGGCTGATCGTCAAAGGAGCTCGCGTCCCGGCCAACCGGCATACGCTGCCGGCCGCCGCGGCCGGATCGACAGGTTCGTGAAGGCAGTTGTCTATCGCCGCTTCGGCTCGCCCGATGTCCTCGAGTACGAGGAGATCGACAAGCCGACGCCTAAGGACGACGAGGTCCTGATCCGAGTCCACGCGGCTTCCGTCAATCCATTCGACCGGTACCTGATCCGAGGCGAGCCGTACCTCGTCCGCTTCATCGTGGGTCTCTCCAGATCGAAGGTCAAACGACCGGGGGTCGATGTGTCGGGGCTGGTCGAGGCGACCGGCAGGAAGGTCACACGGTTCCGACCCGGCGACGAAGTGTTCGGTTCCTGCCGGGGGTCCTTTGCCGAGTACGTGTGCGCTCCCGAGTCCGCGTTGGTCACGAAGCCGGGGAACGTGACGTTCGAGCAGGCGGCCTCCGTCCCGGTCGCGGGATACACCGCGTTGCAGGCGCTCCGGAACAAGGGACACGTTCGCGCGGGACAGAAGGTTTTGATCAACGGAGCGTCCGGAGGCGTCGGTACCTTCGCCGTGCAGATCGCGAAGTCGTTTGGCGCGGACGTGACCGGCGTCTGCAGCACGAGGAAAGGGGAAATGGTCCGCTCGATCGGCGCGGACCAGGTCATCGACTACACGCGAGAGGATTTCACCCGGAGCGGGCGGCTCTACGACCTCATTCTCGACAACGCCGGGAATCATTCGTTGTCCGCACTCCGGCGCGTCCTCGCTCCCGGGGGCACGTGCGTGATCGTCGGGGGCTCATACCGCGGAGCGATCCCCCTCCTGGCTCGGTTGATCGGCGCGATCGGATCGGCGCCGTTCTCGAGCCGAAAGGTGGCCATCGTCTCGGCGAGGAGGAACAAGGAGGACCTGGCCATCCTGCGCGATCTCATGGAGGCCGGAAAGGTCACGCCGGTCGTCGACCGGGTTTACCGGTTGAGTGAGGCCGCTCAGGCGGTTCAATACCTGGAGCAGGGACACGCTCGCGGAAAGGTCGTCATCGCGATCGAGCATGGCGAGAACGGCGGCCTGCCGTGATCGACCGGCTTCTCCCCCGTCGTGTCGACAACACGTATCGCGGTCACAAGATCGCGCTCTGGCTGTTTGCCCTTCTTCTATTCATGAAGGTCACCATGAGCCTCAATTCGATCTTCAACGCTTCCACCGTGGCGAGCTCCGCCGACGGGATCCCTCTGGATACCTATCCGCCCGCCGCCGCGCAGACGATCGTTTCCCTTTTCGAGCTCCTGGGACTCTCCCACCTCGTGATCTGTCTGCTCTGCCTGTTGGTCCTGGTTCGCTATCGCAGCTTGATCCCCTTCATGTTTGCGCTGCTCCTGCTGGAGCACCTGAGCAGAAGACTGATTCTTCACTTCACGCCCATCATCCGAACGGGAACGCCCCCGGGGTTCTACGTGAATCTCCTCCTGCTCGCTCTGATGCTCGTGGGCCTCTTGCTGTCGCTGCAGCGCCGAGGCGATTCTCACGCCCCGGTGGGAGAGCCGACCTCGTAGCGAGGCGTGAACGCCCAGATTCAACGGAGACGACGAGTATGAGTACCGCCGCATCGACCGAGACGCCGGGCAGAACCGAAACGACTCCTCGCGCGATCGAGCCGGAGCAACGGACCGCCGCCAAAGTCGCCGGCCTCCTTTACGTCGTCATGATGGTCCCGGGGGTCTTCGCGGAGTTCTATGCGCGCGGCTCGCTGATCGTGCCATCCGATGCCGTGCAGACCGCGAGGAACATCGCTGCGTCCGAGCGGCTTTTTCGGGTCGGCATCGTCGGAAACCTGATCACGTTCGCGGTTGACGTCATTCTGGTCTGGGCTCTTTACGTCGTGCTCCGGCCCGTGAACCGGAATCTCGCTCTGCTCGCGGCCTTCTGGCGACTCGCCGAATGCGCGATTCTCGGGGTCATTACCTTGAACGACTTTGCCGCCTTGCGGCTGCTCGGCGGCGCCAGTTACTTGCGCGCCGTTGACGAGAGTCAGTTGCAGGCACTGGCGCGGTTCTTCCTCGGTCTTCAGGGGGACGGATATCGAATCGGACTCGTGTTTTTCGGACTGGGGTCGACCGTGTTCGCCTATCTGTGGCTCAACTCGCGCTATGTCCCGGGAGCACTGGCTGGGTGGGGAATCTTCTCGTCATTGGTGGTGACAATCGTCACGCTGGCCATCATGGTGTTCCCCGGTCTCGCGCCTGTTGTGATACCGGCCTACTACGCGCCGATCTTCGTCTTCGAAATCACTCTCGGTCTCTGGCTGCTCATCAAAGGAATCCGAGCACCGATCGTTGCGTAGCGAAACGACCCGAGGCGGGGCGGACGAGAAAAGCGCCGAGCTTCCGCCCGGCGCAGAGGATCCCGACTTCCGCCGACTCCCGCTACGGAATGACTTCGACGTTCGGATCGAGGACCGCTCCGTCCACCGTCACCTTGTATTTGAAGATGCCTTCGGCGGTCGGGGGCGTGAGCGCCGCGCAGAAGCTTCCCTTGCAGACCAGATCCGTGAAGGGGTTTCCGGGCGGAGGGTTCCCCGGCTTGAACGTGATCTTCATCGACAGGCCATTGGTCACCCAGACGACGACGTCCTGCTTCTTGTGGAGCTGGACCTTGTCCGGTCTGACCGAGATCGTCGTGCCGCTCTTCGTGACCTCGACGACTTTGACTTTCACCTTCAAATCGGTCGGTGGAGTTGGCGTCGGCTGGGAGGTCTGTGCGGCGGCCAGTGCGGTTGCGAGGATCGAAACGAGGGCGAAGGTCCAGAACCACCGGAGATTGGCGGGGTGAGTGGTCTTTGGCATGTACTCCTCCGTTTTTCCGGAGTCTATCGTTTGCGGCTCGAGGTCACCCCCGCCGCTTGGCGGAGGCGACCGCTTCGTCGAAACCGGGGAAGCCTCGCAGGTCCTTGAGCTCGGGCTCCCGTTCGATCTGAGCCGCTCCCAGACCGGCCTTCACGGCCTTGCGGATCCATTCGATCGACTCGCTCTTTTTTCCGCCGATCTCCGCGACGATGGCCGCGTAGAGGAGGTGGTCCGGGTTGGTGGGCTCGATCTGGAGCGCACGCTGGATGTGCCGGCGGGCGGGCTCCATCCGGCCGAGCTTCGCGGCGCAGATCGCCAGCGTTGCGTGAGCGGTGGCGTTGTCCGGATTGACCGAGAGCTCGCCTTCGGCGAGGCGGACGGCCTTCTCGTACGCTTCGGGCGCGCGGGCCGCGAGCTCCGGCGTCCACCGATAGGCGTCGCCCAGATTCGCCCAGTTGAGGTACTTGCCGGGCGAGAGCTTCGCCGCCTCCTCGAACGCGGCGGCCGCCGCTTTGTAGTTGCCGACGTAGTACTCCAGGTTTCCCAGGTTCGTGTATGCGCCGTCGCTCGCGCTGATCCGGATGGAGTCCTGGTACGCCTGTCGGGCTTCCGCGAAGCGATCGATCTTGAACAGCGCGGCGCCGAGGTTGTTGTAGACGCGAACGCTGTCCGGCCGGCGGCGGATCGCCTGCCGGAACATCGGAATGGCGTCGGCGTACCGGCCGCCTCGATAGTAGAAGAAGCCGAGCTGGTTGTAGACCGCCCAGTAGCTCGGCTGCAGCGCGAGCGCTCGGCGGTACGTCGCCTCGGCTTTGGGGTCGCCCGTCATGCGATAGGCGTCGGCGAGACCGAGCAGGGCGTCGACGGAGGAGGGCTGCTCCGCGAGCGCGCGGTCGAATTCCGCCGTCGCCTCGGCGGGCTTCCCCGTCATCTTGAGCACCTGTCCGAGGGTCGTGTGGACCTCCGGGAGACGGTCGTCGAGCTTCCGCGCGGCCTCGCAGGCGGCGATCGCCCGATCCGCCGCGGCGGGGTCGCGCGTGAGCTCGTACTGGTTCAGGTCGGCGCGGCCGAGGGCGGCGAGAATCAGGGGCGAGTCGGGATACTTCGCGTCGAGGTCGGTGAGGATCCGGATTGCCGTCGCGATCGATTCCGGCGCGTCGTAGCGGCGGAGCGCGCCGATCGCCTTCAAATAGCTCTCCTGCGCGGCGCTGCTCAAGAGAAGCGCTCCCGGGCGCGCGCGAGGTCGCGGCCCGCTCTTCGCGCCCAGCCAGGAGAGCACGCTCTCGGCGAGGCGATCCTGGGCCCCGAAGATGTCGGAGGCGCGGGCCGTCACTTCCTCTCCCCCGACGTGCACGCCGTCCGGCGCCCGCACGAGCGAACAGGTGATTCGAAGCTGATCGCCCGCCCTCTGGATCGCGCCGGCGAGGACCAGGTTCGCTCCCGTGGACCGCGCCACGCGGTCGAGATCCTTCTCTCCGGCCGAGAACTCGTTCGTCGCCCGCGGAGTGACGACCTGAAGCCCGGGCACGCTCGCGAGCCGCGCGCTCATCGTTTCCGCGAACGCGTCGCCGAGGAGCTGGCCGTCCGGCTGGCCGCTCAAGTCCTTGAACGGCAGGACGGCGAGAAATCGGGTTGTGGAGACGGGTGCGGACGGCGCAGCGGACCGACGCGCGGTCCACACGACCGCGAGGGCAGCGAGGACGGCGGCGACGACGGCCGCGGCACCGATCGCTGCGAATCGCTTTCGATCCGACCGGCGAGGTGGAGGCGAAGGCGCCGCGACCGGCAGCGGACCGGACCGGAGAGCCTCGAGCGCCTGATCGATCTCGATCCGCGCGTCTCCGACGTCGCGGAGCCGGTGATTCGTGTCTTTCTGGAGAGCGCGACGAAGGAGGTCACGGATCCGCGCGGGAGTCTCGCGGGGAAGGGCGTCCCACCGCGGCTCGGCCGTCAGGATCGCCGCGAGCACGTCGGACGCGGTCTCACCGCCGAAAATCCGCCGGCCCGTCAGTAGCTCATAGAGCACGCAGCCGAACGACCAGATGTCGGTCCGCTTGTCCACGGGCTTCCCGCGTGCCTGCTCGGGACTCATGAACTCCGCGGTGCCGAGGATTACGCCCGGCTGCGTGCCGTCGCTGACGATCGTCGGCGAGAGCGAGAGGTCCGGCTCGGAACCCGTGCCCTTCGTATCGAAGACCTTCGCGAGCCCGAGGTCGAGGACCTTCACGCGGCCGTCCGGCGTGACCTTGACGTTCGCGGGCTTCAGGTCCCGGTGAATGATCCCGCGGTCGTGCGCAGCCTCGAGAGCGTCGGCGATCTGGCGCGCGATCTTCAGCGCCTCGTCGAGGGGCAGCGGGCCGTGCGAAAGCTTCTCCGAGAGGGTCTCTCCCGGAACGAGCTCCATCACGATGAGGCGTGTGTCGTCGGACTCTTCGAGGCCATAGATGGCCGCGATCCCGGGATGGTTCAGAGCGGCGAGCATCCGCGCCTCCCGCTCGAACCGCGCCAGCCGCTCCGGATCGCGCGCGAACTCTCCCGGCAGCGTCTTGACCGCGACCTCGCGCCCCAGCCGCGTGTCGAACGCGCGATAGACCTCTCCCATCCCGCCGGACCCGAGCGGGCCCAGAATCGAATAGACCCCGAATTTCGAGCCCGCCGCGAGGGGCATGAGAGTGGCGGGGATTCTATTGCCGAGGGCCGGCGACGGGCAGGCAGCAGAACAGACGCGCGGTCAGTCGAGTCCTTCCGGGAACGCAATGACCGGGTCGACGTCGATCGGAACGTCCCTCGCGGCATCGAGGAGGGACCGAAGCTCGGGCGGCATCTTGTCGTAGCGGGCGAACCACGATTCCGCGCGCGCGCGATCCCCGGTGGCCTCGATCTCCAGGAGCTCTTTGGTCACCGCGGCGATGGCCTCCGGCATCCTCGCGTAGTCGATCCCGTATCGGCCGGCCGCGTCGCGCGTGAGCGCGCCCCGCTCGCTCAGGAAGTTGAACTCCATCATCTCCGCGCGGCCGTGCGCCTCGCCGGTTCCAAAGCGAACGGTTCGGAAGATTCCGGCGACGTACGACGCGTAGTACTCCTCGAGCCGCTCGCGAGGCAATGCGCCGTGATCGACCAGCCACTTCAGCCCGAACATTCCGGTGACGTCCGCTTTCGCTTCCTCCAGGCCGGAGAAGGCCGGCCCGATCGCCTCGCGAATGTCAACCTGCCGACCGTCGTGACGGGCGAACGCGGGGCCGATACCGTGCGCGATCTCGTGCATCAGGACGGCGGTCAGGTAGCCGTCCGCCGACGCTCGGGAAGCTTGATCGGGACGCATCAGCCGCCTGGCGATCGGCAGGATGACGTATTCGACCCGTGCGTCCATGTAGTTTTTGAAGAAGATTTTCTTGCTGCCGACCTTTTCGTGAATGCGTGGATCGTTCGGCAGGTTGTCGGCCACGGCCTGGTAGCCGTGGCGCAGATCGCCGGCCCGGAAGGGCGTGTCCATCACCTCCATCGGAGTCGCGTGGCCCTTCTTGGACGGGCGATCGGCCGCGGCAAGAGGCAGCGCGTCCTGGATGTCGGGAACGAACTTCTGAAAGACCGCGAGCTTTTTACTCTCCTCTTCGTTGCGGACCATCACCGCCCCGCCGTAAGACGTCTTCACCCCGAGGAGGTTGTCGAGGTAAGTCTCGTACGGCGCGAAGATGACGTCGAACTTCGGGTTCCGGAGGCGGACCCACAAGAGGTCGCTCGGGTAGTAGTCGTCGGTCGTCAGCGCGGCCGCCCGCGCCCGGAGAAACGCCGCGAACGCCGGATCGTCGCTCGACGCGGCGGCCTTGCGCAGATGGCGGGAGGCGGACTGGAGCCACCGCGCGTACTTCACGTGGTACGGCGTCGTTTTCAACCTCAACGGCTTCCGGCTGACGAGCTCCACGACGGTGTGCTCGCCGTAGATCGCGTCCTTCTGATCGGGATGAGCCGCGACGTACGCTTCGATGTCGGCGCGCGTCAGACCGCGCGGATAGAGATTCCGGCCCGGCGGCATCGGTTCGGTTCCGATGAATGGCTTGTTGTCGTCGAGCTGGTCGTAACGGCTGCCGTTGATCCAGAGAAGCCGCCGCAACGCCGGAGCGCGGGGATCCTTCGAGGACGCCAGCGCCCTGGAGATCTCGATGTCGTCCGGGCTGTTCTGGCGCCAGTAGATCTGCTCCAGGTCTCGCGAGGCCGCGACCAGCTCGTTGACCAGGACTCTCTCGCGCGCGCTCAGGCGCCCGAGATCGAAAGGCATTTCGACTTTCTTGAAACGGGCCAGGCGTTCGGTGATGTCCGGGGCGACCCGGGACCAGTCGAACGGCACGGCCGAGAGGAGCGCGGAGCCGAGAACGAGCGCGACGAGCTTCGACATGGCGGGCGATCTTACCCGCGCTCCGGGCGCGGCGACGACCGTACGATCGAAAAGAAAGAGCCCGCGCGGCGCGCGGGCTCTTGTCATCGGGCGCTCGACTCCCATCCGCAGGAAGTCGACGGCGTTACTGCCGGTCTCCTTCACAAGGCAAATCGGGTTGAGATTCCGGAACAGTCCGGGAATCCGGAGAGATCCGTGGATCATATCCTTCGGCGCCCGCGCCCGCGCATCCAATGAGGTCGCCCCGGGTTGTGCCGTGTCCGGGTGATAGCTTGGCGCCAGCATCCAACGGAGGAGGACGCTATGAAAGCAAGGACCCAACTGGCGATCGCGGTGATGCTTGCGTTGACGGCATCGATTTTCGCGCCGGGATTCGCCGAGG
>Ga0114129_10015340_pt1 | contig 10902 bp, 10 predicted proteins | sample RhiMetdeltSRZDD1_FD_80071 | JGI IMG/M metagenome (GOLD analysis project Ga0114129, IMG submission 80071) | Populus rhizosphere microbial communities from Tennessee, USA - Rhizosphere MetaG P. deltoides SRZDD1 (version 2) (version 2) | ecosystem: Host-associated > Plants > Roots > Rhizosphere >... | reverse complement strand
GGGCGCCGTCGCGGCCGGCGCGGTGACCACCAGGTGGAACGGCCGGTCGGCCGGCTCGTCCACGGCGAAGCCCGACAGCCCGGTGGCGGCGGTCAGGAACATCTTCAGCCCGACGTCGGTGCCCCGCCACTGGGCCAGGGCGTGGCCGATGGCGACCACGTCGCGCAGGCGCCCGAGGCCCGGGGCGAACGCGCCCGGCCTCACGCCGGCGGCGCCGGCTCCCTCGACGTCGTCGGGCTCGTCGGCCACGAGCCAGTCCAGCCCGACCCAGCGGGTCAGCCACGGGACGAAGGCGGACGGCGCCCGGTACGGGTCGAATATCTCCTCGATGGCCAGGAGCAGGGCCTCATCGGGCTCGTGGAGGTCGGCCATGACCTGCAGGGCCGCGTCCAGCGGGCTGCCGGGGCGCGCCGCCAGCTGGTACACGGTCGGCAGCAGCCGCTCGATGGCGTCACGGTGCATCGCCGGCTCCCGGGGACGGGGGCGGAGGCGGCGGGGGAGCGGGCGGCGCGCTGGGGGTCGGCGGCGCCGGTGTGGCCGGGGTGGTGGGCCCGGGCGTGGCCGGCGGCGCTCCCGCCTGCCCGCGGGGCACGACCTCGATCTGGTGCTCGCCCGAGCACAGCAGCCAGGTGGCGGGGATGGTCACGAGCTCGGTGGCCTCGCGGTGGTCGCACGCCTCCCAGTGAAGCGCCTCGTCGTCGGTGCTGCGGTAGACGCCCACGGGCGTGCCGGCCAGGACCGGATGGCCGGTAGCGGACATGGCCACCGCGTTCACGGGCTCGAACCGGGGCCGGTCCCGCAGCGGCAGGCCGGCGTTGACGTCCAGGCTCTCCCAGGCGGGATCGCTGGCCCGGGTGTCGAGGCGCAGCACGCCGCCGTTCTGGGACGCCGCCACCACGTGATCGCCGCCGAAGGCCAGGCTCCAGCACGTCGAGCCCACCCAGCCACGCGAGCGCCACTCCCAGCGGACGTCGGTCTCGAACAGCCGGGCGCGGGCCGCGCCCTTGCCGGTCTGGCTGGGATCGGCCTCGCCGGTGCCCACCCACAGCCAGGTGGCGGCCCCGTCGACCTGCACGGTCAGGTTGCGGGTGTCCTCGCCCTGCATGCCCACGTTGGCGAACGAGCCCGGCTCGCCGCCCGCGGTGGACAGGTAGACGCCCCGCTCGGCCTGGGCGGCCACCGCGACGCCCCACTCGCCCCGCTCGTCCACGAACGTCTCGACGCCGTAGAAGCCGAGGTCGACGTCGCCCTGCTCCACGGTGACCTGCACCGGCGCGGTGGGCCGGTCCAGCAGCGTGACCACGTAGAGGCCGGCGTCCGTGGCGATGAACAGCTCGGGCTGGGCGCCGCGGCTGGTCCACGCCACGTCGGTGATGCCCAGGTCGAGCCCGGCCACCTGGCGCCACGTGGCGCCCAGGTCCTCGGACACGTGCACGGTGGAGGACGTGCCGTCCTCGCTGCGGGTCGCCACCGCCAGCAGCCCGGGCAACGGCGTGATCCCCGGGCGCAGGGCCTCGGGGAAGGGCGCGATCACGCGCACCTGCTCTCCGGCGAAGCGGCCGACCGGCTCCCAGCCGTCGCCGACGTTGGTGGACCGGAACACGATGTCGCCGCTGGCCGCGTACCAGGTGTCGGGCTGGTAGCGGTCGGCGGCCACGGCCCGGATGGCGCCGTCGGGGGCGTCGTCGACCACGAAGGACATGTGGTCCACCCACTGCACGCCCGGCTCGGCCTGCTCCAACAGCCGGTAGACGTTCGAGCGTCGCAGGGCGTGGCCGAAGCGCCAGCCCTCGCGGCCGGGGCCCGGCAGCGGGGAAAGCGCGCCGTAGAGCCGGTCGAGGATGCGCTCGCGCACCCGGGCGACGTCCTCTTCCCGCCACACGACCACGCGGGCGTGGACGCTGGCCGCCTTCACCGGCGCCCAGCCCACGACGACCGGCGGCAGCCCGAGGGACTTGCGCCCGTCCAGCTCGCGCTGGGTGGCCAGGCGGGCCTCCTCGGTCTGGTACGAGGCCAGCAGTCGGGCGTCGACGCGCCCGTCGGGCGCCGCCTCGTCGGGCACGTGGGGCACCAGCGAGACCTCGACCTCGCCGGGGCGGGCGTAGCACCACAGGTCGGCGCGGGTGAAGGCCCGGGCCCGGGCGACGCCGCCGGTGCTCTGCACGGCCAGCAGCTCGAAGTCGTCGGCGGTGACGGCGCGCCGCACGGTGAGGAACTCGTTCGGCCCCCGCAGCAGCACGTTCTCGATCGCCTCGGTGGCGCGCCCGCCCCGGGCCGGCTCGGGGTTCGTGACCTTCACGCCGGGCATCTGGTCGACGAACTCGGTGAGGGTGCCGGGCGCGACGTTGCCCGAGGGCCCGCCGCCGGTGCGGTACCAGGCGGCCACGTTGCGGCCGAGCTCGGGGACCGCCGCGGTCGGGCCCGGTGTCGTGTCGCCCGCATCCGGGCCGGGGTCGATGGTGGGAGCGAACGTGATGCGTCCCTCGGCCCGGTCGACCAGGAAGACGTGGGCGCCGGGGGCCTGGCCGGCGAAGCTCCACACCGGGTCCCAGAGCCGGTAGGTGACGTTGTCCCACTCCAGCGCGGGGGCGCCCTCCTCGATCTCGCCCCGGTCCGCCTGCACGCCGACCAGCAGGTCGTAGGGCTCGGAGGTCCGGATCATCGGCGGCTGGGTGACGGCGAAGCTCTGGCCGCCGGTCCCGTTGCCCTGCCCGACGACCTCGCCGTCGACCGCCCCCCGGTGGTGGGCGGTGACCGTGACCGGCGGGTCGACCGCCGCCACGCTGACCGTGTCGGCGGTGACGAACACGGGAGCGTCCTTGGCCCCGCCCTTCACGGTGACCCGGGTGCCCGCGGGCACCGTCACCGGATCGCCGTCGCTCTCCAGGTGCATCTCCAGGACGACGCTGGCCCCGATCGGCGGCTGGCGCTGCACGCCCAGCAGGTTGAGGAACGCCACGAACGCCTTGTCCGGCAGCCGGTTGAGCCGGTACAGCATGACCTCGGTGAGATGGGCGAAGACCTCGATCAGGGTGATGCCCGGGTCGTGGGGCGTCAGGTCGGTCCAGGTGGGGCACGTCGCCTGGATCCGGGCGCGGGCCTCGTCCACCAGCTGGGTGAACGTGCGGTCGTCGAGGTTGGGGAGGCGGAGCGTCATCGGGACCCACCGCTGAGATCGACCGCCATGGTGAGGGTCTCCTCCTGCTGGCTGGCCCTCACCCGGTACTGCAGGAAGATCACCAGCTCCTCCGGTCGGTCGGGATCGGGGCCGGCGTCGACGTCCAGCACGTCGACGCGCGGCTCCCAGCGGGCGAGCGCCTGGCGCACGTAGTGGATGGCGAGCCCCGCGGTGGTGGCGTCGTTGGGCGCGAACACCAGCCGGTGGAGCAGCGAGCCGTAGTCGGGCCGCATGACCCGCTCACCCGGGCGGGTGGTCAGCAGCAGCAGGATGGCCTGGCGCACCGACCCGTCGCCGTCGATGGTGGCGAGCGCACCGGTGGGCGCGACCGTCAGGCCCCCGGCGCGGCCGATGGTGACGAGCCCGGGGTCGGAGAAGCGGATGGCCTGCCAGCGGGGTGCGGCCATGGCTCAGCTCCCCACCAGCACGTAGCGCTGGCCGGGATCCCGCACGCGGTAGTGGACCGCGCCCGGAGGCGTCCCGTCGGTCTTGCCCTGGAGGCTGGCGAGCACCACCTTCTTGCCGCCCACGGTGACGAAGACGGAGTAGCCCACCTCGACCTTGAGCGTCTTGCCGCAGGGCTTGATGTTGGCGCCCCGGTTGGGGCACCAGTCGATGTCGCGGCCCTCGGGGTCGTTGTCCCGCAGGATGGGATGGCCCGACACCGTGGCCCAGCTCTGCGACTCCTTGTTCACGACGTCGCCCGCGTGGTCGCAGCGCACGTCGGCCGGGAGGATCAGCAGCTCGAACATCAGGGAGAGACCTCCGCCGGTCCGACCGGCCCGTCCTCGGGGCTGGTCGCCTGCTCCAGCGCGATGCGGTTGGCCCGCAGGGTCATCGTCTTGCCCGGCGCCTCGATGGTCATGTCGCACTGAGCATGAACCGTCACGCGCTCGGGGGCGAGCACCACCGCGCTGCCGTCCTTGTTGGCCACGGTGACGGTGTTCTTGGCGTCGTCGAGGATCACCCTCTGGCCGCCGGGGGTCAGCACCGACCAGCGCTTCACCGCGCCGCCGTCGATGCCCGGGTCCTTGGGCTTCCCGTCGCCGTAGAGGCCGCCGAGCACCATTGCGGCCCCGGGGTCGCCGTGGGGCATCAGCACCAGCACCTTGTCGTCGACGTCGGGCAGGGCGACGATCCCCTTGCCGGCGCCCGCGCCGGGGACCACGACCTCGCGCCAGTCGGTCTCGATGTCGCCGTAGCTGGGCAGCGCCAGGCGGACCCGGCCGAGCCCGTCGGGGTCGTCGGCCGAGATCACGCGGGCCAGGGTGGCGACGGTGGACGCGTGCTCGCTCAGCGGTCGCGATGCGGGCGGCTCGCTCGACAGCTCGACCAGGTAGCCCGCAGCGTCGACGGTGTGGACGGTGCGGGCCAGGACGTAGGTGCCGTTGACCGCGTCGGCCGCCCCGCTGACCCGGACCAGCCGCCCGGCCTGGAGGAAGGCGTCACCCTCGGCCGTGCCGCTGAGCGTGACCTCCCGGGCGGTGCGCCGGTCCAGCTCGGCCTGGGCGGCGGCGTCGAGGTGATCGGCGCTCGGGCCGTAGCTCTCCACGACGATCCGGTCGCCGTCGGCGCCGAGCGCGGCAGCGTCGAGGTCCACGCTCGTGTCGCGGGGGACGCGGGGCTCGCCGGCCGAGCCCTCCAGGAAGCCGGCGGTGACCGGGTCCCAGCCCGCGGCGGTGACGCTCCCGCACGCCGGCTCGGCGGTGGCGTCGAAGCGGGCGGCCAGCAGCGTGTCGTGCAGGACCAGCTCGGCGGGGGTGTCCACCCCGGCCAAGGTGAGCAGCTGGAGCGTGCCGTCCAGGACCACGAACCACAGCCCGGCCCGCTCGGTGACCTCGGTCAGCAGGTCGAGGTCCGACTGGCGGTGCTGCACCAGCACCGGCCACCGGGGCCCGTCCTCGGCGGCCTTGGACCCGAGCCCGATGTCCGATGCCAGCTCGGACGCGAGGTCGGCCGCCGTCACGTCGGTGCGGGCGTTGACCCGCTGGCGCTTGCGCAGCCGGTGCAGCGGGTCGTAGGCGCGGATGTGCAGCTCCGCGGCACCGTCGGCCGCGTGCGCCCACTCCTGGCCGGTGATGTCGCCGGAGAACAGCGGCCCGGAGTCGTCGGCCACCGTGACCTCGAGCGTGGCGCCGATGGCGACCCGGCCGGGCAGGTCCGCGGCGTTGGGGCCGTCGAGGACGAAGCCGACCTCGCACTGGGCCGGCAGGGACAGCCGGCGGGCCACCCGCACCGAGGCGAGGCAGGCCAGGAACGCGGGGTCGAGCGGGGCGCCGTTGACGGAGATCTCGACCGCGGGAGCGACGGCGGATCCCTTCACGGCGTCAGCTCCGTGCCGTCGGGCGGCGCCGGCGCGGCCGCGGCCGACCCGGGCAGCCCGGGCGGCACCGCCAGCACCGTGCCGGGATCGACCCGCAGCGGATCGGGGACGTCGTTGTAGGCGGCCAGCAGCCGCCACAGGAACGGGCTGCCGAGGCCGTCGTTGGCCAGGAGGTCGAAGCGGATGGGCGGCGGCGGCCCGCCCGGGACCTCGCCCTCGCCGACGGCGACCACGCTGGACGGGGGCACCGCGCCCTCGGCCGTGGCGGCCTGGGCCGCGCCGGCCTGGTCCAGCTGGGCTTCGGCCAGCATCTGGTCGTAGCTGGCCTGGGCCTCGGCCGCGGTCTCCGCCACCCGCACGAAGCTCATGCTGAGCCATGACCGCAGCGGCACGCCCTCCTGGTCGAAGCGGTCGAAGCGCTCGGCCACCGACGCCACCAGCCCGGGGACGTTCCAGCTCTTGCCCCAGAGGAAGCGCACGAGCGGTGGGCGCACCCCGCCCCGCTGCACAGCCGAGTTCTCGGCCAGCTGCCACAGCGGCCGGGTCAGCGCGCGCACGTCGGTGGGGCCCCCGGGGGTGGGGACCAGCTCGACGTCGAACAGCAGGTCCAGCTTGAGCCGGGTGCGCCCGCCGCCGGTGAGGTGGAGCGGGTCGTCGGCCAGGCCCAGGCCGGTGAGCCGGCCGCTGGCCACGCCGCGGGGACGGATCCCCGCCAGCCGGCTCACCTCCAGCGTCTCGGGGTTGAGCATGCAGTCGAGGCGGGCCCCGCTGTCGTCCACGAGGAAGGCGACGCGTTCCACTCAGAGCCCCCGCTGCTCCCGGTCGAGCCGCCGGGCCCGATCGGGGTCGAGCCGGTCCAGCCCCGGGGCCCAGGCGTCCTGCTCCCGGTCGTCGGGCAGCGCGGGCCACCGCGGGTCGCTCTCGGGTGCCACAGGCTGGACATCGTCCGGTGGCGCCTCCGCCAGGTCGTAGGCAGGGAGGCGAGGCGCGGCAGCCGCGGCCGGACGCTCGTGGAGGCGCGGCCACGTCCGCCGGTGGTGCGCAGGAGGGGTTGGGCGAGGCCACTCGAACGACGGGCGGGACGCCCGAGTGGCCACACCCACATCAAGTATCTCGCGTTCTCGCACCGAAAGTCGCCTGACCTGCACATCGGGATCCGCGACCGGGTGACGCGCCGCCTCGGACACCTGCGGCGCGCCAGGGGGGTCGGCCACGTCAGCGGCGTAGGCGGCGTAGCTGATGCCGGTGGGCTCCGGCCCCCGGGCGGCCGGCGGGCCGGATCCGCCCGGGCGGCGCCAGGCCGAGGCGGGGGCCGCGGTCACCGGCGGGACCGCGGCGGGCGGCGGGGCCGCCGTCGGGTCCGGGGCCTCGGTCACGGTCGGGATCGCCGTGGGCGCCGGGCGCGAAGCCGGGGCCGGGGCTGACTTCGGGTTCGGGGCCTCGGTCACGGTCGGGATCGGCACCGGTGTCGGGTCCCCCGTCGGGGCCGGGGTCGGAGTCGCAGCCCCGGTGGGGATCGCCGCAGGTGTCGGGCCGGGCCGGCGGGAGGCTGGAGCGCTGGGGGGTGCGGCCGCGGGCCGGGGCGCCGGCTGGGGCGCGGGGCGCCAGGCGCGGGGGCCGGGGTCGAGCTTGTAGCCCTGGCCCTTGCCCTCCAGCAGCTGGGGCGCCTTCTCGCGCACGAGCGCCAGCCAGTGCTCGGGCGGCCCGTCCCCGCCGGCCGCTTCGGGCGGGCGCGGGGGCGCGGCGGGCTGGTCGGTGGCATCGGCCCAGCGGGACAGCCGCCGGGCCAGCCGCCGAAGCTCCGCCGCCAGCCGGCGCTTCGCCCGCGACTGCAGGCTCATGGCAGGCGGGTGATGCCCTCGTGCGCCAGGACCAGCGTCTCGATCGCCAGGTCGTGGCTGGAGGTGGACAGGGGCGCGCCCCGCCACTCGCACGGCCAGGCGCGGGCCAGGTTCCAGCGCATGACCTCGGCCGCGCTCGTGGGGTCGAGGAGCGCGATCGACACCTCCTCGCGGCGGACGGTGCCCTGCCGGATCGTGTCCACCCAGTCGTACAGCGTCCGCTCCTGGGTCACGCCGTACCACAGCTCGACCGGCGAGTAGGACACCTGGCCGGGCACCTGGCGGACCGCCGAGTTGAGCCCGGCCTCGCGGTAGGTGATGCGGTCGACCCGCATGCCCAGGCCCCGCACCTCGGTGAAGTGGGCCGCCACGATGTTGGCGATCAGCAGGTTGAACGTGTAGGAGCGGTAGGGATCGACGACGGTGCCGGGCTGGGCCGCGGGCGTCGCCGTCGCATCGGTCGCATTGCTCGTGTCGGTCATCTCAGCCACCCACCGTCTCGACGTCGGCCCCGCCAGCGGTCTGGCTGAGCTTGAACACCACGAACTCGGCCGGCTTCACCGGCGCCACCCCGACGAGGCACACGACCCGGCCGGCGTCCCGCTCCTCGGCCGGGTTCGTCTCCTCGTCGCACTTGACGAAGAAGGCCTCGGCGGGCGTGCGCCCGAGCAGTGCTCCGTCCCGCCACACGAGCGTGAGGAACGCGGTCAGGTCCCGGGTGATCGAGCGCCACAGGATGTAGTCGTTGGGCTCGAACACGATCCACCGGGTGCCGTCGGCGATCGACTCCTTCAACATGTTGAACAGGCGCCGCACGTTCAGGTAGCGGAACGGGCTGGCCTCCTCGTCCAGCGTGCGGGCGCCCCAGACCAGGATCCCGCCGCCCGGGAAGTAGCGGATGCAGTTGACGCCCATGGGGTTGAGCAGCGCCTGCTCCTCGCGGGTGACCGCGTAGGTCAGGTCCAGCGCCCCCCGCACGACCTCGTTGGCCGGGGCCTTGTGCACGCCGCGGGTGGTGTCGGTCTGCGCCCAGATGCCGGCCATGTGGCCCGACGGCGCCACCGCCTTGTGCTCACCCGAGAACGGGTCGCGGGCCACGATCTGGGGCCAGTAGAAGGCGCCGTAGTCCGAGTTGCGGGGCCGGGCGCCGGGGCTGTCGCCGGATCCGCCGGAGGACGAGCCGGCCGACCCGCCCGCAGCCTCGCCGCCCTCGCCCTCGGCCGAGCCCGACGCCGAGGAGGAGGACGAGGACGACCCGCGGCCCTTGCCGCCCGAGGCGGAGGGAGTCGCCGCGGCGGTGGCCACCCGGGTGAGCTGCTCGACGTCGTCGACCTCGGGCACGCCGTCGAGGATCGCCACCCGGTCCTCGAGCTTCTCGCAGTGGGTGAGCAGGGCGTCCCACGAGTCGGGGTCCGTGTAGCCCGGGGCGCACACGATGGCGATCTCGTCGATCGGCTCCAGCGCGGTCAGGCCCGAGCGCTTGCGGGCGTCGCCCGCGATGGGCTCGCCCGCCGGTGTGTTGACCACGTAGCAGCGCCCGCCGCCGTTCTCGAAGAACCCGTAGACGCCGCTGGCCAGCGGGGTCGTCTCGGTGGCGTCGGCGGCGAACGTGCGGACGAAGTCGGTCCACGAGTTCACCGGCACCGCCTCGCCGACCCGCGCGTCGGCGGTGGGCGCGGTCCCCAGGAAGGCCGCCGTGCTGGTGCCGACGGCCCCGATGGGGCGGGCGCCGCTCGGGACCTCCTCCACGTAGACGCCGGGGGTTGCGTAGAAGGGCATGGTCAGGCCTCCAGGAGGTCGCAGCGCACGACGACGGGCTCGCCGTCGCTCGGGTCAACGTCGACGGAAAAGGTGCGGCCCTTGGCGCGGATCGCCAGCCGGACCGGATCGGGGCCGGTGGGGACGGCCGGGGAGCGGAAGGTGCCCGAGGTCGAGGTGCGGGTGCTGGCCCGGGTGGCGGCCACGACGACCTCGGCGCCGGCCAGCGGGATGTCGCCGGGGCCGAGCACGCGCCCGCCGAGCGAGCGGACGCCCGTCCCCACCACGTGCAACTGCTCGCGCACGTACTCCACCTCGGCCGGCTTGGGCAGGAAGCGGGCCGTCAGCTGGACGGTGACCGCGGGCCGCGGCCGCGCCCCGAGCGCCTGCCACACGTCGGTGGGCGCCGGGGCGAGGTCGACGTCGAGGTCGTCGGGCAGCGGGGCGTCGTAGGTCGCCTCCAGCAGCCGGTCGACCAGCTCGAGCGCGGCGCGGTCGTCCTTCCCCTGCGGGGCGACGAGGTAGCGCAGGTGCAGCACCACGGGCGCGGGGTGGTACTTGTCCGTCACCACCCGAGGGACGGGCTCGATGGCGAGGAGGTACGTGCACAGCGTCGCCTTCCCGCCGTCGGGCGGGTCGTCGCGCGGCGCGCCGGCGACGACATCCGCGCCGCCGGCCGCCGCCTGCAACCAGGCGCGGAACTTCTCGTCCGCCTCGGTTAGAACGCCCATCTCGTCCTGACGTCGTGAATCAGACGGCCGGTGCCGTGGGAACCGCAGTGGCCGGTGCCGCCGTTGCCTTGTACGCCCAGAGTTCGTTCCAGACGTGCGGATACACGCCCTTCTCGAAGTAGGAACCGAAGCCGGTGATCGGATCGTGCTCCATGGCCAGCCAGTAGGGGATGATCGTGGCGAGCACGTAGTTGAGCCCCACCAGGGGCAGGTACAGCGGGCCGAACAGCCGGGCCTGGAAGACGTGGATCATCTCGTGCCGGTCGATGTGGTCGTTGGACCCGGCCTTCACCGTTCCGATCGTGGTGGCGTAGGCGGTCACGACGCCCTTGTCGAGCCAGATGGACCCGCTGCCCTTGGTCCGGGCCAGGTTGTGCGTGTTGCCGGTCAGCCGGTGGATCCCGTAGTACAGGGCGGCCGCGGCCGTGTTGAGCGAGCTCCACGTGGCGTCGAGGATCGCCCGCCACACGCCGAGCGCATCGCCCGCGTACATCTCGCCCTGGGTCACCGCCCGCCCGTAGGGGACGGCGAACGCGCCCAGCAGGACGAGTCCGATCACCAACCCGATCCAGCCGCCGATCAGGAACCCGAGCAGGGCTCCCACCGCTGCGACCACAAGTCCCTGGACCACTCCCGCAAATGCGGACATGTCTCTCGCCTCCTGTTCCACCCCGTACCGCCGAGGCGTGCGAGCGGTTCGTGCCCGCGCCCGGCAGTCCGGAGGCCGCCTGAACACCCTTGCGACGAGACGATGGGCCCATGTAGCTCCGTGGGACCCTCGGGCGGTGCCGCGAGGCCCGCGTGATCACACCTGGACCGGTCCGCCGTGACCACCCGCCACCCCGTTCGCGAGGTGGTGACAGTGTCAGGGAGCACTCAGGCCGTGTCAAGGAAAAGAGTGCACGCAGGGTAGTGGTACGGACGCAGTAGCGCTACGTCACGTGAAGCGGCGCGCGTTTGCTCTGAGTGATCGCGGGTAGGCAGGTCCTCAGTGACCGACCGCATCGATAACAGCGCCATGTTCATGCCCGCCGTGGGAACCCGCGTCCTGTCTCTCCAGCAAGCTCCGGC
>Ga0114129_10015339_pt1 | contig 10902 bp, 7 predicted proteins | sample RhiMetdeltSRZDD1_FD_80071 | JGI IMG/M metagenome (GOLD analysis project Ga0114129, IMG submission 80071) | Populus rhizosphere microbial communities from Tennessee, USA - Rhizosphere MetaG P. deltoides SRZDD1 (version 2) (version 2) | ecosystem: Host-associated > Plants > Roots > Rhizosphere >... | reverse complement strand
TCGATCTGCATGCGGCGCACGAGCCGCCACACGTTCCGGTGAAGGTCCGTGAAGAAGAGCGGCGAGAAGTGCCAGATGGCTTCCTTCGGACAGATCTCGCGCAAACCGCCACCGGCGAATCCGCATCCGACAGCGAACGGAAATGCGATCCACTCACCGGCGACGAGGGGCGGAAGGCCCACCATCGCTCCGACGATCGCGCCGGCGTACGGGCCCGCAAGGAGGCCAGTCAGGAACGATCCAGCCAGCGTCAGATCCGCGGCGTCGTAATTGAGGAGCACGCGCGCGAGGACGCCGGCCGTCAGCGGCACGCCGAGGCTCGCCGCGAATACGAGCCGCTCCGGCCAGTCGCGCTTTTCGGTGAGCAGAATCCGGCGAAACCACGGAAACCGCACGAGCATCGTCGAAAGCACCGCGACGACTGCCAGCTTGACCATCAGCGTGGTCAACAGGAACTGGTCAGGCGTCAGCGCCTTGGTCTCGTGCTGCATGTATGACGTCGGGCGGGCCCGCAGACCCGGCCTTAATATAACATCTGGTCCCTTTTGAGGCACGGCTCTGCTTTTCCCAGGACCCTTGATATGATTCCTTCATGATTCGTCCTTTCATCATCGGCTTCGCGACAACGCTCAAGCACTTCTTCAAGGGCAAGATCACGGTCAACTACCCCGAACAGAAAGTGCCCGTCTTCCCCAAGTACCGAGGGAAACAGGTCTTGATGCGCGATGAGAACGGGCTCGAGAAATGCGTGGCGTGCGGGCTTTGTGCGGTCGCCTGCCCGGCGGACGCAATCTACCTGGAAGCCGCGGAGAACGACGGAACGGTCCAGGCGGGTCCGCGTTACGCGAAGGTCTACCAGATTCACAAGACGCGGTGCATCTTCTGCGGATACTGCGAAGAAGCGTGTCCCGTATCGGCAATCTTCATGGGCAAGGACTACGAGCTCGCCGTCTACAGCAACAAGGACTTCATCTGGGACAAGGCCGATCTGCTCGTTCCGGCCTCGACAAACCCGGTGCCGGTGGCTCGGTAGCTCGGTACCTTGGTAGTTCGGTCGTTCGGGGCGGCTACCGACCCAGACCCGTAGTCGGCCACCGCGCTACCGACCTGCCGAGCCACCGGCGCCTTTCATAGCATGCACTTCGGCGCGCTCGGCGATATTCACGGCGATTTCGACAGCGTCCGGCGCATTCAGCAAAGACATTCAGAGATTCGCTTCTGGTTATGTGTCGGCGACGTGGCGGACGCCGAGGGGCGCTACGAGCCATTCGACGCGCTGGTCTACTGGATCAAGGGCAACAACGAGAACTTCGACGCGATTGGCGACGGACGGCTGCCGCCGAATCTGCATTACCTGCCTAACGCGCACCGGCGGGAGGTTGACGGCCTGCGCATCGTCGGCCTAGGAGGAACGTTCGCGCCGACGTGGTACGACACCCCAGCGTCAGCGCTGCCGCACCCTCGCAAAGGCACGGCAAAGGCCACCGAATTAGCCGACAAGCGCAGGCACTTCGTCCGCGAGGAAGTGGTCGCCTGTCAGTCGATGCGCGACGTGGACGTGCTCCTGACACACGAGGCGCCACGACCGTTCTACGCTGGTGGAACCGGCTCGAGACGCGGGATGGACGCGGGGAAGACGCCGATCAACGAGATTCTCGCGGCAGTGAAGCCGCGGTTGCACTTGTTCGGACATCACCATCGCTTCAGCGAACAGGAGCGCCAGGGTGTCCGGTCCGTCTGCCTGGATCTCGTGTCCCGCTCGTATCTGTTGATCGACGCGAAGACGCTCGAGTACACGCATCTGGAAACCTAATGCTATTCTGTCCTTTTTGGGCATGAACAGACCATCCTTCCTTCAAGAGCTCGACCGGCGAGTCCTCGTCTGCGACGGGGCGATGGGCACCATGCTCTACGGGCGCGGCATCTTCCTGAATCGTTCGTTCGACGAGCTGAATCTGACGCAGCCCGATCTCGTCGCCGAAGTTCATCAGGCCTACGTCCGGGCCGGCGCCGACGTCATCGAGACGAACACGTTCGGTGCAAACCGGATCAAACTCGGCGCGTTTGGCCTCGCCGATCGCGTGCACGACATCAATCTGCAGGGGGCACGAATTGCCCGCCACGCTGCGCGCGAGCAGGCCTTCGTGGCCGGCGCAATTGGACCGCTCGGCATTCGGATCGAGCCCTGGGGCAAGACGGGAGTCGACGAGGCGCAGGCGTACTTCGTCGAGCAGGCGACCGCGCTCGTCGAGGGGGGCGTCGACCTGTTCATTCTGGAAACGTTCCGCGATCTGAACGAGATCGGCGCCGCAATCAAGGCCGTGCGGAGTGTCTGTCAGCTGCCGATCGTTGCGCAGGTCACGACGGAGGAAGACGGCCATACGCTGGACGGCGCCACGCCGGAAACGTTCGTCCCTCACCTCGAGAGAGCCGGCGCGGACGTCGTCGGCTTGAACTGCAGCGTCGGACCTGCCGCGATGCTCGAGACGATCGAGCACATGTCGCGTGTCGCCGCCGTGAGGTTGTCGGCCCAACCCAATGCCGGCCGGCCGCGTGAAGTCGAAGGCCGCAACATCTACCTGTGCTCGCCGGAATACATGGCGTCGTACGCGCGCCGATTCATCAACAGCGGAGTGCGGCTGGTGGGTGGCTGCTGTGGAACGACACCGGATCACATCCGCCACATCCGAACGGCCGCGCGGGCGCTTGCGCCCGCGCCGGCTCCGCGACCTGCGGACGTGTCGCCGACGGCCAGAGTCGAGATCGCGCCGCAGGCAACCGCGATCGCCAAGAACGAACGATCGCGCATGGCCAATTGCCTCGGACGCGGGTCGTTCGTAGTGAGTGTCGAGCTGCTGCCTCCGCGGGGTCACCGCGCCGAGTCGATCGCCGAGCAGGCGCGCCAGCTGCGAATCCACGGCGTGGACCTCGTGAACGTTCCCGATGGCCCGCGCGCAACTGGACGGATGAGCGCGCTCGCCGCAGCGCTGATCGTCCAGCAGGCGGGGATCGAGACGATCCTTCATTACGCTTGTCGCGACCGAAACCTCCTCGGGATGCAATCGGATCTTCTGGGCGCGCACACGATGGGCATCCGCAACGTGCTCATCGTGACCGGTGATCCGCCGAGGGTCGGCGACTACCCCGACGCGACCGCCGTCTTCGACGTCGACTCGATCGGGTTGACGAACGTCGTCTCGCGCCTGAACCGCGGTGTGGACATTGGCGGACAGCCGATCGGGCAGCCCACGAGCTTCCATATCGGCGTCGCGGCCAATCCTGGCGCGCTGGATGTGGACGAGGAGGTGCGGCGCTTCCGATACAAGGTGGACGCGGGCGCCGAGTTCGCGGTCACACAGCCGGTGTTCGATCTGGAGGAGTTCGAGCAGTTCCTGCTGCGAATCGCGGATGTCCGCATTCCGGTGCTTGCGGGTATTACACCGCTCGCCAGCGTGCGGCATGCAGAATTCATGGCGAACGAAGTGCCGGGCGTGAAAGTGCCCGATGCCATCCTCGAACGGATGCGACGCGCGGACGCATCGGGACGCGCGGCCGTCGAGGGCCTCGCGATCGCGCGCGAGATCGCCGCCAGCATCAGACCGCTCGTGCAGGGCATCCAGCTCTCCGCGATGGCCGGTCCGATCGAGACTGCGCTCGAAGTCATCGCAGCCGCGTGAAACGAGACGCGGGTTTCGCGGATGTGCGCGGATAGATTCTTGATGAGCGTTCGTACCGTCTGGCTTGCTTACCGATCGTACGACGCGATATAGTCGCAGCTCGGCGGAACCCGGTCCCTCTACTTTTGCCGCGGCACCCCGCTTGCTTGACCGGGGGGTGTCGGTTCCGTGCTGAACGGAGACGATGCCTGATGGCGTTATTTGATCGAAAAGCCGAACAGGAACACGAGTTGGTGTCAGGATCGGATGCGGCGACGCGGGCCTTATCAGTCACAGCCGTTGAAAATGATTTCGTCGAGGGCGTCTACGACAAGCTAGCGAAGGTCTACGATCTCTTCTTTGGCCCGACGCTTCACCCCGGCCGGCTCAGGGCGATCCAGCGCATGGATATCCAGCCCGCAGAGCGCGTACTCGAAGTGGGCGTTGGCACTGGCATCAATCTCGCGCTCTACCCCAGGCACTGTTCGATCACGGCCATTGATTTTTCTTCCTCAATGCTCGAGAAGGCGCGCGAGCGCGCGGCGCGCAAGGAGCTGCGTGGACTCCGACTGCTCCAGATGGACGCCGCTGATCTGAAATTCGCCGACCACTCGTTCGACATCGTGTACGCCCCGTACCTGATCAGCGTCGTGCCCGATCCCGTCAAGGTCGCTTGCGAGATGCGCCGCGTCTGCCGGTCGGGTGGCAGGATTGTGTTCCTGAATCACTTCCTCAGTCCCAATCCGATTCTTTCCCGCGGCGAGCGTCTGATTTCTCCCTTCACGATCCACGTCGGTTTCAAGGCGGATCTCGATCTGCCGGCGTTCCTCGCGCAGGCGGGGCTCGAACCGATCTCGATCGAGAAGGTGAACGTGCCGAAGATCTGGTCCCTCGTGACGTGCGTGAAGGACTGAGCCGGCCGCTCTGGCTGGCTCTGGTCATCGCGGCCTTCTGTGTTCCGCTCTTCATCGGCCTCGACCGCACGGACGTCGAGAGCGACGAAGCGATCTACTCGTATGCGGTCGACGGAATCCTCGCGCACGGCGACTGGCTCAATCCCCGCAGCAGCCCTCACGAAGACGCCGTCTTTCTCGAGAAGCCGCCGCTGAAATTCTGGATCGTGGCGGCGCCAATCCGTCTCGGATTGCTGCCGCACAACGAGTTCGGCCTGCGCTTCTGGGACGCGCTGTTCGGCGCGGTTGCGTTCGTCTACGTCTTCTCGATCGGGAAAAAGCTCGCAGGTCCCTTGTGCGGTCTCGTTGCGGTGATGGTGCTGTTCGTCAACGGGCCGCTCGTGTTCGAGCACGGCCTTCGCGGGAACAACATGGAGGCGCCGCTTTTTCTGTGCTACTGCGGCGGGATCTACCATTATCTCGCGTGGGGTGCGGACGAGGATCGACGGGCCCGGCGGCGTCACGTGGTGGCGGTGGGCCTCTACTTCTTTCTTGGCTTCATGACGAAGTTCGTCGCCGCGTTGTTCCTGCCCGTCATCCTCGCCATCAGCAGCATCGCGAACCGCGAGACCCGGAAGCGCGTCGTGACGGACATGTCGGCGTGGATGCTTGCGGCGGGCGAGGTGATCGTGCTGGCGTCGCCCTGGTTCGTATACCAGCAGTTCAAATCGGGAAACGAGTTGTGGCGGATCATTTTCGGCGTGCACGTGTACCAGCGGTTCACCGTGTCACTGGATCCGGGCCACATTCATCCGTGGAATTACTACTACGTGGAGACCTGGAGGGAGCTCCTCCACATGGGCACGGCATGGCTGATGGTGGCAGGTGGCATTCTGCTGTGCGCCGTGACGTGGCGCGAGCGACGTCTGGAACAGATCACCGTGCTTGCCTGGGCAGTCGTGCCGCTTGGGCTCATGTCCGCGGTCACATCCAAACTCCCGCACTACGCCTACCCATTCCTGCCTCCAGTGGCGCTGATGGTCGGGTTCGGGCCAGGCTGGATCGCGCGTGTCGGCCGTCATCATGTCGATCGGATCATGGAGGTCATTCAGGACCGACTCGCACGCCGAACGCCGGCCAGCACGTCGGTACGCCGGGCGCTCCTCGTGCTGACCGTGCTCTCGATGGTCGTTGCCGCGTTGACCCTGGTATTCGGCACGCTTACATGGCGCGTTGGCGGGGTTCAGGTGTTTCGCAATTCGCACGTCTCGCGTCCGCTGGTGCTTGCGTTGGTGCTCGCGACCATTGGCGGCCGCGGCGTCGCTGCCGCGCGCGTCGTCTTTCCGGTCGCGCTGCTCCTTCTCGTCTTACCTGTCAATGCCTACGAGAACATGCTCACCCGCGCCAGCATCGAAGACCATCCCGTCAGGACGGCTGCGGCGTGCCTCCTTCGTGTCCGAGCCGCCGACCTGCGCGCGGGGCGTCCAGCTCCGGGGATTCTTTCAATCGGCGAGCACAAGTGGTTTCTGCACAACTACTACTATTACCTGCACCATGTAGGCGGCTGGGAGCGCCTCGAGGCGGCCGACACGCGGACGCTGGAGCATGCGCTGCTCGTGCCCGGCCATCAGCGACCGACGCTCGTCGATGATGCTTCCTATCGCGGGTTCAAGGCGGGGCGCGAAGTCGCCTTGCAGTCAACGGCGGTGCTGCCGCTCCGAGAGGTGCTCCTGCTGATGCCCGGACCCTACGCCGTCTGCGGTCTTACGTCGCGGGTGAGGACAGGCAACTGAGCAGACCGTCTGATGTCTTTCAACATGTTTCCGGACCGCCTTCGCATCCGACGTGGCCAGTGACGAAGATGGCGTTCGTCCGCGAGAGCCCGCGCGCTGGCTCCAACCGGCGTCCCCGGCGCGCGTCTTCCGCGCGCTGGGGTGGAAGCCGGTCGGGATGCTCGTTGTCTATGTGATCCTGGCGGGCGTTTACACGAGCCCGCTGCTCCAGCAGAGTGGATCGCGTATCGCGGGTGACCCGTACGATCCAATCCTGAACGCGTCGATTCTGTGGTGGAACGCGACCACGCTCCCGTTTTCGACAGCATGGTGGAACCCACCCTATTTCTATCCCAGCGAGGGTGTCAGCACGTTCACTGAGAACCTCGTCGGTGTGAGCGCGCTCTCGACTCCGGTGTACTGGATCACCGGCAATCCCCTCACCACGTACAATCTCGCACTTTTTCTCACGTGGCCGTTGTCGGCATTCGGTACGTACCTTCTCGTCCGGTTCCTCATCCGGCGAGAAGATGCCGCGATCGTCGCGGGCCTGGCCTACGCGTTTACGCCATACCGCACTGCCGAGCTCGGGCATCTCCAGATGCTGTCGTCCTACTGGCTGCCGATCATCCTGCTCGGTCTTCACGGGTTCCTCGAGCATCGTCGCCGGGGATGGCTGCTGCTGTTCGGCGGAGCGTGGCTGCTGCAGTCGCTCGCAAATGGCTATTTCATTCTCTTCGGCGGGGTGCTGATTGGGTTGTGGATCCTGTACTTCTGTTCGACGCGCGAGAGGTGGCGGGCGGCCCCGGCGCTGATCGTAACGTGGGGCCTGGCCAGCCTTCCGCTCGTGCCGATCCTGCTGAAGTACGAGACGATCCACGAGCACTTCGGCTTGCGCCGTTCGCTGGAGGATCCTCTCGGGTTCAGCGCACCGATTCGATCCTGGATTGAGGTGTCGCCGCTCGTGTCGTTCTGGGGCAGGTGGCTGCCGTCGGGAAGCGACGATCTCTTCCCGGGCCTCACGGTTGTCGTCCTGGTGCTGGGTGCGTCGATCGCGTCGATGCGCGGTCATACGACGTGCGCTGAGCTGCGCTCGCAGCGTGCTCGGGTGGGACGCGTCGTTCTGGTGTTCCTCAGCATCGCGAGTTTATCCGCGATCCTGTTGACGCTGATCGTTGGTCCCTGGCGCGTCTCGGTCGGACCTGTCGTTCTCCGCATCACGAACATCGACAGAGCGCTGACCATTTTTGCGCTGTGCTGCATGGGCTGGCTGCTCGTCACCGACCGAGTGGCGGCGGCATTCCGTCGGCGAAGCCCGTTCCTCTTCTATTCGTGCGCGGCGCTGGCGATGGGAATCTTGGCCTGCGGCCCCGTTCTGCGGGTCGGGAGCGCGATCGTGTATCAGCCCGCGCCGTATCGGTGGCTCATGCACCTCCCCGGCTTCGGTGAGCTCCGCGTGCCGACGCGCTTCTGGATGCTCGGCGTCCTGTGCCTCGCAGTTGCCGCAGCGCTCGCAGTTCCGAAGCTGATTCCACGCGGGCACCGGTGGCGCAAGCCCGTGTTCGCGCTCACCGTGGCGGGAATCCTGTCCGACGGATGGATCGGCGCGATGCCGATGGCGCGGCCGCCCGAGCACTGGCTGAAAGTCGAACGACGCGACCAATCGCAGCCGATCCTGGAGTTGCCCCTTGGCCCCGAATGGGACGCGGCTGGCACCTTTCGATCGATTCGCCATCGACGACGGGTCGTGAACGGTGTGAGCGGCTACGACCCGCCGCACTACGCGCCGTTGCAGGAGGGCCTCAACGCACACGACCCGGGAATGCTGCTCGCGCTTACGTCACTCGGATCGCTCGACGTCGTCGTCAATGGCGCAGCGGATCCCGATCATGCCTGGGCGAAGTACGTGTCGACATTTCCGGGCGCTCTCCTGGTCTTTGCAGATGGTACGCGTAGCGCGTATCGCATTCCCGAGTCGACGGGCGTCGATCCGGTGCTCGGTGAACCGCTGCCAGTTGCCCGTGCGCTCGCATTCCGCCACGATGCGGGCACCATCGTCGATGGCCGAGTCGAAACAGAATGGGGAGATGATCCCCAGCGGCCGGGACAATGGGTCGCGGTCGATCTCGGTGCAGTGCGCCAGGTTGGCGGGGTCACGCACGCGCTTGGCGAGTACGCTCGCGACTTTCCACGTCTGCTGGCGATTGACGTGTCGATTGACGGCGATCACTGGGAGCAGGTCTGGAAGGGGCCAGCGGCCGGTCTTGCATTTCTCGCAGCCGCCCGCCGCCCGCGAGAAGCGGCGATGCACTTCGCGCTTCCCCCGCGATCCGCGCAGTTCGTCCGCTTGCGCCAGCTCGCGCGACACCAGAACCTCTGGAGAGTCGCAGAGGTGAAGGTGCACGCGCCGCTCAAATGAGGCAGTTCGTGTGATGACGCGGCCGCTCGTTTTCAAGCGCCCCTGGCTCCGTAGACTTGGGATTCTTTGCCTTTACGTTGTCATCGCGGCGATTTACACGCGGCCGCTGCTCGAAGTGAGTCGCTCACGGGTCGCCGGCGACCCGGGCGATCCTGTCCTCGTCGCATCGATCCTGTGGTGGAACGCGACAACCGTGCCGTTGTCGGAGCACTGGTGGAGTCCGCCGTATTTCTATCCTGCCAGGGACATCACCGCGTTCACGGAAAACCTGCTCGGCGTCACGCCGATTTCGACGCCGCTGCATTGGCTGACAGGAAATCCGTTCACGACGTACAACGTCGTTCTGTTCATGACGTGGCCGCTTTCAGCCTTTGGCGCCTATCTCCTGACTTCACGACTTGCGCGGCGCGAGGACGCGGCGTTCGTCGCCGGCCTCGTTTACGGGTTCACACCGTACCGCACAGCGGAGCTCGGGCATCTGCAGATGGTCTCGTGCTACTGGATGCCTGTCGCTCTGCTCGCTTTGCACGGGTACCTCGAGACACGTCGGACGCACTGGCTGGCGCTTTTCGGCGTTGCATGGATCCTGCAATCACTCTCGAACGGTTATCTCATTCTGTTCGGCGGAGTGCTGATCGTTCTCTGGTTGCTGTACTTCTGCTCGACGAGCTCGGCGTGGCGCGCGGTACCAGGGATCGTCGTCGCCTGGGGACTCGCGAGTCTGGTGCTTCTGCCTGTCTTGTCGAAGTATCGAGCGGTGCACGCACACTACGGTCTGCGCCGCGGGATGGGAGAGTTCATCGAGTTCAGCGCGCCCGCCAAGGCGTGGCTCGAGGTCACGCACATGGTCTGGTTCTGGAGCCGGATTTTCCCTGATCTCGACGACAATCTCTTTCCGGGACTGACCGCCGTCGTCCTCGTCATCATCGCGGGAGTCGTTGCGATCCGGCGTGCACCTACTCCGGACTCCACTCAATTTTGGAAAGCGCTTCGATTGGTCCTGGGCGTCGTCGCCGGCATAAGCCTGGCGGTCATCCTGTTCACCGCGTTCTTCGGGCTGTGGCACATTTCGATCGCGGGCCGCAGCGTCGGGCTTACGGAGCTCGATCCCGTCATTGGCGTCGCGTTCTGGTCTGGCGTGCCCGTGCTGGCGTTGACGCCGAGCATCCGCCAGGCGTTCTCGCGACGCAGTCCGTTCCTGTTCTACGTCGCTGCGACCCTCGCGCTCGCGATCCTGTGCTGTGGGCCCGCGCTCCGCGCGGGCGACGTCGTCATCCTCGAGCCCATGCCGTACCGCTGGTTGCTGTACCTGCCCGGGTTCAACGAGATCCGGGTGCCAACGCGCTTCTGGATCCTGGGTGTGCTGTGTCTCGCCGTCGCGAGCGGCCTGGCGTTCGCGAGATTTTCTCTTCCACGTTCGCAATGGAGGGCATTCTTCACGATTGCGGTCGCAGGGATACTGCTCGATGGCTGGCTCCGAGAGCTCCCGATGGCACAGGCTCCGCAGCCCTGGCCAAGAGTCGAACGCTGGGATCACCGTCAACCGATTCTCGAACTGCCGATGGGCCCGGGTTTCGATGCCGCCGCGACCTTCCGGTCGATCTGGCATCGCCGCCGGGTCTTCAATGGCGTGAGCGGGTACGATCAGCCCCACTACGGTTCGCTTCAGTAGGCCATCAAGACCCACGATCCCGCGATGCTCACTGCGTTGGCATCGCTCGGTTCGTTCGACATCGTCGTCGACGGCGCGGCAGATCCGCAAGGCGAGCTGGCGCGTTACGCGGCAGGCACGCCGGGTGCAACGCTCGTTGCAACCGACGGAGTCCGCACCGTGTACCGAATTCCTGCGGCAACGCGGCAGGGCCCGCCGCTCGGAGCCGTCCTGCGCATTGCACACGCACGTGCGTCGGCCTCGGACGCCAGCGCACTTATGGATGCCAATATCGAGACCGCCTGGGTGGATTACCCGCAGCACCCAGGACAGTGGGTGTCGGTCGAGCTCGAATCCGTTGCCGATGTCGGCGCAATCACGCATGCGCTCGGGAGCGATGCGAATGGTTTTCCGGCGGTGCTCGCGATCGATCTGTCACTCGACGGCGTCGAGTGGCACCAGGTCTGGCAAGGAACGACAGCGCCTGACGCGTTTCTGGAAGCCATTCGGC
>Ga0114129_10015338_pt1 | contig 10902 bp, 10 predicted proteins | sample RhiMetdeltSRZDD1_FD_80071 | JGI IMG/M metagenome (GOLD analysis project Ga0114129, IMG submission 80071) | Populus rhizosphere microbial communities from Tennessee, USA - Rhizosphere MetaG P. deltoides SRZDD1 (version 2) (version 2) | ecosystem: Host-associated > Plants > Roots > Rhizosphere >... | reverse complement strand
TGGGCTTTCGGTTGGGCGCAGGTGGAAACATCGACGGCTTTTTACACACAACCTGCCGGGTCAACCCGGATGTCGCTGGCCTGCTCACCAGCGGCAATCCTTTTCCCAACCCGTTACTCTACGCGCGCAAGCAGGAACAGTGGGGCAAAGCCCGCCCGATAGATATCGCCACCGGGTTCATCCACGGCGACTTGAATGCCAATAATATTTTGGTCAAATTCTCTGATAAAGGAGAACATCTTGAAGGCTATTACCTGATCGATTTCGCGCTCTTCAAAGAAAAGCTGCCGCTCCTATACGATCAACGCTACCTGGAAATGTCTTACCTCACGCATGCCATGTCGCAAATATCCTTTGCAAAAGGTGTGAACTTTCTTCTCCTCATGGCGGGCACGGATGTCCCTGAACCTCGTACGGTGCCAATCGAAATGTCGGGAGTCAGCGCGGTCATTGCATCTGCAAGAAATGCGTTTGCCGCGTGGGTTCAAGAGAATCATCCGAGTTTGGCGGATGACCTGTGGGGGCAATATTGGCTGGCGGGCGTGGCCGCCGGATTAACCTATTGCCATAAAACGGGCCTGTCCGATCACCAGCGGCTGACTGGGTTAATATACGCCGCCGCAAACCTCAAGCGTTATGCCGCAACATTCAACCTGCCGCTGCCAACCAATGTTGAATCGTTGTATGACGAGGCCCGATCCGATACGGTCTCAGCTGGCCCAGCCCCTGCCAAAAAATCCCATCACGATCTCCCCACCCAACCCACTCCTTTCCTGGGGCGTTCTGCACAAATTGCTGCTCTTAAAGAGTTGTTGCAAAGTCCCGATGTGCGTCTTATCACCCTCCTGGGGCCGGGCGGCACAGGCAAGACTCGCCTTAGTCTACAGGTCGCGCAGGAAACGCTGGATAACTTTCCCCATGGTGTCTTCTTTATCCCGTTGGCTGATGATTACACTTCGAATCAATTTATCTCGCGCTTTGCCCAACACCTGGAAGTCCGTGAAGGTGGGCGTCCCTTACTCGAAAACATCAAGGATTATCTACAGGATAAACGCATCCTGGTGATCCTGGACAATTTTGAGCAACTCGTTTCCGCCGCCCCGGTTGTGAGCGATCTCCTAGCCGCCGCGCCACAATTGAAGGTCATTACCACCAGTCGCATCCTCCTCCAATTGCACGGCGAACGTGAATATCCCGTCCCCACATTGGACTTGCCGGAGACCGATGAGATGACCGTCGAAGGCCTGGCTGGAAATGAATCTGTGCTTCTGTTCACGGAACGTGCACGTGCGTCCAACCATCACTTCTCTTTGACGAAGGACAACGCCTCTGCCGTAGCCGAAATCTGTCGCCGTCTCGATGGGCTGCCCCTCGCCCTGGAACTCGCCGCCGCGCGGATCAAACTTCTTCCGCCGCAAGCAATTCTCTCGCGCCTGGACGATCGCCTCAAGTTGCTCACCGGCGGTGTACGTGACCTGCCCTCCCGCCACCAGACTCTCCGTAACACCCTTGAATGGAGCTACAGCCTGCTGCAGGATCATGAAAAAACGTTGTATGCGCGGCTTAGTGTGTTCGTAGGCGGGTTTACATTTGAAGCCGCTGAAGTAGTCTGCAATGCAGAAAACAAGTTGGATATCCTTGAAGGCTTGACTTCACTCGTCAATAACAGCCTGTTGCGTCAGGAAGAGATCAATGGTGAACCGCGTTTTGGCATGCTGGAAACCATCCGCGCCTATGCAGTAGAGCGCCTCGGCGAACGTGGTGAAATGGAATCTCTGCGCGCAGGGCATGCTCAATATTATGCGAACATTGTTCTCAGCCAGATCAGCTATGACTTATTTTCTAGAAACGCGCTAAAGTGGCTGAATTGGATCGAACGGGAACTCGACAATATCCGAGCAACCGTGAACTGGTATCTGGGTATCCCAACCAGCATTGAATTAGCAGCCACCCTCATCTGGCTCCTGGTGTGGTTTATGTATCGCAGAGGATACCTTAGTGAAGGTCGGGTGTGGACGGACAGGGCGCTGGCCTCTGGATTTCTGCCTGAGTACTCTCAATCCAAGTCGATGATTCTTGGCTCCGGCGGATTTCTTGCAACGTGGCAGGGGGAACAGGAAATTGGCCTGTCACAATTAAAGAAAAGTGTTGCCCTTGCGCAAAACCTTGAGGATGAACAACTAATGCCCAATCTGCTTATGGGCAACGCAGTGACTCTCATCAATATGGGCCGTGACAGCGAAGCCCTGCCCTTGTTGAAGGAAGCCCTTGAATTGTTCAAGGAACAGGACCAACCCTACTTCCGCACCATCGCACAGGTCCATCTCGGGAACGTGGAACTTGGGTTGGGAAACGCTGAACAAGCGCGCATCCTGCATGAGCAGGCTCTGGCTGAAGCCCGTGCACAGGGTGAAAACTGGCTATTAAGTTTTGCCTTGAACAATTTGGGAGAAGTGGCGCGCACACAGGGTCAATATGATCTGGCGCGGAAATATTATGAAGAGTGCGAGGAATTATTACGAGGGACCGGCGATAAAGGGGATATAGCGCGCTTTGTCCATACGCTTGGATATATCGATCAACACGAAGGCAATTATGCTCGCGCTGAGTCTCAATTTAGAAAGGGACTGGCATTGTTCCGACAGTTGGGCAACCGTCGTGGCATGGCAGAATGTATGGCCGGACTGGGCGGGCTAAAAGCCAGGCAGGGTAACGCCAAATGGGGCGCGGTGATGCTCAGCGCGGCAGAAGCTGCGTTGAAGGCCACCGGGGGAGCGTGGTGGCCCGCAGACCGCGTCGAAGTGGATGCAAATTGGGAATTCATACGCTCAATCTTGAGTGAGGTGGAATGGACAGCCGCGCAGGAAAAGGGCAAAGCGATGACTCTGGAGCAGGCACTAGCGTTCGCATCGGAATAATCATGAAGCGTGTAGTGCTACGCGTAGTGACAGCGGTCGAGCAGCTTCGAAATAACGTAGTCAGCTTGCATGCACCGCTGCCCAGTGCTACAATGGCGGGGCAGTCACAGGCTGCGTCCCGTCCGCGGGAAGGGAAGATCCCACCTGCTTAGTCCAAATCAATCGAGTATTGACATCTCTTTTGCCCGTCGGCGGACACCGGGCTTCAAAGGAGTAGTCATGTCTCGCAATCTACCACCCCATCCGAATCTAGAACATCTCAGGAAACAAGCCAAGGATCTGCTGCACGAGTTGAAGCAGGAAAACCCTGCATTGCAGCTGGCCGATGCACAGCACATCCTCGCGCGCGAGTACGGCTTTGCAAGTTGGCCAAAACTCAAGGCACATGTGGAATCACTGCCAGGCGAGGCCGCTCCTGCCAAAGCGGTTCCAGAGAAGGAAAATCCGTTCGTGGGCAAGTGGGCAGCCAATCTGTCGAAGTCGAAGCGCCACCCGGGCAATCCGTTCCAAAGTGCCACCCTGCAGTTCACCGTCGTCGGCGATACAGTGACGATCATTGACGTGGTAGTCGATGAAGCAGGCCGTGAGATTCAGTCCAAAAACACGATTCTGGTCGACGGCCAGGAACATACGACCGAGCAGGGATATGTATTCATGGCCAGATGGCGTGGTTCGAACGTCCTGGAAACGGAAGCGAAAAAGGACGGCGTGCCAGCTGGCTGGGGCAGGTATGAAATCTCAGAAGACGGCAAGACCCTGACTATCTCAGGCGACGAGCAAGTGATCGTGCTCGATCGTGACTGGCGCGTTTGAATCCTATCGAAGTGTGGGTGGGTATTGGCGAAAACCCCATGAAGGCTTTGTCCATATTCACCCACCAACGGTCTGTTGCTCATTAAAAGTGAGGAATAACACACATGACTAAAATCATTATTGGTGAAGATTGTGGAAATTCCCCGAAGAATTTGTTGGTTCAGAAGTTAACGATCGCCTTTGCCAAAGGCGATTCCAAACATATTCTTGGCAGCGTTACGGATGATATTCGCTGGAATATTGTCGGTGACGAGTTGATTCAAGGAAAAAAGAATCTTGCCCAGGCACTGCAACAAAGGAAGGCGAGTAAGGCAGCCGAGTTGACCGTTCACCATATCTCCACGCACGGCAGATCTGGCGCAGCAAACGGTACCATAAAATTTAATAACGGAAAGACGCGAGCTTTTTGTGATGTATTTGAATTCAAGGATACCAAAGGCTCGAGCGTAAAGGAAATCACATCCTATCTAATTGAAATGGAATAAGATTTCCGCTTCTGGAATCTCATCGCGGCTCATCCTGGAATTCCAGTTGGAATATAATAACAATATGTTCAGAATATCCCATCGGGCATAAATTTTTCTGGTAGAAAGGATGCACATCAAATGTTGAATCTTAATTCCGTCATGCTGGGCTCGAAACAATCCAAAGAGCTGGTGGCCTTTTATGAAAAGGTGCTTGGTAAGCCGGCGGACATGGTCGATCATGAAAACGGCTTCCATGGCTGGCAAGTTGGAAGTGTTTTTCTGGGCGTTTTACAACATTCCGAAATGGGAGGGAACACGAAAGATCCGGGTCGGGTGATGATCAATTTTGAAACGTCCCAGGTCAAAGAGGAGTATGAGCGGATCAAATCAATTGGCGGTACAGTTATCCATGAACCCTATCAAATGGGAGAAGGATGGATTGCAACACTCGCCGACCCGGATGGGAACTACTTCCAATTGCTGTCTCCGATGGGACAGTAGTACATTCCATCACCTAGCGAAACGATAATTCCGCATTTGCCTCATGACCGCGTCGCGCGCTGGGCCTGCTCCACCAGCGCTCACCGGCTGTCGAGATGAATTTGAACAACATTCAAACCTTTTCCCAGGGTTCCGACCAATACGCCAAACACAGACCGCAATATCCCGAAGCACTGTTTTCCTATCTCAGCGATCTTTGTCTCCACCATGATTCCGCCTGGGATTGTGCCACCGGCAATGGGCAGGCGGCGGTCTCGAGCGCGAAGTACTTTTCCCGGGTGCAGGCAACTGATATCAGCTCAGAACAGATTCAGAATCGCATCCTGCACCCAAAGGTAAGTTACAGCCTCTGCGCCGCTGAAACTGCACCATTTGCCGACTTTTCCTTCGACCTGATCACGGTGGCCACCGCCGTTCACTGGTTCAATCAGGAGCAGTTCCATCGTGAGGTCCAACGAGTATTGAAACCCCATGGAGTTTTGGCGGTCTGGACTTATGGACAATTTGAAATCGAGCCCAGGATTTACGAGGTCATCTTGTCGGAACTGTTAAATCCCATTGATGGCTATTGGGCAAGCGGCAACCGTCAGGTCATGAACGGGTATCGCGACCTGGAGCTCCCTTTTGAGGAAATCCGCAATTTACCGGCTTTTGTATTGAAACTTGAATGGCACCTGGGACAATTACTCGCCTATATGCGGACGTGGTCTGCAGTGAAACGCTTCTCTGCCGAACGTGGAGTTGATCCTGTGGAAAAACTTGAGAAAACGCTGGAGCCGATTTGGGGAGCGCCTGATACAATCAGAGTCGTGCAAATGCCCCTGTTTGTTAAGGCAAGCAGGAGGCCAGCCTGAAACATAGTAGCACGCACAGCTCAACAGGAGAAGGCCAATGAATGCATCCAGTGCCACTCGGCGTCTCGCCCGATCGCTGGATGACTAGACCTCGCCATGCTCTCCATCTCAGCGACCGACGATTGGAAAAATTCTCATCCCGGAGCGATCATTGGCCTCCTGGAACTTTCTGGTGTCTTGAATTCCACCTCATCGCCGAACCTGTATGAACGGAAACGGGAAGCCGAAGCGCGCCTGAGAGAGCGTTATCAGGGATTCACCCGGCAGGATTTTTTATCTCTCCCCGTTATGGCCGACTACGAACGCTACTACAAGCGTTTCAATAAGACCTATCATGTGCAGCTCCAGGTGGAGTCTATTGTGTTGAAAGGGAAAAACCTGCCGGATGTCTCTCCCCTGGTTGATTCGAACTTCATCGCCGAGGTAGAGACGTTCGTCCTCACGGCCGGTCACCATGTTGATAAACTCCATGATCCAGTGTTCATCGATGTATCGCGCGAAGGCGATTCCATGACACAAATGAACGGAACATCCAAGGCCCTTCGAGCGGGTGACATGGTCATGAAAGATGCTGGTGGAATCTGCTGCACAATCCTCTATGGGCAGGATAACCGCTCCCCTATTTCTCGAGAAACTATGCATGTTCTTTACGTGTCGTATGCCCCTGCCGGTGTACTGGCGGAGACTGTAGATTTGCAATTGCATCGAATCGAAGAAAATATCCGCTCCTTTTCACCGACCGTTGTCCTGGAGCAACATCGTTTGCTCGTGGCAGAAACGAAATAACGGCTTGACCCGGAAATCCATATGATACAGGTGCTGATACAAGCTATAGCCGGTTCGTATGAAAAGCGTTTATATAATGAGAAAACTCTGGAGTATAAAGGGACGCGCCGTGTCTCTCGACCGTATCCTTATGCATATGGTTTTGTTCTAGGGACGCATGCAGAGGATGAGGAGGCCGTGGACTGTTATCTGCTGACAAAGGATGGCGTGAAATCAGGTGCGGTCGTAGAGTGTGAGCCGATCGGTTTGTTGGAACAAGACGAAGATGGGGAAATCGACCACAAGGTATTGGCAGCCATGCCCGGACAGCCGGCAGAAGTTAGGCCGGAGCTACTGAAAGAATTAGGGGACTTCATCCAGGCTGTTTTTGCAGAGTACCCGGAGGTACAAGTCCACGTTGGACGCATTCTCTCGCCGGAGGCAGCACGAAATTACATTCAGAAATTTAGAAACGCTTAAATAAAGCACTCTGACCTTGATAAGGAGATAGACATGAATCCATCTCACAATCGCATCCGACCCTATGCTCTTGAAGCCGGTGAGGGCTGGACGTATCGATATGGCGTAGACTTCGTGGTGAAATCCAGCGAGATCCAGGCAGGTAGTGGCGCCGCCTTCCTGGAGTATGTCACTCGGAAAGGCGAGGAACCACCGCGTCACACGCATACAACGGAAGATGAAATATTCTACGTGCTGGAAGGGGATGTCACCTTTCACTGTGGTGAGGAGACATTTGATGTGCACTCCGGAGGCTTTATCTTCTTACCGCGCGGGATCAAGCACGGGTATACAATCCGTAGCGATGAACCGGTCCGGTTGATTGTCGTTACATCGCCCGTCAGAGAAGGCTCAAGTGGCGGGTGGGGTGGCTTTGTATCGGACATGGAGTCAGGGCAAGGCGAATTGATCGCAAAACCAAAGTAAGCCTGTTGATCATGATTCATTAGCCAATCTGAATTCGCAATGGCCATCTTCGCGCTCCTGCAGCCATGAGACTCGTCAACTCGCTGAACAGCATCTACAATCAATATCCACGTCAATACTGGTTGATGATCACGGGCATTATCCTTGCCACCGCAGGTGGGAGCATGATCTGGCCCTTTCTCGTGATTTACGCCAGCGGAAAATTAAGCCTGCCACTCAGCACAGTCGCCGCGCTGATCTCGATCAATGCCGGGACGAGTCTGATCGCCTCGCTTATCGCGGGGACGCTAGCCGATAAGATCGGGCGCAAAGTTGTGATGGTATTCAGTCTCGCAGTGACTGGCATCGCTTACCTGCTGCTGGTCAACGCACAGACGTACTTGCATTTTGCCGCGCTCATGGTTCTGATCGGCTTATCGAATCCGCTTTACCAGGTCGGAGCAGATGCGATGCTCGCCGACATGATTCCATCCGAAAAACGCTCTGACGCGTACGCGCTAACTCGCATTGCGAATAATGCCGCATTCGCGCTGGGGCCGGCAGTGGGAGGATTTCTAGCTACGCGTTCTTACAATCTTGCATTTTATTTCGCGGCCGCAGGGTTTATTACCTACAGTCTATTGATGCTTTTTCGGGCTCGAGAGACCCTGCCATTTGTAAACGAAAGCGATAGCGCGACTCCCCTGCAAGGTGAAAATGTCCTCCAGGGTTATATGCGCGTCTTCAAAGATACGAGTTATATGACTCTCATAGCCCTCATCAGCCTTGGCCTCATCGCGCCGACGATGCTCTGGATTCTCATGCCGGTGTACGCCAAAACCAACTTCGGCATCCCTGAGGCACAATACGGTTGGATTCCAACAACGAACGCGCTGATGTGTGTCTTTATCCAATATTTTGTCACGCGCCTCACGCGCCATCATAATACCTTGTCCATTGTTGGCGCAGGCATGCTCATCTATGCGCTTGGCACGGGTAGCGTGGCGGTCATGACGAGCTTCTGGGGTTTCTGGCTCAGTATGGTCATCCTGACCTTCGGCGAACTCACCGTCGTACCCACTGCCAGCAAATACGTAGCTGACCTCGCGCCTGCCGACCTGCGCGGTCGTTACATGTCTATCTACTGGCTTGGATGGGGTCTGGCGCGCACCCTTTCGCCCATCATCGGTGGATTCCTTAACGACAATTTTGCCCCACGAGCCATCTGGATTGGAGGTCTACTCATTGGCCTCACCAGCGTTATAGGCATAGTTCTGTTTAATCGCTTCTCCTCGACCCCTGAAACAGTTCATTCTTCGCCCTGACCGGATCGAGCTTCGATTGGCCTGGCTCACCGCCCAAAAATTTTGTTATCAAAATTGAATACTTTCCTCGCATATGGTAGTTGTATAATTTGCAAATTCTAGATCAGCTTAATCTCCAGAGGAAGGCGGCCCGCAATGAAAAAGCAGGTTGTGGTTATACTGGCATTCGTTCTCTCGTTCCTATTCATACTGGCAATGGCAAGCTCAGCTGGGGCATCCAACCAATATCAAAGTGACACCCTCGAGCACGGAAAATACGTCGCGACCATCGCGGGCTGTACCGATTGTCACACACCTCTCAAACCGGAATACCAAGATCCCACAAAGCTAACCTTTGACCAACTCAAGGTATTGTCTTTCAATGGCGCTGCCGCGGCAGATGAGACCAGATTCCTTTCTGGCGGCCGCGCCTTCGATCTGGGACCGATCGGCATTCTTCTCACCCGCAACATAACTCCTGATGAGGAAACCGGCCTCGGCTCCTGGACTGACGAGCAGATCAAAATCGCCATCAAGACCGGTGTTAACAAAGATGGTAAAGTACTTTTTCCCGTGATGCCTTACCACGTTTATACCGGAATGGCCGATGCCGATGTGGACGCGGTAGTTGCTTATCTGCGTTCCGTCAACGCCGTGAACAATGCAGTGCCTGAGCGCACGATCTCCACAGAGGGCTTTCCAACCCCGACCTACCAAACTGGCATCGTCGCACCTGACCCATCTGACAAGGCCTCGCGCGGCGCCTACCTGGTCAACAGCGTGATGGGCTGTACCGATTGTCACACCCCGGTCGACCCCACCACGGGCGCACCACAAATGGATAAGTATCTGGCAGGTCGTCAGCCATATGAAGGACCATGGGGCATTGTTTACGGTGGGAACATTACACCCGATGATGAAACCGGCATCGGCACATGGTCGGAAGAGGACGTCCGACGGGCCGTAATTAGCGGCGTTGGCAAGGATGGTCGTCGCCTGATCCTGATGCCCTGGTTCGCTTATTCTGCGCTCACAGCGGAAGATGCAGATGCCGTGGCGTATTACCTGAAGAACGTGCTGCCGGCTGTGAAAAACGAAATTCCGGCACCCGCCCTAAACGAAGGTTTCGAGGAGATGGTGCCTGAAGCACAGAATCAGTTACCGGCTGGTAATAACGCATTATCTCCCGCGATCCTGGTCATCGCTGGCGTTGCAGTCATCCTGCTAGTCTCTGTGGGAGTTGCCATCCTAAGACGCCGGTCCGCATAATTTAGTATGGAAGCAATGCGAAGATTAATCCGGGAAAAGTACCTCAATATTCAGGCCAAGCTGGTCTTTCCACTGGCCGTCACCATCCTGTTATTAGTGCTGGTACTTTCCCCTCTAACGAACCGGCTGATCAACAGCCGGATCGAGCAGGAAGCAGATCGACGGCTAACGGAGATCGCCGACTCGGTGGCAGCCTTAATCGAAAATTCTGAAGCGCTGGCGCGCAATAATGCGACTTTGCTTGCAAAACAACCGGATGTTGTAAACTCCTTCTTTGACCTGGGCGCAACCAGTGCCGTGCTGAATGAGCAACGGATTTCACTAGGTTTGCAGGAACTATCGCTCTATCAAGCCGATTACAGGGTGGGTGATCAGGCATATTTTTATGCTGGCCCCACCGTGGCGCGGCGATTACAAGTCAGTGAGGATGCGTTGCGCATTCGTGAGAGTCTAATTCTCAATGCCATCCGTAACAGGGCGTCCGACAGTAGTGTCGCCATTGCTGCGCAGGGTTCACAGATTTTCGGTGTGGCACCCGTATTTACCGCAGAGGGACGCGAACTGTTAGGCGTGGTAGTTGCCACGTTCTACATGGATCAGGCTTACATTGATAACATTACGCAGATCATCAATACGGACGTAGCCATCGTCAAAGACAATGCGGTGATCATCTCCTCCATTGACCCCAGCGCAGGATACGAATCGCTCATCAATCAGGGCTGGCTTCGATCGGCCGAGACCCCGGCGTTGAACGTGAAATACAGTGACAATCAGGATTATCGCCTGCTTGGCCATCCTCTCGTCATTTCAGCAGAAGAGCAGGGTTCGGTGTTGGTCGCCCAACCTATTGAGAACTTGTTCGCCGTCAGCCGCAATATTCAAGTAATTCTGCTAACGGTTACAGGTGTATTTGGCCTGACGGCCCTGTGGTTTTGGCTTGCGGCCTTCCTGGCCTTTACCCGTCCACTCGCGCAATTGACCCAGGCAACCACCAATATGAGCCAGGGTGATTTGGATCAAAGAGTGCCTACAGCGTATTTAATGTTCAGAGATGAGATTACGATCCTGAGTGAGAACTTCAACTCCA
>Ga0114129_10015336_pt1 | contig 10903 bp, 10 predicted proteins | sample RhiMetdeltSRZDD1_FD_80071 | JGI IMG/M metagenome (GOLD analysis project Ga0114129, IMG submission 80071) | Populus rhizosphere microbial communities from Tennessee, USA - Rhizosphere MetaG P. deltoides SRZDD1 (version 2) (version 2) | ecosystem: Host-associated > Plants > Roots > Rhizosphere >... | reverse complement strand
GCCCATCCGCAATCGCGCGACGCTCGGCGGGAATCTCGCGACCGCGTCGCCGATCGGCGATTCGGCGCCGCTGCTGCTGGCGCTCGATGCGTCGGTCCACATCGCGGGCCCGAATGGCCACCGGACGCAGCCGCTGGCGTCGTTCTTCACGGGCTACCGGCGCACGGTGCTCCAGCCAGGCGAGCTACTCACGACGGTCGAGATTCCAAAGCCGCTGCCCGAGTTCGTGCGGTTCTACAAGGTCGCCAAGCGGCGGCTCGATGACATCAGCACGGTTGCGGCGGCAATGGCGATCGATCGCGACCGCTCGGGCCGGGTCAGCCGCGCGCGGTTCGCCTTCGGCGGCGTGGCCGCCTCGCCGCTGCTCGTCGGCGAGGCCGGGCAGGTCGCGACCGGGCAGCCGTGGAACGAGGGTGCCGTCGAGCGGGTGCAGCAGGTGCTGGATCGTGTGCTGACGCCGTTGAGCGACCATCGCGGGTCGAAGGACTACCGCCGCGAGGTGTCGAAGAGCCTGATCGAGAAATTCTGGTGGGAATCGCGTCATGACGATCGCAGGTAAGCCGCTTCCGCACGAGAGCGCGCGCGGCCACGTCACCGGCGGCGCGATGTATACCGACGATCTCCTCCTGCGCTTTCCCAACCTGCTGCACGCGTGGCCGGTGACCGCGCCGCACGCGCATGCCCGCGTGACCGGCCTGGACGCGAGGCCCGCGCTCGAGGAGCCCGGCGTGCTGACGACGCTCACCGCGTCGGACGTGCCTGGCGAGGGCGACACGGGACCGTCGCGCCACGACGAGCCGCTGTTCCCAACCGAGGTGATGTTTCACCGGCAGCCCGTGGCGTGGGTGCTGGGCGAGACGCTCGAGGCGGCGCAGCGCGGCGCCGCGCGCGTTCGCGTCGAATACGAGCCGCTGCCCGCCATCCTGACGATCCAGCAGGCGATCGACGCCGGAAGCTTTCTCACCGACGCCTTCCGGTTGTCGCGCGGGGATGTCTCGGCAATCGGCGCGAGCGCCTTGCGCATCGACGGCGAGCTTGCGATTGGCGGACAAGAGCATTTCTATCTCGAGACGCAGGCGGCGATCGCGTGGATCGACGAGACCGGCGGCGTCGGGGCGCAGTCGTCCACGCAGCATCCGTCGGAAACGCAGGAGATCATTGCGCGCGTCCTCGGACTGCATCGCAACCAGGTCACCGTCGAATGCGTGCGCATGGGCGGCGCGTTCGGCGGCAAGGAGGTGCAGGCGAACGCGTGGGCGGCCATCGCGGCGCTCGGTGCGTGGAAGACCGGCCGGCCGGTGCGCGTACGGCTCACGCGCGAGCTCGACATGGCGGTCACCGGCAAGCGCCATCCGTACCTCGTTCGCTACTCGGCCGGCTTTTCGTCAACCGGGCAGATCGAAGGGCTGAAGATCGACTGTTTCTCCGACGGCGGCTGGAGCCTCGACCTGTCGGAGCCGATCATGTGGCGCTCGCTGTTTCACTGCGACAACGCCTACTACCTTCCGAACCTCGACGCGACCGGCCGTGTCTGCCGGACGCACAAGACATCGCAGACCGCGTTCCGCGGCTTCGGCGCACCGCAGGCGATGGTGGCGATCGAGGACATCCTCTCGCAGGCCGCGCAGCGGCTGTCGATCGGCGCCGATGTGATCCGCGAGCGGAATTTCTATCGCGAGGGCCACACGACTCATTACGGGCAGCCGGTCGCCGACGCGGGACGCATCGACAGAATCTGGAGCCAGCTGAAGGCGACGAGCGACTTCGACGCGCGCCGCGCGGAGGTCGCCGCCTTCAACGCGCAGCACGACGAGGCCAGGCGCGGCCTCGCGATCACCCCGGCGAAGTTCGGTATCTCGTTCACCGCGACGTTCTACAACCAGGGCGGTGCGCTCGTCCTCATCTACCGCGACGGCACCGTCCAGGTGAATCACGGCGGGACCGAGATGGGGCAGGGACTCTTCACCAAGATTCGCCAGATCGCCGCGGACACGCTCGGCGTCGAGGGCGAGCGGATTCGGCTGATGACGACGCGCACCGACAAGGTGCCGAACACGTCGGCAACCGCGGCCTCGGCCGGAACCGATCTGAACGGCGCAGCGGTCGCCGATGCCTGCCTGCAACTGCGCGCCCGGCTGGACCGCGTGGCCGCGAGCCTCGACGCGCCGGTGACGTTCGAGGCGCTCTGCGAGGCGGCCTACACGCAGCGCGTTCCGCTGTTCGCACAGGGTTACTACCGGACGCCCGACATCCACTTCGATCGCGCCGCGGGCCATGGCAAGCCGTTTCACTATTTCGCGTTCGGCGCGGCGGTGTCGGAAGTGGAGGTCGATCGCTTCACCGGCGCCTATCGCGTGCGGCGCGTGGACATCCTGCAGGACGTCGGCGATTCCATTTCGCCCATCATCGATCGCGGGCAGGTGGAGGGCGGCTTCGTGCAGGGCGTGGGGTGGCTGACGCTGGAGGAGCTCCTGTGGGACGACCAGGGTCGCCTGGCCACAGCCGGCGCGTCCACGTACAAGCTGCCGTCGTGGTCCGAGATGCCCGAGGACTTCCGCGTCAGCTTTCTCGAGGACGCCCGGCAGTCCTCGGTCGTGTTCGGCAGCAAGGCCGTCGGCGAGCCACCGCTGATGCTCGCGATCTCCGTGCGCGAGGCGCTGCGTGATGCGGTCGCCGCCTTCGGCGCCGGCGACGTCGTCACCTTCGACAGCCCGGCGACGCCCGAACGGGTCTTCTTCGCCGTGCGCCGCGTCCGCCTTCGCGCTCCACGCTTCGGCGGACAGGTGCGCGCCGAGCGCGCCGCGCTACGATGAGCGACGCCCAGCTCTTTCGAGCCACCATCTTTCACACCGCCGCGGACCCGTTTCACGATGCGGGCGCCCTCCGGAGCCACGCGGATGGGGGATTGCTGGTTCGCGACGGCCGGATTATCGCCTGCGGAGGTTTTGACGAGGTCCGGCGAACAGACGCCGAGGCAACCGTCGTCGACTGGCGCGGCGGCGTCGTGCTGCCCGGATTTGTCGATGCGCACGTCCACTTCCCGCAGCTTCGCATCATCGGACGGCTGGGCCGATCGCTGCTCGACTGGCTCGAGCAGGCCGCGCTGCCCGAGGAAGCACGGATGGCGGACGTGGTGTATGCCACCGACACCGCCGTGCGGTTCGTCAGCGCGCTCGCGGCGCACGGAACGACCACCGCGCTCGTGTTCGGCGCGCACTTCGCGGCCGCGACCGCCTCGCTGTTCGACGCGGCCGCCGTGGCTGGCCTCCGGATCATCAGCGGCCTCGTTCTGTCGGATCGATTCGTGCCATCGGCTCTGCGTCAGACCGTCGAGAGCGCATATCGCGACAGCTCGGAGTTGATCCGGCGGTTTCATCGGGGTGGCAGGCTGCTCTACGCGGTGACACCACGCTTCGCGCTGTCCACGTCAGACGCGATGCTCGAGATGTGTCAGTCGCTCGTCGGCGAACATGACGGCCTGCGCGTCCAGTCGCACATCAACGAAGACCGCGACGAGATTCGGAAGGTTGCCGAGGCGTTTCCGTGGGCGCGGAATTATACGGACGTGTACGACCGCTTCAGGCTCACCGGCGCGCGTGCCGTGCTGGCGCACAACGTCCACGCGACGGATGCGGAACTCGAACGGCTTGCTGCCACGCGGACCGCGATCGCGCATTGTCCGTCGAGCAACGCGGCGCTCGGCAGCGGCATCTTCCCGTTGCGCCGGCACATCGACGCCGGCGTTCGCGTCGCGCTCGGGACGGACGTCGGTGGCGGCACCGGCATCGGGATGATGAAGGAAGGGCTGCAGGCGTATTTGATGCAGCGCGTCGCGCCCGACGGCGAGGTGCTCGACGCCGCGCGGATCCTGTACCTGTCGACGCTGGCCGGTGCCGAGGCGCTCGGGCTCGCGCACGACATCGGCAGCTTCTGTCCAGGGAAAGCGGCCGACTTCGTCTACCTGAAGCCGCCGGCCGGCGGCGTCCTGGACGCCGTCCTGCAGCGCGCCTCCGGCGTGGAAGAGGTGCTGACGGCGCTCTTCACGCTCGGCGGAAGCGAGAGCGTGTCCGAGGTCCGCGTCGAAGGCTCGGTCGTCTTCCAGCATGACGGTCGCTGAACTGAACGCGTACGATCGACCAGCGTTCGTCGAGGCGCTCGGCTGGATTTTCGAGGATTCTCCGTGGGTTGCCGAGCGCGTCTGGGACCGGCGTCCGTTTGAGTCGCTCGACACCCTTCACGCGGCGATGACGCGGGTCGTCGGCGAGGCCGCTGAGGCCGAGCAGATCGCGTTGCTGCGTGCGCATCCGGACCTCGGGACGCGCGCGCGCATCAGCGACGCCTCGGCGGGCGAGCAGCGGGGCGCCGGCCTCGATCGATTGACGCCGGACGAATTCGCCCGGCTGCAGCGGCTGAATGCGGAGTACAGCAGGCGGTTCGGCTTTCCGTTTCTCTTCGCGGTGAAAGGCAGCACGAAGCACGACGTGCTGGCGGCGCTCGACGCGCGCGTCACGCGCCCGCGCGGCGAGGAGTTCGCCGAGGCGCTGCAACAGGTGTACAAGATTGCGAGATTCCGGCTCCAGGAGCTGACGGGAGATTAAGTCTGTGGAGAGACTCGCGAGCGGACCGAAGGATCACTACTACGGCAAGGCCGACGTGACGGTCTACCGGCTGATTCGGGACGGGCGTGTCCCTGCCGGCCGGAACCCGGTGTTCGGCGCGAACGTGAAGATGCTCACGTGGGGTGGGGCGTTCTGGCCGACGTACCTGCGCGGCGACAACACGGGGCTCATCGCCACCGATTCGATGAAGAACTTCATCCACCGCGAAACGTTCTCGTTCAACGAGTTCGGCCTCGAGGATTACTGCCGGTTCATCGGGCGGACGTTTCTCGATGCCTACCCGCAGGTCGAGGGATTGCAGCTGACGGCGGTGCAGCTCCCCTACGACGGGCTCGACGGGGGCGTGGCGTTCGTCCCGTCAGGACCCGACCAGGCGTTCGCGCGCATCGAGATGACGCGCGACGGCGTCGTCGACGCCGTGTCCGGGATTCGCGGGTTCAAGCTGCTCCGGCTGCGCGGGAGCGCTTTCCAGGGGTTCGTGCGCGATCAGCACACGACGCTGCCGGACCGCCCGAGCCGCGTGCTGCACATGTGGCTCGACCTCGAATGGTCGTACGTCAGCCTCGACGTGGCGTTCAGCGACGGCGCGATCACCGCGCAGGTCCGCGCCATCGTCATGGACGTCTTCAAGGCGTTTGAATCCGGCAGCATTCAGCAGATCATCCATCAGATGGGAACGAAGCTCTTTGCCGACATCCCGGAAATCAGCGAACTGCGTTTCGAAGCGACCAATCGCACGTGGGACGTCGTCCAGGAGCGCGGCGAGGAGTTCGGCGTGTACGTCGAGCCCGCCGCGCCGTTCGGTGTGCTCGGTCTCACATTGACTCGATAGGGTAGGCCGGGTCCTTTCGGACCCGGCAAGTTGTCCGGGATCCACGAATGGCCCACCTCTCAACGCACGTGCTGGATACATCTCGAGGGCTGCCCGCGGCCGGCGTGCTCGTCGAAGTCCGCATCGTCCGCGGAAACGAATCGATGCGCGTCGCGGCGGCAACCACCAACGCGCAGGGGCGTACGGATGCCCCGCTGATGATGGGCGATCCTCTCGAGCGCGGCGTCTACGAGCTGACCTTCCATGTCGGCGATTACTTCCGCAAGGCAGGCGTCACGCTGAGCGATCCGCCGTTCCTCGATCACGTCGTCATTCGAGTCGGCATCGCGGATTCGAGCGCCGGTTATCACATTCCGCTGCTGATCTCACCGTACGGGTACACGACGTACCGAGGCACCTGATGGACGACGCGATTGCCCGCGAGGTCGTCAATCGCTGCCGGCATCTGGCGACCTGTTCCGACGAGCCCGGTTACACGACCCGGACATTTCTCTCCGACAGCATGCACGCCGTCCACGCCGGGCTGTCGCGATGGATGGCGGACGCCGGCATGAGCGTAACGGTCGATGCCGCCGGCAACATTCGCGGCGTGCATCCGGGGTCGTCTTCGGCGGCGCGCCGGCTGTACATCGGGTCACACCTCGATACCGTGCCGCATGCAGGAGCGTTCGACGGCGTGCTGGGCGTCGTGATGGGCGTTGCGCTCGTCGAGTCGCTTCGCGGGCGCCGGTTGCCGTTCAGCATCGAGATCGTCGGTTTCTCGGAGGAGGAAGGCGTCCGGTTCGGCATCCCGTTCATCGGCAGCCGCGCGGTCGTCGGGGAGGTGGACGCCACGCTGCTCGCCGCAACGGACGCGTCGGGCACGTCGGTCGCGCAGGCGATCGGCCACTTCGGTCTCGATGCATCGCGCATGGCCGACGCGCGTGCGGCATCGAACGCGCTCGGCTACCTGGAGTTCCACATCGAACAAGGTCCCGTCCTCGAACATCTTCGCCAGCCTGTCGCCGTCGTCGATCGCATCGTCGGCCGAACGTACGCGGACGTGACGTTCGTCGGCCGTGCCGGTCACGCCGGGACGACGCCGATGGAGGCGCGGCAAGATGCGCTGGCGGGCGCGGCCGAGTGGATCGGCTGCGTCGAGACGCAGGCCCGGCGGATGAAAGACCTGGTGGCGACGACTGGACGGATCGACGCGGCGCCGGGAGCCGCGAACGTCATCGCCGGGAAGTGCCGCGTGACCCTCGACGTGCGGCACGCCGACGACGCGGCGCGCACGATCACCGTGGGCCGCCTGCAATCGGCGGCGGAAGACATCGCGGCGCGGCGGGGGCTGACCGTCGAATGGTCGCCGCGTTTCGATCACCAGGCCGTCGCGATGCACCCGGCGCTCGTGTCGATGCTCTCGCGCGCCGTCGAACGCGCCGGCGCGGCACCCCACGTGATGCCGAGCGGCGCGGGGCACGACGCGATGATTCTCGCGCCGCACATGCCGGCGGCGATGTTGTTCATTCGAACGCCCGGCGGCCTCAGCCATCATCCGGATGAAACCGTGATGGACGGCGATGTGGCGGTCGCGCTCGCCGCCGGCGCGAACTTTCTCGAGGAGTTGGCGGGTTCCGTCGATGACTGACCTCGTCATCCGCGGCGGCACCGCTGTCCTGCCCGACGGTCTCAGGCGGGCGGACATCTCCATCGAGGACGGACACGTCACGGGGATCGATGCGGATGCCGCGGCCGGACGTGAGGAGATCGACGCGCGCGGCCTTTTCGTCCTTCCGGGCGTCGTCGATGTTCACCTTCACTTCAACGAGCCCGGTCGAACCGAATGGGAAGGCGCGGCGACAGGCAGCCGGGCGCTCGCGGCCGGAGGCGGCACGCTCTTTTTCGACATGCCGCTCAACTCGACGCCGTGCTGCGTCAACGCCCACGAGATCGATCGGAAGCGCGCGGCGCTCGAGGCCGCATCGATCACCGACTTCGGCCTGTGGGGCGGGCTCGTCCCCGGCTCGGTGTCCGAGATGGCGGCGATGGCGGACCGGGGGGTCGTCGGCTTCAAGGCGTTCATGTGCGACTCGGGGCTGCCGGAGTTTCCGCGCGCGGACGATGCGACGCTGTACGACGGGATGCGGGAGGCCGCCAGGCTCGGGCTTCCCGTCGCGGTGCACGCCGAAAACGAGGAGTTGACCCGAGCATTGTCACAGCGCCTGCCCCGAGCGAGCGAAGCGAGTCGAGGGGCTCGGGACTTTCTCGGTTCACGTCCGGTCGTGGCGGAGCTCGACGCGATTCAGCGCGCGCTGCTCTTTGCCGGCGAGACGCGTGCGTCGCTGCACATCGTCCACATCAGTACGGGGCGCGGCGTGGCGCTTGCCGCCGAGGCGCGCGCGAAGGGCGTGGACGTGTCCGCGGAAACGTGCGCGCACTACCTCTATTTCACGGACGAGGATGTCGAACGGCTCGGCGCCATCGCCAAGTGCGCGCCGCCGCTGCGCGACTCGATGGACGTGCTCGAGCTGTGGCACGAGCTGCTCGAGGGACGCGTCGATATCGTCGCCTCCGATCATTCGCCGACCGAGCCCGCGAGGAAAGCCGGCGACTTCGTCACGGCGTGGGGCGGCATCGCCGGCGTTCAATCGACGCTTCCGGTTCTGCTCGATGCCGGCTACCACGGTCGCGGGCTGCCGCTGGAGCGCATCGCGGAGCTGACATCCACGACGCCGGCACGCCGGTTCCGCATCGCGCGCAAGGGTGCGCTCGTCACGGGCCACGACGCCGACATCGTGCTCATCGATCCGGAGCGGACGTTCACGCTCCGCGAGGAGGATCTGCAGCAGCGTCACAAGACGAGCCCGTACGTGGGCCAGAGCTTCCGCGGCACCGTTCGCAGGACGATCCGCCGCGGCGAAACCATCTTCGAGGACGGACGCATCATCGCGCGTGGCTGCGGCAGGTTCGTTCGTCCGGGCTTGTAGAATCTGATGCGGAGCGAACTCGTGAACCTGCCCAGCCGAAGCGCCAACCATCCCGATCACAGGCTCCAGACGCCGGAGACCTTCGTGCGCGCGCCGCTTCCCGGCATGCGGAACGCGACGGCCATCGTCCACACCTCGCCCGCGGGCGGCTCGGCGTTCGTGCAGTACACCGTCGAATTCGAACGCGCAGGCTCGCTCGCCGCGTGCGGCGACCAGCGCTTCGTCTACGTGCTCGACGGCCGAATCAGCGTCGGCTCGAAGGTGTTGGGCGCGGGCGGCTACGCCTACATCCCGCCGGGGCATGCGACGCCGGTGTGCAGCGACGCGGCCGCGCGCGCGGCCATCTTCGAGAAGCCGTACCAACAACTTTCAGGCGTGGACGTGCCGGCGCTGATGACCGGCGCCGAAAGCGACGTCACGGCGACCTTTCTCGGCGACGATCCGTGGCTCGAGGTGCGCGGCCTCGTGCCGGACGAGGCGGCGTTCGACTTCCGCGTGAACACGATGACGTATCAGCCCGGGGCAACGCTGCCCGCGGTCGAGATTCACGTGATGGAGCACGGCCTGCTGATGCTCGAAGGCGGCGGCCTCTATCTGCTCGGCTCGCAGTGGTACCCCGTGCACGCCGGCGATTTCATCTGGATGGCGCCGTACTGCCCGCAGTGGTTCGGCGCGCTCGGCAAGCAGCCCGCGAAGTATCTGATCTACAAGGACTGGTACCGGGATCCGGGGTCGGCGATCCGGGATCCGCGGCGGTGAGCTCCACGTCCGACTCGCACCGGCTGGACGCCGAGCTCGCGGCGCTCGCGTCCTTCTCGGAGTCTCCACCGCCCGCCGTCACCCGCATCGTGTTCGGCGACATGGATCGGCGCGCGCGTGCATACCTGAAGACGCTCTTTGGCGACGCGTCGCTCGTCGTGCGCGAAGATGCGGTGGGGAACACGTTCGCGCGATGGCCAGGACGCAACCCCGAGCTCCCGGCCGTTGCAACCGGATCACACTGCGACGCCATCCCCAATGCGGGCCGGTACGACGGCACGGTCGGCGTGCTGGGCGGGCTGGAAGCGATCCGCGCCCTGCAACGTGCGGGGTTCGAGCCGCGCCGCTCGATCGAGCTCGTGCTGTTCACCTCGGAAGAGCCTACGCGTTTCGGGATCGGATGCCTGGGAAGCCGGCTGCTCTCCGGCGCGCTCGAGCCGTCCGCGGGTGAGACGCTGAGTTCGGACGGTCAATCGCTGAACCAGGTGCGCCGGGCGGCGGGATTCAACGGCGCGCTCGAGCACGTGGCGCTGTCACCGGGCGCGTACTCGGCGTTCGTCGAGCTGCACATCGAGCAGGGACCGCTGCTGGAGCGCGAACGGATCGACATCGGCGTTGTCACCGCGATCGCCGCGCCCGCCAGCCTCCGCATCATCGTCGAAGGGCAGGGCGGTCATGCGGGCGCCGTGCTGATGCCGGATCGCCACGACGCGTTCCTCGCGGCGGCCGAAATCGCGCTCGCGGTCGAAGCGTCGGCGCGTTCGACGGGAGTCGTCGACACGGTGGCGACCACGGGGGTGTGCGAGGTGTTTCCGGGCGCGATCAACAGCGTGCCAAGCCGTACGCGGCTGGACGTGGACGTCCGCGACATCGACCTCCTGCGCCGCGATGCCGTGCTCGCCGCGATCGAGCGCGCCTGCGGCGAGGTGAAGGCGCGCCGCGGCGTGGCCGTTCGCCTGGAGCCGATCAATGCGGACCCGCCGGCGCAGTGCGCGCCGGCGATTCGCGAAGCGATCACCACGGCGTGCGAGTCGCGCGGCCTGCGGCATCGGCCGATGATCAGCCGCGCGTATCACGACTCGCTGTTCATGGCCCGGATTGCGCCGACGGGGATGATCTTCATCCCGTGCCGCGATGGTGTGAGCCATCGGCCGGATGAGTACGCGTCGCCAGAAGCGATCGCGCACGGCACGGAGGTGCTGGCCGATACGCTCGCTGCGCTGGCCAAATAAAAAACTCCCAACTCCCAACGGGGAGTTGCGGCCGGAGGCCGTTATTCCCAGCGACCGAGGGTTTTTCCCGTCTCCTTGAACTTCGCGCCGATGAAGCTGCCGCCCGCGCTGCCGTCCTTCATCGGGTTGACCCGGACCAATACAGGGTCGCCGGACTTGAACGTCGTCGCGCGCCAGCCGTTGCGCGACAGCGAATTCGGACTGCCGCCTTCAATGCTCCACTCGGTCTTCTGGCCGTTGCTGTCGACGACCACCTGAATCCAGATGTGTGGATTGGTCCACTGCACTTCCTTGATCGTTCCGTTCAGCTCCACCACTTTCTCGTCGTCGAACATCGCCGCGGAATGATGGGCGGCGAGCGGCGCGACGGAGATGGCGGCAGCGCACAGCGCAGCGGCCGCGATGGCTCTCGTGCATGTCATGTGAGATTCTCCTCGGTTCATTCGACCTTCTTGTCGAGCGGCTTGCCGTCGGGGCCGAGCGTCAGCGTCT
>Ga0114129_10015335_pt1 | contig 10903 bp, 9 predicted proteins | sample RhiMetdeltSRZDD1_FD_80071 | JGI IMG/M metagenome (GOLD analysis project Ga0114129, IMG submission 80071) | Populus rhizosphere microbial communities from Tennessee, USA - Rhizosphere MetaG P. deltoides SRZDD1 (version 2) (version 2) | ecosystem: Host-associated > Plants > Roots > Rhizosphere >... | reverse complement strand
TGGCTGCTCGCCGCGCTGCTCCTCGTCTGGGCCGCGTACGCCGCGGTGCAGATGGTGGCGCTGCTGCTGGGCTTGTGGCTGACCCGCGACGGCGATGGCGCGGCCCGGCGGTCGCTCAACACATCGCGGCTGGCCGTGGTTGGCTCCACCGCGCTCTTCGCCACGCTGAGCCTCGTGCTGTGGTCGATGATCGGCTACGTCTTTGGCCGCCGACTGACGGACTTCAACTACCTGCCGGTGATCTTCGGGAGCGGTTACCGCTCGGGCGACATCTTCATCGACGACCGCATTCGCACCGTCGGCGCCTTCTTCACTCCGATGGTGCTGGCGTTGACCGTCCTCGCGTCGACCACGCTCATCGTCCTCATCCCGTCTTTGCTCGAGGAGGTGCGTCCCTCGACGAACGTCGATGCGCGTGGTCCGCGCCGCGAGGCGCTCGTCTGGTCGGAACGGCTGGGCCGGTGGCTCAGCGCCGGCCTTCGATGGTTGAACGGAACGTTCACGGCCGTCGTTCCGCTCGGCGCGCTGATCGGCGGCGTCGTCTATCTCGCCTTCGTCTACCGGCAGTTCGCGTTCTCGTTCGGCACGGGCGGCCGGCTCGCAAGCTGGGTGGCGGCGGGCCTCGACTATTTCGAAGGCGAGACGCTGGTCGCCGCGGGCAAGTGGCTCGCCGGCAGCGCCGTGACGCTGGCCGCGCTCGGCACGCGCTTCACGGACACGCTCGGCAGACTGCGGGTCGGCATCGACGCGCTGCTCGACATCGACAACTACTTCAGGGATCCGCCGAACCGCCAGCCGCCGCGCGCGCGCATCTTTTCGCGCTATGCCGCGCTGCTCGGCTATCTGCGTGACCAGCGATATGCGCGCATCGTGATCGTCGCGCACAGTCAGGGCACCGTGGTGAGCGCGGATCTGCTGCGCTACCTGCACGTGCAGCGGCGGTTGTCGGACATCGTCGGCGCCATTCCGATCGCCCTGGTGACGGTCGGCTCGCCGCTGCGCGACCTCTATGCCGCGCACTTCCCGCTCTTGTACCGATGGATGGGCTCGAACGCCGCCGGCTTCGCCGCGGCCGGACCGAGCGCCGCCGACATCGGCGCGGTCGAATGGGTCAACGCCTGCCGCTCGGGCGACTACGTAGGGCGCTTTCTGTGGACGCCGGCGGGACGGGGCTATCCCATCGCGACGATCGCGTCCAACGGCACGGTCGACGCAGAACGCGCCGGCGATCGCGCGGAGCTTTGCCTCGGCGCCGGGGCGCACACGCATTACTTCAGCAACGATGCGGTGGCGCTCGCGATCGAGATCGACCGGCTGATCGAACGGGCGTGAAAACTCCGCGCCGTGTGCCGAGGGTTGGTTGCCCGGGGCGGCGCCGAGTGCACGCCACGGGGCAGCGGTTGCTTTGATACGATAGGCGCCCATCGACGCGACTCCGGCTGGGAGGATCCCAATGCGACGTCTCTTCGTGACGATCATCGTGCTTGCCGTGGTCATCATCGGCGCGCTCGTCGGCTTTCCGTCGGCGCGCGCCGCGAACGTGAGCGAGGTCCTGATCGGCTCCGTGCTGCCGCTGACGGGCACCTTCGCGAGCCTGGGGCAGCAGTACCTCTGGTCCGCCCAGACGGCGGAGGACATCGTCAACAACGACTATGCCGACCTGCAGGTACCGCTCGGACCGGGCAAGGGGTTCCCCGGCCTCGGCGGCGCTCCCATCAAGTTCATCGTGCGCGACGATCAGAGCCGCGGCGAGCAGGCGCGGACGATCGTCGAGCAGTTGATCTCGGTGAACAAGGTCCACTGGATCAACGGCGAGGGCACGAGCGGCAACACGTCGATCATCCAGCCGGTCGTCGAGAGCGCCGGCATTCCGCTCACGTGCCACGCGTGCGCGTCGCCGACGCTCACCGAGAAGGGACTCAAGTGGTTCTGGCGCACGGGACCGAACGACAAGACGATGGTCGCAAGCGTGTTCTCGTTCCTCAAGGAGTGGCGCGAGAAGGGCGGGCCCACCGACCTCAAGACGATCGCGCTCTTCACGTGCGACAACCTCTTCTGCCAGGACAACCGCAAGGTGGCCACCGAGCTGGCGCCGAAGGCCGGCTATCAGATCGTGCTCGACCTGACGACGAAGACGGGCGGCACCACGCTCGCGTCCGAGGTGCAGCGCCTGCAGGCGGCGAACCCGGACGTGCTGTTCTTCGTGCAGTACCCCGCGGACACGAACATTTTCCAGAACGACGCCAAGCGCGCCGGCTTCATGCCGAAGGTGATCGCGACGAGCAACGGCGCCTACTCCGACGAGACGTGGCTGCAGGCGCAGAAGAAGACCAACGGCGGCGCCGGCTGGCTCGGCCGCGACCCGACGGCCATCGACCTCGTGCACGAGCGCGCGAGCTGGAAGAAGGTCAACGAGATCTACAAGAAGTACAGCCGCGGTCAGAACATGGGCGAGCTGGCCATGCGCGAGATCACCGGCTTGCTGTGGATGGCCGACGTGATCAATCGCGCGAAATCCGTGGAGCCGGCGGCGCTCGCCAAGGCGGCGCGCGACACCAACATGAGCCCCGAGCAGCTGATCATCGACTACAAGGGCATCAAGTTCGACGACCACAACCAGAACACGCTGGCCACCGGCGTGGTGACGCAGATCGGCTGGGACGGCGAGAAGCACACGCTCTGGCCGTGGGACCTCGCGAGCAAGGCGGGCTTCAAGGCGATGTACCCGACGCCGAGCTGGCAGGAGCGCGAGAGCAAGCCGAAGCCGGCGTCGTAAGCGGCGCGCGCCGATGACAGAGCTCGTCCAGGCCATCGTCAATGGCCTTCAGATGGGATTCCTCTATGCCCTGGTGGCGGTGGGGCTGACGATCATCTGGGGGCTCATGGAGATGATCAACTTCGCCCACGGCGAGTTCCTCATGCTCGGCATGTTCGGCGCGTGGGCGGTAAGCGTCGCGCTGGGGCTCGACCCGCTGCTGGCGATCATTCCCCTCGGCCTCGTCATGTTCGCCTTCGGCTGGGTCGTCTATTGGTGGCTGATGCGCCGCGTGCAGGGCGGCGATCCGTTCACCCAGATCTTCGCCACCATCGGTCTGCTGTTCTTGCTGCAGAACGCGGTGGTGGCCGGCTTCACCAGCGACTTCCGCTTCGTCAACGACAGCTTCCTCACGCGGCTCTCCGGCACGAAGCTCCAGCTCCTCGGCATCACGTTCGGCGCGCCGCTGCTGGCCGCGGCCGGGCTCGCGCTGCTGATCTTTCTCGCGCTCTATCTGCTGATCGAGCGGACGGAGTTCGGGCTCGCGCTCCAGGCCACCAGCGAGGATCGCGAGGCGGCGCGGATCGTCGGCATCCGACCGCAGCGGATGTTCGCGGTGGCGTGGGGGCTCGGGGCCGCGCTGGTCGCCATCGCCGGCGCGATCCTCGTCAACTTCTTCGCCGTCTATCCGCAGGTGGGGCTGCAGTTCACGGTCCTGGCGTACGCGATCGTGGCGCTCGGCGGGTTCGGCAGCATCCTCGGCACGCTGTTCGCCGCGCTGATCGTCGGCGTGATCCAGAGCGTCACCGTCGTCTATCTGCCGCCGGCGTTCAAGGACGCCTTCGTCTTCGCGTCCTATCTGTTGATCGGTCTGTTCCGGCCGCAGGGCCTCTTCGGGCGGTTCTAGGTGCGGCGGCTCGCCCTGCTGCTGCTCACCGTCGCCGCCATCGTCTATCCGATCCCGCTCCAGCTCCACGGCTACACGTACTACCAGACGGTCGGCTTCCTGGTGCTGCTCAACGCCGTGCTCGGCCTCGGCTGGAACGTGATCGGCGGCTGGGCGGGACAGTTCGATTTCGGGCCGCAGGTCTTCTTCGCCGTCGGCGCCTACGTGGCCGCGCTCTTGTTCGTGCGTCGTGGCGTGGAGGCGTGGCTCGGCATGCTCGCGGCCGTCGTGGTGGCCGTCGTGCTGTGCGCGCTGCTCACGTATCCGCTCACGGGGTTGCGCGGTCACTACTTCGCCATCGCCACCGTCGCCATCTGGATGATCGCGCAGCCGATCGGCGCCACCTGGGAATACATCGGCGGCAGCCAGGGACTTTTCATCCCGGCGAAGCCGCACGGCGGCGCCCTCGCCACGGCGTTCTCGCTGCAGTACACGGGCCCGATGAAGGCGCTCGGCTACTACTACAGCGCCCTCGTGCTCTTCGCCGTCACCCTCGCGCTCATGGCGTGGGTCGAGCGCTCGAAGCTCGGCTACTACTTCCGCGCCGTCCGCGACGACCAGGAGGCGGCCGAGGGCATCGGCATCGACAGCCGGCTCTACAAGGTGATCGCTCGCAGCGTCACCGCCGCCGTCTTCGCGGCCGCCGGCGTCGTCTACGCGTTCTGGGCGCTGTCGGTGTTCCCCGAGCAGGTGCTGGAGCTGAACTGGAGCACGCTGCCGATCATGGCCACCGTCGTCGGCGGTATCGGTCATCTGTGGGGCCCCGTGCTCGGCGCGGTCATCCTCATCCCGATCTCGCAGATCATGAGCACCACGCTCGGCACCGGCCCGCTCGCGGGCCGCGGCATCGACCTGATCGTCTACGGCGTGATCATCATTCTCATTGCCGCCTTCCGTCCGACGGGCCTCCTGTCGCTGCCGTGGAAGCGTTGGCTCGGCCGCGAACGGCGCGGTCCGTCGGCGCGACCGGCGGCCGTCGACCGCTAGCGCCATGGCGACGCTGCTCAGCGTCGAGTCGGCCACCAAGCGCTTCGGCGGCCTCATCGGCCCGAATGGCGCCGGCAAGACCACGCTGTTCAACTGCATCACCGGCTACATGCATCCGGACGAGGGGCGGCTCGTCTTCGACGGCACCGACATCACGCGCCTCAGACCGGAGAAGATCTGCGGGCTCGGCGTGGCGCGGACGTGGCAGCTCGTGCGCACGTTCGGGCGCATGACCGCGCTCGACAACGTCGTCTGCGGCGCCCTCGAGCGCACGAACCGCGTGAGCGAGGCGCGCGCGCGGGCGCGCGAGCTGATCGACTTCACCGGGCTCGAGGGGCGCGCCGACGTGCCGGCGGCCGCCCTCACGCTGGCCGACAAGAAGCGCCTCGAGATCGCGCGCGCGCTGGCCACCGGTCCGCGGCTCTTGCTGCTCGACGAGGCGATGTCGGGCCTCACGCCGTTCGAGGCGGCCATGGCCGTGCAGCTGGTGCGGCGCATCCATCAGGAGCTGCAGATCACCATCTGCGTGGTGGAGCACGTGATGGAAGTCGTAATGCCGCTCTCGCATCGCGTGGTGGTCCTCGACTACGGCACGAAGATCGCCGACGGTGTTCCTCAAGAGATCGTGCGGGACGAGCGGGTCATCAGCGCGTATCTGGGCGAGCGGCGTGCCGTCCGATAGCCTGCTCGAGGTCCGCGACGTGCACGTGGCCTACGGCGCCGGCGTGCGCGCGCTGCAGGGCGTGTCGGTGCGCGTGCGGCCGGGCGAGGTCGTGGCCCTCATCGGCGCCAACGGCGCCGGCAAGACCACGCTGCTGAAGGCCATCGCCGGCCTCGTCACGCCGCAGGGGGGCGAGGTGACGTTCGCCGGCCAGCCGCTGCGCGCCATCGACGCCTCCGACCGCGTGCAGCTCGGCGTCGCCCTCGTGCCCGAGGGCCGCCGCCTCTTCAGCCGGCTGAGCGTGGCCGAGAACCTCACGCTCGGGACGTACCGCAACGGCGATCCGCAGCACCGTCGCGAGATGCTGGAGCGGATCCACACGCTGTTTCCCGTGCTGCGGGAGCGCGCGCGCCAGCGCGCGGGCACGTTGAGCGGCGGCGAGGCGCAGATGCTGGCCATCGCGCGCGCGCTGATGTCGCGTCCGCGCTTTCTGATGCTCGACGAGACGAGCCTCGGCATCATGCCGCGCCTGGTGGACGCGGTGATGGACTCGCTCCGCCGGCTGCACGAGACGGAGGGCCTCACGATGTTTCTCGTCGAGCAGAACGTCCCCGCCGCTCTCGATCTCGCGGACCGTGGTTACGTGCTGCAGACCGGCCGCGTGGTGCTCGAAGGCACCAGCGCCGAGTTGCGGAACAGCGATCTCGTGCGCAAGGCTTACCTCGGCATGTAGCGGCGACGCTCGTGTAAGATGGCGCCCCACTAAGGAGGAACCATGGACCTCCAGCGACTCGTCACGGAGCGGAAGCAAGGCAGCCTCGACCGCCGACAGTTCCTCGCGTGCCTCGGCGCGACCGCCGCCGGCGCCGTCGTCAGCGGCGCGCGGCCCGCGGCCGCGCAGAAGAAGATCGCGGTGACGATGTGGGACACGGAGCCGAATCCGGCCACGCGAGCGGCGGTGAAGGCGATCGTCGACGACTTCCACAAGCTGCACAAGGACATCGAGATCCGCGCCGAGGGCATGGGCTGGAGCGACATGGACCGTAAGCTACAGGCGGCCATGGCCGCCAAGAGCCCGCCGACGGCGTCGCATACGCAGACGTACGTGGTGACATCGTTCCGCGCCAAGGGCCTCATCGAGCCGATCGACGACGTGGTGAAGGCGATCGGCGAGGACAAGATCTTCCCGTCGGTGCTTCGCTGGCTCAAGTACCCGGACGGCAAGTACTGGGGGCTCACGCACGCATGGGGCGCCGACAACTACGGTGGCCGTGGCGATTACCTCACCGGCACCGGCGTGAACCCGCAGAGTTGGAAGACGTGGGACGACCTGCTGCGCGACCTTCCGAAGCTGAACAAGCCGCCGCAGTACTACGCGCTCTCGCTGGCCGGCATCCCGTTCTTCGTGAACGAGGACGTCTACATGTGGGCGGGCGCCAACGGCGGCAGCGTCTTCGACGCGAAGGGTCAGCCCGCGCTCGAGACGCCGCAGATCCTGGGCATGCTCGAGTTCTGGCGGAAGCTCAAGCCGTTCTTGCCGCCGGGCTGGGCCTCGCACGACTATCTCGAGACCTTGTCGGCGTGGGCGACGGGCAAGACGGCGTCCGTGCTGATGTGGGGTCGCACGGCAGGCTACATCGATCAGTACGCGCCGCCGGACAAGCGCAACCCTGACGTCTTCCAGATGTGGCCGAAGACGATCGGGCCGATGGGCAAGGCGCCGCTGACCCAGTTCGACAACGAGCCGTGGGTGATCTACGCCGACGCGCCCGCCGACGAGAAGGCGGCCTGCAAGGAATTCCTGAAATTCTTCTTCAAGCCGGAGAACTACCGCCGCTACTGCGACTCCGTGCCCGTGCATCTGCTGTCGATCTTCAAGGCCGACTTCCAGGACGCGAGCTATCTCAATCATCCGGAGCGCAAGCGCTGGAAGCCGTGGCTCGACGCGCAGCTGAAGTGGGTCGAGATCCAGCGCGCGCATCCGCTCCTGGTGAGCAACCCGTCCGACATGCTGATCCCGTGGATCGGCGACGTGGCGGCCTCGCCCATCCTGGCCGACATGGTCATGGCCGTCGTCGAGCGTGGCAAGGATCCCAAGGCCGCGGCCAAGGAAGCGACCGACAAGATCCTCCGCGACGTCATCGCGAAAGCGAAGTAAGCCACGAGCGTTCGCGCGGACACGCTCGCCGTTTCGTCGGAGCGCACGCCGCGCCAGGCCTCGCGTCGCCGTCGCGAGGCCTGGATCGGAGTGGGGCTGCTGCTGCCGTCGGTGCTGCTGGTGCTCGTGTTCACGCTGTTTCCCGTCGGCTACAACGTGTGGCTCGGCTTCTACGCCAAGCACTCGCTGCGCGCCACCAGCACCTGGGTCGGGCTCGGAAACTACGCGCAGCTCCTCGCCGACCCGGATTTCTGGCGGAGCGCGTGGCTGGCGACGGTCTACGCCGTCGGCAGCACCACGCTGCAGATCGGCGCGGGGGTGGCCGGAGCGCTGATCCTCCACCAGCGCTTCGCGGGCTGCGACTTCCTGCGCGGCGTCGCGCTCTTTCCCTACATGATCCCGACCGTCATCGCCGTGTTCGTGTGGCGGTGGCTGATGAACGATCTCTACGGCGTGATTCCGTACGTGCTCGGCACGCTGCACATTCCCGGCATGCCGGAGGCGTGGCTGACCCACGGCACCATCATGTGGGTGCTCATCATCCTGTCCGTGTGGACGTTCTTTCCGTTCGTGCTCGTGAACGTGCTCGCGCGCCTGCAGACGATCCCGCCCGAGCTCTACGACGCCGCGCGGGTCGACGGCGCCTCCGCGTTGCGCCAGTTCCGCCACGTGACGCTGCCGCAGCTGCGCAACGTCCTGCTCATCGTGCTGCTGCTCCGCGGCATCTGGATGTTCACCAAGTTCGACGTGCCATGGCTCCTCGGCTTCGGCGGCGGCGCGGGCGAGGCGATCCGCACGCTGCCCGTCTTCACCTACCAGCGCTCGTTCACCTACTACCAGGCCGGCATGGGCGCCGCCCTCTCGAACGTCATGCTGGCGCTGCTGCTGATGGCGGTGACGATCTACTTCGTCGCGTTTCCGCCGGCGGAGGAGGACAACGATGCGTGACGGGGCCCGCCGCGGCGGGGCGTGGGCGCTTCGCCTCGGCCTCTTCGCGTTCTGCGCGTTTCCGCTCTACTGGATGGTGGTCTCGTCGCTCAAGGTGAGTCACGAGCTGATGGCGTCGCCCCCGACCTTCTGGCCGCACGAATGGGAGCTGCGCGCCTATCGCAAGCTCTTCTACGAGACCAACTTCTGGACGTACTTCCAGAATACGGTGATCGTGTCCGCGCTGACGACGCTCGTCGTCCTCGTCGCCGGCGTGATCGGCGCCTACAGCCTCACCCGGTATGCGTTTCGCGGCCGCACCTTCGTCGCCCGCATCACGCTCCTCGCCTACATGTTCCCGCCGATCATCATGCTGGTCCCGCTGTTTCTGCTCGCGCGGCAGCTCGGGCTCGTGAATTCGATCCCGGGGCTCGCGCTGACGTACATCTCGTTCGCGCTGCCCTACGCGCTGTGGATCCTGCGCGCGTTCTTCCAGTCCATCCCCGCCGAGCTCGAGCACGCCGCCCTGATCGACGGCGCCAACCGCGGACAGGCGTTGCTCTATATCGTGATGCCGCTCGCGCTGCCCGGCATCATCGCCACCGCGATCTTCACCTTCATCGTGGCCTGGAACGATTTTCTCTTCGCGCTGGTGCTGATCGGCCAGGACGAGCTGAAGACGCTCGCCATCGGCATCAACGACTTCTTCCACATGGCCGTGGTCGACTGGGGCCTCATCATGGCCGCCGGCGTCATGGTGACGATTCCCGCGCTCGCATTCTTCATCGCCGTCCAGCGCTACCTCATCGCCGGCTGGGGCGCCGGCGGGCTCAAGGGCTAGCTCGGCGTAGCCACGTCGGGTAGAAGCCGCTCGGCGCGCGGACCACAACCCACAGCGCCCCGCCTGAGACCACCGAAGCGTCTCGACATTTCTTGGGACGCGGCAAGCGAGCCACTTATTGTGGGTTTATCGCTATTCGACTCGTGGAGGACTGAGATGCGCGCTCGACGCTCGGTGCAGGTGGTGGTGCTGCTCATGGCGCTCGTCGTGGTGGTTGTCGACGCCGCCGCGAAGCCGACGTTTCCCGCGCTGCCGGCGCCGGGCCGCGTTATCAACGACGGCGCCAATCTCATCGGCGGCGAAGATGCGGCGCAGATCGAAGAGCTCGCCGCCGCGCTCGTCGCCGAGCGCCGCTATCCGATCGCCGTCGTCACCATCCGATCGCTGGGCGCGCAGAATGCCGACGGCTACACGATCGAGCGGTTCGCTGCGGAGCTGCTCCAGTCGTGGCGCCAGCCCGAGACCATGCGCACGTACGGGATGCTCCTGCTCGTCTCCGCCGAGGATCGCAAGGCGCGCATCCAGCTCGGCTCGGCGTGGGGCCAGGCCCACGACGGCCGCGCTCGTCAGGTGATGAATCGGTTGATCCTGCCCGCATTCCGCGAAGGCGCCATGTCCAAGGGCATCCTCGCGGGCGTTCGGGGCTTCGACGCCATGGGTCGACAGGAGGCGCTGCCCACCAATCAGCCGTGGTGGAAATCGCCCGCGGCCGCTGCGGACCAGCTCGGGCTCAGCGACGCGCTCAGCGACGGGCTCGGCGGCACGCTGGGCGAGCCGTGGTGGGCGCTGCCCGCGCTCGTCGCGGGCGGCATCGTCGTGTTGATCGGACTCGTCTCGCTGGCACGCCGCGGCCGCCGGAGCTGGGCGTGGGCGGCTGCCGCGTTCATCCTCGGCCTCGTGCTGGCGCGCATCTTCGGCGGCTCCGCCGAAGCGAGCGAATCCGGAAGCGGCGCCACCGGAGAGTGGTAACGGTCACACCCGCGCTCGAGTAGTACGCAATCCTCCAAGTTGCCTGCGTAGCGCTCGAACCCCGCCTCGACGAGGTGTCTGCGTGAACCGGACGTACCGCGCGGAGAGGGTCGCGCGGTGCTATGCTCCCCGCGGCCCATTGGCGGCGCCGCTCACGTCGCGTCGCGCGCGGCACCGAAGGAGGTCGTCACATCAAGGCGCGGGTTGCGTACCTCTGGTGTCGGCTGCGCGCATTCGTGCTCCGGGTGCCGGTGCTCGTCACCCTGGCCGTGCTGGCCGTCCTCTTCCTGATCTACACGCTGGCCGGCTTCTTCCTGGTGCCGCGGCTCGTGATGACGTACGTGCCGCGCTATGTCCACGAGCAGCTCGGACGTCGGGCAGAGATCGGCGAGGTTCGCGTCAACCCGCTGCTCCTCAAAATCGACATCAAGCGCTTCCGCCTCCAGGAGGCCGACGGCCGGCCGCTCCTCGGCTTCGATCGGCTGTTCGTCGACTTCGAGCTCTCGAGCGTGCTCCGCGCGGCGTGGACCTTCGCCGAGATCCGCCTGGAGGCGCCGCGGATCGACGCCGTGATCGAGCCTGACGGCCGCCTGAACATCGCCGAGCTGCTGGAGTCGCTGCCGAAGAGCAAGGCGACGGCCGAGCCGGCGCCGCCGCCG
>Ga0114129_10015334_pt1 | contig 10904 bp, 8 predicted proteins | sample RhiMetdeltSRZDD1_FD_80071 | JGI IMG/M metagenome (GOLD analysis project Ga0114129, IMG submission 80071) | Populus rhizosphere microbial communities from Tennessee, USA - Rhizosphere MetaG P. deltoides SRZDD1 (version 2) (version 2) | ecosystem: Host-associated > Plants > Roots > Rhizosphere >... | reverse complement strand
TCGACGTTGACGAACCAGGTCCGGTCCTTGTGGAGCTGGTCCTCGTGCTCCTTCATCCAGGCGCGCATCCCGAGCATGAAGCCTTCCTTGGCGCCCGTGAAGACGATCCACACGTCCACGTTCTCGGTCGGCCGGCGCTCCAGCCGCTCGGCCACGGCCATCACCGCCGCGACCCCGGAGGCGTTGTCAGACGCCCCGGGGACGACGCGGGCCAGCGCGGCATCGAGGAAGAGGGCGGCGAGCAGGATCAACGCGACCGTGGGGATGAACTGGATCGCGGACATGGTGTTCGTGTCCCACCCGCTCACGAGCCGGACGACCGCCGCCGCGAGCGCCGCGACGGCCGCCCAGAACACGAGATCGACCCTGCCGGCGAGCCGCGTCAGCGGCGAGGGCCGCCTGCGCGGCCGCGGCCGCCGCGCGAAGAGCAGGCCCCCCCGCGCGGCGTCGTGGTGGGCGGTCAGCACGACTCGGTGCACCGCGTCCGGCAGCCGCCCGGGCGAGCTGACGTTTGCCGTGTTGCGGGGGGACGTGAGCCAGCGGATGGGGGAGGGGCGGCCCGTGAGGTCGGCGTAGATCGCAGCCGAGACGACGAGCAGGATCACCACGCCCAGCGGGGGGCTGCTCACCGAAACGACGCTTCCGACGACCGCGAGCGCCGCGAGCAGCGCGAGCGCCACCTGATAGGCGGGCCGCACCCGGATCCGCTCGATGGTCACGTCCCGGCCGGCGCCCCGGAGCTCGCCGGCCAGATACTCGACCGTGGGCCCGTCACCGTCCTCCGCCGGCCAGCGCGGGCCGAACGACACCAGGCGCTCGATCGTCTGCATGACGTTCACCGCGGCCGATTATCCCGGCTACCTAGATGTGGAGCGTGCGGTTCTCGAAGCGACCGGTGCGGACGGTGACCGCCCGCTGACCGTCCTGCGGCCGCAGGATCCGGCACGCGAACACGACCTCGTCGCCTTCCCGCGCCCGCAGCGTGAAGTCGTAGTCGTCGCCGCGCGCGAACATCTCGGCCGGCAGTGCGGCGGCAAAGCCGCAGTCCTCCGCGCCGTCCGCGGACGGGAACGCCTGTGCCACGTCGGGGCGCTTCACCGGGTCCGCGAGCAGCTGGCGGCCGTCGCTGGAGACGAACTCCACGGCGTCCGGCGCGCGGTTCTTCGGGAGCAGCCAGCCGCGCACGAGCAGCCGCCCGCCCTCCTCCCGAGCCGCGTCGAGGTAGCCGCCGGGCCCGTCCTCGTCGGCGACCCCGGACCGGATCGCCTCCAGCATCGCCGCGCGGCCCGCCCGGAGCAGCTCGACCGTCGCCTCGAGCGCTTCGTCGAAGGCACTCATGGTCCGGTCGATCGCTTCCTGGTCGTGCGCGAACGACGGCAGGATGTTGCCGTTCGTGAGCACGCCGTTGCGGGCGCATTCGCGGAGGAAGACCGTCTCGAGCCTCTCCGGAGGGACAGCTGCGTCGTCTCCGAAGGCAAACGACATGCGCGCCGGGGGACCGTTCAGCTGCGCGATCACTCCGTGCGTCGCGCACGCGCGCTCGAAGCCCTCCCGCACCGCTGTCCCCACCGCGGCCAGATGCTCGGCGACCGGCTGCGCCCGGATCACTCCCAGGACCGCGCGCGCGACCGCGAGCGACAGCGTCTCGCCTCTGAACGTCATCCCGTATGCAACGTGCGGCAGATGGCGCATGTACTCCCGCCGGCCGACCACGGCGGACAACGGCATCCCGTTGGCGATTCCCTTCCCGAGCGCCGCCAGATCGGGGGTCACGCCGAAGAGCTCCTGCGCGCCGCCCGGTGCGAGTCGGAATGCCGTCACCATCTCGTCGAAGATCAGCAGCGCTCCGCGTCCATGCGCGAGCTCGCGGACGGACTCGAGATAGCCGGTCTCGGGCATCACGATGTTGACGGGCTCCATCACGATCGCCGCGACCTGGCCGTCCAGCCGGTCGAAAAGCTCCTCCAGCGCGGCCACGTCGTTGTAGGGAAAGGAGTGCACGAGCGACCCGATCGACTTCGGCACGCCGGCTGCACCGAGCGACGAGACGAACCAGTCGTGAAAGCCGTGACCGCCGTGGTGCAGGATCACCTCGCGCCTGGTGGCGGCTCTTGCAATTCGCACTGCGGCCGTGACCGCGTCCGAGCCGTTCTTGCCGAACGCGACCATCTCGGCGCACGGCACCATCTCGGTCAGCTTCGACGCCACCTCGAGCTCTACCGGATGCATCAGTGTGAGCGTCGGGCCTGCCTTGTGCGCGAGCTGCGCTCGCACGGCCTCCTCGACCGCGGGGTGGTTGTAGCCGAGGATCACCGGTCCGCCGCCGTTGGTCCAGTCGACGAACGACCTCCCTTGCACGTCGATCAGCTCGTAGCCGTCGGCGCGCTCGGCGAATCGGGGAAAAGCACCGTCGTCCTCACCGTAGAACCGTGCCCAGGCCATGCGGTGAAAGCCGCCGTAGCCGAGCAGCCGGTCAGCCCGTTCGGTCAGGTCGGCGCTCATCGCAGGTCGAAGATCGTGCATCGCTCGATGTCCTCGACGATCGCCGGATATCGCGTGCGGAGATGGGCCGCGAACTGCTCGTAGTGCGAAAGCCACCAGTGCGCCGTCGCGGGCAGCAGCAGGTACTCGGCCCCCTCGTCGCGCATCCGCTCCAGGTGGCCGATCGCCCAATCGGAGTTCGGAGGATGAAAGCCGGCCCAGTCGCGCGCGTCGTCACAGGGAAAGTGCCAGGCTGGGCGGCCGCCGAACCAGAGGAGCTCGAGGTCGCCCTTGCTCGCAACCACTATCGACGCCTGCGCCGGCAGCGCGCTTTCCACCACCGCGCGGATCTGCCCGATCAGCTCCTGATAGTGCTCGGGCGTCATCTTCACCGTCGCGGGATCGACGGCCGCGGCCTTCCGGAGCTTCGCGAACCGCGGCCCCGGGGTTGCGGCGGGCTGTCCGCCCCCGATGCCCGCCAGCGGCGGGCGGGTAGGAAGCTTGCCGCGCTCGGTCCACCCGACCTGCCTGTCGCCGCCAAGATAGATGGGGGCGAAGTGGCCCTCGTCGGGGTATTTCAGGCGGCTTCCGTCGATCCGGGCAATCGGCGCGTGGCGGACCATGCAGCGGACCTCGGGCGAGCGCGCCACCGGGGCGGTCCCGCCGTTCCGGACGCCGAAGAGCGTCCACCAGTAGCCCACGTTCGAATGTAGGCGCTGCCAAAGGCTGTTCGGAACTTCGAGCTCCAAGCCCGCGTCGGATCGCCCCCCCGCTTCGAGTTCGATCATCTCGATTCCCTGGGTTTGGCCTCCGAGCGACAGCGCGAACAGGAACGAGTCGATTCCCGCGGCCGCAGCGAGGCGGATCGTTGGCGGATCAGTAGCCCGATACATGTGTTGCGGCGACTCCACTTCGAGCGTCGGTGCCACGAGGCGTCGTCGCGACCTCCATTGCTGCCAAAGGACCGTGTCAAGAAACGGCAGCGCGTCCATGGCCGGGGCGAGGTCGACGTACCTGCACGTCTTGCAGAGACTCGGGTAGTCCCACGTGTAGTGCGCGCGGCGCAAGTCCTGCGCTGTCGGGCCGTTCCAGATCTCGTCGAAGTCCTGCTCGCTCAGGTTGCCGAGCTCCAGCTCGTGCTGGCTGTCGAGACCGCACGGGGAGACGTTGCCCCCGACCTCGACCCGCAGGCGGTTGTACGCGAAGCGGCAATACCCTGGATGGCGCAGCCGCATCTGAGAGTCCCAGGCGTCGTTCCCGGCCTTGCTGTGCTTCGGTCCCGGCGCGTCCGCTTCGCGGAAATCGAACATCTCGTAATCGGACAGGAACCAGGCGAGGCGGATCTTCTTCTCCTTCGCGGTCGCAACGCACCTGTTCTTGATCCAGTCGATGTACTCGCTCGAGTAGTGCAGCGCCGCGTCGAGGTGCCAGCTGCGCCGGTTCGTGTCGTTCAGGCCCACGATGCTCACGAACGGCACGCCCATGTCCGCAAACCATGCAACGGTCTCGGGCATCATCGGCGTGTTCTCCGTCATGAAGACGGCCTGGCCGATGCACTCGATCCGATATTTCTGGCACAGGCGCGCGATCGTGCTGGCGTTCCGGAACACCTTCTCGGCCTTGGCTCCGAGCCGGATCTTCTCGAACACCTCGGGCACGTGGCTGTCGATCGACATCACGACCATCTCGAGTCGGCTCTTCACCTGGTCGAACTTCTGCTCGTCAAACTCCTGCATGTTCGTGGTGAGCGCGAGGTCGATGCTGTACCGCTTCACCATGTCGACCGTCTCTTCCCAGCTCACGACCGTCGGCTCGCTGGCCTCGTGAGGAGTGATCACGGCGAGGTCGGGACCGAGCTGCGAACCGATCCGCTCGAGCAGCTCGGGCGACATCTTCTTGGCGGGCGGGTTGTCCCCGTCCCAGCACATGATGCAGCTCATGTTGCACACGTTGCTGAACTGGACGTGCGCTTCGTACGGGCGTGACTCGAAATCGAGTCGACCCGACAGCAGCTCCTGTTCGAGCAGCGCGCGGTTACGCTTGGAGATCCGGTCCCGCTGCTCCGGCGTCACGCGGGCCCGGCTCGCGTCGATCGAACCGTTCCTCCCCATTACCTCGCCCGCGACGGTACTCCGCCCCACGGCTCTCGTCAAGAATCGCTATCGCCGATGTGCGACAACCGTGTCTTGAGGTCGCGTCCCGCGTCCCAGCAGTTGCTCGATCCACGGCGAGTACCTGATCGGTTCCTCGATCTCGAACTCGTTTCGACGCAGCACGCCTCGCACGTACTCCTCGCGGTAGGCGACCAGTCCTTCCGGCGCCTCGTCGTCGCCGAGGCTGTAGTGACCGAAGTTCCTTGCGAGCACGGAGTAGGCGCTCCCCCCGCCAACGTACCGGTCGTCCGCCACGGCCGACTCGAGGGCGGCTCGATTCTCGTCGGTCAACAGGAAGAACGTGGCCACGAGCCGCCCGCTTTCGCCCCGAAGCACCCTGCTCAGCTCCGCGCAGTAGTTTTCGAACCCGTCGGGCAGCAGATGAGTGAAGACCGAGAAGAGGCATGCGACGTCGAACTGGTCGTCTCCATACGGCAACGTGACGTGTTCGGGCTGGATCGAGCCCTCAGCGTTGTACGCGCCGTTGTAAATGTCCATGTGGGTGAAGCCGAAGTTCGAGCGCGTTCGGGCGATGTGCTCCAGGCACCACTGGATCGACGCCGGATCGAGGTCGAGCCCCTCGTATGAGCCCTGGGACGATAGGTATCCGGTGAGCGGGATCGCGGTCTTTCCGACTCCGCAACCGATGTCGAGCACGCGCTCGCCGGGCTCGAGCCGGCCAATCTCCCGGAGTGCCGAGAGGTGCCCGTAGCCCTCGTCCATCGAGCCACCCGTCCGCGTGACCAGGTGCTCGGGCGGGACTCGGGAGGGGCGCATTGAAAACCTCGATTCCGAACTGATCGAATCTGTACCAGAGTCACCACAAGTTCGACCACGTGTTCGAAGGCGCTCCGCCGCCGAGCGTCTCGTACGTGGTCTGCTCGGTGCCGCGGAGCGGCAGCTCGCTCCTGTGTGACCTGCTCGCGAACACGGATCTCGCCGGCGCGCCGATGGAGTACTTCGACCCGGCCGGGATCGAGGCGTTCCGGCGCAGCTGGGGCGTGGGGGAGACATTCGACGACTATCTCGCCGCGCTGTTCGAAAGGAAGACCAGCACGAACGGCGTCTTCGGGCTCAAGCTGCTGTTCGGACAGCTTGGCGAGCTGGGCGGCCGCGAACTGCGCGCGGTGCTTCCGGATCCTCGCTTCGTCTACATCACGCGGCGCGACCAGGTGCGGCAGGCGGTGTCGTTCGCACGCGCCACGCAGACCGAGCAATGGGCCTCCGATCACCCGGAGCCGGACGTGACGCCGGTCTACCACCGGGACCAGATCCAGCGCATGCTCGAGTGGATCAAGCGCGACGAGCGATCCTGGGAGCTGTACTTCGCGCACCACTCGATCTCGCCGCTGCCGATCGTCTACGAGGACTTCGTGGAATCGGTGGAGCAGACCGTCCTGCGCGTGATGGACCACATCGGGATCGATCGGCCGGGCGGGTTCCAGCTGAAGCCCCCGACGATCGAGCGTCAGGCCGACGAGCTTTCAGACGAGTGGGTGGAGCGGTTCCTCAGTACTTCGGGCCGATGAGCTTCGGGAGTGCGGCGGGTGGGATTCGAACCCACAAGCCCTTTCGGGCAATGGCTTTTGAGGCCATCTCGTAGACCATTCCGACACCGCCGCGAGGCGACGCTCGGCAAGCCGAGGTCGCGCTTCAACAAGTCTAGGCGGCGAGCCGACGTTTCCAAGGGCTCCGCGGCGCCTTGTAACGGTTTCGCGCGGCGCGCGTATTGATTGGCTCTGCCTTCTGTCGAATTCTCCGGTTCAAGGTATGGGCTGGGCGATGCCGAAATATGCTTTCGCCGGTGAAGAGTTCCTGGGTCCGTCTTCTCGCAGCCACCGCCGCGCTCGTCGCGGCGCTCGTCTTCGTGCCGGCCGCGATGGCGGCGCCGGCGGCCACCAAGCTCGACCTCACCGGCCCGCGCAAGGCGCCCGGCGGCACGACCACGCTCACGGCCGAGCTCACGTCGGGCGGCAAGCCACTGGGCGGCAAAACGATCACGCTCTACGGCGGGCAGACCACGGTGCTCGCGACCGGCACCACCGACGGCAGCGGCCGGATCGCGTTCGAGGTGAACGTCAAGGCGACCACCCAGTTCCAGGCCGCCTACGCCCCGGCTCCGCCGGACGTGCCCCTGTACGCGCCGGCGAAGAGCAAGACGCTCACGGTGTCACCATCGGTGGGGGTCGGCATCGCGGCCGAGACCTACCTCCACGCGGGCCGGCGATCGGTCGGAGTGCCACACGTGCGCGTCCGTATCCGTGGCGTCACCGCCACCTACAGCGCGGGCGCGGGCGTCGTGGTCGACGTCTTCAAGGGCAGCAAGCGGCTCAAGCACCGGGCCGTGGGCGTCTCGAAGGCCGGCGCCCGAGGCGCGTTCTCGTTCTCCTTCAAGCCGGGTCGCCGCGGGGTGTACCGCGTGCGCGCCAGTGCGCCCGGCGGCAGCAGGACGATTCGGGTGTTCGTCGTCGCACCGCACGCCGCCGCGGGCTCACGCGGGACCGCCGTGCGCGCCCTTCAGTCCCGTCTCGCCCAGCTCGGCTACCTGTCTCCGGTGAACGGCGTGTTCGATGCGAGCACGGGCCGCGCCGTGCTGGCGTTCCGCAAGGTGAACGGCTATTCCCGCACGACGAGCGCGTCGGTCGCCGTCTTCAAGAGGCTCGCACGTGGCGGCGGAGGCTTCCACGTGCGGTACCCGAACGCCGGCAAGCACGTCGAGTTCGACTGGTCGCGCCAAGTGCTGGTCCTGGCGCGGGGCGCGCAACCCGAGAAGATCCTGCACGCATCGTCCGGCAAGCCGTCCACGCCCACGGTGTTCGGCAAGTTCACCTTCTATTCCAAGACGCCGGGCTTCAACTCGCACGGGATGTACTACTCGAACTACTTCATCGGCGGCTATGCGATCCACGGCTACGCGGACGTGCCGCCCTACGCGGCGAGCCACGGCTGCATCCGCATCCCGATCCCCAGCGCGAAGGCCGTCTACGCCTGGGTCGACCTGGGCGACACGATCTACGTCTACCACTGACGGTCTACGCCAGCGCGACGTCCGAGACCGCGATCGAGACGAGCGCGAACGCGCGCACGGCCTTGCCGTTGCGCCGCCGGGCCATCGCTCGCCGCCGCGTCGGGACGACCACTCCGTCGAAGCGCTCATGATCCCAGCAATAGTGGGTGGCCTTCGCCCAGCCGCCGAATACCTCGGCCGTGTAGTCGTTCCGCCTCAGCAGGCCTCGGTCGTCGAAGTAGTAGCGCTGCTCGCGTGAGTGCGCCGGCACGTCGTCCGGGAAGCGAACGCGCAGCCCACGCCACACCTCGCCGTCCTCCCGCCACGGGTCGGCCTCCGAGATCTCGAACCCCTCGCGCCGAAGGACGAACGGCGCGTTGATGTACCCCCAGAGCGCGTAACCGCCGAAGTAGAGGGCGTCGAGGTCGTCCCACCACAAGTTGCGCCGGATGCGACTGAACTCGGGGCGGGGCGAGGAACGCTCTTCCACCAGGTCGCCCGCGTCGGTCTCGATCCGCACCCCGCCGCGGTCGAAGACGCCGCGCCGGCCCGCCTTCGGAAAGGGCGAGACGGTCACGCGCGGCTCCCGCGTCGAGACCGTTCCGATGAAATCGGCGAACGCCTTCCGCTGAAATCGCATGGGCAGCGCGACGCCGCCGCAGCGCACGTGGGCTGCCACCTCGGTCGCAGCGTCGAAAGCGGCGCCGCCGTGAGCGTCGATCGCCTCCGCGAGCAGCTCCTCCGCCGCCACGCCGGATGGCCTCAGGGTGCGGTGGTGGTGCCCGGCTGCTGTCCGGGCTGGCCGAGCAGGCCGCGCGCCTCGAGGTCCGCGCGGCTGCCCTCCTCGATGTTCCAGCCCTGCTGGAAGCCCCTCAACGAGAAGAGGATCAGGAGCAGGGACACCGGGATCAGCGCGAGCGTCAGCAGTCCGAGCAGCGGTTCCGGCAGCGAGGGCGAGCTGAACCCGCTCTTGTCGCGTGCGAACCAGGCCGGCGCCGCAACCGCCGCGAAGATGATCAGGATCACGGCTAGCGCCATCGAGACCGGCAGCACGCCGCGGTTCCATCGGTACACGTAGTACGCGAACAGCAGGTAGACGAGGATGTAGAAAACATCCACGGGCTTGGCGCCTTCGAGCTTGGACCAACCGCCGATCGTCACGATCGCGACCAGCGCCGCCGACACCAGCAGCAGCAGCCCGACGACCGCCCTGGTCTGCTTCGCCTCGGGCTTGTCCCTGTTGGGATGGCGGACGTTCGATGCCACGCTGAACGTGAAGTCTAGAATTTTCCTGCTCGCCGTGCGAGGCCCGCATGGCGGCGCAGCCCAAGCGGGCGTGGCGGAATCGGTAGACGCGCCAGCCTTAGGAGCTGGTGGGCTTTTGCCTGTGGGGGTTCAAGTCCCTCCGCCCGCACCTACTCCGGCCAGTTCGACATACATGTTCTCGGCCGGTCGTGGCACTCGCTCGGCATGGAGGATGCCGGCCAGGAGCTCGACTCCTGTGACCAGCCGTGGGCCCGGCCGCGAGAAGTACGCGGCGGCGTCCACGGCCACGATCCGCTCAGCGTGCAGTGCCGCGAGCCGATCCGCGAAGGCCTCCGCCTCCGCGGCCGACCGGGTTGCGTCGTACCCGCAGGGCATCGCCAACACGACGTCCGCCTCGACGGCCTCCAGCTCGGGCCACGCGACGGTGCGCGACTTGGCGCCAGCCGTTCCGACGGGATCGACGCCGCCCGCGATCGAGATCATCTCCGGCACCCAATGGCCGGCCACGAAGGGCGGATCGAGCCATTCGATCGCGAGCACGCGCGGCCGGCCTGCGCCGGCCACCGCCCCCGCGATCCTGACCAGCCGCTCCCTCGCCCCGTCGCGCGCACGCCGACCTGCTGCTGGATCGCCCGCCGCCTCGGCGACGCGGACGAGGTCGTTCAGGACGTCGTCGAGCGTCAGCGGATCGAGCGACAGCACGCCGGGCCGGCTCGGCAATGTGGCTGCCACCGCGACCACGTCGTCATAGGAGACCGCGCAGACCTCGCACACCGCCTGCGTCACGATCAGGTCGGGCGCCAGCTCCTCGAGGCGCCCCGCGTCGAGCTCGTATAGCGGTCGCCCAGCGGCGACGGTGTCCCGGACCACGCGGTCGATCTCGGCCGGTGCGAGCCCCGGTGGGATCACGGTGCGGGTGAGGTGGGGAAGGGAGGAGGCCTCCGGTGGCCAATCACACTCGTGCGTGACGGCGACAACCTGGTCGCCGAGGCCGAGGGTGAAGAGGGTCTCGGTCGCGCTCGGGACGAGTGATGCGATCCTCATGAGATGAGTATGGCGCGGGGAAAAACGGCGTGGTTACTGCTCGCGGTGGTTGCGCTGCTGGGCGGCGGCACGTCGGCGGCTGTCGCGAAGCCCAGCGCCGTGAAGCGCACGATCGGCTCTGCCAGCGTCCCGATCCCTCGCTCGTTCGCGGGTCTCTCGATCGAGTACCCGAGCACGCAGGACTACTTCGGCACGCCGGGGAAGCCGAACGTGGCGTTCATCCAGCTGCTGCGAACGCTGGGGCAGAACGGCGCGGGACCGCCCACGATCCGCCTCGGCGGCAACTCGGGCGACGCGTCGTGGTGGAACCCCGATGGGGCCGCCCGGCCGCCGGGCGTCGACACCGACCTCACGCCTCCGTGGCTCTCGACGCTCGGCACCGTCAGCCGGGAGTCGGGCGCGCGCTTCGTGCTCGGCGGCAACTTCGCGATTGCGGACGCCGCGAACGCGGTGAGCTACCTGGGAGCCGCGGTGGCGGCGCTCCCGAAGGGCGCGATCGAGGCCTTCGAAATCGGCAACGAGGCAGATCTCTACGACCGCGCCTCCACCTTCCATGTGGGCAACCTCACGCTCACGCGCCCGCAGCGGCGGCCGGTCGGCTACGGCGTGCCGCAGTACCTGGCGGAGGCCGACCGTTACGTCGCCGCGCTGAACGCGGCCCGCGGACCCGATTGGCCGCCGCTCGCGGTGGGCGGGTTCGCGCAGCATGCATGGCAGGTGCAGGCGCCCGCGATCCTCGCGCACCTCGGCAGCGCGGCCCGCTACTTCCAATCGCACGGCTACCCGCTGAATCGCTGTCGCACGGCGCGTGTTCCGGGCGACCGCTGGCGAAAGGCGCTGCTGGGGCCGGCCGGGACGTTGCCGGTCGCGCGAGCCGGGCGCCTGGTGCGGGAGGTGCGACCGCGCGGCGTGTCGGTGCGGGTCTCGGAGATCAATTCCGCCACCTGCGGCGG
>Ga0114129_10015333_pt1 | contig 10904 bp, 8 predicted proteins | sample RhiMetdeltSRZDD1_FD_80071 | JGI IMG/M metagenome (GOLD analysis project Ga0114129, IMG submission 80071) | Populus rhizosphere microbial communities from Tennessee, USA - Rhizosphere MetaG P. deltoides SRZDD1 (version 2) (version 2) | ecosystem: Host-associated > Plants > Roots > Rhizosphere >... | reverse complement strand
TCGCGCGGGCCGGCTTCGCCACCGCGGAGATGCAGCTCCCCGTGCGGCCGGGCGACACCGAGCCCATCGTCTTCCACCTGCAGGTGGCCGCGCCCCTGGCCGCACCGCCGCCGGCAGTGCCGCATCTCCACGAAGGACAGATGGTGGATCTCGGTGCCGACGTCACCGCGCCACGCCGGATCGTGCATCGCAGCCCGAGCTACCCCTGGGCGGCCTATCCCGCGCAGGGGCTCGTGCGGCTTCGCCTCACGGTCACCGAAAACGGGGAGCCGACCGACATCGAGGTGGTGGAGTCTCCCTCCGAGGCGCTGACCGAGGCCTTCACCTCCGCCGTCAAGACGTGGCGCTATGATCCTGCGCGCAAGCAGGGCGTACGCGTTCGCGTGCGCTGGCCGGTGGAAATGCGGTTCGTGATCCGCGACCGCTAGCGAGCTACTTCACGAGTACGAACAGCCGGTTCGTGGTGATCCCGTCGATCTTCGCGTAGATCTGCACCTTGTCGGTGCCGCTGCGACGCTGGGCCGTGACGCGCAGCAGGAACGGATTGCTGCTGCTCATGACCTGCAGATAGTCGTTGCTGTTGCCGGACCCGCGGTTGTTTTCCAGGAACCACTCGGGCTCGCCGTTCGCCTCGCACGGCTTGCCGGCGGCATTGCGAGGGGTGACGTCGAAGATCACGATCTCGCCGAACAGTGCGATCTGGTTTCCGTTGCCGTCGTCGTAGGGCGGGTTGCGGAAGACCTCGCCGTCGCGGGCCGACAGCAGGCGCATGGTGGCGGACGCGACCGGCCCGGGCTGCAGCTCGGCGCCGCTGTCGTCGGGCGTCGGGGTGACGGTGGGGGCGGCCGTCGCCGTAGCGGTGGCCGTGGCCGTCGCCCGCGCCGTCGGCGCCGGAGTGGCGGTGGCCGCGCCCGACGGTGTCGGCGTTGCTGTCGGGGCCGTGGTGGCGGTGGCCGTAGGCAGCGGCGCGGGCGTGGACGTCGACGCCCCGGCCGGGCGCGGCCGCGGCTCGCGCCGCAGGCCGTCGGCGCTCGGCCCGATCGGCGGGTCGGACTGACAGGAGAACGACAACGCGGCCACGAGGATCAGGTGGAGACGTCGAGAGGGCACACGCATGACACCTCACCCTAACGTGGGCGTGTGTCTCGCCGGGTCCGACGGGCTCTACTTCGCGGGCTCCGCCGGCTTCGGGGCCGGCTTGTCCGCCGGCTTCTTGGCGGCCGGCTTGGCCGGTTCCGCGGCCGCCTTCGGATCGAACAGCACAGTGGCCTTCTCAAGGGTCACCGGCAGCCGGGGCACGTCGCGGAACCCCTCCCGCGTCGTGTGCGTCGGCACGGTGGCGATCTTGTCCACGACCTCCATGCCTTCCACGACCTTCCCGAACACGGCGTAGCGCAGCGTATCGAGCCGCAGGTTCTCCTTGTGGTTGATGAAGAACTGCGCGGTCGCGCTGTTCGGATCGTCCACGCGGGCCATCGCGATCGAACCGCGCACGTTCGAGAGCCCGTTGCCGCTCTCGTTCTTGATGCCGGCGTGCGTCGGCTTCTCCATCATGGAGATGTTCATGCCCCCGCCCTGGATCATGAAGTCTCGGATCACGCGGTGGAAGATCGTCCCGTCGTAGTGCTTCTCGCGAACGTATCGCAGGAAGTTCGCGGTGCTGATCGGCGCCTTCTCGTGGTCGAGCTCCAGCTTGATGTCGCCCATGCTGGTCTTGAGCAGCACGACCGCACCCTTCGGCGTGGGGGTCGGCTCCGCGGTGACCGCTGCCGCGGCAGTGGTGGGCGGGACGGCCTCGGCGGCCGGCGGCGGAGGCGGAGGCGGCGGAACGTCCGCGGGCGCGGCCAGGACGGCGAGCAGCAGGGCGAAATGCATTGGTGGACCTCCGTTTGGACGAGGCCTTATCTTAGCGTGGTCCTGTGACGGCGGACACGCGACTAACATCACAAGGAGACGGTGAGGTCCCGCACGCGCCAGACGCGGTCCGTTTGATCCCGGGCGGAGCGGGACTTAGAATCCCTAGAGTCTCATGGTCCTCTTCAATTACGCGACCAAAGAACTGACGGCGAAGGTCGTCTATTACGGTCCCGGTCTCTGCGGCAAGACGACGAACCTCCAGTTCATCCACGAGAAGCTCCCCATCAAGAACAAGGGGAAGATGCTCTCGCTCGCCACCGAGACGGACCGGACGCTCTTCTTCGACTTCCTGCCCATCGAGCTCGGTACCATCCGTGGGATGAAGACGCGCATCCAGCTCTACACCGTGCCGGGGCAGGTGTTCTACAACGCCACCCGGCGCATGGTGCTGAAGGGCGCGGACTGTGTCGTCTTCGTCGCGGACAGCCAGGAGCCGATGCTCGATCCGAACCTGCAGAGCCTCGACAACCTGCGCGAGAATCTCGAGGCCAACGAGATCGATCCCGACCAGATCCCGATGGTCTTGCAGTTCAACAAGCGCGACCTGCCGAACGCGCTGCCCATCGAGATCCTGAACGAGAAGCTGAACGCGAAGAATCATCCGTTCTTCGAGGCGGTGGCCCTCAAAGGCATCGGCGTCGAGGACACGCTGAAAGGCGCAACCGCCCTCGTCTTCCGTTCGCTCTCGACGAAGTACGGTGAAGGGAATACCCGGCCCGGCCTCGGCGCACCCGTTCCCGCTCCGCCGCCTCCGGCTCCGGCGCCCGCGCCCGCACCGGTACCCGTGGCCGCGCCGGTGCCGGTGGCCGTTGCGCCGCCGCCGCCTCCCCCTCCTCCACCGCCGCGCCCCGCGCCCGTACCGCAGCCGGTGGCGGCCGCGCCGGCGCCCGTGCCTCGTGCGGCTCCGGCACCGCAGCGAGCGCCGGCCGCCGCCTACGCCACGATCCCGCCGATGCCGGAGACGCTGGAGCCTCTCGAGCTCGACGTCGACGGCGAGGCCGAGCCCGACTTCGCTTTGACGGAAGAAGAAGAACCGGCCGCGCTATCCCGCGTCGATCCGCGCGACACGCTGGTGCGCGGCGAGGTCGAGGCCTTCGAGCTCCGGCAGCGGCTGCGCGCCACGGCCCCCGTCGATGATCCTTCCCTCGACCTGCAGCTCGAAGAGCTCACCGAAGGCGAAGACGGGCCCGTCGAGGAGCTGTCCCTCGAAGCCGAAGCCGAAGCCGAGCCGTCGTTCATCACCGAGCCCGCGGACGAGATGCTGTTCACGCCCGAGCCCGAGCCGGCTCCGGAGCCGCGCGGTGGACATGTCGCGAGCCCGGTTTGGACACGGGCGTCCGAGCCGGAACCAGAACCGGAGCCGCCACCACCGCCGCCTCCGCCGCGCGTGGTCGCGCCGCCGCCGCCACCGCCGCCCGCGCGTGTCGTGGCCGCTCCGCTCACCGTCGAGGTGAGGGCGATGGGTGGCCCGACCGAGGTCACGATTCCCCTCGAGGTGAAGGTCGGCGACGATCAGCCGCCGGTCCGCGTCGAGCTGCGCCTCATGCTCGACGTTCGCGTCAAGTCGTAGTCCACACTAGCCCGCCCGCTACTCCGACGATGCCGGCGCCGAGTAGAGCGAGGAGCGCTGCACGTCCTCGTAGCGCACGGCGCTCACGTCGAAGGCCTCGATGTTGGCCCGCAGCTTCGTGAACGTCTGATCGAACGAGGGCAGCGTCTTGCGCTGCCGCGTGAGCGGCGTCGTGCGCGCCAGCACGTAGTTCTTCACGAACGGGTGCTTGATCCCGCGCTTCTTGAGCTTGGCCACCGCCTCCGCCAGCGCCTCGTCGGTGGCGCGCACCTTCTCGGCGCGCTCCTCGCGCACGGGCAGGTTCTTGCGGAGGGTGCCGTCCAGCAGCTTGTCGACGCGCTTCAGGATCGGCGCGAAGGCGCCGCCGGCGAACCGCTTGTTCTGCTCGTACAGCAGGCCCAGCGTGATGTGGTGGGCCGACTCGAACTGGAAGGTCAAGTCTTTCTCGGTCCTGGTGGGGGCTTCCTCCACCAGCACGCGGTACATGCGGATCACCTCGAGGGACTTCTCCTTGAGGTTGTGCGCCTTTTCGGTGTTGAGGGCGAGGATCTCGTAGGCGACTTCCGGCTCCGGGATCAGGATCGCGGGCACCAGCTTCGCCTTCAGCTTCTCGAGGGCGACGCGGCGATGGTTGCCGTTGGGCGTCCAGTACACCCCCGGCCTCGGAGAGATCATCACGACCGGATCGACGAAGCGATCGATGCGTTTGATCGATTCCTGCAGGCGCTTGGAGTGGGTGGGCGACAGGTCGCGCTGATACGGCGTCGGCTCCACCTTGTCCGACGGCAGCAGGGCGAAGATGTGCCAATGTTTGCCCACCGGCTCGCGATAGACGGCGAGCACGTGGCCGCCGTCGGCGTCGATCTGCGCGACGAGCGCGCGCGTCGCCTTGTCGGGCTCCTCGTCGGGATACCGTCCGATGCTCTCCATTCGCCCTTTATGGCAGAGATCAAGGCCGCCGCCAAGCGCGGGCGTTAGAATCAGCGGATGGTGATCCCGCGGGCGCTGCGTCTGGCCGCCGCGCCGTGCCTGGCCGCGACCCTCGCCCTGGCGGCGGTCCCGGCCACCGTGCCCCCGGAGCCCGCGGGCGCGCAGGCCCTGGGTCTGCGGCTGCGGCGGCTGACGAGCCTCGGCACCGTCCTCTTCATCAATGCGCACCCCGACGACGAGAACAACGCCGTGATCACCGCCCTCGCGCGCGGGCAAGGCGTCCGGACGGCCGTCCTCACCGCCACCCGGGGTGAAGGCGGCCAGAACGAGATCGGCCCGGAGCTGGGCGAGGCCTTGGGCGTCCTGCGGTCCGAGGAGCTGGCTGCCATCCATCGCCGCGACGGGGTCGAGCAGTATTTCGCCCGTGCCTACGACTTCGGCTACTCGTTCAGCGTCGAGGAGACGCAGGCCAAGTGGGGGCGCGACGAGATCCTCGCCGACTTCGTACGCGTGGTGCGCGCCGTTCGGCCCGACGTCATCGTCACCCTGCGGCGCGACGGCCGCGGCGGCGGCCAGCACCATGAAGCCGCGGGGCGCATCGCCGCCATCGCCTTTCATGCCGCCGCCGATCCGCTGCTGTTTCCGCCGGAGGCGGTGGGCGGGCTCGAGCCGTGGCAGACGCGGCGCATCTACGAGGGCGCCGTCGGCATGGGCGGCCGCTCCGCGGAAGGGGATGCCCTCCTCGAGACGGGGGCGAGCGACGCCATGCTCGGCACGACGTGGTTCGACTTCGGCGGGCGGACGCGCACCTTGCATCGGACGCAGGGCATGACGGCGCCCGGCGCGGAGTCGTCGACCGCCATCCGCTACACGCTGTTCGACAGCGAGCCCTCGGTGGAGATGCCGCCTGGGCATGGCCTGCTCGATCGCATCAACACGAGCTGGAATCGCCTGCTCGCGTTCACCGGTCCCAAGGAGCGGCCGGCGGTTTCGGCGGCGGTGCCCGCCATCGAGGCCCGCTTGAAGGAGGCGCAAGCCGCCTTCGACGTGCAGGCGCCGGAGAAGACGCTGCCCGCCCTGCGCGCCGCCCTCGCGCTGGTGCGGCGGCTGCGCGAGGAGGCCCTCGTCGGCGAGTGGAGCCCGCGCGGCAAGCTCGAGATCCTCTCGCGGCTGGAGCCGAAAGAGACGGACCTCATGGAGGCCATCGCCCTGGCCCACGGCCTCCGCTTCGACGTCCGCGCGGACGACGCCGACGTCGTGCCCGGCCAGGACGTTTCGGTCTCCGGCGTCGTGACCAGCGACCAGCCCGGAGAGGCGCTGAAGCTCGAGGACATCGTGATCCAGGCGCCGGACGGCTGGACGGCGTCGCGCACCGCCGGCGAGCCGCAGCTTCTCGCCGCGGGCACGCCCGCCACCATGACGTACCGGGTCCACGTCGCCGCGAACGCGCCCATCACGCGCGCGCTCGGGCGCAAACACGCGACTGCGGACCGTTACGAGATGGCGGAAAACGAGCGCACGGGGCGCGTGTTCGGGCCGCCGCCGCTCCAAGCACGGCTGTTCTTTACCTCCGGCGGCCTGCTGGTCTCCCTCGACCGCAACGTCGTCGGGCCCGACGCCGCTCGTCCGCGCACCGTGAGCGTCGTGCCCGCCGTCGCGCCGCGCTTCCTCATCCCCACGAGCGTGATCCCGCTCGGCCGGCGCACGCGCACGATCGACGTGCGCGTCCAGTATTTCGGCAAGGGAAACGAGGCCGCTGTCTGCACGCTCGAAACCCCCGCGGGTTGGACGGCCACCCCCGCCGAGCAACCGCTGCGGTTCTCGCAGGAGGGCGAGGAGCTGAGCCTGCGCTTCGAGCTGGAGCCGCCGGCGGGCGAGAAGCCGTCGCGCGGTGTGTTGCGCGCGGTGGTGACGCAGGGCGGCGCCTCTCTTGGCGACGCGCTGCGCCTCATCGACTACCCGCACGTCGAAGCGCGGCGCTCGGTGCAGGAAGCCACGCTGCCGGTGCGCACGCTCGACGTGCGCGTGCCCCCCGATACGATCGTGGGCTACGTTTCCGGGGCCGGCGATCGCGTGGGGGAGGCGCTGGAGCAGCTCGGTCTCAACGTCAAATACCTCGGCGCCGAAGACCTCGCGGGCGATCTCTCCCGCTACCCCACGATCGTTCTCGGCGTGCGCTCGTATCTCGTGCGCCCCGAGCTGGAGAAGCTCCACGAGCCTCTGATGCAGTACGTGAAGGGCGGCGGCCACCTCGTCGTGCAGTACAACAAGATGGAGTTCAACAAGGGGCCGTTCGCGCCGTATCCCGCCAAGGTGGGCCAGAACCGCATCACGGACGAGAACGCGCCGATCCGCGTGCTGCTGCCCGCGCATCCTCTTCTCACCATGCCCAACGCGATCGGGCCGACGGATTTCGAGCGCTGGGTCCAGGAGCGCGGCTTGTATTTCCTGGACGCCGCCGATCCCCGCTATGAGAACCTGCTCGCCGCCACCGATCCCTTCGAGGAGAATCCCGGCGAGAAGAAAGGCATGCTCGTGTCGGCCCCCGTCGGCGCCGGGCGTTGGACGTACGTGGGTCTCGGCCTCTGGCGTCAGATCGAGGCCGGTGTGCCCGGTGCTTACCGCATCCTCGCCAACCTCGTGGGACAGCCGCGGGCGAGGAAGCCATGAACGTCACGGTGCCGCGCATCAACCGACTCGCCGTCGAGCGCCGCGCCGCCACGCTCACCGCCCGCCGTACGGTCAAGAAGGATTGGCAGGCCGCCTGGCTGCTGCGCGCGGTCACCCTCATGGATCTGACCGCGCTCTCCGGCGACGACACGCCGGGCAACGTGCGCCGCCTTTGCGCGAAGGCGCGCCGCCCGATCGAGCCCGAGCTGCTGGAGAAGCTGGGCATGGCGGAGCGGCCGATCCGCGTCGCCGCCGTCTGCGTCTATCCGAGCCTCGCGCCGGTCGCGCTGGAGGCGCTGCGCGGCTCGGGCATCCCCGTGGCCGCCGTCGCCGGCGGTTTTCCCGCCGGCCAGATCCCCCTCGAGGCCAAGATCGCGGAGATCCGGCAGCTCGTGGAGATGGGCGTCCTCGAGATCGACGCCGTCATCGGCCGCGCCCACGTCCTGCGCCAGGACTGGGACGCGCTGCACGACGAGATCGCCGCCTTCCGCGAGGCGTGCGGGTCCGCGCATCTCAAGGTCATCCTCGCCACCGGCGAGCTGGGCCGCCTGCGCAACGTGGCCATGGCCAGCCGCGTGGCGCTCCAGGCGGGCGCGCACTTCATCAAGACGTCGACGGGCAAGGAGCCGGTGAACGCCACGCTCCCCGTCGGCATCGTGATGGCCCGCGTCCTCCGCGAGTTCCTCCAGGACACGGGCGAGCGCCGCGGCTTCAAGCCCGCCGGTGGGATCCGCACCGCCAAACAGGCCCTCGACTGGATGATCCTGATGAAGGAGGAGCTGGGTGTAGAGTGGGTGAGGCCGGAGCTCTTCCGACTGGGGGCGTCGGCTCTGCTGACGGACGTCGAACGCCAGCTCGAGCACTACGTCACCGGCCGCTACTCGGCCGACAACCGACACCCGATGCCATGAGCGTCTCCGAGATCTTCGACCGCCTCGACTACGGACCGGCCCCCGAGGACGCGGCGCCCGCCCACGCGTGGCTCGACGCGCACGGCCGGAAGTTCGGCCACTTCATCGACGGCCAGTTCGCCTCTGGCCAGGGCCACTTCGAGACCGTGAACCCGGCGAACGGGAAGGTCCTCGCCCACATCGCGCAGGCCTTGCCCGCGGACGTCGACGCCGCCGTGGCCGCCGCCCGCCGCGCGCTCTCGCGGTGGAGCGCGACCCCGGGCCACGCCCGGGCCCGGGTGCTGTACGCGATCGCGCGGCAGATCCAGAAGAACTCGCGGTTGCTGGCCGTGCTCGAGACCCTGGATAACGGCATGCCGATCCGCGAGTCGCGCGACGACGATGTGCCGACGTCGGCGCGCCACTTCTATCACCACGCCGGCTGGGCGCAGCTGGCCGAGCGCGAGCTGCCCGGATACGGGCCGGTCGGTGTCGTGGGACAGGTGATCCCCTGGAACTTCCCCTTGTTGATGCTCGCCTGGAAGATCGCACCGGCCATCGCGATGGGCAACACCGTCGTGCTGAAGCCGGCGGAGCTGACCTCGATCACCGCGCTCGCCTTTGCGGAGCTCTGCGTCGCCGCCGGGGTGCCGCCCGGCGTGATCAACATCATCACCGGCGACGGAGCGGTGGGCAGCGCGATCGTGCGGCATCCCGGTGTCGACAAGATCGCCTTCACGGGCTCCACCGACGTCGGTCGCGACATTCGTGTGGCCACCGCGGGCAGCGGCAAGAAGCTGTCCCTCGAGCTGGGCGGCAAGAGCCCTTACGTCATCTTCGAGGACGCCGATCTCGACAGCGCCGTCGAGGGTCTCGTCGACGCCATCTTCTACAACCAGGGGCAGGTCTGCTGCGCGGGCTCGCGCCTGCTCGTGCAAGAGTCGGTGGAGGCCCGCGTCCTCGACAAGCTGCGCACGCGGCTGGAGCGGATCCGCGTCGGCGATCCGATGGACAAGGCCGTCGACATGGGGGCGATCGTATCGCTCGACCAGCGCGAGCGGATCGCCAGGCTCGTGAAGCAGGGCGGCGAAGAGGGCGCGACGGTGTGGCAGCCTTCCGCTCCCTGCCCCGACGGATGCTTCTATCCGCCCACGCTCCTCATCGGGGCCGAGCCGGCGTCCACCGTGGCGCAGGTCGAGATCTTCGGCCCCGTGCTGGTGACGATGACGTTCCGCACGCCGGCGGAAGGAATCGCGCTCGCCAACAACACGCGCTACGGCCTCGCCGGCACCGTGTGGACGGAGAGCCTCGGCCTCGCCGTCGACGTCTCGCGGGCGATCAAGGCGGGCACGATCTGGGTGAACTGCACGAACCAGTTCGACGCCGCCAGCGGCTTCGGCGGCTATCGCGAGAGCGGCTTCGGCCGCGAAGGGGGCCGCGAGGGGCTCTTCGAGTACGCGCAGCCTCTGCCGCCCGCCGGCGGACACGCGCCGGACGCGATGCCCGCAAGCCGGCCCGCCCCCGAGCCGCGCGAGGCCAGCCTCGACCGCACGCCGAAGCTCTTCATCGGCGGCAAGCAGGTGCGCCCCGATCAGGGCTACGTCGTCCCCGTCGTCGGGGTCGACGGCGCGTCGATCGGCGAGGTGGGTGACGGGAACCGCAAGGACATCCGGAACGCCGTCGAGGCCGCCCGCGCCGCGTCCGGCTGGGCCACGGCCACCGCGCACCTGCGCGCGCAGATCCTGTACTACATCGCCGAGAACCTCTCCGCGCGCGCGGCCGAGTTCGCGGCGCGCCTCGTGCTGCAGACGGGCGGCGACGGTGCCGCCGAAGTCGAGGCCACGCTGTCACGGCTGTTCAGCTACGCGGCGTGGGCCGACAAGTACGACGGCGCCGTGCACGCGGTGCCGCAGAAGGGCTTCACGCTGGCGGTGGTCGAGCCGATCGGCGTCATGGGGCTCGTGTGTCCCGACGAGTCGCCGCTCCTGGCTCTCGTCTCCCTCGTCGGCCCCGCCATCGCGATGGGCAACACCGTCATCGTCGTTCCGTCCGAACGCCATCCGCTGTCGGCCACCGATTTGTACCAGGTGCTCGAGACCTCCGATGTCCCCGCCGGCGTCGTGAACATCGTCACCGGGCGCCGCGATGTCCTGGCGCCGGTGCTGGCCGCGCACGACGGCGTCGACGCCGTCTGGTACTTCGGCACCGCCGCCGGTGCCCGCGTGGTGGAGGAGAAGAGCGCGGGCAACCTCAAGCAGACCTGGACCGACTGGTCGCGCCGCGACTGGCGCGACCCCGCCCATTCCGAGGGCCGCGAGCTCCTGCACCACGCGACGCAGGTCAAGAACATCTGGCTGCCCGGCGAATAGACGAAAAACCCTCCCCTCGGTGTGGTTGAAGCAGGAGGGTGATGGGCGTCCCCCATGAGTCGGTGCAGGCGCTGTACGTGGAGCTCGGCCCGGCGCTGTTGGCCTACGCGCGCTCCATCGTGCCCAGCCGCGCCGAGGCCGAGGACGCCCTTCAGCAAGTCTTCGTGAAGCTGATGGCGCCCGACGCCGCCTTGCCCCGCGAGCCTCGACCCTATCTCTTCCGCGCGATACGCAACACGTGCCTCAACCGGCGGCGGTCGGCGAGCCGCCATGCGGCACCACCGCACGACGGGATGTTCGAGGCGCCCGATGGCCGCGGTGATCTCGCCCTCGATCTGCAGGCCGCGCTCGGCGAGCTCCCCGACGAGCAGCGCGAGGTGGTGATGCTGCGCATCTGGGGCGAGATGACGATCGAGGAGGCGGCGCAGGTCCTCGAGATTCCGGCGAACACGGCCGGATCGCGGTATCGATACGCGCTGGCCAAGCTGAGGGCGCGCTTCGGCGCGCATCTGAAGGAATGACTTCGGCGGATCGCGAGCTCGAGCTCTTTCTCCGCAG
>Ga0114129_10015332_pt1 | contig 10905 bp, 6 predicted proteins | sample RhiMetdeltSRZDD1_FD_80071 | JGI IMG/M metagenome (GOLD analysis project Ga0114129, IMG submission 80071) | Populus rhizosphere microbial communities from Tennessee, USA - Rhizosphere MetaG P. deltoides SRZDD1 (version 2) (version 2) | ecosystem: Host-associated > Plants > Roots > Rhizosphere >... | reverse complement strand
TGTACACACCGGGCCGCAGGTCGACGATCTTGTATTGCCCCTGACCGTCGGTCACGACCGATCGCGACTTCTCGATCAGCACGTCGCTCGACGCTTCGACCGTGACCCCGGGCAGAATCGCGCCCGACGCGTCTCGCACCACACCGGCGATCGCGCTTTGCGCGTGGGCTGCGCTCGGCGCCAGAGCGAAGCATACGAGCCCCACTCCCGCGGCAACGACGAGGTGCCTTGCGTTCATCACTCGCCTCCTTCGGATCTCCCGTCACTATGAGGATTGCGAGCGCGCGGGATAAAAAGCGGAGCGATGAACGAAAAAAACTGTGGCAGGCTACTCCCGGCGGCAGGAGAGGTCAAGGCCCCGCCCACGCGATGGGAAGACGAAAACAGATTACGCGATCGCGTCGGGCCGCCGCGCCAACCGCCGCCGCACGCGATGCCGCCTCAGTCGGCGCGCGCAGATTGTGGCCGGCCGCGCTGCTCGTCGCGGCGGCGCTGGTCGCCTACGGCAACGCGTTGTCCTTGCCATTCGTCATGGACGACCGCGGCACGATCGTCGACAACGCCAACATCCGACAACTCTGGCCGTTCACGACCGCGCTGACGGGACCTGCGCAGTCGGCCGTTGCCGGGCGACCGGTCGTCAGCCTGTCGCTCGCGATCAACTACGCGCTCGGCGGTCTGTCGCCGTGGGGCTATCACGTGTGGAACCTCGGCGTGCATGTGCTCGCGGCGCTCGTGCTGTTCGGGATCGTGCGGCGGACGCTACTTTGGGGCGGACACGTAGGTCCGCCCCTACACGAAGAAAACCGACGCGCGGATCTGACCAAACATGTAGGGGCCGACCCGCGTGCCTGCCCTGAGCGCTCGTCCTTCGACAAGCTCAGGACGAGCGGTCGAATGGTCGGCCCCGAGGCGGTCGCGTGGATCTGTGCACTCGTCTGGCTCATCCATCCGCTCCAAACCGAAGTCGTCGACTACGTCACCGAGCGGTCCGAGTCGATGATGGGGCTGTTCTATCTCCTGACGCTCTACGCCGCGATTCGCGCAATGGATGCGGATCGCGATCGCGCGCGGTGGTGGTCGGCGATCTCGGTCATCGGCTGCGCGCTCGGCATGGCGACGAAGGAGTCGATGGTCACCGCGCCGCTGATGGTGCTCCTCTACGACGCGTTGTTTCGAAGCGGCGGTGTGAGACGCGCGCTTCGAGCGCGTCCGCGATTCTATGCGGCGCTCGCCGCGACAGGGACCATCCTCATCGCGCTCGTCGCATCAGGGCCACGGTCTCACAGCGCCGGACTTTCGTCAGGCGTGACGCCGTGGACATACTTCCTGAATCAGCCGGCGATGATCGTGCGGTACCTCGAGCTGACGTTCTGGCCGCGCTCGCTCGTCCTCGACTACGGCGTCACCCACGCCATCCCCTTCCGCGAGGCCTGGCCCTTTCTCGCCGTCGTCGCGCTGCTGGCCGCGCTCGTCGTCGTGTTGTGGCGGACGCATCCCGCGATCGGCTTCCTGGGCGCCTGGTTCTTCGTCACGCTGGCGCCCTCGTCGAGCATCGTCCCGATCGCGACCGAAGTGGGCGCAGAGCGCCGGATGTACCTGCCGCTCGCGGCGATCGTCGTGCTCGCCGTGCTGGCTGGCCGCCTCGTCATTGGAACGCGCCGGCGGATCGTCGCGCCGGTCGTCGCGGCCGTCTCGTGCGCGCTCATCGCGCTGACGATCGCACGCAACGCCGAGTACCGGAGCGAAGCCGGCATCTGGCAAACGGTGCTGGATCGACGGCCGCACGGACGCGCGCACTACAACCTCGGCGTCGTGCTCGCCGAAGAAGGGAGACGCGACGAAGCGATCGCCCACTACCAGCAGGCGGTCGCCGACACGCCCGAAGCGCACTACGCGCTCGGCTTCGAGCTCGACGCCGGCGGCCGAACCGCCGACGCCATCCACCATCTTCGTGAGTACGTGCGGCTGCTGCCGGACGATGTCAACTCGATTCGCGCGTATACGCTGCTCGGGCGCGCGCTGGCGGCGAGCGGCCGGCCCGAAGAGGCCGTCGCCGCGTTCCGCGAAGCGCTGCGACGCCAGCCGCGCAACGCCGACGCGCGAGGCGGACTCGCGGACGCGCTGCTCGGCCTGGAGCGGTTCGACGAGGCGGAGCGTGAGTATCGGGAATATCTACGCGCGATGCCGGCGAACGCCGTCGCCCACTACAACCTTGGCCTCGCGCTCGTTGGCACCGGTCGACTGGAAGCCGCGATCGATCAGTTCCGCGAGGCGGTCAGAATCGAGCCTGGCTTCGCAGACGCTCGTCAGAATCTGGAGGCGGCGCTCGCCGATCTGAACAGGAAACAGTAAATGGCTGATGGCTGATGGCTGATGGCTGATGGCTGATGGCTATGGTTGATGGCCATCGACCATGACCATCAGCCATCAGCCATGGCGAGTTACCAACGGACGACAGTACCGATCCCAATCATCCGAGGCTGCATGATGCTGTTCGGCTTCTCGTACGACGCGCTCAGGAAGTTCGTCGACACATAACTGATGATCGCGTCGGAGTTGTTGATGTTGAAGATTTCGAAGGTCGGCGCAATCGTCGTGCGGCCGACCTTGAAATTCTTCGACAGCTTGAAATCGAGCTGCGTGATCCGCTCCACGAATGCCGCGTTGAATGGAACGAGGGCGACCGCCAGCTGTGTCGGCGTCGTCGGCGATCCGATGAAGCTGGTCGGCAGAATCACGGTGCCCGCCGGACACGGCGCCGGACAGTTCCTGGGATACAGCGTCGTGCCCCGCGTCATCGTCATGTTGCGCGTCGTGGTGGTGCTGGTGGCCGCGGGGCTCTGGTTGCTCTGGAACGCCGCGCTGAACTGAACGCCCCACGGCAGCGGATACGAGCCGGCGAGCTTCAGGTTCCGGCTGAACGGAATGCCGTTGTCCCGATCGTCACAGAAGCGAATCGAGTTCGGATTGTCGGGCGACGTGCAGTTCACTTCGAGCTGCCGCTCGATGGCGATGCCACCGAAGACCTGGGCGCCGCGCCCCGGACGGAAGCGGAACTCGAAGTTGTACGCGTTGTACATCTGCAGCCGCTTCGGATCGAACGTGTCGAGGTTCCTGACTGGCAGCGTGCCGGCGGCGGTCGTCCGGCTGTACACGGTGATCGGTTCACCGGTCATCGGATTGTAGATGGTCACCGGGGAGTAGTTCGGATTCTTCAACGGATCGCCGTCGTACGTGAGGCTCTGGTTGATCGTGGTGGTGAGGTTGTGGAAATCGCCGTGGAACCACGCGGCGGTCACCGACAGCCGCGGCATCACCTCGTGCTGCAGCTCGAGGCCGTGCTCGAGATTCCAGGTGCGCGGATAGTTGCCGTACGTGTTGAGCGCCGCGACGCCGAAGTTCGTGGCCAGCGCCGCCACGTTGATCTCACATCCCGGCGTCAGATACACGCACGGCGCGCGCGTCCCGTCCGGCAGGAAGGTGATCCCTCCCTGCGCGATGTCGTCGCCGTTCAAGTCGCGCCACTGGACGCTCGCCGTCTGCGACAGCAGCGGATTGTAGTTGCTCGCGATGCCGGTCGTGCGCGCGCGGTTGTATCGATTCAGCGAGTACTTGAGCGCCGTCTTCGCGTTCCCGAACAGGTCGAACACCGTCGAGAGCCGCGGCGCCCAGTCGCTCTTCCAGTCCGGCAGGTTCGAGATCGCTTCGAAATGGCGCGCCGGCACGAATCGGCCGGCGGGGGCATCGACCGCTTCGACGCTCGCGTTGAGCGATTCCCATCGAAGACCGACGTTCACCGTCAAGCGCTTCATCGTCCACGAATCCTGCGCGTAGAGCGCGAAGTCATGGTTCAGCCGCTCGCCGTACGTCGACAGCGGCGTGTTGCGGATCGTCACCGAGTCGGGAACCGTGAAGGGTTTGCCCGTGCTGTTGCTGCGATACACCTGCGTGAGATCGGCGTTCGCGTACACCGTGTGGAAGAACGTGCCCCATTGGTATTGGAAGCCCGACTTGAAATTGTGCGACCCGGTGACGTACGACGCCGACGCCTGGACGTTGTAGCGTGCGGGACTCTGCGTCGTCTCCGAGCTCGCCGCGGTCTTGCGGCCGCCGAGATCGGTCTCCGACCGCGACGCGCCGGCGAACCACTCGGGTGTGCCGCGCACCTTGCCGATCCCTTCCTGATACTCGTTCGTGTAGTACTCGAGGTTGCTCGAGAAGCCGGCGTCCATCATCAACCGGTTGCTGACCGTCGACGTCCACTTCGCCTGGGTCGTGTGATACGCGGGCGAGAACCAGCGGACCGCCGCGGTCTCGGGATCCTCGAGGCTCTGCATGTCGTGGCCGCGATACTTGTCGATCTCGTCGAAGTACGCCGAGAACTTGTTGCGCGGACTCACCTGCCACGTCACGCGCGCGAGCGCGCTCTTGATGAACTGATCGTCGATGCCCTGGCTCCCGTCATCGAGAAACGTGTTCGCGATGAAGTTGTTCACCGAGAAGTAGCGCGCGGACGTGAAGAACCACAGCGTGTCTTTCCTGATGGGTCCGCCTTCGGCGGCGGTGAAGTCGATGATGCGATCGGTATGGGTGCCGGCGTCGAGGCCGAGTGCTCTGTGCCGATCCGTCAGGTTGCTGCCCTGCCACGTGCCGGGCCGGTACGCGCTCTTGAAGTCGCCGCTGAACCGGTTGCCCCCTTCGCGAGGAATCATGTTCAGCCGCACGCCGCCGGACGAGGTGTCCGCCCCGATGCCCGACGTCTGATAGCTCACTTCCTGATTCATCGCATCGTTGAAGTAGCTCTGCACCGCGCCGTCCGACTGCAGGCCGTTGACGATCATCCCGTCGACCATCACGGTGTTGTTCGCCGTCGTCATGCCGTGCGTCGACATGTAGGTCTGCTGCATGGCGCGCGCGCCGCCGGTGTCGGGGAGATTCAGGTTCACGCCGACGATCAGCTGTCCCATGCCTTGAATGGTGCGGCCGGTCGGAATGGAGTCGATCGTTTCGCGATTCAGCACCTGCGTGTGCACCGCCGTCGTCACGTCGACGACCGGCGATTCGGCCGACACCGTCACCGATTCTTCGATCGCGCCGACTTTCATGTCCGCATTGATCGTCGCGGTGAATTCGGCCGGGAGCTGTACGTTCTCGCGCTTGATGGTTTGGAAGCCCTGCAGCGTGAAGGTGACGACGTACGTGCCGGGACGGAGATCGACGATCTTGTATTGCCCCGCGCCGTCGGTCGCCACCGATCGCGTTTTCTCGATGAGCACATCGCTCGACGCTTCGACGTTCACGCCCGGCAGGACGGCGCCCGACGTGTCTTTGACAATGCCAGCAATCGCGCTCTGGGCTCTGGCCGTACTCGGAATGAAAATGAAGACACCGACGATAGTGAAGAGCAAGACTGCAAGCCGTCGACTCATCACGGTCCTCCTCTTGTGGGGCTCCGCCCCACACCCCGGCTCGGTCGCTCGCGGGGCCCCGCCGCCCCGCTCCGCTCCCTCGCAGGCGCGCCGTGCGCGCCTGGATGACGAAGATCTCAACGGATGGCTGAGGCTACGCTTATGAAAAATTTCGGTCAAGGACTAATATCGCGGAACGATGGCGACGACAAAGGTCAGTCCAATAATTTGTAGCCTCGGGATTGCCGCGGCGGTCGTGGTGCACGCGCAGCCGACCCAGCCGATCTACCTGCAGTACGACGGATACGTCCACAACAAGGACGGGTCGTACACGATCTCGTTCGGCTACTTCAACATGAACAACGTCGACGTGACGGTGCCGTCCGGCGACGCGAACAGCTTCGCGCCTGGACCCGCGGATCGGAATCAACCGCTGACGTTCGTCAAAGGACGCCGGCGCTTCGCGTGCAGCATGGTCGTCGACAAGAACTTCGACGGCAAGCTGCAATGGACGGTGAAGTTCGCCGGCAAGACGAGCACGACGACGGCGAAGGCGCTCGATCCGCTGTACGAGCTCGAGCACAGCAGCGAAGAGCACGCGACCGCCGGCCTCGACGTCGCGAAGGCGCCGAGGAACGTGTGCGTGAACCGGCCGCCGAGCGTCCACATCGGCAACCCCTTCGCGCCGCCGCCAGGGCCCGACGGCCTGACGGGTCGCGTCAATCAGGACGTGACGCTCACGAGTCAGATCGAAGACGACGGCTTGCCGCGCGGCAGCAAGCTCGCCGCGGCGTGGAAGAAAGTCAGCGGTCCGGGTGACGTGACGTTCAGCGACCCGACCGCGATGACGACGCGCGCGAAGTTCGGCGCGGCGGGCAAGTACGAGATCGAATTGTCAGCGACGGACGGCGAGCGAGCGACCAGCGCGAGAGTGAACGTTCTGATTTCGTGACGTCGGCGAGGCAAGCCGCGATGGGTGGTGGGGCGCCGCCCAGTCTCCGGACGAAATCACGTCGGTCGCGCTCTCCACGCGGATGGTCGCTGAATCCACACGGAGCGCCACGACAACGGCGTCGCCCACAACCGAGCGCTTCCCGTCGCCCCGGCGGCGAAAGAGCGTCAGGCGTTGCCCCACGTAGATCCCGTGCTCGCTGCCGCGATCGATCACCATCAACCGCCGCGGCGCGCCCAGCATCTGCCCGGCATCGGCAAAGAGAATCCGGGCCGCGTCGCCGTATGCGGGAATGCCGACCGGATCGGGAAGCCGCACCGGTTCCGGATTGAACGACGCGAGGTAATCGCCTTTCCTCAGCTCGTCGCAGGCATACACGACGACGGCGCTCGAGAGGCGCTCGTCTGCGGCGACGATCTGGACGAGGCCGGCGGTGTGCTCACCCATGACGGCTGCGTCCGCCGCGTCGATGCGAAAGCGGCGGCGGACGACCATGTTCTGCCCGACCTCGAGACCGTCGAGGGTGCCGCCATCGATGATGAGCTCGTCATCTTTCGTGTAGAGCTCGCGCGCCGTTTCACGGCGGCGCGCCCGGATCGTTCCGAACGATTCCGATGTCGCACCGGGCTTGGAGGGCCCGCAAATCGAATCGCGATCGTGGACTGGCACGGGTCTCACCACTGGAGGCGGCGGCGGAACGAATCGAGGCGCGACGACCGGCGCCTTGCCCACGACCACGACCGTTTCTGTCACGGGAGCCAGATCCAAACGCGTCCCGACAGTTGAGACGGTGCCAGGCCGAATCGTCACTGATTCGACGGCGGTGGCGAACCCGTCGAGCTGAAACGTGAGACGCAGCTCTCCCGCCGGCAGCGCGGCGATTTCGTACACGCCGGCCCCATCCGTGACCGTCGTCGCAAGGACGCGGCCTTCCATGGAAGTCACCACGACTGTGACGCCGGGCAGCGCACCATCCGAGCTGTCGGTAATCGCGCCGCGAATCGCGCCCTGAAGCGTTTCGATGGCAACGGCTTCGGAACTGAATCCAAAAAGCGTAAGGATTGCAAGAACGAGCGTAATCGGTAATCGCCGCATCGAGATTTCCTGGCCCCTCGATCCATATCGGCTTGGGGTGCAGGAACTTCACCGCAGGCTGTGCGAACGCTGAACGTTACGCGACCTCGAAGAGTCCCGCCGCGCCCATGCCGCCGCCGATGCACATGGTGACAACGACATGTTTCGCGCCGCGGCGCTTGCCTTCGATGAGCGCGTGGCCGACGAGACGCGCGCCGGTCATGCCGTACGGATGACCAACCGCGATGGCGCCGCCGTTCACGTTCAATCGATCGTCGGGAATGCCGAGGCGGTCGCGGCAGTAGATCACCTGCACGGCGAATGCTTCGTTCAGCTCCCAGAGATCGATGTCCTCGACCTTCATCCCGGTTTGCGCGAGCAGCTTGGGCACGGCGAAGACCGGACCGATGCCCATCTCGGCCGGCTCGCAGCCGGCGACTGCGAAGCCGCGGAACACGCCGAGCGGTTTCAATCCGTTGCGCGCGGCGGCCGTGTCGCTCATGACGACCGCGACCGACGCGCCGTCTGAAAACTGACTCGCATTGCCCGCGGCAATCACGCCGCCGTCGATGGCCGGCTTGATCTTCGAGACGCCTTCGTAGGTCGTGTCGGCCCTGATGCCTTCGTCGCGCGCGATCGTCACCTCCTTGATCGATTCGGCGCCGCTCTCCTTGTCGATGACCTTCATCTTCGTCGTCATCGGCACGATTTCGGCGTCGAAGCGGCCGGCATCGCGCGCGGCGGCGGCGCGCCGCTGGCTCTCGACGCCGTACCGGTCCTGCTGCTCGCGCGAGATGCCGTATTTCTGCGCGACGTATTCCGCGGTCTGCAGCATCGGCCAGTACAGCTCCGGCTTGTGCTCGAGGATCCAGTCCTCGTTGAGCATGTGCTTGTTCATCTCGTTCTGGACGCACGAGATCGATTCGACGCCGCCGGCGGCGAACACCTCGCCTTCGCCGGTCAGGATACGCTGCGACGCGAGCGCGATCGTCTGCAGACCGGACGAGCAGAAACGGTTCACGGTCATGCCCGACGTCGACACGGGACAGCCGGCGCGCAGCGCGATTTGCCGCGCGATGTTGCGGCCGGTCGCGCCTTCCGGGTTCGCGCAGCCGATGATGACGTCCTCGACCTCCGCGGGGTCGAGGCGGGCGCGGGCCATCGCATGGCACAGCACATGACCGCCCATGGTTGCACCATGCGTCATGTTGAACGCGCCCCGCCAGCTCTTGGCCAGCGGCGTGCGCGCGGTGGACACAATCACGGCATCGGTCATGAGTGATAATTTATCAGACCTGCATGGAAGCCCTGTTCGAGATCGATGCCGCGCACCTGATAGCCGAGTGGAACGCGGAAGCGGAGCAGATGTTCGGGTGGGCGCGCGACGAGGCGATCGGCATGCCGTCGGACCGCCTCGTCCCCCCGCGCAATCGCGAGACCTACGACCGCGGGCTGGCCGAGCTCGCCACCGCCACCATCACCGACAAGCGCGAAATCACCGCGGTTCACCGCGACGGGCACGAGTTCAAGATCGAGCTCACGCTGTCGTCGCAGACGCGCAACGACCACCAGTATTTCGTCGCGTTCGCGCGCGAGATGTCGCCGCGCCAGCGGGCGCTCGACGCCGTCGGCTGGGACGCCGAACGGTTCCGCGCGATCCTCGATCAGATCGAGGACGGCTGCTTCGTCGTCGATCTCCGCGGACATTACCTGTTCGTCAACGACGCGTTCTGCCGGATCTTCGGCGTGGAGCGCAAGGACGTCCTCGGCGCGCACTTCGGCGTCACGACGACCAACACCGCCCGCCGCGCCGAAACGATCGCGATCTACGGCCGCGTGTTCCGCACGGGACAGGCGGTGAAGTCGTACGAGTACGAAGTCCAGCTGAACAATCCCGCCGTCACGTTCGTCGAGCAGTCGGTGTCGCTCGAGCGCGATCCGCACGGCCGCCCGATCGGATTCCTCGGCATCATCCGCGATACCACCGCGCGCAAGCTCGCCGAGCGCGAGCTCGCGCAGGCCATGGAAGCGGCGGAAGCGGCGAACCGCGCGAAGAGCGAGTTCCTCGCGAACATGAGCCACGAAATCCGCACGCCGATGAACGGCATCATCGGGATGACGGCGCTCGCGCTCGACACCGATCTCACGCCCTATCAAGCCGACTGCCTCGGCACCGTCAAGCTCCAGGCCGAGACGCTGCTGCGGATCGTCAACGACGTCCTCGACTTCTCGAAGATCGAATCGCGGAAGATCGATCTCGAGTCGGTTCCGTTCTCGCTGCCGGATGTCGTCGAGAGCGTGGTGAAGCCGCTGGGGATCGCGGCGCGCGAGAAGGGACTCATGTTCACCAGCCGCATCGAAGCCGGCGTGCCCGCGCGGGTGATGGGCGACGCCGGGCGGCTGAAGCAGGTGCTCACGAACCTGATCGCGAACGCCATCAAGTTCACCGAGCGCGGAACCGTCGCGCTCGACGTCCGCGCCACCCAGGAGAGCGCGGGCGCAGCCACGCTGCAGTTCGCCGTCGCCGACACGGGCATCGGCATCGACGCCGACAAGATTTCCACGATCTTTCAGCCATTCCGGCAGGCCGATGGATCGACGACGCGGCGTTTCGGCGGGACGGGACTCGGGCTGACGATCTCCGCCACGCTGGTTCAATTGATGGGCGGCCGCATCTGGGTCGAGAGCCAGCCGGGGCGCGGCAGCACGTTCCACTTTACCGCGCCGTTCCCGGTCGTCGCCGCCGCTCCTCATGTCGAGCGTCGAGTGGACGAGCGCAGAGCGAGCGATCGACGGTCGAGCGTCGCGCCCGCGCCGGGCGTTCTCCCGTCGCGGATCCTCGTCGCCGAGGACAACGTGATCAATCAGCGGATCGCGCAGAGCCTGCTGACGAAGCGCGGCCACGCCGTCACGGTCGTCAACAGCGGCCGCGAAGCGCTCGACGCGCTGCAGCGCGACGCGTTCGACGTCGTGCTGATGGACGTGCAGATGCCCGACATGGACGGCTTCGAGGCGACCGCCGCCATCCGCGCGCGCGAGCGGGACACCGGCAGCCGCGTTCGCATCGTGGCGATGACCGCGCATGCCATGCAGGGCGATCGCGAACGGTGCCTCGCGGCCGGAATGGACGACTACCTCTCGAAGCCGATCGATCCCCAGACGCTCTTCGACCTCGTCGAGATGACCGCGAGCGCCGCGCCGCAGAGCGGCTCTGAATGACGCCGCTCGCGCTCGGCGACGTCACCGTCCTCGATCTTTCGCACGCGCTCGCCGGTCCGTTTGCGACGACGATGCTCGCCGACTACGGCGCGAACGTGATCAAGATCGAGCCGCCCGAGGGCGAGATGTCCCGCACGTGGGGTCCGCCGTTCTACGGCGGCGAGACCGCGTACTTCGTCAACCTGAATCGCAACAAGAAGAGCGTCACGATCGATTTGAAGCACGCCGACGGCAAGGCGTTGTTCTTTC
>Ga0114129_10015331_pt1 | contig 10905 bp, 9 predicted proteins | sample RhiMetdeltSRZDD1_FD_80071 | JGI IMG/M metagenome (GOLD analysis project Ga0114129, IMG submission 80071) | Populus rhizosphere microbial communities from Tennessee, USA - Rhizosphere MetaG P. deltoides SRZDD1 (version 2) (version 2) | ecosystem: Host-associated > Plants > Roots > Rhizosphere >... | reverse complement strand
GCAAGGGCGGTAGTACTGGCGCCACCGGGTCGGGCTCGAGCAGCGGCTCGATGTCGGCGCCGTCCTCGTCCGGTACGGCGCCTTCGGCAAGCCCGCCTGGCTCCTCCAGCGACAGCTCGCTGTCGAAGATCACCAACCAGGCCGACTGCAAGGCCGCGGGCGGCGATTGGCAGGCGTCGACCGGCATGTGCCGCGCGAAGACGAAGTAACGAAGTCGTCGCACGGGTCGCCCTCTCGTCATGCGTTTCGCGGCGCATGCCGGCGTCGTGCAGCGTGTGACGACAGCGGCCCGTGACACTCGGTGCGTCGTGCGCTATCGTCGTGGCGGACGCTCAACGATGCCACGCGCTCGCCGCGCTGATCTCACCGACCTCCGCGACGCGCTCGCGACGATTCGCGCGCTGCCCGGCCTGGTCGAGCGGGCTCCGGGCGTGTTCTGGCTTCATCGCGTTGCATTCATGCACTTCCACACCGCGCGGCCGCCCCGCCGCGTGCACGCCAAGAAGGGGACGGACTGGGGCCCCGAGATCATCCTTCCGATGGACGCCGACCGGGCTGCGCGGGCGGCGTTCGTGAAGGAAATCCGCGCCCGCTACGACGCGTGTGTGACGAGCCGGGCTACGCGCCGTCGCTCGCCGCCGCGGCCGTCACGCCGAGCGGGCACCCCGGCGGCGCGGCGGCCTTCTTCTTCGCAATGATGTCGCCGGCGTACTTCTGCAAGTAGTGGGTGATCGTTTCGACGCGGATCTTCACCGAACCCGCCGGCTTGGTGGAATCGAGATCCTGGAACGAAAAGAACAGCGTGCCCGAGCGCTCGATGATCTGCTGCGTGGGCGTGTAGGTCGGCTGGTCCATCCCGCACTCGTAGGACGACAGCCGGATGACGCACGCGATCCACGGGATGCGCGCCGCGAGCTTGGCGCCCCAGAGGATCTCGTTGGTGTTCGACGAGTAGGAGGACGGCCACACGTCGCGGATGTCGAACGCCGACTTGATGTGGCCGGCGCGGATGTCGTCGCCGAACGCCCAGGCCATCAGATCGTCGTCGATCGGCGCGTACTGCACCCAGAGCACCGGATAGCCGTGCGCCTGCAAATCGACCTCGATCTCGTGGCCGATGCCGGGATCCATGTGGTACGGGCGCGCGAGCACGAGCAGGCACGGCCGGTCTTCGCGTGCGCACCATTCCAGCACCTCGCGTGACTTCTGCCGTAGCCGGTCGTTGAAGCCGGACAGCGCCGTGTAGCCCGCGGCCACCGCGCGCGACATTTCCTCGGGCGTGAGCCCCGGCAGCACCTCGCGCAGGCCGTCGAACAGCTGCCGGGGCACGAGCCTCGGCTCGTCGAGCGACACGAACGGCGCCGCGTACGCGATGCCCGCCTCGGCGAAGACGTCGCGCTCCTTGATGAAGCCGGCCTTGATGTTCTCGGGGGCGGCCATGACGCGTGGGCACGTGAGCGTTTTGGCCACGTGACCGCTCATGAACGAGGGCAGCGTGTAGATCATCGGCGAGAAGAGGACGTCGAGCTTCTGCTTCTGGCCGAAGAGCAGCTCGCCGTAATGGCCGGAGATGCATTTCACCGGGTAGCAGCAGTCCACGGTGCCGCGGCCCTTGCCGAACTGGCGGCCCTGCTCTTCCGAGGTGTCCGACGAGAAGACGATGTTGCGCGGGTCCACGCCGAGCGCCGTGAACAGACCCATCCAGAACTGGTGCGTCGACCAGAGATTGAGAACGCGCGGAACGCCGATGCGGAGGCTAGCGCGCGACGGTGCCGGCGCCGACCCGACGGAATGCGTCCTTGCGAACCATCTCGGCAACATTAGGGTACTCACGCTTGACCTCCTCGAGCTTCGCCTTCACCACGCGCATCTCGTTGACGTCCTCGACGAGCCCCTTCGGGCATGAGTTGCCGCTGATCACGCGCTCCCAGCCCTCGGCCAGCGGCAGCTTGCTCCACGGCCGGCCCCTGGCGCCGGGGAGCTGGACGTCGATGAACGTGCGCGTGCAGTTGATCGGGCACCACTTGCACACCGTCTCGGCGGCGGTGGTGCTGGTATAGGTCAGCGCCGCGATCGTATCGAAGCCACGAAACGCCGAGGCGTGACCGTGCGACTTCCAGTCGGCCGCGCACAGCGCGGCGCCGATCGCCCCGGCCTCCCCGGAGTAGGGATGCAGAACCACCTCGGCATCCGGGACCTTGCCGCGAATGAAATCGACCTGCGCCTTCACGACGGCCATGTTGCGATGCGTGCCGCCCTGGAGCACGAACTTGCGCCCGACGGCGCGCAGGTTCTGCAGCTGGCCGGCGTAGATCCAGACGTTGACCGGCAGCACGGCCGCCAGCGCCGCCATGATCTCTTCCGCCGACCAGCCCTTGCGCTGCTGGTTGACGATGTCGCTCTGCAAGAACACGCCGCAGCCCATGGTCAGACTCGGCATCGCCTTGGCCTCGAAGGCGCGGTCGGCGTAACGCTCCAGCGGAATGTCGTAGCGCTCGGCCACGCCCTGCAGGAACGCGCCGTTGCCCGACGAGCACTGCGAGTTCAGCCGGAAGTCGGCGACCGTGCCCTGCCGCAGGATCATGATCTTGACGTCGGTGCCGCCGACGTCGCAGATCACGTCGGCGTCGGGATAGAAGTGCAGCGACGCCGTGGCGTGCGCCACCGTCTCGACGACGCCGACGTCCGCGCCGAGCACATCTTTCAAGAGGTCCTTGCCATAGCCGGTGAGCGCGAGGCCGCCGACGTCGGTGAAGCCCGCCTCGCAAATCTGACGGAACAGCGACTGGGCGTCCTCGATGGGGTTGCCCTTGCTCAGCGCGTAGCACGAGAACAGAAGCTCGCGCTCGACCGAGAGGACCACGGCCTTGGCGGTGGTGCTGCCGAAATCGCAGCCGATCAGCACCGAGCCCAGATGCGGCTCGCGCGCGGGCGCAGTCGGCGCCGAGCGCACGTACTCGCTGACGAAGGTCGCCAGGTCGCCTTCACCCGCGATCAGTCCGCGCGCGCCCTCCTTCGCCTTTTGCTCGTGCTGGCCGACCTCGACCCACCACTTCAGCTTCTCGACGCCCTGGTAGACAGCAACGTCCGGTTTCTCGCCTTGACCGATCTCGACGCAGCCGAGACACGCGTAGTAGAGCGCTTCCGCCGGAACGTGGATCAGCGCCGCCGGCTCACGTCCGTCCGGCAACTGGACCTTGCGCTGTGTCCAGAGCTTGCCGAGGTGATGGCGCCACGCCTCCTGCAGACCTTTGAAGAAGAGGTTGGGGCCGCCCAGCAGCAGTACCTCGGGCAGCGGCGTGTTTCCCTTGGTCAGCGTCGCCAGATTCTGATAGACGACGGCCTCGAAGAGGCTCGCGATGATCTCCTCGACGGGCACGCCGGTCTTCACCAGCGTGTTGGCGTCGGTCTCCGCGAAGATGCCGCACTTGCTCGACACCTTGTGCAGGCTCATGCCCTCGTAGGGCATGGCGGCCAGCCGCTCGCCGGGGACCTGTAGCTTGCGCGCGGTCTTCTCGATGAACGTGCCGGTGCCGCCGCTGCAGGCTGACTGCATGTAGACCTGCTTCGTCTTCCCGGCGCCGCTGGCGGTAAAGAAAATCGTCTTCATGTCCTCGCCGCCGATCTCGGAGACGAACCTCACGTCGGGGTGCAGGCGCTCGACGCACGCCGCCACCGCGACGACCTCCTGGATCAGCTTGCCGCCGACGAGCGGCGCCAGAAATCCGGCGCCAGAGCCCGTGAAGAACACGCGATCGCGGCCGGCCGTCAGCCCCGCCTCGGCCTCCATGCGGCCAAGGAACTCGACGACCTTCTCGGCCTGGCGCGTGTTGTGGCGCTGGTAGTCCTGCCAGCCGACCTTGCCGTCCTCGACCACCACCGCCTTGACGGTGGTGGATCCCACGTCGACGCCGACGATTTTCACGACGCGCGGCGGCCAAGCCGCGCGGCGACGTGGAAGACCATGCGCGCGGCGGTGCCGGCGGCGCGGCCGTCGTGCGGCACGCGATAGGTCGCCTTCTTCATCTCCGGGTGCCCGTCGACGTACGCGCGGACTTCGTCCAGCGTCACTCCCGTGGTCGCCAGTGCGTCGTCGAACTCGCGCTGTGCTCGTTTCTTGGCTTCGGTCAGGATCATCTGACAGCGCGAGAGCGCGTGCACCTCGGCGTCGCCCTTGATCTCGAGCGGCGCGTAGAGCAGATCCGGATACTTGCCGACGACGCCGGCCATGGCGCCGATCGACATCGTGTTCGGCATGCACGAATACGGCGACAGCTCGCAGATCATGTGGGCCTTCTTCTTCTGATGCGCCCACAGCGCCTTGCCCACGAGCATGTCGCCCTCACCGCCGTCCAGACGGCTGTGGAAGTATGGCGCGGCCAGCCGCCGCAGCTCGAACTGGTTCGGCAGCTCGTGTGGCAGGTTGCCCATCGCACGGCGCAGCCGATTGAAGATGAGGCGGTAGACGACCTGCACGGCGCGGCCGATCGCGAGCTTGAGCCGCGCGCCCTTCTCGATCCCGCTGTAGTCCTCGAAGCGCTGCAGTCCGTGTCGCAGCAGGTAGTCCATCCACACCGTGATGGCGGCGGGGTAGACCTCGGCGCCCTCGCTCTCCAGCCAGCGATGGATGTTGTAGTTGGGATCGCCCTCGACGGTCTGGAGATAGAACTCGCCCGTGATCTTCACCGTCGGCTTCACGCGCAGGCGGTCGACCTCGATCGCGGCGAACTTGCGATGCACCTCACGCAGCGCGCGCGTGAAGTAGCCGGTGGTGAGATGCCAGAGGACCGAGCGGTAGGGCGAGCGCGTGGGGCGATCACGGAACACCCGGAACAGATGCTCGATGGTGTCCTTCACGACGGCGTCGGTGGCGCCTGGCACGACCTCGTACGGCCGCACCTGGTACTCGAGGTCCTGCACGAGGTCCGTGACGAAGATGCCCCAGAGCAGCCCGAGCGTCAGCGGCAGATTCAGATCGAGCCCGTCGCCCATCGCCGCCTTCTGGTCGAGCTGGTCCTGGGCCATGAGAAACATGCGGAAGGCGCCGAGGCCGCTGTTGCGCAGCGCCAGCTCGTAGCTCTGGTGATACTGGCCGAAGCGGCAGGCGCCACAGGAGCCCGCGGTCAGATAGACGTACTTGTCGTTGACGGCATCGACGCCGATGCGTCCCGCCTCGCCCTTGAGGAAATTGACCAGATTGCCGGTCGTGAACGACGTCGGGCAGCACTGGCCGATGTCGGCGACCTCGCGTCCCGTCAGCAGATCGTCCTTGGTGGCGACGGGCAGGATGCGCGCGTGGTAGCCCGCGCCCTCGAGCACACCCTGGAGAATGCGCTCGGCGCGCCAGTGCAGGCCGCCGAAGAGGATCGTGACGTCATCGCGTTCCTGTCGCGTGAAGGGCCGGGGCGTGTACGCGCGATAGTGCTCAGTGGTGACCGTAGCCATTGCGCCCTCCATGGCCGTTGGTGGTTCCCGCGTACCGATTCATCCACGCTTCGAGCAGCGCGACGCCGTCAAAGCCGGGCAAGCGCCGAATGGTGTCGTCGACCCGGCGCGCCGCGGCCTGGCCTTCGTCGTCGCCAAAAAGATATCGTGCCATGAATATCAATTCTGCGTTGGGCTGCACTCCGCTGCCCACGGGGGCCCAGAACCGGTCCACGATCAGGCGGGCCACGCGCGCCGCGGCGCGGCGTTGCATGCGGCGCTCGGCCTGACGGTAATAGAAGAAAAAGTGGCGCGACTCATCCAGCGAGATCCGCTCGAGCAGATCGCGCAGCACCGGATGCGCCTCGATGGCCATGAGCCGACGGTATCCCGTCAGCGTCGTGAGCTCGTTGATCGCCCCCCAGGTCATGTGCACCGCGCAGAAATCCGGCCAGACCCGCGACAGCAGCGCGATCATTCGGGCCTCCAGCCACTGGGGGAACGACTCGCTGCCACGCGGGCGCGCTCGCTCGCCGACGGGTTGGCCCGCGGCCTGAAGGAACCGCGCGATGGCCAGACCGTGGAACGTCTCTTCGTAGAGCCAGCACGCGAGGAACGTCGCCACTTCCGGATCGTCGATCGCGCGCGTGGCGAGCAGCGACCGGGTGTAGATGATGGTGTGACTCTCGATGTCCTGCATGTAGCGGAGCGTGCGGATCGTGTCGGCCGATACGGGGTGACGGGGAACCGCTGCCCAATCGATCGTGGACAGATCGACCGCCCGCGACCGCGCCACCCAGGCATCGAGATCGAAGGCCGGCATGCGGCGGCTTTCAGTTAAAACCGTCGCGCGGTCCTGAGCAAGAATATAGTTGCGCGCCATCACCTCGGACTACGGGTGGTGGCGGCCGAATGGATGTGGCTCAGTCCCGGCGGCCGTCGCCTCCGTAGGTGCCGCCGCCGCCCGCGCGGTCGCGCCGGCGCGCACCGGGAATCACCAGCCCGGCGATCAGCGCCAGCATGATCACCACGCCGGCAATGACCAGCGCGGCGTCGACGGGCAGGCCGAGAATCCGGCGCCCCGGCCGCGTGACCAGCTCGCCGGCCGACGCCGACGGCGCGTCGCCGTCGCGATTGCCGGGCCGCACCTCGCCCGCATTGGGCTGGGCGCCGCGTTGAACGACGCCGGAGTCTTTCGGCCCGGCCGCGCCGGGCGCATTCTGCTCGCGGTTCGTGCCCGCGCCGGGTCGATCCTGAGCGACGGCGGCGGGGGCCGCCAGGGCGAGCGCGATGATCACGGCCGAGACCAAGCGCAGCATGAGCCAGCCCTCCTGCTTGTCCATCGAGCAAGCGAAGTGCCAGCGGGCGAGCAAGCGAAGTGCCAACGGGCCGATCAGCGCAGCACGATCGGCAGCGTCTCGATGGTCTCGGTACGCGCGGCCAGCTCGCTGGCGATGCGATCGAACATCCGCCTGTTGTAGGCGCCGGCAAGCACCCACTCGGAGGACGGAAGCATGGCGAGGCCGACCCAGCCGGTGACGATGAGGTCCTGTTGCTCGATACGGACGTCGAGCGTGCGGCTGGTGGCGGGCGCCGCCAGCGTCACGCTCACCCCGTCGAATCCCTTGCCGATGGTGGGCACCACGCCGAGCGTCAGCAGCGTCCAGATGGGCAGCTTGTTGTCGGGGCTGCCGAAGACCTGCACCGTGGCCGTCAGATCGGGCGGCTCGCGGAACGCCTCCAGCCGGTCCACGCGCCGAAACAGGCGACGCCGCGCTAGCGCGGCCACGAGATCCTCGCGCGCCCACGGGGCATGGTGCTCGCCGATGCCGAGCGTGAGATCGAGCTGCGCGGCGTCGAGCCTGGCGCGCTCCGCCGGCGTGAGCGGCAGCGGCGCCGTCGTGGCGCCGCAGCCGTGGACGGCGAGCAGCACGGCCACCAGCGGCAGGATCCGGCGCATCGCGCACGATTGTAGCGCCGGCGGGCGGTCGCTCACGCTTGACGCGCATCGGCCCCGCGTGATTTAAGGGACGCCACCCGGAGGTCGCCCATGAAGCTCGAGGTCGAGCGGCTCGAGAGTCTCTACACGACGATGGTGAAGATCCGCCGGTTCGACGAGAAGACGACGGAGCTCTTCGTGCAGGGCCTGGTGAAAGGCACCGCGCACTCCTACGTCGGCGAAGAAGCGGTCGCGGCGGCGGCGTGCGCGAATCTGCGCGCCGACGACTACATCGTCGGCACGCATCGCGGTCACGGCCACTGCATCGCCAAGGGCGCGCGCGTGGACCGCATGATGGCCGAGCTGTTCGGCCGGGTCGACGGCTATTGCCGCGGACTCGGCGGCTCGATGCACATCGCGGCGCTCGATCTGAACATCCTCGGCTGCAACGGCATCGTCGCCGCCGGCCTGCCGATCGGCAATGGCGCCGCGCTCGCGGCCCGTCTGCGGAAGACCGATCGCGTCGTCATCGCGTTCTTCGGCGATGGCGCTTCCAGCCAGGGGGTCGTCCACGAGTCGCTGAACCTCGCCGCCGTGTGGAAGCTGCCGATCATCTTTCTCTGCGAGAACAATCAGTACGCGCTGTCGACGTCCTCGAAGCGGACGATCGCGGGCGAGTCGATCGCGGCGCGCGCGTCCGCTTATGCCATCCCCGGCGTGCGCGTCGACGGCAACGACGTGCTGGCCGTGTACGAGGCCGTTCGCACGGCCGTGGGGCGGGCGCGCGCCGGCGAGGGACCGTCGCTGGTGGAGGCGCTGACGTACCGTTGGGGCGGCCACAGCATGCGCGCGAACCTTCCCGACTACCGCACGAAGGACGAGGAGCGCGAGTGGATCGAGCGCGATCCGATCGCGCGCCTGCGCGGTGAGCTCGAGCGGAGCGGCGCCTCCGTGATGAGGCTGAAGGAGCTGGAGGAGTCGGTCGAGGTCGAGATGGACCGCGCCGTCGCGTTCGCCACCGCGAGCGCGGAGCCGACGATCGACGTGATGGAAGCGTCCGTCTACGCGCCGCACCCACCCGCCACGGAGCCCATCGAGCGCGGCGGCCCCGAGCGCACGATGGCGGAGGCCATCAACGAGGCGTTACACGCCGAGATGACCCGCGACGAGCGCGTGTTCGTCATGGGCGAGGACGTCTCGCTCATCGGCGGCATTTTCGGCGTCACGCGCGGGCTGCGGGACAAGTTCGGCGAAGACCGCGTGCGCGACACGCCGATCTCCGAGGCCGGCTTTCTCGGCGCCGGCGTCGGCGCCGCCATCGCGGGGCTGCGTCCGGTCGTCGAGATCCAGATCTGGGATTTCATCGCGGTGGCCATGGACCAGGTCGTGAACCAGGCGGCGAAGTTCCGCTACATGCTCGGCGGCGGGCCGACGGTGCCGCTGGTGATCCGCGGACCGCAGGGCGGCGGCATCCGTCTCGCCGCGCAGCACTCGCAATGCCTGGAGGCGTGGTTCGCCCACGTTCCGGGACTCGTGGTCGTCGCGCCGTCGACGCCGTACGACGCGAAAGGCCTGCTGATCTCCGCGATCCGGGACGACAACCCCGTCATTTTCCTCGAGCACAAGGCGCTGTACGCAGTGAACGGGCCGGTGCCGGCGGAGGCCTACGCGATTCCGCTCGGCCGCGCCGACGTCAAGCGCGAGGGCAGCGACGTCACCGTCGTCGCGACGCAGGCGATGGTCTCACGCGCGCTGGCCGCCGCCGGCGATCTCGAAAAGGACGGCATCAGCGTCGAGGTGATCGATCCGCGCACGCTGGTGCCGCTGGATGAGGCGACCATCCTGGCCTCCGTGCAGAAAACGCACCGGCTCGTCGTCGCGCACGAAGCCGTCAAGCGCAGCGGCTTCGGCGCCGAGCTCGCCGCGATCGTGGCGGAGAAGGCGCTCGACGAGCTCGACGCGCCGGTGGTCCGTGTCGGCGCGCGCGCGGTGCCGATGCCCTACAACGACGGGCTCGAACGCGCCGCGATTCCCGCTCAGGCCGACATCGCCGAGGCGATCCGCTCCTTGTTCTGAGCGACAGCGCGCCTGGCCGCGGACCGCCACGGCGCGATGACCGCCACCTCGATCACGGGCTCGCGTCCGCCGTCGAACGGCCTGCGGCTTCGCACGCCCACGTCGGCGCCCGGACCCAGCGTGCACGCGGCCAGCTCCACGATGCGCGCCATGCCCGGATGGCGCGCGTCCATCGGCAGCGTCACGCGCCAGCCGCGGCCGGCGCGGCGGACGAAAGGCGCCACCACGGCGCCGAACTCGGCGTGGATCGCGTCGGTCACCGCGATCTGGCGTGCGATCACGTCGGCGCGCCGACGTTGCACGACGTCGACGGTTTTGAGAATCAGGACCAGCGCCACCACCGGCAGCCCGATGACCACGACCGCGCCCGCCAGCGCCATCATCGCGTGCCCCCCGACAACGCGAGCACCGGCACGCCGACGCGCGCTCGCACCCGATCGATGATCCGCGCCAGCACGGGTCGCCACCACCGCCGCGGCCGCTCGGTGACCACCACCAGGTCGGCGTCGAAGGCGTCGGCCTCGTGTGTGATCTCCTCGACGACGTCGCCGAAGCGCACCGCGCGCTCCACCGGTACACCGTCGAGCAGCGGGTCCAGGCGACGCAGCCGCTCGAGCGACTCGGACTCGAGGCGCTGCTCCTGCGCGTGGCCGTACGTGAGCACCCGGCGCGGCACGTCGAGCGTGACGCCGACGTCGTAGCCGTAGAACGGCAGCGCGCGCGCGGCGTTGTCGAAGCAGGTCTGCGGCGGCGGCTGCACGCTCAGCAGCCGCACGGTACCGCCGCTCTCGCGGGCGACCGCCGCCACCACCGGCAGGATGGCCTCGGCGCGCCTGACGTCTCCAACCGGGACGAGAATTCGCTTGGCCATCATCCACCTCCGCCCGGTATGACACCGCGCGAGGGTGAACGTGAAAGAGCGGGACCTACGCGGCAGAAAGCGGATGCAGGTCCGGCCGGCAGCTCGCGCAGGGCCTGAGACCGCGCGCCTCGGCGTCCGTCCTCGAGGCGAACAGCGTCACCAGCGAGAGGCTGCGCGTGCCGATGTCGCCGCAGCTCGGGAGGCAGTATTCGACCTCGCCTTCACCGAGCGCATACATCGCGTCGCGCGCGATGCTCACGTCACCGCGGCCGGGATGCAGCTTCACGCCCTCGACGCTGAGCAGCTGCTGCTTCAGACCGAGCTTGTCGCCCGCGTAGCCGGTGAGCCGTCCCGAGGTGCCGATCACGCGATGACACGGCACGACGATCGGCAGCGGATTCCAGCGCAGCGCCTGCGCCACCGCGCGCACCGCGCTCGGCTTGCCGATGCGCCGCGCAACGCCTGCGTACGACGCGATGGCGCCGTACGGAATGTCCGCGGTCGCCTCCAGCACGGCGCGCTCGAAGTCGCTCCGCGCCAGCCGCCAGTCGAGCGTCCAGTCGAGGCTGCGACGACGGCCACCGATGAAGTCGAGCAGATCGCG
>Ga0114129_10015328_pt1 | contig 10906 bp, 7 predicted proteins | sample RhiMetdeltSRZDD1_FD_80071 | JGI IMG/M metagenome (GOLD analysis project Ga0114129, IMG submission 80071) | Populus rhizosphere microbial communities from Tennessee, USA - Rhizosphere MetaG P. deltoides SRZDD1 (version 2) (version 2) | ecosystem: Host-associated > Plants > Roots > Rhizosphere >... | reverse complement strand
CGGCCGATGGAGCGCATCAGGTACATGCCCATCGCGTAGCCGCCGAGCGCGAAGAAGAGCCCGTGTCCGAGGCTCAAGATGCCCGTGTACCCCCAGATGAGGTCCATCGCGAGGGCGACGATGGCGTAGCAGAGGATCTTCCCGGCGAGCGACACCGAGTAGTCGGAGACGTGGAACGCGCTGCCCGCCGGAACGGCGAGGTTGAGCACCGGAACGACCAGCACCAGGAAGCCGTAGACGGCGAGCACGGCGACGATGGCGCGGCGCGAGGTGAGCGGGCGCGGCGTCACGAACACTCCGGTCACGCCTCCTCCGCCGCGCGCCCTCGCGGCGCGAACAAGCCCTGCGGTCGGCGCTGGATGAAGAGGATGATGAAGACCAGCACGGCGATCTTCGCCAGCACCGCTCCCGCGAACGGCTCCAGCAGCTTGTTGACCTGCCCGAGCCCAGCGGCGGCGAGGACCGTTCCGGCGAGCTGCCCGACGCCGCCGAGCACCACGACCATGAAGGAATCCACGATGAAGCCCTGGCCCAGCTCGGGCCCGACGTTGCCGATCTGCGACAGCGCGCACCCGCCGAGGCCGGCGATGCCGGCGCCCAGCGCGAAGGAGAGCATGTCCACCCAGGGAGTGCCGACGCCCAGGCCCGCCGCCATGCCGCGGTTCTGCATGACGGCGCGCACCAGCAGACCGATGCGCGTGCGCTCGATGAGCAGCCAGACGACGGCGAGGACGAGCAGGGCAAAGACGATGATGGCGATGCGGTTGTACGGCAGGACGAGACCCGACATCACCGTCACTCCCCCGGACATCCACGACGGATTCGCCACCTCGACGTTCTGCGCGCCGAAGGTGCTGCGCACCGCCTGGATGAGGAGGAGGCTCGCGCCCCAGGTGGCGAGAAGCGTCTCCAGCGGACGTCCATAGAGCGCGCGGACGACGGTGACCTCGAGGATCAGCCCGACCAGTCCAGCCGCGAGGAAGGCCGCCGGCGCCGCGGCGAGCAGGTACCAGTCGAACGCGCCGGCCAAGTGGGAACGGAACAGCGTCTGCACGACGTACGTGGCGTAGGCGCCGATCATCAGCAGCTCGCCGTGGGCCATGTTGATGACGCCCATCAGGCCGAAGGTGATGGCGAGACCGAGCGCCGCGAGCAGCAGCACGCTGCCGAGGCTGAAGCCGCCGAAGATCCAGCCGACGATCTCGGCGAGGCGCAGCGATCCGTCGATGTCGCTCACCGCGCGCTGGATCGCCTCGCGCACCGGCGGTTCGGTCTCGGCGCCGAGTCTCTCCAGGAGGAGCCGCTTGCTGCGCGTGCTGGGGGCGCGCCGGAGCGCGTCGACGGCGGCGAGGCGCTTGTCGCGATCCTTGCTGTCGATGAGCAGCGCGCCCTGGATGGACTGGAGCGCCTCGCGCACCTGCGCGTCCTTCTCCTGCGAGAGGACCCGTTCCAGCACCGGCAACAGGTCCTCGTCCGCGCTTTCGAGCAGGACCCGCGCCGCCTGCAGCCGCTCTGCGCTTCTCGGCGCGAACAGGCCCAGCGCGGCGATGGCGCGCTCGAGCGTGCGGCGCAGCCGGTTGTTGATGGAGACCTTGTCCACCTCCGCCGCGGAGACGCCGGCGGGCTTGCGGGTGAGCGGATCGAGATAGACGCCGTTCTCTTCCATCACCGCGCGGCCCGAGGCGGTCGCGAGCCGGCCGTCGAGCAGGGCGCGGAGCACGGGAAGCGCGGCGACGTCCGCCGAGGCGACGGCCTCCTGCACCGCTGCCGCTTTCGCCGCCGCGTCGCCGGAGACGAGCTTGCCCAACGCCGCGGCGTCGAACGCGGGCGCGGCGGGTGCTGCGAGACACGTCACCGCGGCGGCGAGGAATCCCAGCGCGCTTCCTTGTGGCGCGGAGCGCATCGCGATCTCCTGCGCGGTCCTTTAACACCACCGGGCTCGCCGCCGCCAGTGGCGCCAAATGACGATTTTGTAAGTCGCGACGACAAATCCTACCAATTTGTCGAAACGCGTCCACGGCGGCCGATCGGGCGCAGCCGCCCCGCCGGACGCGTCGTGAGGGGCGGCGGAGGATCGGCCCCATGTGGCTCCGATCTTGCTCAGCGAAGAAGCGACCGTGCACGCGCCTCGAAGAGATCCGCGCACTCCACACCCACCACGGGAGAGAAGATGAAGATTCGCGAAGCCGCAGTCCGCCTGGTCCTCTGCTGCGCCGTACTCGGCGCCGCTGCACCGCTCCGTGCCGCGGAGCCCATCAAGGTCGGCATCCTGCATTCGCTGTCGGGAACGATGGCCATCAGCGAAACCTCGCTGAAGGACGTCGCGCTCATGACCATCGAGGAGATCAACGCCAAGGGCGGCGTCCTCGGCCGCAAGATCCAGCCGATCGTGGTCGATCCGGCCTCGAACTGGCCGCTCTTCGCGGAGAAGGCCCGCCAGCTGCTCACGCAGGACAAGGTCGCGGCGGTGTTCGGCTGCTGGACCTCGGTGTCGCGCAAGTCCGTGCTCCCCGTCTTCGAGGAGCTGAACGGCCTGCTCTACTACCCGGTGCAGTACGAAGGCGAGGAGCTGTCGCAGAACGTCTTCTACACGGGCGCCGCACCCAACCAGCAGGCGATCCCCGCGGTCGAGTACCTCATGTCCAAGGAGGGCGGCGGCGCGACGCGCTTCTTCCTCCTCGGCACCGACTACGTCTACCCGCGCACCACCAACAAGATCCTGCGCGCCTTCCTCCACTCGAAGAAGGTCGACGACAAGGACATCCAGGAGATCTACACGCCCTTCGGCCACGCCGACTACCAGACGATCGTTTCGCAGATCAAAGCGTTCGGGGCCGGCGGCCGCACCGCGGTGATCTCGACCATCAACGGCGACTCCAACGTGCCCTTCTACAAGGAGCTCGGCAACCAGGGCCTCAAGGCGACCGACATCCCGGTGGTCGCGTTCTCCGTCGGCGAGGAGGAGCTGCGAGGCATCGACACCAAGCCTCTCGTCGGGCACCTGGCGGCCTGGAACTACTTCATGTCGGTGAAGAACCCGGCCAACACCGAGTTCATCGCCAAGTGGAAGGCCTACGTGAAGAAGAACAAGCTGCCCGGCGGCGACGCGCGCGTGACGAACGACCCGATGGAGGCCACGTACGTCGGCATCCACATGTGGGCGCAGGCAGTGCAGAAGGCCGGCAGCACCTCGGTGGACGTGGTGCGCAAGGCGATGGCGGGACAGACCTTCACCGCTCCGTCCGGCTACACGCTCAAGATGGACGAGCAGAACCACCATCTGTGGAAGCCCGTCATGATCGGCGAGGTCCAGGGGAACGGTCAGTTCGACGTGGTCTGGAAGACCGACAAGACGATCCGCGCCCAGCCGTGGAGCCCGTTCATCGCCGGCAACGAGAAGCGCGCCTCGGCGCAGTAGAGCGGCCAAGGACATCGGGAGGGACGGAATGAAGACCACGACTCAGTGCTCGTTGCTCACGCTCGCCGCCTTTTCCTTGCTGCTCGCCCGCGCCACTGCGGCCGGCGCCGCGCCCGAACCGGCGCCGGCGCCGGCTGCCGCCGCCGAGGTCGCCCCGGCAGTTCCCGCCTCCGCTCCGCCTCCGAAGACGCTCTCCTTCGGGGTCGGCGTGCGGATCGGCGGCGGCCTGCAGACCACCACCGACACCTCGGCCGACACCGTCGGAATGAAGTCGCTCGACGTGCGCCCGTACATCAGCGGCCAGGTGCATCCGATGCTCAAGTTCGAGGGCAATCTCGACTTGAACAACGCCGACAACGGCCGCATCCACGTCTTGAGCGCAGTGGCGAAGTTCGAGCCGGACGAGCTGTTCAACGTCTGGTTCGGCCGCTTCCTGCCGCCGAGCGATCGGGCGAACCTGAGCGGACCGTACTACCAGAACGCCTGGAACTATCCCGACGGGGTGAACGGCTACCCGTCGATCTACGCGGGGCGCGCGGACGGCGGCGCCGTCTGGGGCCAGTTGGAGAAGGGCAAGTTCAAGTACCAGGCTGGCGTCTTCACCCTCGACGCGAACACCCCCACCTCGGAAGCGCTGTACGCCGGGCGCCTCGTCCTGAACCTGCTCGATCCGGAGCCCGGCTACTACAACAGCAGCACGTACTACGGGACCAAGGACATCCTCGCCATCGGCGGCGCCGCGCAGTACCAGAAGCTCGGGGCCGCCACTCTCGTCGGGACGGACTCGACGGGCGCTCCCCTCTTCGCCCGCAGCGACATGCTGGCGTTCAACCTCGACGCGCTGTTCGAGAAGCGGCTTCCCTGGGCCGACACGCTCACGCTCGAGGGCGCCTACTACAACTTCAACAAAGGCGCGCTGGGCTGGAGCTGGTACGCGCAGGCCAGCTACCTGTTCGCCACCAAGGTGGTGTTCGGGCAGGTGCAGCCGATGGCGCGCTTGCAGCAGTTCCAGCCGACGGGCGGCGGCGACCCGACCCGCGTCGTCGACGCCGGCCTGAACTACATCATCGACGGGCACAACACCCGCGTCGCCATCGCCGTCCAGAACCGCAATCCTCCCACGGCGCCGAGCACCACTTCGTACCAGCTCGGCATCCAGATCCAGGAATGAGGGACCGCACCCGACAGACGGGTGGCGCGACGCCGGGTCCGACGAAGTTGTCGGAATCGTCGGACCCGGCAACAATTTCGTCGCTCCACTTGCGAAGGCATCGGGCGCGCGTCTACCCTGCGGGGATGGCGAAGCGCGGCACCGAACCCAGGACCGACCTGCGCAGGCTGGGCACGCTGCAGGAGATCTCCCAGGCCCTCGCGGGCGCCGCCGAGCTGCGCCACTCGCTGGAGCGCGTCCTGGAGAAGCTGGAGCGCGACCACGAGGCGGTCCGCAGCGCCGTCTTGATGCTGGGCCCCGACGGCCGGGAGATCGGCATCGAGGCGTCGGTGGGGATCAGCGCGGAAGGGCGCCTTTCCCGCTACCGCCTGGGGGAAGGAATTACCGGCCGCGTGGTGCAGAGCGGGAAGCCCATCGTGGTTCCGGCCATCAGCCGCGAGCCGCTCTTCCTCAACCGCGCGGTGCAGCGCAAGCGCCCCGGGATGCCGGAGCTGAGCTACGTATGCGTCCCCATCGCGCTGAACCGCGCGCCGCTCGGCGCGCTCGCGGTCGATCTGGAGTTCGACCCGGGTCGCGACTACGAGGCCGCGGTGCGCTTCTTCTCCGTGGTGGCATCGATGATCGCCCAGGCGCTGCACGCCCGCCGCGCCATCGAAGACGAGCGCAAGAGGCTCCTCGACGAGAACGTGCACCTCAAGCACGAGCTGCAGCAGCGCTACGACTTTTCCAACCTGGTCGGCACCAGCGGGCCCATGCGGCAGGCGTACGAGCAGATCGCGCAGGTCGCCCGCACCGGCACCACGGTGCTCATCCGCGGCGAGTCGGGCACGGGCAAGGAGCTCATCGCCCACGCCATCCACTACAACTCGGATCGCAAGGACAAGCCGTTCGTCAAGGTGAGCTGCGCGGCCCTGCCCGACACGCTCATCGAGTCGGAGCTCTTCGGGTACGAGAAGGGCGCCTTCACCGGGGCGCTGGCGCGCAAGCGCGGCCGATTCGAGCTCGCCGACGGCGGAACGCTGTTCCTCGACGAAGTCGGCGAGCTGAACCTGGCGACCCAGGTGAAGCTCTTGCGCGTCCTGCAGGAGAAGGAATTCGAGCGCCTCGGCGGTACCGATACGGTCAAGGTCGACGTGCGCCTCATCACGGCGACCAACCGCGACCTGGAAAAGGCCATCGCCGAGCGCCAGTTCCGCGAGGACCTGTACTACCGGCTCGACGTGTTCTCGATCTTCGTGCCGCCGCTGCGCGACCGCAAGCCCGACATCATGCTGCTCGCCGACCACTTCCTCGCCAAGTACGCGCGGCAGCACAAGAAGATCATCCGCCGCATCTCCACGCCCGCCATCGACATGCTGATGAGCTACCACTGGCCCGGGAACGTGCGCGAATTGGAGAACACGATCGAGCGCGCCGTCCTCACCTGCGACGGGAACGTCATTCACGGCCACCATTTGCCGCCGACGCTGCAAACGGCCGAAGCGTCCGGCACCGTGATGCAGACGTCGCTGTCGGACGCGATCGAGCAGTACGAGAAGGACCTCATCCTCGACGCGCTCAAGAGCGCCCGCGGGAACTGCGCCAAGGCGGCGCGCCTGCTGGGCAGCACCGAGCGGATCATCGGCTACAAGGTCCGGAAGTACGCGATCGATCCGCGCCGCTTCCGCGAGCGTTCCGTCGCCGCGGTACCGCGCGCACGGATTGCGCCGCCCGCTCGCCTGGATTCGCGGGCGCCATGAGTCGGAACTTGACACACCCCCGCCTTGCGGAATACGAGTGTCCCTTCATGACTGATCGGGCGACCAGCGCGCAGATCGTTCCCGCGGCGACGTCCGGCCTCCTTCTTAGCGTCATTTCGATTGCCCTCCTTACCAAGGGGTGCGGGCCCCCCTTCTGACGCTGACAGCGTTCCGAAGTGGAAGCCCCCGCACCCCCAAGGTCGCGGGGGCTTTCTTTTTTCCGCACGTCGTCGCGGTGAAAGGTCGACATGAAGCGCACGGGATCACAGGCGATCTGGGAAGCCCTCGTCGGGGAGGGCGTCGAGACCGTCTTCGGCTATCCGGGCGGCGCCATCATGCCCGCCTACGACGCGTTGCCCGGGTACCCGATCCGGCACGTCCTGGTCCGGCACGAGCAGGGCGCGGCGCACATGGCGGACGGATTCGCCCGCGCCTCGGGCAAGGTCGGAGTGGCGATCGCCACCTCCGGCCCGGGGGCGACGAACCTCGTCACCGGCATCGCGACGGCGATGATGGACTCCTCGCCGATCGTCTGCATCACCGGCCAGGTCTCGTCCGCCGTCCTGGGCACCGACGCGTTCCAGGAGACGGACATCACCGGCGTCACGCTGCCCATCACCAAGCACAACTATCTGGTGACGCGCGCGGAGGAGATCTACCCGACCCTGCGCGAGGCCTTCCACCTGGCGCGCTCCGGCCGGCCGGGCCCGGTGCACGTCGACATCACCAAGGACGCGCAGCAGGCCACGTTCGAGTTCCATCCCGAGGACGGACCGCCGCCGCGTTCGGGCCGCACGGTGCGGCCCTCGTCGCCGGCGGACCTGGATCGCGCCGCGGCGCTGATCGACTCGGCGGAGCGGCCGCTGGTCTTCTGCGGCCACGGCATCGTCCGCTCCGGCGCAAGCGATCTGCTGGTCGAGTTCGCGGAGAAGACCGGGACCCCGGTCGCCTCGACGCTGCTCGGCCTCGGCGGCTTTCCGGCGTCGCATCCGCTCAACCTGGGGATGATGGGGATGCACGGCGAGGCCTGGGTGAACAAGGCGGTGCAGGACGCCGACCTGCTCATCGCTCTCGGCATGCGGTTCGACGACCGCGTCACCGGAAAGCTGAGCACCTATGCGGTCACCGCACGGAAGATCCACGTCGAGATCGATCCGTCGGAGATCAACAAGAACGTCAAGGTCGACGTGGCGCTGATGGGTGACGCGGCCTGGGCGCTGCGCGAGCTGATCAGCCGCGTGCAGCGGCGGTCGCGCTCGGCCTGGCTCACGCGCATCGCGGAAGCGAAGGGCGACTCGGCGGTGCGCGACATCCAATCGATGCCGCACTCCGGACGGCTGTTCGCCGCGCACGTGATGCACGACCTGTGGCGGCTCACCGCCGGCCGAGCGACCGTGGTGACGGATGTCGGCCAGCACCAGATGTGGGAAGCGCAGTACTACAAGCACGATCGTCCCCGGTCGCTGATCACCTCGGGCGGCCTCGGGACGATGGGGTTCGCGCTGCCTGCGGCGATCGGCGCCCGCTTCGCCAGGCCCGACGAGGAGATCTGGGTCGTCGCGGGCGACGGCGGCTTCCAGATGACTGCCTGCGAGCTGTCCACCTGCGCGCAGGAGAAGCTGAAGCTCAACGTCGCCATCATCAACAACGGCTACCTGGGCATGGTGCGGCAGTGGCAGGAGTTCTTCTACAGCCGGCGCTACGTAGCGACCCCTCTGCTCAGCCCCGATTTCGTCAAGCTCGCCGAGGCGCACGGACTCCTCGGGGTGCGCGTCACCAAGCGCGAGCAGGTCGAGGACGCCGTCGCGCAGGTGCGCGGCGCGCCCGGTACCTCGGTGATCGATTTCCGCGTCGAGCAGGAAGACAGCGTCTACCCGATGGTCCCGGCCAACACGGACCTGCGCGACATGATCCGCCGCCCCAATCCAACCCCGATGCTCGAGACGGGTTCCGACCCGTGACCCGGAGGACGAGATGAAGACAGCCGTCGCCCACACCTACGTCGCCACCGTCGAGGACCGGCCCGGCGCGCTCAACCGCGTCGTCTCCTTGTTCCGCCGGCGCGGGTTCAACATCGCCTCGCTGACCGTCGGGACGACGGAGCGGCCCGGCGTGTCGCGCATCACGCTGGTGGTGAAGTCCGACCCCGACACCGCCCGTCGCGTCCACGCCAACCTGGAAAAGCTGGTCGACGTCATCCAGGTGCAGGACCTGACCAGCGTTGCCGCGCTGGCGCGCGAGTTCGCTCTGGTGAAGGCGACCGTACCGCCCGACAAGCGCAGCGAGGTGCTCCGCCTGTGCGGCGTCTTCCGCGCGCGGGTCGTCGACCTTTCGCCCGCGACGCTGACGGTGGAGATCACCGGGACGCCGGACAAGGTAGACGCGCTCGTCGAGGTCCTGCGGCCGTATGGAATCGCCGAGATGGTGCGCACCGGCCCGCTGGCGATGGGGCGCGGCGCCGAGGTGAACAACGAGGTCAAGGTCGCGGCCGGTATTGCCGCTTGAGGATCGAAATGCCAGACGCTCCGATTGACCGGGTCATCGTCTTCGACACCACGTTGCGCGACGGGGAGCAGGCGCCCGGCGCCAGCATGGACCTCGAGCAGAAGCTTCGCGTGGCGCGCGTGTTGCGCGGCCTCGGCGTGGACGTGCTCGAGGCCGGGTTCCCCGCCGCATCGCCCGGCGACTTCGAGGCGGTGGCGGCGGTCGCACGCCAGGTGGAGGGGCCGACCATCTGCGCGCTGGCGCGGGCGCACCGCGACGACATCGACCGTGTGACCGAGGCCCTCCGGCCGGCGCAGCGACGCCGCGCGCACGTCTTCCTCGCCACCAGCCCGATCCATCGCGAGTTCAAGCTTGGCCTTTCCACCGCGGAGGTGGTGAAGCGCGCCGTGGACGCGATCCGGTATGCGCGCGAGAGCTTCGACGACGTGGAGTACTCCGCCGAGGACGCGGCGCGCACCGAGCCGGACTTCCTCTGCGAGGTCGTGGAGCGGGTGATCGAGGCCGGAGCGACCACGGTGAACATCCCCGACACGGTCGGCTATGCAATTCCGGCGCAGTTTGCCGGCCTCATCCTGCAGTTGCGCAAGCGGGTGCGCGGCATCGACCGCATCGTCCTCAGCGTCCACTGTCACAACGACCTGGGCCTGGCGGTCGCCAACACGCTCGCCGCGATCGAGGCGGGAGCGCGCCAGGTCGAGTGCACCGTCAACGGCATCGGCGAGCGCGCCGGGAACTGCTCGCTCGAGGAAGTCGTGATGGCGCTGCGTACCAGGGCGGACCACTTCCACCTGCGCACCGGGATCCAGACGCAGGAGCTTTGCACGGCGAGCCGTGCGGTGGCGAAGGCGAGTGGATTCACCGTGGCGCGCAACAAGGCCGTCGTCGGGCAGAACGCCTTCGCCCACGAGGCGGGCATCCACCAGCACGGCGTCCTCGCCAACGCGCTCACCTACGAGATCATGCGGCCGGAGGACGTCGGCTTCGAGAGCAGTCAGCTGGTGCTGGGCAAGCACAGCGGGCGGCACCTGTTGCGCCACCGGCTCGAGCAGCTCGGCTACCGCCTCGACGACGCGCAGTTCGAGCGCGCGTTCGTCGAGGTGAAGAAGCTCGCCGACCGCAAGAAGGAGCTGCACGACGGCGACGTCGAGGCGGTCGTCGACGGCGTGCTCCACGGCGCCTCCAACGGCCAGTGGGAGTTGCTCGGCGTCAGCACGTCGTCGGGCGCGGACGGCCTCGCCACGGCCGCGGTCACGCTGCGCGCCCGCGACGGGCGCGAGTTGCAGGACGCCGCCTGCGGACAGAACCCGCTCGAGGCGGTGTTCCGCTCGATCGAGCGCATCACCGGGACCGCCGCGCGAGTGCGCGGGTACCAGGTGGGCAGCGCGGACGGCGAGAGCGAGGTCCGGATCGAGGTGCAGCACCGGGACCGGACCTACTCGGGCTCGGCGCAGTCGGAGGACGTGCTGGTGGGCAGCGCGCGCGCCTTCGTCGAGGTGGTGAACCGGATCGTGGCCAGCGGCCGCTCCCGACGCGAGCTGCCGGCCCACGAGGTGCGCACGTGAAGGCGAGGACGCTCTTCGAGAAGGTCTGGGACGCGCACGTGGTGCGCCGCGAGACGGAGGAGCCGGCTTTGCCGGCGACGGGCGGAGCGCGAATGCGCGGAGCATCGGAGGCGGATGCCCCGGCGATCCTCTATGTGGACCTGCACCTCGTCCACGAGGTGACCTCGCCCCAGGCATTCGACGTGTTGCGCGAGCGTGGCCTGCGCGTGAGGCGGCCGGACAAGGCGGTCGCGACGATGGACCACTCGATCCCGACCACGCCTGGGCCGGGCCGGTTCAACATCGCGGATCCGCAGGCCGCGGCGCAGGTGCGCAAGCTCGAGGAGAACTGCGCGGAATTCGGCATCGAGCTGCACGGGCTCCGCAGCGAGGACCAGGGAATCGTCCACATCATCGGGCCCGAGCTGGGCCTGACGCAGCCGGGCCGCACCATCGTTTGCGGGGACAGCCACACCTCGACGCACGGCGCCTTCGGCGCGCTGGCCTTCGGCATCGGAACGAGCGAAGTGGG
>Ga0114129_10015327_pt1 | contig 10906 bp, 6 predicted proteins | sample RhiMetdeltSRZDD1_FD_80071 | JGI IMG/M metagenome (GOLD analysis project Ga0114129, IMG submission 80071) | Populus rhizosphere microbial communities from Tennessee, USA - Rhizosphere MetaG P. deltoides SRZDD1 (version 2) (version 2) | ecosystem: Host-associated > Plants > Roots > Rhizosphere >... | reverse complement strand
AGTCTGATGCCGGCACACCCCAAAGTGAAACGGCTGGAGGCGCAGATCGAGGAACTGACCGCTGCCACGTCGCGAGAGAGCAACAACATCTTGAATCGAATGCGCAACGACTACGAGTCCGCTCTCCACCGCGAACGGCACTTGAGTGCCGATCTCGCTGCTCAATCTCAGGTGCTCTCGCACCAGGATCAAAAGCTCATCCGTTACAAAATGCTGCAACGCGAAGTCGACACGTACAGACGGCTGTATGAAACGACTTTGCAGAAAGGCAAGGAGGCAAGTGTCGCCTCAGCCCTTCGCCCAGTCAATGCGCGAATCGTCGATCCAGCCCATAGCGCGAAGGTGCCCTACAAACCGAATCTGAGCCGGAACTTGACGCTTGGGCTGTTCGGCGGGCTGTTCGGCGCAGTCGCCCTGGTCCTCCTGCGAGAGAAGACTGATGCCAGTATTCGGGTCCCCGGCTCGATTCCGGTTTACTTGAATCTGCGGGAATTGGGGGTCATTCCCGCCGCCAAGACGGATCCCGACGTGCTCCGGATCGCCGGCCGGCATGCTTCTGCGTCGCTACCTCCTGTCGTCCGCCGGAATTCGCGAACGACGAACGTCCCAGGAATCCAGAGCGTCGAGGCGGTTGAGCTGACGACCTGGAACCGAAAGGCGTCGCTGCTCGCCGAAGCCTTCAGGGGGACCCTGACTTCCATCCTGGCCTCCGAGCAAAATGGACACCCTCGCCAGGTCATTCTTGTCACGAGCCCGTCTCCCCAGGAGGGGAAGAGCACCGTGATTGCCAATCTGGCCATCGCGCTCGCGGAGATCAACCAGCGCGTCCTGCTCATCGATGCCGATATGCGACGGCCGCGGCTGAATGCCATCTTTAACCACGCGAATACGTGGGGCCTCAGCGACCTGCTGCGAGAGAAAACACCATGCGATGAATATCCGCCTGAAGCCCTTGCACGAAACACCCACGTTCCCCGCCTGTTTCTGCTCCCGAGCGGCCCTGGCAGCGTGAATGTTTCACGTCTGCTCCATTCACCCCGGATGGCGGAGCTGCTCGCCCGGTTTCGACGTGATTTCGACGCGATATTGATCGACAGTCCGCCCGTGTTACGTGTGGCGGACGCTCGTATCTTGTCGCGACTCGCAGATGCCGTCGTTCTGGTCTTCCGCGCCGGCCAAACCACGCGCGAGGCGGCGGCATTGGCCGTGAACGTGTTCGAAGCGGATGGCGTTCCCGTCCTCGGAACCGTCTTGAATGACTGGAACCCGCACACGATGGGGCACGGCTATTGTCCAACCGACTACCGGCCGTACTTTGAGGCCGCGTCAGGCAACTGACGGGGTTGTGCCGCCGCCGACTTCGGCGACATGGTGCAACGGAGAGGCGCGGGTCACCATTGTCATGGACAGCATAAGGGAGCTGTGGCGCTACCGCGAGTTGTTCTACTTCCTCGCGTGGCGTGACGTGAAGCTTCGGTACAAGCAAACTGTTCTGGGCGTCGCCTGGGCCGTTCTTCAGCCGCTCATGGCTATGGTGATCTTCACCCTCTTGTTCGGCAAACTCGGAAGCATGCCCAGTGATGGAATCCCCTATCCCGTCTTCTACTTTGGCGCGCTACTTCCATGGACGTACTTCTCGGCCACTTTGTCGAATTCCGGCAATAGCCTCATCGCGAATGCGAATCTGCTTACCAAGGTCTACTTCCCGCGTGTGATTCTGCCGACATCTGCGGCGGTAAGCGGCCTGGTGGACTTTGCTGTCGGCTCGGTCCTCTTATTCGCAATCATGGGCTACTATCGGCTCGTTCCCGGGTTGTCGCTGTTGCTGGTACCCGGCCTCATCGTGCTGCTCTTCTTCTTGGCGCTCGGCGTCAGCATGATCCTCGCCGCATTAAATGTACGCTATCGAGATGTCAAATACACGCTGCCCTTTCTCGTGCAGCTCTGGCTGTTTGCGACTCCCGTAATCTATCCGGTCAGCATGATCCCTGACCGTTATCGGTTGTTCGTTGCGCTGAACCCGTTGAGCGGCGTCATTGACACGTTTCGCGCTTCACTCGTCCCGACGAAACAGATCGACTGGCAGTTGCTCTGGATTTCGTCGGCCGTGACCCTGGGCATCTTTGCGACAGCGGTCGTGTACTTCAAGAGAACGGAACGTACGTTCGCTGACGTCGTCTAGCGATTTCAATTCTCACCTCCCGTGGCACATTCAGTTACCGTAGAACGGCTGTCGAAGCAGTATCAACTCGGTGAGAGCGACACTGATTTGCTTTACGAGCGAGTCATGAGCTGGCTGAGACACCCGCTGTCGAGGAACGGCGCTGGCGAGCGCGAGACCATTTGGGCGCTCAGAGACGTCAGCCTCGAGTTGGACCACGGAGAAGTGGTTGGAATCATCGGCCGTAACGGAGCCGGGAAGAGCACACTTCTGAAAGTACTCTCGAGGATCACTTATCCGACGTCCGGGCGCATGACGGTCAACGGCCGCGTCGCCGCCTTGCTCGAGGTCGGGACGGGATTTCACGGCGACCTGACCGGGCGCGAGAACATCCTCCTGAACGGGTCGATTCTCGGGATGCGTAGGAGGGAGATCGAGGCGAAGCTCGATGCGATCGTATCGTTCGCAGGTGTCGAGAAGTTCGTCGACACGCCAGTCAAACGATACTCCTCAGGGATGTTCCTCCGGTTGGGCTTTGCCGTCGCCGCGCACGTCGAGCCGGATGTATTGCTCGTCGATGAAGTCCTCGCCGTTGGAGACGCCGCGTTTCAGAAGAAGTGCTTGAACGCGATGGATGAACTGCGAAGCGGCGGCCGAACGGTGTTGTTCGTGTCGCACAACATGGCCGCGGTCGAGAACCTCTGCTCGCGCGCCGTATGGATCGATGAAGGCCAGGTTCGGATGGACGGAAAGCCGAAGGATGTGATCGAGGCATACATGGCGAGCAACGCCGACGTTTCGCGGCTCACGGCGGACTTGAGCATGGTCCGTAACAGGCGCGGGAACGGTGACGGACGGTTCACGAAGCTCGAGTTCCTCGGCGCGGACGGACGGCCGCTGAAATTCTTGAGCAGCGGCGACCGCGTGATCCTGCGGCTTCACTACGAAGCGTTCAAATCCATCTCACGTCCTGATTTCGAGGTCGGCGTCTTCACAGAGCTGGGGACGCTCGTTACGAAGTTCAGCACCTGGATTGATTATCAGATTCCGTCGATCCAAGCAGGCGTAGGCTACCTAGACCTCGAGATCGACTGCTTCAGCTTCTTGCCAGGTCGCTATTATTTGTCGTTGTGGCTCAAGATTCAGGGTCCAACGTACTTCGACGTCCTCGAACACTGCGTGCAGTTCGACGTCGAAACGTCGGATTTTTATGGCTCTGGAAGAGGAATCCATCGCTACTTTGGCATCGTGTTCGTGCCTTGTCAGTGGACGCTGAAACCCAGCTTGATTCCCACGGATCACAACCAGCCATACTTGTGCGGTTAGTCGGCCTCGCTCCGGTCTCGGCGTTCAAGACGAACCGATTTGACTGCGCGCCTTTTACCGGAGTTTGAAGGGACTTCTTGGTGCCGGCATTGACTGCCTGAAGCGTGCGTGCGATGACGACCATAAGTGCGCAAATCGCGAGGACGCCGTCCCCGAAATACGATGCACAGACACTGCGCTTCAGGCGGCAGTTCGTACTTGGACCTCGCTTCCTGGATCAGTTCGCGGACTGGAAGAGAATCAACATCGGTAACACGATGTGTCTAAGCGCCCACCCCGATCTCGGAACCTATCAAGCCAGCAACGACGAACAGTCCGTAACACTGCTTGGCTTCATCCTCGATCCGGAGAAGCCAGACGCTACCGACGTCGACATTGTCAATGAGCTCCTGAGGCGCGTTCAAACGAACGCCAACCTGGATGACTTCATCGAAGCCACGTTCATGTTTGGCGGCCGATGGATCCTCATTGTCAACAGCGGCAGAGAAGCGCGATTGTTTCACGATGCGGCCGGCCTACGACAGGTATTTTATACAGAGTCGTCGCCAGCACAAGCCACCTGGTGCGCGTCAGACGCGGGTGTCATCGCGCAGATCCTCAGGCTGTCGTTCGACGCAGAGGCGCGCTCTTTCCTGAGCTCGTACCAACGGCTGAATCCAGAGTACTGGTGGCCCGCGGATAGTTCGCCTTACCCGGCCGTCCGTAGACTACTGCCGAATCATTACTTGAATCTCAGTACCCGTTCGTGTCAGAGATACTGGCCGAAGACCGATTTGCCGCCGCTGTCGTTGAGAGACTGCGTGGAGCGTTCGGCGGGCATTCTGACAAGGACCATGGATAGTGCTCGTAAGCGGTTCCAACTAGCCTTGACCGTAACCGCAGGTTGGGACAGCAGAGTGGCACTTGCAGCTACCAGGCACATCACTAATGACGTGCTCTATTTCACGTTGATGTACTGGGATCACTCGTCGAGAAGCGACGATATACGGATACCGTCCAGGCTCCTGCCTCGTCTGGGCTTACGTCACTATGTCATCAAATGCCCAACGCTGATGGAGGATTCGTTCGCTGAAATCTATAACGCGAACGTAACGACTGCACATAAAGTGTACGGCACCATCGCCCAGGGACTCCTCGACGAGTATCCTCGGAACAGGGTGATGGTCAAGGCAGTCGTCTCGGAATCGGGCAGAAGCGTGTATCGTGAAAGGCTTCCCCAGGCAACAAATCTGACGCTGACGCCACAGATGCTCGCAACCGCCGTCGATATGGAGGCGAACGCCTTCGTACTGGCTGCTTACGATAGATGGCTATCTGGAATCGATCGGTCTCAGAGTTTGGATATTTTGGAATTGCTCTTCTGGGAGCAGCGAATGGGCAGCTGGCAGTCGATGGCTCAGCTCGAGTGGGATATTGTTCAGGATGTGTTCACGCCGTTCAACTGCAGGAGTCTGATGACATACTTCTTGTCAATCGATAGCAGCTATCGTGTTTACAGTAGTCCGGTATTGCATTGGGAACTCGCTAAGCGGCTCTGGCCGGAGGTGCTGAGCGAGCCCATAAACCCCTCTAAGAAGAAGAAGAAGTTGAGCCAGGTCATGCGACAGCTGATCATCGATTCACCGATCCGACAACTTGTCCCGCGGCCAGTGCGCAGGCTCGGACACCGGTTCCTGTACCCCCAGCGACGATTCACGAGGTAGATCGAATCGACCTGGTTCAGAGCAATTTCGTGCAGTTCGTCGCGCTCACGGATTCGTGTAAAACGGCGAACCGGTTCGTCAGGTAACGTCATGTCACGGCCACGGCCTAAGGTTAGCATCGGATTGCCCGTCTACAACGGTGAGCGGTTTCTGCCCGAAGCGCTCGACTCGCTGCTGGGTCAAAGCTTCCAGGATTTCGAGCTAATCGTATCGGACAACGCGTCCACGGATTCGACCGCGCATATCTGTCGGATGTACGCGGCGCGCGACGGACGAATTCGGTACATCCGCAATGAAACGAATGTTGGCGTTTATCGAAACTGCAATGCCGCTTTCCACGCTGCGAATGGCGAGTACTTCAAGTTGGCAGCAGCGGACGACCTCTGCGACCCTCGGCTCCTCGCCGCGTGCGTGGACGTTTTGGACCGGGACCCTTCGGTTGTCGCGACCTACAGCAAAACAAGGTTTATCGGCGAAGACGGCAACTCGCTCGGCCTGCGGGATCCTGGATGGCATTTGATGTCCGATTCGCCTCTGGAGCGGATGCGGTATGTGATCTGGTCGGGTCACTGGGTCAATGTATTCTTCGGATTGTCGCGATGCAGTGCTCTTGCGAAGACGCGTCTGTTTCCTTTGTACGCGGGGGGCGACTGTCGCTTGCTCGGTGAATTGTCGCTCAGAGGCAAATTCTTTGAGATAGCAGAGTATTTGTTCTTCAGAAGAATCCATGCTGCGGCATCGAGCCAGAACCCCGACCTCGAGTGGCAGTCTCGTTTCTACAAGGGACGGCCTGGGCGCGTCGAATTGCCGTTTTGGCACATCTGCCTCGATCACATTTCGACGATTCTCCGCGCTGACCTGAGCGCGCACGACAAGGTGTCGTGTCTCGGGATGGTTGCGGGCCGGATGCGCTCGGGGAAACGCCAGTTGTTCGAGGAACTCCGAAGAGCAGCGAAGTATTTGTACCGCCGCCTATCCTTGTACCCGTGATCCCGTTGTCACCAGGATTGGAGTCGAGAATCACCTGCCCACAGGACTGGCGCGTCTGACATGAGTCGAACATCCAGGATTAGGCTCGGCATCGTCGGCTGCGGAAGAGTCGCCGAGTATTCACATATTCCCGCAGCGCTGGTTGCGTCGAACGTGGAACTGGTTGCCCTTGCCGACTCCAACTCCGAACGGCTCGATTCACTCGTACGCACCTATCGACTCTCATGTCTCGCGACGACCTCACATACGGATCTGATGGGAAAGGTCGACGCGGTCGTGCTGCCCCTGCCGAACCATTTGCATTATCCGGTCGCGAGCGAGTTTTTGAGCGCGGGCGTGCACGTACTCTGCGAGAAGCCGCTCGCGAGTACGACACGCGAAAGTCGACTCCTGTGCGAGTCTGCGGAGAACGAACGCCTAATCCTGGCCGTCGGGTACATGAAACGGTTCGAGCCGAACTTCGAACTGACGAAGCGGCTGATCGACGACGCGTTTCTGGGCAAGCTGGATCACTTTGTATTCGAGTATGGAAGCGCCGGCGGATGGGCGCCATTGTCCAACTACAATCTCCAACGCACCCAAGCCGGCGGCGGCGTGCTGGTGACCAACGGCAGTCACCTTCTGGATCGGATGCTGTGCTGGTTTGGGTATCCGTCACGTGTCACATTCAGCGATGACGCTCACGGAGGCGTGGAGGCCAACTGTTCAGCGATCTTCGGGTTCGATTCCGGTTTGACCGGCGAAATACGGCTTTCGAAAACCCGTCCCCTTCGGAATTGGTTTCGTCTCACAGGACAGCGAGGCTGCCTCGTCATTGAGAGCTCGCAGCACCATTCGGTGAGTTTCTTCCCGACGGACCGCAACACACTGCAGCACGACATCTCGGAACATCCGCGGCGCGATCGGTTGACGGACCTTGACTATTTCCGTCTCCAGTTGGAGGACTTTGCCCGCGCCATTCAGTCCGGAACGCCGCCGCGTGTCAGCGGCTGGGACGCGCTAGCATCCGTTCGGCTCATCGAGCAGTGTTATCAATCGCGGACGTCGCTCACCGAGCCCTGGGTGTTCGACTCACTTCCGCTTCTGGAGCGGCGCGGCCTGTCAATCCTGGCCTCGAGTGTTCAGGAGGAAGCGGAGTTCGGCGGTGCAGCTATCCACACCGCAAACACGTGTAGAGGCTCTGACGAACCCGACGGGCGATCCCCGCGTAGTTCACTCCGGTTGCCGCGACGGGTCGACGATGGGACCCATCGCAGACCAGTTGTGTTGATCACGGGCGGCAACGGCTTCGTCGGTAGCCGGCTCTGTGAGGTGCTCCACTGGAGCAACAGCTATGAGCCCCGTCCTTGGGTCCACTCCCCTGGAAGAGCCTCATATATCGCACGTTATCCGCTCCATTTCGCCGTAGGCGACCTGACGGATCTCTCGACAACTCGAAGCGCCATACAGGGGTGCTCGATGGTCGTCCACCTGGCCCGAGGGACGAACGACGTGATGATCCGCGGACTCGACAATATTCTCCGAGCTGCAGTCGAAGCAAAGGTACAGCGGTTCGTGCACGTAAGCAGTGTCGCCGTTTACGGAGATAACCCCCCGGCTTCCGCAAGATGGGAATCCGCCTCTACTCGTAAAACTGGCAATCCGTACGGTGACATCAAGCTCGAACAGGAAAGGCTCGTTGCATCTTATGGACGGCGATTCCGTCTTCCGTTTGTGATCCTGAGGCCGCCGCATATTGTTGGACCGTATTCGCACTTCGTCGACGCAGTCAGTCAGAGACTTCTTTCAGGCGTGCTTCCCATTGTGGATGGCGGCCTGAACGTTTGCAATCTGGTCTACATCGACAACTTCATCGAAGCCGTTCTTCTGGCGCTCGAACAAGATATGGCAGTCGGCGAGACGTTTTTCGTGACCGACAAGGAGCGGGTCACGTGGCGCAAGTGCCTCGAGGATTTTGGTGCGATCCTGGGCGTTGACGTCCCTCACGCGACAGCCTCGCAACTCGATCCGCCACGTCGCGTGACGCCGCGGGAGAGTTTGCGGAAGCTGTCACGTGTCCTCCTGTCGAGCGAGGTTCGCTCGGCTTTGATGGAAGTACCAGCCGTCGGTGCAGTTGGCAAGGCTCTGTACCGCGGCTATGCGGCGTTGCCTGAGAGGCACAGAACGTACATTCGATCGCGCTTAGCCCCGCGTTTGTCTCCTTTCTCGGCGTCGAACGGCCCGCGCCGCTACCAGGCCGATGACTACCTAATCGTCTCGCAACGCCGCACCGTGGTACACGCATTCGAGAAGGCGGAACGGATTCTGGGGTATACGGCGCCAGTTGGTTACACCGAAGCGATGGCCATCACACGGCAGTGGTGGGAGGCGATGACGACCGAACGATCCATCTGCTCGTCACGGCTTTTAACCGTAGAGCCTGCTGTATAGACCGAGCACGCGACGCTTCTGAAGAGATCGCCGTCGCGTAGCTACGATTCAAACTGTCCTGAATGAAGACGCGCCACTCTCATGAGTCTGTTCTGAATCTTTGTTGCGGCGAGCTGGTTGAAGTGCGTAGCAAAGACGAAATCCTCGCGACTCTCGATGCGAACGGCAGACGAGACGCGCTCCCGTTCATGCCGGAAATGCTCCAGTACTGCGGGCGACGGTTCAGAGTCTACAAGCAGGCGCACAAGACGTGCGACACGGTCCGAAAGCCGGCGGCACTCCGGATGAACGGTGCGGTTCACCTGGAGAGTATCCGATGTGACGGGTCGGCGCACGGAGGGTGCCAGGCAAACTGCCTCATTTTCTGGAAAGAAGTTTGGCTCAAGCGCGTTCTGGGTCCTGAAACCAGCCATGACACGTCGGTTACAGCCCCAACGCTCGCATGGCAGAGTGGGCCCGCCGGCTGTACCGAGGAGGATCTGTTTCAAGCGACGCACGCGCAGGCGTCTAACCGGCTTTTCGATGATGAGGTGTTCTCATGTCAGGCGACGGAGCTCCCAAACGCCACCTCTCACCTTCCGTGGTGGGACATCAGGCAATACGTCTGGGACGTCAGGTCTGGCAACATCGGCCTCGGTGAGCTCGCGCACGGAGCGTCTGTCGCCGCGTTTAACATGTGCGTACGTAGCATTCGTCGGGGCATTTTGGGTGTTCGCCTGCTTGTTCGTCGTTCAGTAGCGGACGTCAACGCGTCTGCGCGTTGTAACACCCCGATGGCGAACGCTGACGCACGGAATTCAGACTCCAACACCGTCGCCTCACGCATTAAGCAGGTCCTCGAGAATCTGTTGGTCGAGTATCCAGCGATCCAAGGGAAGTTGCGGAAGACTCCGTCGATACTACTCAATCTGCAACCTGGTGAACTCGTGCAAGTCAAGAGCAAAGCTGAGATTCTGGCGACTCTCGACGTCAATAATCGGAATCGAGGGTTGGCCTTTGATGTAGAGATGGTGCCGTATTGCGGCAGGACTTATCGCGTTCTCAGGCGGGTAGAAAAGATTCTGAATGAAAAAACGGGTCGGATGATAACGCTCCCGAACCCCTGCATCATTCTGGAGGGGGTTGTTTGCCGTGCGTGCTCGAGCCGAAACCGAATGTTCTGCCCCAGAAGCATCTACTCTTATTGGCATGAGATATGGCTCCGACGGCCGCAGTAAGTCGCGTCGGCTGAAGAGACATCCGGGCAGCTCGAGGTCGAGACGACGACGCTCTAAACCGAAGGCGGACAAGCCAGGTCCCCCGATGTTCGTACTTCCACGTCCAACGTACATCCGTGTCGGAGCTGTAGGGCCGGCGCTGCGTGTCTTGGATGCGTCCAAGCGTTTGCGCGTTTACGAAGCATGAAAACGGTCGTCATGATAGCTCATGCCTTCCCACCGGAAGGCAGTGCGGGCGTATATCGGCCCCTCCGTTTTGCCCGCCACCTCCCAACTATGGGATGGCTCCCCAGTGTCATATCGGCTGCTACTGATTCGTACGAGAGATACGATCCAGAGCTTTTGGAGCTGGTTCCAACTGGAATCGAAGTCAGCCGCGTGCCCAGCCGCGACCCGTGGCAGTCCGTTCAAAGGAGGAGAGCCCACTGGAACCTGAGAAGGGTGAAATCGACGGCTCGTGATGCAGTAGCCCCGAGTAGTAGCACACAGCAGCCGCGGATCCGTTCTGTTCTCCGCGAAGTAGTACGGCGAGCTGAAGCGTGGCTTTACCACCCCGACATGGCAATGGGATGGATTCAGCCTGCCGCGGAGGCGACTGTGGAGATGATTGGTCGTAAACGGCCACAAGTCATCTGGACAACTGCTGGTCCAATCTCATCATTCTTGGTGGCGCAGCGGGCCTCGGAGCGTACGGGCATACCATACGTACTCGATTTCAGAGACGCCTGGACCATTACTTACAACGAATTCGATGCGAGACGTCCGGCATGGGCAACCCGTTCAGACCGTCGTGCTCTTTATCGACTTTTGCGAGGCGCACGGGCGGTTACATTCCGGTATCATGCGGAGGCGGAATGCTATTGGCGCGCATATCCCGGAGCCTTGGATGCATTTAGGATCCATATCATCCCAAACGGATATGAGGGCCCGATTGAGGCAAGCCCGCCACCTGGTGGCGATAGGTGCATTGTCTTGTACGCAGGAACGTTAGCCTCGTATCGTTACGATACCCTTCTTCAGGCACTCTGTTTGCTCAAGAGAGTCGATCGTGCTCAAGCAGCGCGCCTTCGCCTTGTTGT